>Ga0207118_1049_pt1 | contig 24251 bp, 14 predicted proteins | sample Alteio_BWMinHeat_42_FD_153507 | JGI IMG/M metagenome (GOLD analysis project Ga0207118, IMG submission 153507) | Enriched cells from forest soil in Barre Woods Harvard Forest LTER site, Petersham, Massachusetts, United States -... | ecosystem: Environmental > Terrestrial > Soil > Temperate forest >...
GGGTATATCAATGTGTGTGGGGCAGGCGTGCGTACACGGAGCGTCGTAGCACATCAGACATCGTGCCGCTTCGACGGCGGCTTCATTGCGTGTCAGCGGCGGCAGAAGTTCGTCGAGCGCATTCGCTCGCGCCGTTCTTTGCTGAATATCCGTCAACGCATCCTCCCAATGGCCAGCCCCACAAATAAAATGCACCGCACGAGATGAAGAAAGGTTAGAAGCGAAAGCTGCTTCTTTCAAGAGACATTCCGCCGGCAAAGCCTAACTCAGCGCGCGCCCTTGCTTCTGCATCAACAGAAAATACAATCCTCCGGAAACGAAGAATCCGACGAACCACGCATAGTCGAAAAGCCAGCGCAATGTTGGGACCGCGAGGCCGATCAATGCGATCGCGACTCCCGCGGCCAACGCCAGCAGGGCTTTTGGATTGAACCCATGCAGATACTCGTACGCTCCACCGCGAAGATACAAATCCTCCACCACCAGTTGACGCCGCCGTACCACGTAGTAATCGCAAATCATGATCCCTGCGATAGGTCCTAGCAGCGCCGAACAACCTACCAGCCATCCAAAAATGTACGAATTGAAATCGCGGAGCAGTTTCCACGGCATCATCAAAATGCCTGCCACGCCGGTGATCAGCCCGCCGGTCCGGAAGGAAATGAGGCTGGGCCGCAAATTGGAAAAATCGTTGGAAGGAGACACGACGTTAGCGGCAACGTTGGTGTTCAGCGTGGCAAGCAGCAGAGCGACCAGCGCGATTAGAGCGACGAGTGGCTGATTGAATCTTCCAAGAAGAACCACCGGATCCCAGATGGCTTCGCCAAAAATCACGGCCGAAGCGGACGTGACCGCGACGCCAATAAACGAATACAACGTCATCGCTGCCGGCAATCCAATCGCTTGGCCCACCATTTGTGCGCGTTGCGATTTGGCATAGCGCGTGAAGTCGGGAATATTCAGCGCCACCGTGGCCCAAAATCCGACCATCCCGGTCAGCGATGGAATGAAGAAGCGCACAAACTCCGGCGTGCTATGAAACTTGCTCGGCGTGTGCAGCACGGGGCCGAATCCGCCCGCCTTGCGTGTAATCCAGAAAAGCAGCAGCAATCCCACCACGAGCATGAACGGCGCGCCAATCCCTTCGAGAAACTTGATCGTTTCGATCCCACGCCAGATGACCATCATGTTGATCGCCCAGAAGAGAAAGAAGCAGATCCAGCTGCTGCCGGGGAGGCTTGCTGCTCCGGGCCACACGATACGCAACATCGAGTAGATGGCTTGCCCGCCAATCCACGCTTGGATGCCGAACCAGCCGCAAGCCACGAGAGCGCGCAAAAGTGCGGGAACATTCGCTCCGCGCACGCCAAAGGAAGCGCGTACAAACACAGGAAACGGAATGCCATAGCGTGTGCCGGCATGTGCGTTCAACAACATGGGAATCAACACAATTAGATTTCCCAGAAGGACCGTGAGCACCGCTTGAATCCAGTTCATGCCGCCCGCGATCAGCCCGGACGCTAGCATATACGTGGGAATGCACACGCTCATGGCCACCCAGAGCGATGCGTAATTGTAGGTGCCCCAGGTGCGTTTCTCCGGCGGAATCGGGGCCAAATCAGGATTGTATAGAGACGCCTCGACCCGTGTGAGTTCCATCCTTATATCCCTGGGAAACCGCAGTGAGGCGTCAGACTATAGCAAGCGTTCCGGAAATTCCACTGTTGGTGAGGATGAGGCTAAGGAAGCGCTAGTTTCTGCGGAGAAACGCGTAGCCAGAAAAAAGAGCCCGCTCAGAGTCCAGGTCAGCGGGACTGATTTTTCGCGGTGCCTTAGGGCGGCAGCGTCAACGCGCGCAGCAGAAAGTTCTATTCTTCGCCGATGTCTTCATTCCACACTGCAGGATACGCGCGAATATAGTCTGCAACCAGCGTAACGCACTCCTGCGAGTCGAGATCGATCACTTGCACTCCCAAGGAACGCAACCAATCTATCCCACCCTGAAAGTTCCTGCTCTCCCCAACTACGACGGTGCCAAATCCAAACTGACGCACCAAACCGCTGCAGTACCAACAGGGCGCGAGCGTCGACACCATAATCAGCTTGCGGTAGCTTTTTTGCCGGCCTGCATTTCGGAACGCATCCGTCTCTCCATGTACGGACGGATCGCCTTGCTGCACGCGGCGATTGTGTCCAGCGCCGATCAACTTGCCCGTCTGATCGAAAATGGCAGCACCGATGGGAATGCCGCCTTCTTTGAGGCCAAGGCGCGCTTCCGCAAGAGCAACAGCGAGCATGGAGTGGTAGTCCAGCGTGGAACCGTTCACGATGCCAACGCAGATATGCCGAATATCGAAAACCTCAAAACGCAAGCCAAAACAGTAGGCGCAGTAGTGTTTACTTATCGTAGGTGGGCGTTTGCCCCTTCGATCCGCACCCATGGGCCCTACACAGCGGCTAAAGGCTGCCTCGATTAGCGCGGGATTGTCAATAGCCGAGCCTCACGCGCAACCGGAGTAGTGGCGCCGATGAAAGGCAGGGTTCAGATTAGCAGTTCGCTATCGCAACGCTGACGTTCTTCATAGAAGGGACTCGTGGTCAGACTCGGGATACGTCTCGTCTGACCAATGCGTTCCGTTTCGTGCCGATAGAGCCCAAACGTTTCTAGAATGCGTATGGTCGCGCACATCTGTTCGGCCACTGTCTTTTGAGTTGCGTTGACGCTAGGGTGTTACGTCAGAAGCCTCGTTAAAGAGCATTAGTCCTGAGAAACGCGCTTCTCGTCATTCACGTCCGGGTGCTCGGCATTCTTGACCAACCTACGTGCTGTGGGCCCTGGCATTCCCAAATAAGAAGTTTGGTAGGGGCGGTGGGGATCGAAAGGACAAGCAAGTCAATAAGGCTTGTGCCCTCAGTGTGTTGCAGCCGCCCCTGCTCTCCAACTGGAACAAATGGAACACAGGATCAGCGCGCCTGCCTTAGGCGCACAGCACTCGACCACTTCTGACTACTAACAATTCTAACAAATCGGGGCGTCTGCTTTTCGCTCAAGGCTAACTCCAATCTGTTGAAAACGATGCATTCCTGCACAGACTGTGAAAATTGGACGACTGATTTCTTCGGTTGCTCGGAAACCTTGCTGCCAGACGGAGTCCTCGTAGCTCGATGGCACGAGAGAAATCGCAAGATGTTGCAGATACCAATGTGCCGACGCTTTCGGATCATTGGTCAGGAAGAAGAAGCCCCCGATTCCGGTCACTCTTTCCGAAGTAGCGACTGGCGAGTCTGATCATAATCTAGAAGCACAGCCACGCAAAGAACGAGAAAGCGAGATTGATGGCAACATAACCTCGAAGACGATGGGCCACTCGAGTTGGCCTGATCGGTCTCAGTCGAAGTCGCGAATTCCTCGCATCATTGCACTTTGTTGATCACTGTAATTGCTGTCGGTGCCGTTCCTGAGACGAAGGGAGAGCCAGCAACGGCGGTCAGGGCGCCTGTGCTCGAGTCAATTGTGAACACGGAAACAGTGTTGTCGCCTTTGTTGGTCACCAGGAGGAACTTGCCCGAGCCGTCCACGGCGAGGGCAGATGGATTCGTCCCCGCTGGGAAAGGAGAGCCGGCTAGCGGTGATGCCGTGCCGGTCGAGGAATCAATCGAATATGCGGAGATATTATTTGAGCCGGAATTCGCAACGTAGAGGAATCGGCCCAGCGGATCAATCGCTACACCCGCGGGGCTTGTGGCCGTGGGGAACGGTGAGCCGGGTACTGGCACCGTCTGACAACAGGTAACGGCGACTCCGGTAACGCTGTTGGAGCCCATGTTGGTCACGTAGGCAAACCGGGCAGAGGGATGCACAGCAACCGACGAGGCTTTCAATGCCGAGCCAGTGGTAAGGCTATTGGCAAGGAACAGAGCACCGTTGGGATTAGTGGGCTTCGGGTTTCCGTTCACCGTAACATTATAAAAATTGCCCAACGCGAAATTGCCTATTCCTGTTCCGACGGCGAAAAGCTGCCCTGTGGGATCGTCCACCAGGGCCGTGACACTGAAGCTTGTTCCAAGCGGGGAGCCAGGAATTGCAGACAAAGCTCCAGTCGCAGCACTCAAAGCAAATTCAGAGATGTTTTGCGAACCGGAATTGCCCGCATAGACGAACTCCGACGAAGGATCCACAACGACCGATTGGGGGCTAGTGCCACCCGTCGGGAATGGCGAGCCCGTAACCTGGGTCAGCACGCCGGTCGTCGGGTTGATGCCAAAGGCCGAGATGTCGTTTGAACCGTGGTTGGCGACATACGCGAACCGGCCCAAAAGGTCCGCAGAAACCGACACGGGACTCGTATCTGCCAAAAACGGCGAACCTGAAACCGCCGTGAGCGTCCCGCTGGCCGGATTGATGCGGTAGGCGGAAATGTCGTTCGAGCCGGAGTTGGCAACTAAAACGTATTGAGGGGTGAAAGTCACTGGAGCTGCACCACTGCTGATGGCTAGTTGCACGGGCGAATGGGGAAACAGACGGGCAACCGTTGTCCCCAGAGGAGTAAGAACGCCGGTGCCTGGGGCGATAGCAAACGCTTCGATGATGCCACCCGCTGTGGTATCGAAGCTTGGCACATAAAGAAAGGCACCCGAAGGATCCACAGAAACCCAAGATGGCTCTGCTGTGCCCGCACTGAAGGGGGAACCCGTCAGGGGAGTGAGCGCCCCGGTCGTTGCGTCAAGCCTGTAAGCTGAAATGGACGAAGTGCCCTGGACTTGGCTGAAATTGGTCACGTACACGAATGTACTGGCGGGATCAATGGCGATTGAGACTGTAACCAAGTTGGGAGCAAAGGGCGCAAAGGGCGAGCCCGGGGCTGCCGTCAGAACGCCCGAAGTTCCGTTGATCACATAGGCCCAAACCGAATTGTTGCTCAAGAAATAAACGAATTTGCCTTTCGAGTCCACGGTGATTGCCTCGGGCCCAGGGGCGCCGGCGGCGAAGGGTGAGCCCGCCACAGGAGTGAGCGCGCCTGTTGCCGGATCAATCGTGAAAGCCGAAACGCCGAAGGAATCGCCCGAGTACAGGAATTTACCCGACGGATCCATGGCGAGTCGTGGCGAGGTGCCCGCAGTGAAGGGCGAACCGGTGATCTGGGTCAATGCCCCGGTCGTGGAGTTGATGGAAAACGCCGAGATGTGGCCAGCTGAGCTGCTGCCGCCCGCGACGTACAGAAATCGCGCGCTGGGGTCGACGGCCACTGCCGACACAGTGCCTGACGTGGTGAGAGAGCCTGGCTGTAGCGTCAACGCTCCCGTAGCAGAATCAATCGTGAAGGTGAAAACGGAACTGGACAGAAGCACGGAGTTCGGCACTCCGTAAAACATGAACCGGTTCTGCGGATCTAGCGCAAATGCGGGGGATCCCGCCGTCCCCGCAAGCGGCACTGTCGCGTATCCTCGAGCTTGCAGATGCCCGTTGGCCCGATCGACGGCGAAGATGGACACTGTGCCGTCCGGGTTGGCCTGGTAAGCGAAACGGGGAGTGGAAGTGGCCGGTGCGACTCCGTTGCCGGTGAGCGTGACCGTTTGCGGGCTGCCCGCTCCATCGCTCGTCACCGTAAAGCTGGCGCTTCGCGCGCCCTGCGCGGTCGGCGCAAACGCCACCGATACGGTGCAACTGCTGCTTAACGTCGCCGGGGGCACCGGGCACGTCGTGTTCGTGATCGTAAAGTCGCCAGGGTTGCCTCCCGCGAGAGCAACGGAGCTGATTGTCACCGCCGACGCTCCGGTGCTCGTCACGGTGATGACCTGTGATGCACTGATGCTGCCGACGGCCGTGTCCGGAAAATTGACGGGGTTGGGCGTTAGCGTCAATTGACCCGCGATTCCATTGCCGCCGAGCGTGACCATTTGCGGACTGCCGGCTCCGTCGCTAGTGACCGTGAGAGTCGCCGTGCGCGTGCCGGCGGCCGTCGGATTGAACGTGAAACTCAGCGTGCAACTGGCGTTTGCAGACAATGAGCCAGACGTAGGAGTTGTGCACAGGTCCGTCGTTTTTTGGAAGTCACTTGCGTTCGTACCACCAAGGCTGATCGCACTGAAGCGTATCGTCGCTGGCCCTGTGTTGGTGATCGTGAGCGTCTGCGATGCGCTTTGGCTGCCGACGACGGTGTCCGGGAAATTCAAGGGATTCGGCGTTAACCTCAATTGGCCGGCGATTCCGTTCCCGGTGAGCGTGACCATTTGCGGGCTGCCGGCTCCATCGCTGGCGATCGTGAGAGTCGCCGTGCGCGCGCCTGCGGCCTGAGGATTGAACGTGAAACCAAGCGTGCAGCTGCCGTTCGCAGACAGCGAGGCCGACGTGGGGGTTTGGCACAGGTTCGTCGTCATTTGGAAATCGACTGCATTGACGCCACCAAGGGTGATTGCGTTGAAGCGCACCGTCGCTGGCCCGGTGTTAGTGACCGTGAGTGTCTGCGGCGAGCTAAGGCGGCCCACTGGGGTGTCCGCAAAATTCAGGGGATTGGGGGCCAGCGTCAATTGGCCCGCGATTCCATTGCCGGTGAGCGAGACCATCTGCGGGCTGCCCGCTCCATCGCTGGCGATGGTGAGTGTTGCCGTGCGCGCCCCGGCGGCCTGAGGATTGAACGTCAAACCCAGCGTGCAACTGGCGTTCGCAGACAACGAGGCCGACGTGGGGGTTTGGCACAGGTTGCTCGCAATTTGGAAGTCGACGGCGTTAGTGCCACCAACGCTGATCCCACTGAAGCGCACCGTCGCTGGCCCCGTATTGGTGATCGTGAGCGTCTGAGGCGAGCTAAGGCGGCCCACGGGAGTGGGGGCGAAGCTCAGCGGATTGGGCATCAGGCTTAAGGCACCTGGGATTCCTTGACCGTTGAGCGATACCTTCTGCGGACTTCCAATCCCGTCGCTGACGATGGTGAGACTCGCCGTGCGCGGTCCCGCTGCCTGAGGATTAAACGTGACGCCAATCGCGCAGTTCGCTCCCGGCGCCAGCAGCGCGGGCGTAGGAGTCACGCAGGTGTTGGTCGTAATTTGAAAGTCGCTGAGGTTTGCGTTCGGACCACCAAGGCTGGTGGCACCGATTTGAACGTCCGTGTGTCCTATGTTGGTGACCGTGAGCGTCTGTTGCGGACTGAGATGTCCCACGGGGGTGTCCGGGAAAACCGGAGGATTGGGGGTTAGGATCAGGCTAGTTGAGCTTCCATTGCCGGTGAGTGTCACTGTCTGGGGGCTTCCGACCGCGTCGCTGGTTATCGTGAGTGTCGCTGTGTTCGAGCCAACGGCGCTAGGCGCAAATTGAACATCCATTGAACAGACCTCACCGGGGACGATCATAGGGTCTGGCCTGTCACAGATTAATGGGTGGACGAGGAAGCCGCCGTTACCGGCAAGGCTGGTCCCGCTGATGTGCACCAGCGAGTTTCCCACGTTCTTAACCGTAATGACCTGGGGTAAGCTGGCCGTGGCGACAACCGTGTCCGGAAAATTCAGGAGATTCGGCGTCACCGACAGAATCTTCGTGGGTGCAACGCCCTTGCCGGTGAGCGTCACGGTTTGCGGGTTGCCGGTAGCGTCGTCGCGCAGAAGGAAGGTCGCCGTCCGGGCTCCTGCGGCCGTCGGAGTAAACGCGAACTGCACGTCGCAGCTTTGCCCCGCATGGAACACCACAACCGGGTTCACGCCATTACCGAGGCAACTGCTTGCACCGATGTTGTAAGAGAAGTCTCCCGGGTTTGCACCGCCAAGCGGGACGGGTCCCGTGAAGGTCACATCGCCGTTGCCGGTGTTGGTGGCGGTGAGCGTTTGCATGGCGGTGGTCGCGCCCACCGCAGTGTCCGGAAAATTCACGGGATTCGGCGGATTCGGTGTTAGCGTGAGGATCTTCGTGGCTGCGATGCCGTTGCCCGAGAATGTGGCCGCCAGTGTGCCAGGCGTCGCATCGCTGGTTACCGTGAATGTCGCCATCCGTGGACCAACCGCCTTCGGATTGAAGAAGAAACCCGATATGCAATCCATTCCAGATGCCAGTGGCCCAACGCAGAAGCCAGGATTCTCAAGCCCGGCAAAATCGGCGGCATTGGGTCCTGTTATGGTCGTGCTACTGATATTCACGGTTACGCTTCCGGAGTTGTGGATCCTGACGATACTGAAGCCTGGAGCCCCACCCACTGGCGTGTCCGGAAAGATCACCGGATTCGGTGTAATCGTCAGCGCCTTCGCGGGTCCAAGGCCGTTGCCGGACAGCATCGTCGCCGCCGAGCTATCGCCAGTCACTGTTAGAAATGCGTTGCGCGCTCCTACTGTCGTAGGACTGAACGTAAGACTAACTATGCAATCGGAGCCCGGGGCTAGGGGGGGAGCAGGGAAACATGCATTGTTGACAACCCGGAAGTCAGCTAAATTGGCCCCGGTCAAGGTAGTGCCCGTGGTGTGCTCAGGTGCGGTCCCACTATTGTGAAACGTCACCGTCTGCACAGGGCTTGTCCCGCTAACGGGGGTGTCGGGAAAGGTGGTCGAAGCGCTCACCACCAGCGCGGGTGCAAGGCCATTCCCTGTGAGCATCACGGTTTGCGGGCTGCCGAACCCGTCGCTGTTGAACGTAACTGTCCCTGAGCGTGGGCCTGACGACTGAGGACTGAACAGGAAAGAAGCGCTGCAACTGCTCCCCGGTGCGATACCAGTGGTGACAAAGCAGTTTGTAGTGCCACTCTGAAAGTCACCAGAGCCGGAGAAGCGAAACGAACTGATAGTAACCGCGGCGCTGCCGGTGTTGGTGAGGGTTAATGTTTGTGGCGGGCTCGTGCCTCTAACGGGTGTGGCGGGGAAAGTTAAGGAAGCGGGTGTAATCGTGAGCTCTCCCTGCAGGCCTTTGCCGGTCAGCGTGACGGTTTGCGGGCTGCCAACTGCGTCACTGGCCACCGTGACGGTCGCGGTGCGCAGGCCGGGGGCGGTAGGCTCGAATTTGACCCTCATTGTACAGAACCCACCGGTTGGCACGATAAGAGGACAAGTTAGTAGGGGAGTGAAGTCGCCTGCGTTGGGACCTCCAGCGCTAGTTTCGCCGAGTTGCACCGGCGCGTTTCCTATGTTGGTAATCAAGAAACTCTGAATCGAGGATTGGCCGACCCCGGTGTCCGGAAAATTCAGGGGATTTGGCGACAACGTCAGTCTTCCTGGAGCGGGCGCGGTCACCGGACTATTGGCCAACGAAGCGCTGGTACAGCCAGCCAGCCCAACTGCGAGGACCGCCAGTATCGCCGCCAACGCCGTCCGTAGGCGGTACGTCGAGGCCCGCGCAACACCGTACTGCCGCGGAGCAACGCCTTCCTGAATCCTGTGGGCTCTGCGATTCCCTAACATCATATGTATTCAGGAGCGCGGGACGTGCGCTGCCTGCCTCCTGCAAGGACGCCCTGACCGACCGCCAAGCGGCTTCCCTGTTTTGGTCCTTACTTAGTAAGGCGTAATTTGCGGGGACAAACTCTCACGCAAGTACGTACTGCCTGGCTGACCCATCGCTCGCAGTACCTTTGTTCTCAAGAACTTCTGGACGGACTTCTAGGGCAGGACGATGATTGTGCCCTTCATACCTAGCGTGTCGTGGAGAGCGCAGATGTACGGGTACGTTCCCGGCTGCGTGAACGTGATTCGCAACCGAGTCGTGGAGGTGGGCGACTGCGGTAGCCCAATCTGATCTTGGGGTGCGGCCACGATGAATCCAGAATGCACGCTGTCACTGGCCGACGAAATTGTGGCGTGGGGCGCTCCATCCGCGTCCTTGGTGAACTTCCCGGCGGGTGGTATCGGATTGGCCGGCTCCGTCCCGAAGGTAATCGTGTGCGCGGTCACCGGATCCGAGTTGCTCCACTCCACGGTTTGCCCCGCGTGAATGACCGTCGTGTGATTTAGAAAACGCATGACCGAAAGCGTATTAGAACCTCCGGGAGTGGCCGAGACCTCGCCAGTGCCGGCAATCACTTGATTCTCGCCATGTGAGTGTTCGTTTTCGTGGTCGGCGTCCACGTCGGAAAGCAGTTGCTCCGCAGCGTCCTCTGCCTGCTCGTCGTAGAAGTGCTGACTATGCGGCAGCGCTTCCTGCAAGGGCAGCACATGCACGACGCCTGTCATGTTCGCGTGGATCAGGCACACGAATTTGAAGTTTCCCCCCGCCGGAAAGTGCGCCTCGAACTTCTGCCCTGCCATGAATGGCGCCGTGGACACACACGTCGACCCATCGAAGCTCGCAGGACTGGCAGAGAATCCGAATCCAGGACATCCCGCGGGAAAGGGAGGCCGCACTTGACCAGGCTTCAGAAACGTCAGAGTGTGAGGTTCATCCACGTTGAAGGTCCACTGGATGCTGTCGCCCTCGTGGATCCAGATTTCATTGGGAAGAAACACCAGCATCTGGCGTCCCTTATTCCGACTTTGTACCCCCACTTTGGCCCGCCACTGGGTAGCTTGAACCACGTGGGGCACGATCAACAGGGCGAATATACCCAACCACCGAAGCATAGCTGGCCGCTTTCTTATATTTGGTATTTGCACGATTCCCTCCCGAACGAGTCTAGGTGTCTTTCGCTTTTAGGCGTTTGACGCCCGTGAATGCAGCCGAAGCTGGCCGAAAGTCCCTGGCAGAAAAGGATTTCTTCCCGAGTAAGAGTTCCGGCATCCGTCCCAACCTCGGAATGCGGAGGAACTTAGTCAGGATCCGCCACCAGGCCGTTCTCGAGCTCGGCTCACTTAGTTAGGCGTAATTTGCGAGGACGAACTATCAGGCACTCCAAACTACCCGGCGGGGCGTACAATACGGGGCACTGCCCCGGGCGGCACGGAGCCGGCCGGCGAGCTGCGAGACTCGAACTTGCCTCTCCCATCCCATGAGCAAGTAAGCCTGTTGTTGCGCGCCTGGGCCAGCGGCGATCAAGCCGCTCTCGAAAAGCTCACCCCCATCATTTATGAAGAGTTGCGCCGCCTCGCCCGCTACTACATGAGCCGCGAGCGAGCAGGCCACATCCTACAAACCACGGCGCTGGTGAACGAGGCCTACCTGCGCCTTGCGGACTGCACTCGCATGAACTGGCAGGACCGCGCGCATTTTTTCGCCGTCTCCGCGCAGATGATGCGCCGCATTCTCGTCGACCACGCCCGGCGCAACAACAAGAAGAGGGGCGCAGGCTATGAGCAACTCTCTCTGGAAGCAGCCAGCATCGTGAGCAGTCGCCGCTCGCACGATCTCGTTGCGCTCGACGACGCCCTGGAGAGCCTTTCGCAATTCGACGCCCGCAAAGCCAAGGTCGTCGAGCTGCGTTTTTTCGGCGGGATGAGCGTTGAAGAGACCGCCGAAGTTCTCAAGGTCTCTTCGATCACCGTCATGCGCGACTGGAATACCGCTCGTGCCTGGCTTTATCGCGAACTGAAAAGGGATTCAGCCCATGCATCCTGAGCGTTGGAAACAAGTCGAGGAGTTGCTGCAGTCCGCGCTTCGCGTTCCCTCCGGCGAGCGCACGACATTCTTGCATCAAGCGTGCAATGGAGACGCCGCCCTCGAGCACGAAGTGCGCTCCCTGCTCATTTCGCAGCGCGAGCTCGAAACTTTTCTTGATCGTCCAGCCTTCGAGCTGGCCGCCGAGCAAATGGCTCGCGGCGATGGCGCGCAACTTCTCGCCTTCGACGCGCAGCCCGGCCAATCTGTCGGTCCCTACCGTTTGGTTGAGCCGCTGGGCACAGGCGGCATGGGCGAAGTCTGGCGCGCCGAACAAAGCGAGCCCATCCGCCGGGCGGTCGCTCTCAAGCTGATCAAGCCGGGTATGGACACTCGATCCGTCGTCGCGCGCTTCGATTCCGAACGCCAGGCTCTCGCGGTGATGGACCATCCCAACATTGCTAGAGTTTTCGACGCCGGCGCGACGTCTGCAGGCCGCCCCTTCTTCGTCATGGAGCTTGTCGCCGGCGTCCCTCTCACGGCCTTTTGCGACGAGCGCCGCCTCACGATCAAGCAGCGCCTGCTCCTCTTCCTCCAGGTTTGCGACGGCGTGCTGCACGCGCATCAGAAAGCCATCATCCACCGAGACCTCAAGCCCTCCAACATTCTCGTCGAAGAAGTCGACGGCAGGCCGATACCCAAGATCATTGATTTTGGCCTCGCCAAAGCCATCACTCACGACAACCTCGCGCAGTCTATGTTGACCGAAGCCGGCATGCTGGTCGGGACGCCTTCCTACATGAGTCCCGAGCAGGCAGGCAGCCTCGACGCCACCGTCGATACGCGCACCGATGTGTATTCCTTAGGTGTGATTCTTTTTGAGCTTCTAGTAGGCGCACCGCCCTTCGCTTCCAACGGCGTACGCCGCTCCGGTGCCGAAGACATGTTGCGCCAGATCCGCGAATCGGAAGCTCCTCGCCCCAGCGCGAAGCTCGCCGCTCTCTGCGCAGGTTCTCAAGATCCAGCCTTGGCGCGGGGCGAAAGGCCCGCTTCGCTGCTCCGCCAGTTGCGCGGCGATCTCGATTGGATCACATTGAAGGCGATCGAGAAGGACCGTGGCCGTCGGTATTCCTCCGTTTCTGAGCTGGGCGCCGACATTCGCCGCCACCTCGCGGATCAGCCGGTTCTCGCCGGTCCGCCCAGCGCAACGTATCGCGCGCGTAAATTCATCCGCCGCCACCGCCTGGCTGTAGCCATCGCTGGCGCCACCGCAGTCGCAGTCATTGCTCTGACGGCCAATATCGTAGTGCAGGCACGTCGTGTTGCTCGCGAACGCGACCGCGCTGAGCGCGAAGCCACCGCAGCGAAAAGTGTTTCCGATTTCCTTATCAGCCTCTTTGGCGTCGCCGATCCCAGTCAGGCGCGCGGCAACTCCGTCACTGCGAGAGAAATTCTCGACCGTGGCCGCGATCAGATTGAGACGCAGCTCAGCGGCCAGCCCGAAGTCCAGGCCCGCATGATGGACACCATCGGGCAGGTCTACGTTTCGCTGGGACTGTATGCCCAGGCTCAAGAGCTGTTTGAAAAAGCTTTAGAAAAACGCAGAAAACTTCTGGGCGTCGAACATCCCGACACCTTGACGACAAGCGACCACTTAGGGAGATGCCTGGAACGCCAGGCACGCCACGTCGAAGCCGAGAAATTGATCCGCGATACTCTTGATATCCGTGTACGTGTGCTCGGGCCAGAGCATCCTGATACCTTAGCCTCGCGTCATTCAGTCATCATTTTGGCCTTCGACACAGGCGACTATGTCCAAGCGGAAAAGCTGAATCGCGAAGAACTTGCCGTTCTTCGCCGGGTTCGAGGTCCCGAACACCCCGATACTCTAGTATCGATGTCAACCCTGGGCCTGATCTTTTCAAATCTGGGACGCACGGCGGAAGCGATCGAAATGTACCGCCAGGCTCTCGACATCCAACGTCGTGTTCTAGGTACCTCTCATCCCGACACTTTACGGACGATGACTTCTCTCGGTCGCAGTCTGGCTCGTATCGGTAAGTACGTGGAAGCCGAGAAGCTGCTCCGCGAGACTCTTGACATCAAGCGCCAGATTTTGGGCGAGGAGCACTTCGATACTCTATGGTCCATGCACTACCTTGCTGTGACGCTCCGTAGCGGCGGGCGTCCCGCCGAGGCCGAGGCGCTCGACCGCGAAACACTCGCTATCCAGCGGCGTGTGGTGGGGCCGGAACATACCGCAACGCTCACTTCCATGAACAGTCTGGCCGCCGATCTCGACGATCTGCACCGGTACCGTGAGGCGGAGCGCCTCTATCACGAAACGATAAGCATCGAGCAGCGTGCACTTGGTCCGAATCATCCGGAGACAGCCAGCACGAAATACGACCTGGCCTGTAACCTTGCCCGCACCGGACGCCGCGCAGAAGCTCTGGCTCTTCTCCGTAATGCTGTGGATCACGGCCTCACTCCGGACAACGCGCTTGCCATCGAACGCGACTCCGACTTCAAGTCGCTTCGGCACGAGCCCGGCTTCGTCGCCCTTGTTGCCCGCATACACCAACGGATCGGCCCATCGCCGCCTCAGGAATAGCCCGACACCTATGCACTTCCTCCAACCGGCTAGCCACAAACGGGGTTCGAGGACGCTGTCACTCTCTTGATCCCTCCCGTTGGCTAGCGCACCTGCTTGGCAGGCATGCGCGCTATCCCGGTGACTTGAACAACCGATAGAAACTCCTTCCTCGAATACTCTCTCAGGTCACTTGGTATACCGCGCTTCCACAAGTGCTCACGACGTTGAGCGAAGGCCGTAGGGATTCAGGTCCTATTCAGAGACAAGGAACTTCCTCCGTCGGTTTGCAGCCCATGGGATTTGTAGAGGTTAGCCGCGCGCACAGAGCTCGCGTTTCAACATCGATGTTCCGGTTGGCGTAAACTCGACAGCCTAACACATTGATAAAAGGAAGGTTGGTAGGGGCGGTGGGGATCGAACCCACGACCTTCGGCTTAAAAGGCCGCTGCTCTACCACTGAGCTACGCCCCTGTGGCGTGAATTTCTTATTGTAGCATGCCCGCTGTGGCCACCAGGGACGCACAACGGACGCGAGGGCCGCACCAGACTCTTAAATCATCTTGGAATCGAACGATTCAGGACAATACTTCATCCACCACGCGCGTCCGCTTCCGCTTCCACTCATAGTCTTTCCGCAATTTGGCCTGATGCTTTTTCACTTGCGCTTCCAATTCGCTGAACGCTTGCTTGCAGCTCGTCCGCATGTGTGCTCCACTGCCCGTAGCGTGCAGCGTCCCCGTTGGCAAAGACAAATTCAGCGTGCATGAGCTCTCATCCGTCCGTGAATTCTTTGAAAACGCGCCGTGCAATTGCACCAGATCCGGCGAGTAACTCTGCAGCAATTTCCCCAGCTTACCCACGTGCCGCTCGACTTCGGCTTCCACCGGTTTCTGCGCCTCGACATGCTTGTAACTGATGGACAGTTTCATGTTTGCACCTGTACGGTTTTCTGAAGGAAGGGGGTGTGAAGCGGATCCGCTTTTCCGGCCACATCATCAAAAATCATAGCAGCACGCTCGGTTCACGGCAACTTTGTTCCCCACCTTCGTCGCGCCTCGCCATTTCTCTCCCGCGTTTGACAGTGTTGTTCCCTTCCCTCTACCCTGCTCGCAGCGCATCGAGTGCTCCTTCATGCCCCAGCGTCAATCCAAAAACCCCCCGCGAGCAAACACCCCCGAATCCTCCTCCAATACTGCCTCGTCGCCCATCCTTCGCATCGGCCCCGCGGGCTGGTCCTATCCCGACTGGACCGGCTACGTCTATCCATTCCGTCGCCCGAAAAACTTTCACGAAGCTGCCTATCTCGCCGAATTCTTCGACACTATTGAAATAAACACTTCCTTCTACCAACCCCTTCGCCCCGATCATGGCGCGCAATGGCTCGATCGTGTCGCCGCCAATCCCCGCTTCGTATTCACAGCCAAGCTCTGGCAGCGCTTCACGCACGATCCTGCCCCTGCTGCGTCCCTCTCCGCCGCTGCCGACGAGCGCGCCGTCCGCGCCGGCTTCGACGTCTTACGCGCGGCCAATAAACTAGGCGCCGTTCTCCTTCAATTCCCTTTCTCTTTCCATCGCACCAAAGAAACCGTCTCCTACCTCGCCTCCGTGCTGAAGCGTTTCTCCGACTATCCTCTCGTTGTCGAAGTTCGCCACGCCTCTTGGAACTCTTCCGAAACTCTGGCGCTTCTCCACAGTCACAACGCCGGTTTCTGTAACATCGATCAGCCCATCATCGGCCGCTCTCTCACTCCCTCCGCTCAGGCCACTTCGCCGGTCGGCTACATTCGCCTTCACGGCCGCCGCTACGACACCTGGTTCACCGATGACACTTCGATCCCCGCACATGAACGCTACAACTATCTCTACACCTCTGAAGAGCTCGCTCCCTGGATCACCCGCGTCCGCAAAGTCACCGAGCACGCCCGTGACACTTTCGTCGTAACCAACAATCACTTCCAGGGCAAATCCGTCGTCAACGCCCTTCAGCTCATCAGCATCCTCAAACGCTCAAAAGTCAAAGTTCCCGAGCCTCTTCGTCAGTATTATCCCGAACTGGATTCCATCGCCGACGCTCCACCCGCCGAGCCCACGCTCTTCCCACTCGCCGGCGCAGCTACGTCTCCAAAAAAGTAGCCAGGGCCCGGCGCCGCAAGCGCACAGCATTCACAGGGTAAGGGGCCAACAATAACATCTCCACATCCATCTGCTTTCCAGGTACTGTTTGAATTAGTTCAGGCGGGCAGCAAGCCGGCGGTCCAGATTCATCGAGAGGTTTTGATCAAGCGCCACCGCCACATAGCGCGAGCAGGTCTGCATCTCCATGTTCGCCCAGCTAGCAATCGAGGGCAGCTTCATTCTGGAGATCTGCTCAAGTTTCGCAACCGCGCGGTAGTACAGCGACACTTCTTTGAGCCACGGGCTCTTCTTCTTCAGGTCCGGCGACAAGTTATCGCATAGATTCAGCAGTGCGCCAAAATCTTGCGCGCCAATTGCTGCGCCTTCAATTCCAGCCGTCATCTGCAAAGCCTCGGACAGCGGCTGATTGGCGGTGCTGATCCAGATAGCTCGCCATTGCGACACCCCGAATTTCACCAGGGCGAAGGTTGCGAACACGAGTATGAAGAGTGAAATCATTTTCCCTATGCCGCAAGTATGCCCGCAGGAACAGGGCTGGCCAATGGGCCAGTGGTACCACCAAACTGGGACTTTTTGCGGAGTCTCGTCCCACCCAAGTAACTGATAATAAATGCCTTGCAGCCCCGCTCCGTCTTTCCAGGGGCTCTTCTGCAAATTTCCTCCTCCAGTAACTACTCTGCAATATCACACCGAACTATCCTTGACCCGCAACCCTCTAACCTCTAACTTGGAAGAACGTGGAGTCATCCGGCTTCGCCTCTACCTATGAGTGACCCTTCTGCCCGCACGGCTCTCCCCTCCGTGGAATCAAGCGATCAGGACTTGACGCAGCAACTCCTGCGGATCGAGAAGCGTGATTGGTGGGTCTGGGGATACTCCATTTTTGTCATGCTTCTCCTCGCCTTTGCCATTATCACGTTTGCCCTTCCCGCCTTCCATCAAGGCGGCAAGACTTTTCTCAACATCAATATCGAAGACGCCGTTTTTGGCTTATTCACTCTCGTCGTGCTTTTCAACGTCTACACCGTCTATCAACAAATCCTCATCAAGCGCCTTCGCCGCCAGCTCGCGGAAAAGCAGGGCCACTCGGACATCCTGCGCAATCTCGCTATGGTTGACCCTTTGACTGGTCTTTATAACCGCCGCTTCGCTCTCCAGCGCCTGGCCGCAGAGGTGGCTCGCTCCGAACGCCGCGGCCATCCGCTCACGGTGCTCACTCTCGACCTGAACTTATTCAAACAAATCAACGACCAGCACGGCCATCCCGCTGGTGACCACGTTCTCCAGGAATTCGCCGCCCATCTCAACAAGGTCATCCGCGGTTCGGACCTAGCCGTCCGCTTGGGCGGCGATGAGTTTCTTGTCGTACTTCCCGAATGCACCCTGGAGCAGTTGCAGCTTGTCCTCGAGCGCCTCGGATCTCTCGAGGTCCTCTGGCAAGGACAAAAAATCCCAGTCACCTTCTCCGCCGGTTGGAAGCAGTATGAAATGGGTGACCGCCTCGAAGAGATGCTTGCCGCCGCCGATCAAGCTCTCTATGCCAGCAAACGTGCCGGCAAGCAAGTCGTCCTTTCCACCAAACCGCGGTCCAAGCCTGCCGCCGATCCGGCGCTCCGCCGCCGCTGACTCCTCCCAGCCCTCACTCTGAATCACCCCTCTTCACTACGCTTCGTTCAGCGTTACAATGGCCTCGTCCCGTTTCTCCGGATCGTCCGGTAGGATTGAGATTTCAGAGGAGGCCCTGTGAACACTACACTCCTTGACCGTCGCTCTTTCCTTCGTGTCTCCGCCATCGCCGGCGGCGGCCTCTTGCTCGCTCTCCACTCCGAAATCACTCCAGAACTTTTTGCGCAATCCTCGCAGCCTCCCGTTCCATCCTTCCTCCCTACCGCTTTCATCCGCGTCGCGGCCGACGGCGCCGTCACCATCATCGGCAAGAATCCTGAGATTGGTCAGGGCGTCAAGACCAGCCTCCCCATGATCATCGCTGACGAACTCGACGTTGATTGGAAATCCGTCCGCATCCAGCAAGCCGACCTCGACGAAACCATTTACGGCCCGCAGCGCGCGGGAGGCAGCACTGCCACTCCCATCAATTGGGATCCTCTCCGCCGCGTCGGCGCCGCTGGACGCCAGATGTTCGTCACTGCCGCCGCGCAATCCTGGTCCGTCCCGGAATCCGAATGCCAGACTTCCTCCGGCCGAGTCATCCATTCCTCCACGAACCGCGCTCTCACTTACGGCTCTCTCGCGGAAAAAGCCGCTGCTCTTCCCGCACCCGATCTCAAATCCGTCAAGCTCAAGGATCCCAAAGACTACAAAATCATCGGCCAGCCCATCCATAGTGTCGACAATCCTTCCATCGTCACCGGAAAATCTCTCTACAGCATCGACTTCAAAGTTCCCGGCATGCTCTACGCCGTCTACGAAAAATGCCCCGTCTACGCTGGCAAATTCCTCAGCGCCAATTTCGACGAAATTAAATCGCAGCCTGGCGTCCGCCACGCCTTCTCCGTCGATGGGACTTCCGATCTCCTCGGCCTCCATTGCGGCGTCGCCATCGTCGCTGACACCTGGTGGCAAGCCAACACGGCGCGCAAAAAACTTCGCGCCACCTGGAACGAGGGTGCCACCGCCCAGCAAAGCAGCGAACTCTTCGCCCGCCGCGCCGAGGAACTCTCCAAACAGTCTCCCGCAATCACCGTCCGCAAAGACGGCGACGCCGATTCCGCCATAAGCAACGCCGCGAAAACCGTCGAAGCCGCCTACTTCTATCCTTTCCTCGCACACGCCCCCATGGAGCCCGAGAATTGCCTCGCCCACTATCACGACGGCAAACTCGAATTCTGGTCCCCCAGCCAAACTCCCGAATCCGGCCGCCAGCTCGTCGCAAAAGTTTTGAACATCCCCGCCGGCGACATTATCGTTCACATGAAGCGCGCCGGCGGTGGCTTTGGCCGCCGCCTCACCAACGATTACATGCTCGAAGCTGCCGCCATCGCCAAACAAGTCGGCGTCCCCGTCAAGCTTCTCTGGACTCGTGAAGACGATTTCCACCACGACCACTATCGCCCCGCAGGCTTTCATTACCTCAAAGGCGGTCTCGATTCTTTCGGCCAGCTCGTCGCCTGGCGCAATCATTTCATCAGCTTCGGCGAGGGCCAGCAGTTCGCTCCCTCCGCCAACATCCCCGGCAACGAATTTCCCGGCACTTTCCTCCCGAATTTTTTCTTCGGCGCTTCCCTTATGCCACTGGGCGTCCCCACCTACGCGCTGCGCGCCCCGCGCAGCAACGCCTTCTCCTGGGTATTCCAATCCTTCACCGACGAGCTCGCTCAGGCTGCCGGAAAGGATCCCGTCCAGTTCCGTCTTGATCTCCTCAACCTTCCCCGCGTCACCGGCCCTGACGGCAAGCCTGATCCCAGTGACGTCGACGCCGCTCGCATGAGCGGAGTCCTGAAACTCGTCGCCGAAAAATCGAACTGGGGCAAGCGCACTCTTCCCAAAGACACCGCCATGGGCGTCGCCTTCCAATTCTCTCATCGTGGTTATTTCGCGGAAGTCGTCGAGCTGCGCGTCGACGCTCAGAAAAAAGTGAAGGTCAACAAAATCTGGGTCGCCGGTGACGTCGGCAGCCAGATCGTCAATCCCAGCAACGCCGAAAACCAGGTCTGCGGCGCCGTCATCGAAGGCCTAAGCTCCGTCATGAACTACGAAATCACCATCGACGCCGGACGCGCCGTCCAAAGTAATTTCCACGAATACCCGCCCGTGCGCATGAACCAGGTCCCCGCCGAAATCGAAGTCCATTTCCTCAAAACCGACAATCCCCCCACCGGCCTCGGTGAACCCTCTTTGCCCCCAGTTCTCCCCGCCGTCTGCAACGCCATCTTCGCTGCCACCGGCACCCGCATCCGTTCCCTCCCCCTTTCCAAACACGGCTATTCCTGGACCTAAAAAGTGTGCAATATTGCACAGTATTTACGGTTCCATATCCCGATACTGGCTCTCGAAGTTTTTGCTGAGGGCGGCGTCGATGCTTCCGTAGTCCACCAGCCATAACACCGGGGCTAGGTTCGCCTTTACCGTGTCAGCCCGTCGGTGCCGTCAGGTCTTCTCCATCGTCCCACCGCAACAAAAAGAGCCGGCACCCCGAGCCGGCTCTTTTTTCTGCGTGTGTTCTTCGCTGGCTTCGAGCACACCGGAATCCGTCTTCATCCATGATTACGCGAATTTATTTTCTTTTTTTTCGGAAACCGGTGGGAGAGGTTAGGTGGCTCGGCCCGCCCCCGCTGCTCTTGACCGCTTGTCTTTCATTGCATAGAGATCATTGTCCGCTGCATTGAGGAGCGCTGCGATGGTTTCCGCTTCCTTCGGATAGCTGGCAATTCCCACGCTGACCGATAGTGCCGGCTCTTCCGCATCTTTCGCAACAAGCTCGCAAATGCGCCGCGCCACCATCATCGCGTGGTCTTCCCCTGTCTCCGGCAGTACCACTGCAAACTCGTCCCCGCCGTGTCGCGCTGCTGTGTCGATGGACCGGCTGCAGTCCGCTACAATCTGTGCCAGCCTGCAGAGTGCCCGGTCTCCAACCAGATGCCCAAATCGATCGTTGATCTGTTTCAGTCCATCGAGGTCCAGCAAGACCAGCGAAAATTCGCGCTCAGTGCGTTTCGATCGGCGGATCTCGGCGTTCAACACCTCGAAAAGCCGGCGATGATTCGCCAGCCCCGTCAGCGAATCGCTCAATCCCAGGTGCCGCAGTTGATCCTCAAGCATCCTCTGTTCCGTGATGTCAACAACGATGACCTCATGGCCAACTAGCTCTCCACCCTCGTCATGGATGCCGCGGCCGCTGATTCTGGCTTTCAGCATCGTCCCGTTTTTCCGCTTCCAATCGAGTTCGACCGGCTCAATTTGCATGGGCCCGCCGCTGTTCTCCGCCGGCGGCGAACTCTTGCCAAAAGTAGTGAAAAACTCTGGCGGCTGATTCCCCGCCAGGAGTTCCTCCTTGGTTGCATAGCCCAGCATCGTCACCAAGGCTTGGTTGACGTCCGCAAACTGTCCTTCCGCATTGCACCGGCATACCCCATATGCAGGGTTGTCCACCAGCGCGCGATATAACGATTGTGAATGTCGCAAGGCCTTTCGCGCCTCCCCAAGCTCGCTGCGTAACTCCTTTTCGTTCAGCGCTCGGCGCACCGCCATGGGCAATTGCGCCACGCGCTCCTCTTCAATGTAATCGAACGCACCATCGGCGCTTAATTCCGCGAGGGACGCGTGTCCCGCCACCGTGGTCACGAACAGCAGTGGAATCTCTTGCGCTGTCTGCCGCAGCAGTTGCAGAGCCTGCGACCCTTTCCAACCGGAGCTGGGATACTCCGCTACCAGGACGTCGTAGTTCTTGCCACGGATCTGTTCTGCGCCCTGCGCCAGGGTCAAGACCGTGTCAGCGGTCACTGCGAATTGCGCCTTCTTTAGCTCTTGCAGGCAGTCTTCTATTACTTCAGCTTCGCGGTGAATAAAAAGCACCCTCAGGGAGCGACGCCGGTGAAAGGTCTGGCTCTGGGGGCGGATAATCCGCTGATTCGATTGAACTTCGTTCTGGGTCAAGCTTGCCATGCGAGCCCGCTTCCGGACCTCTCACCGCACCCCCATAGCTCTATCGAGGGCGCCCAAGAGGCCCATTCCTCCTACATCCTATCCAGGCGAAAAAACAACGTCTGTCCAATTCTATACATTTTCCAGGACAGCAATTTCGCCCTCATTTCCCAATTTGGGAATGATCCTGACGGGTAATGTAGCTATGGCTGTGACTCATTCTCAGAGTGAGAACAAATATGCAAAGCCATGCTTATTCCACATCAATGATTGCGGGATGAAGCCTACCAAGGCGAGGCCTCACGCCACTGCTGAGCTTGTCGCGTCTTTCAGAAACGCCAGCAGCTCCGCGTTCATCCGGTCTTTCAGCGTCGAACACATCCCATGCGGCGCGCCAGGGATCACCTTCAACGTCGCACCCTTGACGATCTTTGAGGATTGCAGCGCTGCGGCTCCGATCGGCACAATCTGGTCGTCGTCTCCATGCAGAATCAATGTCGGCACATCAAATTTCTTCAAATCCTCAGTAAAGTCCGTCTCCGAAAACGCTTTGATGCAGTCGAAAACCGCTTTGTGTCCAGCCATCATCCCTTGCATCCAGAACGAATCTCGCAACCCTTGTGAAACCTTTGCTCCTAGCCGGTTCGCCCCGTAAAACGGCACGCTGAGGTCCCTCCAGAATTGTGACCGGTCCGCGAGCACGCCCGCACGAATCTGATCAAACGCCTCCATCGGCAATCCGCCAGGATTGGCGGCCGTCTTCAGCATCAACGGTGGCACCGCACTAATCAGCACCGCCTTGGCCACCCGCTTCGTGCCGTGTCGCCCGATGTACCGCGCCACTTCCCCGCCACCCGTCGAGTGGCCCACATGCACAGCACCCTTCAAGTCGAGCGCCTCGACCAGTGCCGCCAGATCGTCGGCGTAGGTATCCATCTCATTGCCATCCCAAGGCTGGCTCGAGCGCCCATGTCCGCGCCGGTCATGCGCGATGCACCGGTATCCGCGCTCCGCCAGCACAATCATCTGGTCCTCCCACGCGTCCGCACTTAGCGGCCAGCCGTGGCTGAACACTACCGGCTGTCCTTTGCCCCAGTCCTTGTAATATATCTCGGTCCCGTCTTTCGTGGTAATCGTTGCCATAAGATCCTCCTGACACGGATAAGCGATGAGACTTCCTGAAGGGCCACCATCCTAATACTTTGCGCCGCCCATGTCAGCCCCGCGGTGGGGGTTTGACTTTGGCTTTTCCTTGTTGGGTGCCCTACGCGTCGGTTTTACGTGTGGGTGTTTAACTTTACCTCTCTCTTCTCTCGTTTCTATTCTCTAGTTTCTAGTTTGCCTTCCCTAATTACCAGTCTGCGCCAACCGCTCCCTGAAATACTCCTTCCAACCCTCCGGCAACTCTTCTACTCGCAACACCCGCCGCACCGCCCGAATCTCCGCCTCCCCATACCTCTTAGCCACATAAAGACGCGTAATCTCCGAAACCGCAACGGCGTTCGCCTCCCGCCCAATCAACTTCATCTCATCGCCCGCGCCCACTTCTCCCTCAAGCACCACCGCTACGTAGAATCCCGTCCTCCCGCTCGCCAGAAATCGTTTCACCATGTCGTCCGAACCGAATCGCACCCCTAGCTTGTAGCAAGGCAGCCGCGGCTGCGTCACCACTACTTCCGCCGTTCCCACGGAAATTCGGTCCTCCAGATGCACCGACTCTTCCAACAGTCCCATCCCGCCATCCTCAATCGTAAAATTTTCCCCGAACATCCCCATCGGCAGCTCTCGCCCAGGCAACTCCTTCTTCCAGTAATCGTAGTGCCCCAGCGGGTAGCAGTAAACCGCCTTCTGCTCGCCCCCATGCACCGTCAAGTCCGCCTGCCGGTCCCCATCCAAATTCAGTCTGCGCAGCGCCACCCGTCCCTCAACCGGCTCCTTAAAAATCCCCGTAGTCACCACTCTCCCATGCCACTTCACTTCCCGCGGCAATCCCACGTTCACCGAAACCACCTTCATCATGTCCGTCCTTTGGCTCGTGGAGAGTTTTTTCTTCGCTTTCTAGTCTCTGCTGATCTCACACTTAATGCCCCAGCTCATTCACGTCCGTGCTGACGACCCTCTTCCATCAGTTTGTACACCGCATTGCGAACCTCGCCATAACCGTCGGGGACCCCATTATAGCCTTTCGATTTCACCTCCTTTGCCCCAGCTCGCAGCGTCAACGCCCAGGATTCCCCATCCGGTCCACTGCGTTTCGGATCACTGTAATCCGCCTTCCATTGCCACACACGGAGTGCGTCCATGCGTGTCCAAAATCGCCGCCATGCCTCCGGACTCGGGCTTAGCTCCTCTTTGGTTTCAGCAAAGGAACCCTTGCCACTCATGTCAGCAACACGTCTTAGAAAAACCAGTTTGTCGTGTTCCCATTTCACCCACTCGCCTCCCATGTAAGCATGACCCTCAAAGAATTCAAACCGCTCC
>Ga0207118_1022_pt2 | contig 23245 bp, 26 predicted proteins | sample Alteio_BWMinHeat_42_FD_153507 | JGI IMG/M metagenome (GOLD analysis project Ga0207118, IMG submission 153507) | Enriched cells from forest soil in Barre Woods Harvard Forest LTER site, Petersham, Massachusetts, United States -... | ecosystem: Environmental > Terrestrial > Soil > Temperate forest >...
AAATATATATGCCAATACATTTGAATCATTTGTTTTGATTACTACATTATATAATGAAACAAATGCAGAACGACGGGCAGAGTATATCACCTGTTTAGAAAATAATTTAAAAAATTCGTGTATTAAAACTATCCATGTTTTGTATGATACGGCTCGCGATGAGGGCTCGCTGGAACTTTTAGATTATTTAAAAACAAAGAATATTATTCTCGAATATATTGTTGGTCGCCCGACTTATCAATATTGCTTTGATTTAGCTAATAAAATGTATCCTGATCGTGCGATTATACTTACCAATGCTGATATTTATTTTAATCATACGCTTGATTTATTGCGAGACTATGATTTGAGCAACAAATTTTTGGCAATTACCAGGTGGGATTTATTAGTTGATGGTTCTTTAGCTTTGTATAATACTATAGAATCTCAAGATGTATGGATTTTTAATACGCCACTAAGATCATTTGATAAGGCTAATTTTGAAATTGGTACTGTATGTTGTGATCCATTGATTGCCGGGCAAGCTTGGCTGAGTGGATTAGAAGTTATAAATCCATGTTTTTCTATTCAATGTTGTCATTGTCATCTGTCCGGGGTTCGTAAAAGAAATGATCTTGATAAGAAAGGACAGTTTTATGCGGTGCTCCCATTTAATAGGTTAGAGGCCGAGTATTATCCATTGTATTTATCGCAAAAAAGATGGGAAAAATTTATGAAAATATTTTATAAAAAAGCTGAATATGAAAAATATATAAAAATGGATAACAAAAAGGTTACTTGTTATGTTGGACAATTTAAATAATCACCGCATGATAAAAATTTATTATTTTGGAGTAGTGGAGCGATGAATAAATTATTTTTTAGTATCATTTTTTTTGTCTCAAATATATATGCCAATACATTTGAATCATTTGTTTTGATTACTACATTATATAATGAAACAAATGCAGAACGACGGGCAGAGTATATCACCTGTTTAGAAAATAATTTAAAAAATTCGTGTATTAAAACTATCCATGTTTTGTATGATACGGCTCGCGATGAGGGCTCGCTGGAACTTTTAGATTATTTAAAAACAAAGAATATTATTCTCGAATATATTGTTGGTCGTCCTACTTATCAATATTGCTTTGATTTAGCTAATAAAATGTATCCTGATCATGCGATTATACTTACCAATGCTGATATTTATTTTAATCATACGCTTGATTTACTGCGAGACTATGATTTGAGCAACAAATTTTTGGCAATTACCAGGTGGGATCAATTAGCTGATGGTTCTTTGGCTTTGATTAATAACATAGGATCACAAGATGTGTGGATTTTTAATACGCCACTAAGATCATTTAATAAGGCTAATTTTGAAATTGGTACTGTCTTTTGTGATCCATTGATTGCCGGGCAAGCTTGGCTGAACAATTTAGAGGTTATTAACCCATGTTTTTCTATTCAATGTTGTCATTGCCATCTATCTGGTTTGCGGCAAAGAACTGATTGTGATATAAAAGGGCAGCTTTATGCGGTGTTGCCATTTAATAGGTTGGAGGTCGAGTATTATCCATTGTATTTATCGCAAAAAAGATGGGTAGATTTTATGAAAATAATTTTTAAAGAACCAAGGGCTGAATATGTGAACAATATAAAAGCAAAAAGTAATAAGGTTACTTGTTATGTTGGGCAACTATAGTAAATTATTTTTTGGTGTCATTTTTTTTATTTCTAGTATATATGCTCATAAATTTGAGTCATTTGTTTTGATTACGACATTATATAATGAAACAAATGTAGCGCGGCGTGCAGAATATATTACTTGTTTAGACAATAATTTAAAAAATCCATGCATAGATACTATTCATATTTTGTATGATACGGCTCGCGATGAAGGTTCTTTGGAGCTTTTGAATTATTTAAAAGAAAAAAATCTTGTTCTTGAATATATTGTTGGTCGCCCGACTTATCAATATTGTTTTGATTTAGCTAATAAAATGTATCCTGATCGTGCAATTATTCTTGCTAATGCAGATATTTATTTTAATCATACGCTTGATTTACTGCGTGATTATGATTTGCACAATAAATTTTTGGCAATTACTAGATGGGATTTATTATCTGACGGTTCTGTGGCATTGTACGATAATATAGGATCTCAAGACGCATGGATTTTTAATACGCCATTAAAGACATTTGATAGGGCTAATTTTGAGATTGGTACTGTGCATTGTGATCCATTAATTGCTGGCTATGCGTGGCTGAGTGGGTTGGAAGTTATTAATCCATGTTTTTCTGTTCGATGTTGTCATTGTCATTTATCTGATTTGCGACAAAGAGGTGACTGTGATATTAGAGGGCATTATTATGCTATGTTGCCATTTAATTGGTTGGATGTAGATAATTATTCGATATGTTTATCACGTAGAAGCTATGAACAGTTAATGACAATAATTGCCAAAAAAGAAAAATTAAGAGAGCTAATCGATAAAAGACAGGGCATTGGAGTTGGAGAACATATGAAAATGTATGGCAAAAAGGTTACTTGCTACGTTGGGAAATTATCTTGATGAGTTCTTGAATAACTGTCGCTATAACACCATCCCAATCGCCGGGATTTTGCTGTCTAAATAATCGCATGGTTGGATACCATGCACTATCATGAGGTCTACTAATAGACCAACGCCAGTCAGCACAAATTGGAATGAGTGTCCAAGTAGGTCTACCAAGCGCGCCAGCAAGATGCTCAATCGAAGTATCAGCGGTGATGATTAAATCCAAATTCTCCATAACTGCGGCAGTATCCATAAAAGCTCCATGTACTTTATCAAAGTTATTATCAAATGTATGAAGAGTGAATCCTGCAGAGAGATGATTAAGTTCATCAAGTCCGGTTACTTGTTGTAAACTATATATCGAAATGCCGGGCAATTTTGATAATGGCGCAAATGCTTTTAATGGAATAGCGCGCTGCGTATGAAGATGGTCGTTGAGCCAGCAACCGATGCTGTTATGCCAGCATAAACCAATTTTAAAATTGGTATCATCTTTCAGTTGCTCGTGCCAGTATTGTACAAGTTTAGGGTCTGCTTTTAAATAGGGAACATTGGCGGGAATATTTTTGTCTATATTGGTATAAAAAAATCCGGGAATATCCATATATCGTAGATATAAATAATGTGGTGGTTGTTCTGGAATGTTGTTGTGCATTTTGTCGATGTAATCACATAAAGAAAAAAGAGGAATAAGAGCGGGTCGTACTTTGACATGAACAGTTGCTCCCAAATTTTTAAAAATTTGTGCATAACGGATAAGCATAAAGTCGTCGCCAAAACCATTCCATGAATTATCAAGAAAAATTATTTTTTCTTGCACTGAATCTACTTTTTTTATATTTCGAAATGCTTTTTCGGGCATATCTGCTATAAGATATAGTTCTTTTAAAAGCTGTGTATGATCTATATTAATTGCTTGTGCTTTCTCTTGATAAAAAATTGCTTGCTCATATTTATTGAGCAATCTGGCCATGAGAGATGCTTGAGATAAAATATAATCATTTTTAGGATCATGTTCTATGGCTTTTTCGTAATATAATAATGCTTGCTCCGGATTATAATCTTTTTTGTATTGATCGGCGATTGTGAGTAATTGATTAATGCTTGGTATGACGTTGATAGTGCAACTACCATTGATGTTATGAATAGTAGCAATTTGCGAGTGAGCATAATAATTTTCAGGGTCACGTTTTATTATTTCTTGATAATATAATAAAGCTTTTTCAAGATTATCTTGTTTTTTATATTTTTCAGCGATTTTTAGCAATTGATCAATAGAGAGCGAGTCGATCTTATTTTGAGTAGAGAAGATTGTTAAATATGATAATACTAGACACAAGCTTAGTGCGTATTTTATTTTTGGTGAGTGCTTCATGCAATATCTCCATTTTATGCAACAATTTTTTTAACCTCTTGAGCTATTCTTGCTATCACATCATCCCAGTTTCCAGGGATTTCTTGCCTAAATAATCGCATGGTTGGGTACCATGATGATCGGTCGGTGTCGGTGACTGGCCAACGCCATTCGCCAGCATATGGTAGGATGGTCCAGACTGGTCGGCCCAATGCACCGGCAAGATGTACAATTGAGGTGTCGCAGGAGATGATCAGGTCGAGATTTTCCATTACTGCGGCGGTATCCATAAATGCGCCGTTTTTTTTATCAAAATCAGGATTAAAGGTGTGGATATACCCTTCCGACTTCGCTAAAGCTACGACGGACAGGTCGACAAACTCCCCTCTTCGCTCAAGAGCTTCGCCGGGCTCCGCAGGGTGAACGGGGTTGGATTGGAGTGCAAGCAGTTCATCGAGACCGTTTATTTGTTGTAAGCTGTATATCGATACGCCGGGTACGGTGAGTAAGGGGAGAAATGCGTTGAGGGGAATGGAGCGGGAGCTCAGTAAATGTTCGTTGAGCCAGCAACTGACGCTGCCGTGCCAACACAAGCCGATTTTAAAATTTGTATCAGATGCGAGTTTTTCATGCCAGTATTGGACAAGTGTAGGATCGGCTTTGAGATAAGGGATATCAGTGGGAATTGTTCTGTCTATGTTTTCATAAAAAAATTGTACGATCTCAAAATAGTTGAGTTCGATAGAGCCAGCTGGTTTATATTGTTCGTCAGTTTTTATAAGATCGATGTATTCTGACAGGGAAAAAAGGGGAATAAGTGACGGTTTTATTTTGACGCGCACGCAAGCACCGAGTTCTTTCAAGATTTTTGCATATCTGATTAACATAAAATGATCACCCAGTCCTGCAGCTGGATCAATAATAAAATTTTTATGCTGTGCTGACATGACTCTTTTTTTGGTGTCAAATGCTTTTTCAATCTCCCCATTTTCAAGATAGAGTTGCGTTAACATTTCGTTATTTTGTGGATCGGCGCGTGCTGCTTTTGTTTGGTACGCAATTGCTTGATCATAGTTTCTGAGCAATCTAAGCATGCGGGCGGCTTGGGTGAGAGTATAATTATTTGTTGGATCTCGTTGTATAGCACATTCAAAATAGTATGCAGATTGTTCAGGATTATCGCGATCGCGATATATTTCTCCAATTTTTATCAATTGATTGAGCGTGAGTGTGTCGATATTAAAATCACAGGGCAGATTGAGTATGAGGGCACGGTGTAAGAGTGCTTCGAAGTGGGAAGGGTTTTGTGTTAGAACTTGCTCATAACAGACGAGAGCACGTTCGTCGTTCTGCCGTTTTTCATATTTTCCAGCAATTTTTAATAATTGCTCTGTTGTGAGTGTGTCTATTACTTTAGAGAAACTAGTAAGTGATATGACGAGCAGAGATAATAGGCTTATGATTTTGTTTTTAGTGCGCATTGTACTCTCTCTATTAATTCTAGTAAAAGATCACTCATTACGGTGTCCCAATCAAAGGGGGCTGATTGTTTAAATATTCGCATGGTCGGGTACCATGGAGAATCAGTGCGATGTGCAATCCAGCGCCAATCGGTCGAATAAGGGAGGAGTAACCAGATTGGTATGCCTAAAGCGCCGGCAAGATGTGAGATTGCGGTATCAACGCTGATCACCAGATCGAGATGCTGCATGACTGCAGCGGTGTCCATAAAGGCGCCATGAGTTATATCAAAAGTGCTTTCATCAAAACAGGTAATCTGACATGTTGCAGGTATAGTTTTGAGTTGTTCGGTGCCATCAAATTTTTGCAAGCTATAAATACTAACGCCAGATATATCAGCGAGTGGATATAATTTTTCGAGGGGGATACCGCGACGTGCAACTGGTAAACGGGAAGAGTCGTTAAATACATCTGCTTGCCAGCAGATGCCGATTTTAAAATTTTTGTCATGTGCGAGACGCTCTTTCCAGCGAGATACGACGGTTTCTGGTGGGAAAATGTAGGGGATATTTTTGGGTATTGTATCTTCGTCAGAGTTAAATACGGCGGGCAGGCTCATGAGTGTTGACCAGGCATCATGTGCTGGTCGTGGTGATCCTGAGGGGACTATTTGATCTATGAAAGGGCAGCGTGATAATAGAGGCACGAGAGGTTTTTGTATTTGAGCGATGACGTGTGCACCTTCTTCTTTTAATAGCTGTGCATAGCGAATAAAGTTGATCGTATCGCCGAGTCCCCCTTCGGGCACGAGTAACACGGTTTTGCCAGCGATACTATTGTTTTTTAATAATGCACGTAATTCAGGCGCGTTTTTGCCAGATTGTTGCAAATAACGTTCATGCTGTTTCCAGCCAGCAGTAAAATCGCCATTGTGCAAATAGGCGTGACCAAGAGCAAATTGTGCTGCATCATAATTTGGATCGAGCGCAATTGCTTTTTTATAGCAGGCGATTGCAGCAGGTACTTCACCACGCATTTTTAATGCATAGCCCATATTATATATTGCGGGAACTGTATTTGGCATTTGTTGGAGGAGCGCCTGATAGGCAGCGATTGCATCATCGACACGTCCCTCTTGGAGATAGGTATATGCGAGACTAAAATAGTTTGGCTCGGTAGCGCCAACTATCGATTTCGTTGGCGCTATGAATGACAAGAGAATAATTATGAACGTATATTGTTTGTTCATCTGATTTACTTAGTTTATCGTGTTTGATAATGCACGAATTTTGTTCCAAATATATTTCTTCTCGTTGTGCGCATAATAGGCTTTACGCGCAAGTTCTGCGTATTGATCAGTAATTGCAGTATGTTTTATATCAAACAGTTGTTTTTCGAGCATTGCGAGCGCATTGTTTGCTTGCTGTAATTGTTGATTGAGGAGATCGAGTTCGTGATTTTGCTTGGGCTCTGCCGGGTGGGTAGGATGACTAGCGTTTTTCGAAAAATCTGAACCCGTTCGTCCTGAGTTTATCGAAGGAAGCTCGGTCGAATGGTCAGGCAGGCTCTTCGATGAACTCAGAGCGAACGGAGGAGTGTTATTTGCATGTGGTGTAACTTTGTTTTGCTGCGCTGATTTGTTTAGTAAAATTTGCAATTCCTGTTGAACCGTTTGCATAAGTGTTTGCCAATCACCGGGCGTTTGTTGTCTGAATAAACGCATGTTCGGATACCACGGTGTTTCGTTCGTATTAAGCATCCATCGCCAATCAGCAGGTTGTGGTAACAAATTCCAGACCGGCACACCCAATCCGCCGGCACAGTGACAAATAGAGGTGTCGATGGTGATGATCAGGTCAAGAACGTTCATAATTGCAGCCGTGTCCATGAAGCGACCGTGCGTTTCATCAAAATCATTGCCAAATTCACGAATGACAACACCAGCAGGTAATTTGTTCAGTTGCTCTGATCCATCAAGTTTTTGCAAACTATAGACCGATACACCAGGAATTTGTGCAATGGGTGCAAAGAGATCAGCGGTTGTTGATTTTGCAGCAACGGCTTGTCGTAAAAATTGTGTGCTGTAATGAGCGTTACCCTGCCAGCAGATACCAATTTTGAAATTCTTATCGCTTGATAATTTTTCTTGCCAATAATTAACGAGTGTTGGATCTGGATGTAAGTAGGGGATATTGATTGGCACCGTGTCGACGCGGGTCTTTAAAATCATGGGTAAACTCATGAGGGCGCAATGCATATCAACCGGGGGAGTAGGACTATTTTGTATGTAGAGTTCATCTATGTAGGGACATTGCGACAGAAGATCCTTGAGCGCTTTCTGTGTTACGAAAATAACATATGCTCCTTTGTCTTTGAGCACTTTTGCATAACGAACAAACTGGAGCGTGTCACCAAGACCTTGCTCAGCGTAAATTAATATTCTTTTTCCGGCAGGATTTGAGCCATCCCATAAGGGGCTATTAAATTTTTTGGGGCTTTCACTATATGATGACCAGCGTGATTCATATTCAGGCCATCCTCGTTCGAAATCGCCAAGTGCCAGATAAGAGACTGATCGGCTAAATCGTGCGAGCGCATAATCAGGTTGTTGTGCAAGCACTTTGTCATACACGGCAACTGCTTGTTCAATGTGCCCCAATTTTTTTAAGGTATAACCAAAATTATATAACGCGGCAATACTATTGGGTGAGATTTCTAAGATATTTTTATACAGGTCTAATGCTTCGTGCGCATGTTCAAATTCCATCATATTGAGGGTGTTGGCAAGATCCAACAGAAGAGCTGGATTATTGCCATTAAGATCTTTTGCTTTTCTGAAACAAGTGATTGCTTCATCAAATTTATTCTGCTCTCGTTTCAAGCGACCGAGGGTATACTGCGCGTCAAACAGTGTTGGGTCGTGGGTGACTGCTTGTTCGTACGCATTAATTGCATTATCTGTTTGTTTTTTTTCTTGAAAAATTGTTGCTAGCTGCAGATATGCTTTCGCATGATTAGGTTTTAAACTGGTGACTTGCTGGAATTGGGTAACTGCTTCTTCTGGTCGTTTTGCTTGCACCAGACATACGCCTAAATTATAGAGCGCTTCTGCTGCAGTCGGTTGAATAGCAACTGCTTTTTGATAATAGTCGATCGCTTCGGTTGTTTTTTTATTTTGATAATAGAGGGCCCCTAAATTAAACGCTGCCTGAAAGAGGTTTGGGTTTATTTTTAATGCATCTTTGTAATGGGCGATTGCTTTGTCCGTTTCGCCAATATTTTTGAATGATTCAGCTATTTTTAAATATTCTTGATCGATTTCGTTTGCCTGTATCATTGGTGCAATAAAAAGATGTGCTGCAAAGACCAAAGTTGTGAAAATAGATTTGGTGCAATTCATACTACTAATATCCCTTCTGTTTAATAAATATTGTTTTTATCTTGTTGGGATATTAGATACTAAATAATTGGGGGAAAGTAAAACAAAATATTTTTAAATTATTTATCTTCCTGGATAGACTGCTTGTAGATTTTGATCTGTTTCGATAAAAACTGCACTAAGTTTTCACTTTCAAGAATGGCGATAATACTGCCGGTGAGTAAAGCCAGTGAGACTATGGTTAAAAGAAACCCTTTTTTACGTGCATGATCATTTTGATGGGGGGTTAGATCCCCATTAATAAGACGTTCGATCCCATTTTTGAGAATGACACAGGCACAAAAAGCTATCGCAACTGCTACGCTGGCAAGCAGCACTCCTTTATCGAGGGTGATGGTAAGACTTCCAAACATGATTAACTCCAAATTTTATTAAATGGGCACTAATACTAATATTATTAGTTTAAATTGAATAAAAAGTGAGTCAAATGGTTATGCGAATGAGTTGATAGTTATTTGAAAATTATGGGTGCAGCAATCAATGATGCGACTGAAAATAAGGTGCCGGTTACTCCGACGCCAAGCTGTAATAGACCATTTTTTCTCCGAGTTACTGGATCCTGCGCATTGATATGATCGTTATTATTAATAGCATGATACCTATTATCAGATGGACAGTTTCTTAAATCTTGAATCCCGCTATACGCCATTTTGACGCTGCCTACTAAGCCTAAAAGACCTATAACTTCCACCTTCATAGCTGTAGGAATTGTGAGGCTGATAGGCACGGGTGAAATGGGGTCTCCTGCCTTACATATGAATTGACATATCTGTTGAGCGCTAAATAGTGTATTTGTGTGACAGGTAAACAATAATAAAATCAAAAAATAAGCGTTTATATGTTTCATGGGTATCCTGGTTATTTGGTTTATTTCTCAATCATTGTATATTTCAATAGTAAACAAGCTTTTATTCAGCGTAGTTGTTTGACCTCAGCGCTATTTTCCTTTATCATATAAAAATATCATTGTATTTATTTTCTCATTAATCTCGATAAAAGCGTATTACAATATATTTACGTAGGCAAGGATAATTTCATGGATATCAACAGGACATTTTTCCTGAAAAAAGAAGATCGTAACCCACAATGGATTTTAATCGATGCAGAGGGACTTGTTTTAGGCCGTCTAGCAACGCAAATTGCAGAAACCTTGCGTGGTAAAAATCAAGCTGAGTATACCCCGCATACTGATGCAGGGGATTACGTGGTGGTTATTAATGCTGATAAAGTTGTCTTGACCGGTAACAAATGGGAAGGCAAAATTTACGATAGTTACTCTGGCTGGATCGGTGGGTATAAAACGCAAACAGCACGGGAATTGGCGGCTAAGCATCCGACAGAAATTATTGAACGGGCGGTTCGCGGGATGTTGCCAAAAAATAAATTAAATCGTCAAATTATTAAGAAATTGAAAGTGTATGTGGGGGCTGAGCATCCACATAAAGCTCAGATTACTGCTGCATAAGATATATTAAGAATGTTTACCTGAGAAGGGCATACGAAAGTATGCTCTTTTTTTATACTTATTTCTTTGTATTTACAGTTTCTTGCAATAATATTCGTATACCCGTTCGCCCCGAGTGTTTTTCATCCTGAGCTTGTCGAAGGACTGAAAAATGTATCGAGGGGTGCAGGGAACAAATTGCTTTTGTCATATTCTTTACCGTTTTACCCCTCGATACGTTTTTGAATCAAAGATCAAAAACACTCGGGGCGAACGGATGCAAGACTGGGAACAATCATGCTTTTGATAGATTACTTTATTGCAGTAAATTGATCAGACAGCCCTTCTTGGCAAGAGAGCGAGTTCCATCTCCCGATCACTGACCGATCGCGGTTTGAGATATCGTATCATGTCACGTAATGGCTTTAATTCATGTTCGATCTCTATAGTGCTTTTGGGAAAGGTGTATGGGTCATATTTGATCTCTTCAAACATGTCATTATAGGCATGTAGAGCAATATCGTACGCTCTTTTGTTATTGCTTGGAAAGCCGGGTAAGTTTCGTCTTAACTCCCTGCTGATTTGAGCTGGAACAATCTTCAGAGTTTTTGCCGGTTGTTTGTTTCTTATAGATTTGCAGAGTCGATGCCAGGCGCCACCGGAATGTTGATTTTCATAGAGATTGTTATAGGTGACAACGGGGCCGGATACTGTTTTTTTAGCACAGTGTATTACTTTAGAAACCAAGAAACTGGTCACAACAGTGATTAATAAAAGCTTTTTCATAAAACTCCCTCAAATTAAATAATTATTAAAATTATATAAAAATAATTATATATGAGAGCAAGGGTTTATGAATAGGTGACAAAAGAGGGCATACTTTTTAGGTGCGCCCTCTTTTTTTAATATTACATACGCAGGCGTCGCTTACGGATCATATCTGCTATCACTTTTGGTTGCTGATTGAGTATTGAGTCTGGCATGAGATAATCTACAATGGGACCTAATTGGATCACACCATTATAACTATTAGCAGGTAAATTATCATAATGAAATTTTGCAATATCATATGCAGTTAAATTGTCACTTGGCTTATCAGGGAAGTTTCTTTGTAATTCTCTGTTAATGCGATCTGGCACAATTTCTTTAACTTTCTTAAGATTTCTTTGCTCTATCCAATGTGAAAGCATACTCCATGCGCCCTCTTGATCTTCGTTGTTATATTTGTCTTCTCGGGTTACCACGCGGGTGTCTCGATCATCGATTGCAGCGCCGTTAATTTTTCCGACAACAAAGCAACCAGCTGCGAGTGTGATTAAAAGTAGTTTTTTCATGAACATTTCTCCAAATTAAAAATTAAATTATCACGCTTTTTTTTAACCTTTTGGGTTAATGGTTGGCCTGAACCATATTTGGGACTTAATTTTAGTACACCCCAGCCTGAACCCTGCGGATCCATCTAATCATATCTGGATCTTGTTGTTCTATTATAGATTCGGGCATTAGATAGTGTGCAATGCCTTCCATTATCCTGTCAGGGCGACTGTAGCCGCCACTAGGAGGAGTACGCCCCTTCGCTTTCGCGTCCGCTATCTTTCTTTTCAAATTTTCGACATTATGCATGGCAATGTCATAAGCTGTTGAGTTATGGCTTGGTTTGTCAGGAGAATTTCGTTTTAACTCTCTGCTGATCCGACTTGGAACTATTTTACGAACTTCATCACTTTTTAATCTCTCTATCCAATATGAAAGCATACTCCATGCGCCCTTTTCATCTTCATTGTTAAATTTATCTTCTCGGGTGACTACACGGGTGTCTCGGTCATCGGCAGCGTGAATCCCGCTGGCAACAAAAAAACCGGTTGCGAGTGTGATTATTAGTAGCTTTTTCATAAAAACTCCTCCAAATTAAAAAATTATTAAAATTAAAATAATATTAACTAATTTTATAATAGAATAATTTTGCTTGAAAGGGCAAGAGTTTATGAATTTTTCTTTTTTCGGTTTAATAGTTCAAGGATGAGTAGGCAGGTGGATAGGCCGATTAATAGGGAGCCGAGAATGGTTGTTGTGATGCCGAATGTAATGAAAAAGCCGGCGGATAAAAATGCGAGACTGGTGCTGAAAAGTACGGGAAGGGCATAGGGAAGCTGTGTTTGTATATGATCAATGGGATAAGAGGCGGCGCTGGTGGCGGCCATGAGGGTTGTTTCAGCAAGAGGTGAAAGATGGTTGCCGCAGACGGCACCGGAAAATATGGCGCCAAGAACAGGAAAGAGGAGGGGAATGGTGGAGATGTCTATTGGTGGGGTGAGGGTCAGCAGAGAGAGAAGCATTTGGACGCCGATGGGTGTTAGTATGATGATGGTTCCCCAGGCCGAGCCGGTCATCATAGATATCAAAACAGCGGTTGCAAAAAAGAGGAGTGGCAATAGGGCTAGCGGCGCAAATTGTAAAAAAGTGGTTGCTAGGTAGGCGCCGGTGTGCAGATCGTCACTTAAGAAGGCGCCCAAGGTGGTTGCATAGGTTACTAAAATAAGGGTAGAGGTGATGGAGCGCAAGCCCTCAAGAAGAATTGAAGGGATTTGTGAAATAGTGAGGGTACGACGCATTAAAACGAAAATAAAAGCGATAAAGGTTGCGAGTAAGCCAGAGAGGGCGAGAATAAGTTCTGTTTTGGTATTGTGTTTAGCGGCTTCTAATAATGATCGGGTGCCGCCTAACAAATGGTATTCGCCTGCATATAATATGCCAACAATGACTGATACAACAAGCAGCACGAGGGGGACGATGAGATCAAGCGCTGAGCCGTTAGGAGCAGTGATATTGAGTGCTGTTTCATGCGGAGCGTGTTTGCCGCCATTTAAGTTGCCGGTTGTGAGTGCGATTTGTTCATGTTGGTGCATGAGCCCATACGATATGGGGCGAAAGATAACAAAATAAAGTGAGCCGATAAGAATGAGTGAGTAAAAAATGAAGGGGATCGTTTGTAGATAGATCATGAATGGTTCGCCAATGATGGTAGTAGAGCTGGTAATAGTTGGTGAAATGCCGGCGAGTGAAAGCTGCGTGGTAATAACGGCAACCCAGCTTGAAATAGGGGCAAGAATCACCAAGGGGCCAGCAAGGGAGTGGATAAAAAAGGCGAGCTTTGCGCGCGGAATGGCAAATTTATCGGTGATGGGACGCATGACATATCCAACGGTCAAAAGATTGAGATAATCATCGATAAAGAGAGCAGTCAATAAGCCGACGGTAGAAATTTCGACCATTTTTTTATTTTTTAATTTACTGGTAACAGCTCGGGCAAAGGCGATAGCGCTGCCGGTTCGATTAAAGAGGGCTATCAGAATGCTGATAGAGATCAGAAACAGATATAAGTATAATCTGCTTGGATCAAAAATTTGGGCTATGAAATGGTCATAGATAGTTATGAGAGATGCGAGCGGCGCGCCTTGTTGTGCGATACATGCAGCGCATATGATGCCAATCAGTAATGATCGGTTTAAGTTTTTGGTGATACAAGCGCTGATAAGAACAAAAATTGGCGGCAAAAGAGAGAGCCATGAGCTAGTCATATTAAGAATCCTGTTTTTTAGAGGGGGTTATTTTTTTAAGCCCAAGAGATTTAATATTGTTTCTGTGTAGGGATGAATGAGGCGCGCAATATCTTTGTAGCTGAGATAGAGAAAGAATATAAGAAATAGAATCCAGCAGGCGATATGAATGTATTCACGCACTTTGTCAGGGATTGAGCGCCCTATGATTGCTTCGATAGTGTAAAAAACTATTTGTCCGCCATCCAAGATTGGCAATGGTAATAGATTGATCATAGCAAGACTGATGCTAATAATTGCCAAAAAAAGAAGCAGGGTTGAAAGTCCTTGTTGGGCGCCATTGAATGTTTCTGCAATAATACGAATAGGACCTGCAACCATTGAGCTATCTTTTTTGCTAAAAGCATGACGTAAAAGTTTGACGGTATTATACATATGCTCATGGGTGAGTCGTATACCTTTTTTGATTGATTCGATGAATGAATAGGAAGGCATAGCCGTAGTTTCAAAGTAGATTCCTGCTGATCCTATGGTTTCCCCTAAAAAGTTTTGTGATTTGGTGGTTAACTGTATTTCTTGGGTGGTGCCATTTCTATTGATTAAAAGAGTAAGTGGTTGATCGGGACTGGCAAATATCTTTTTAACCAGAGCGGGTCCGAACGGTTTTTTTAATGATGTTTGATCGATTTCTAAAATCATATCGCCTGGTTGTATGCCAGCGATTTCTGCGGGTGACCCGGGGAGTATGGCGCTCACTGTTGCGGTTGCATTTTTTGGATATAAAATCATTGATTTTGGCATGCCGGTCATATACAAGAGCGAAAAGGTGACGTAGGCAAGGATAATGTTAAAAACGATGCCGCCACTCATGACGAGAAATTTTTGAATCCAGGGTTTTGCAACAAATGAGCGTTCATCGGTATTTTTGGCATCAACTTGCTCACCTTGTCCAACTTCAGCAGCACCGGCGATTTCTACATAGCCACCTAATGGTATTGCGGAGATGGCAAATTCGGTTTCCCCAATTTTTTTGGTAAGAAGGCGTGGCCCGAAGCCGATGGAAAATGAAGGCGTTTTAATATTAAAAATCTTGCAAAAGATAAAATGGCCGAATTCATGAAAAGCTATTACAAAACCAACCCCAGCGAGACCGGCAATAAATGGTATTATTTTGTGGGGGACTATCAATAAAGTATCTATAAAAGTCATTTAAAACTCCCTAATAGGTATCAATGTATTACGTACTATGGAACCGATGATAACAATAATGTGTGAGTAAGTCTATCGCAGGAGTGCAAAATTGCATTTAAAAGCGTTGCTATTATAATAAAAGAGTCGTTTTGATAGAGGTGCTTTTTGATGGAAATAGCTTTATATGTATCTACATGTAATTTTTCTTGAAAAAATTCTTAAAAAGGGTAGACTTCTATTAAACTTGTCCTGAGAAGAGTCCCAATTCTTATGATATAAAGTTCTTTATGATAAAAAAGATTGCAGTTTTGTATTAGTTTTATATAAATTATGCTTTTTGCTATACATTAACTATAGGAAAGTTATCTTATGCCTACGATAAGTCAGCTTTGTCGCTTTGGAAGAAAAAAAATTACGGTTAAATCAAAAAGTCCTGCATTGAAGGAGTCGCCACAAATACGTGGTGTGTGTGTCCGTGTGTTTACGACCGCTCCTAAAAAGCCAAACTCAGCGCTCCGTAAAGTTGCTCGGGTAAAGTTGTCTACAGGCATAGAGGTGTCGGCATATATCCCTGGTGAAGGGCATAATTTGCAGGAACACTCTGTTGTGTTGGTTAGAGGCGGAAAAGTAAAAGATTTACCGGGTGTGAAATATCACATTGTTCGCGGTACGCTTGATTCTGCTGGTGTTGTAAATCGTAAACAATCGCGCTCTCATTATGGCGCTAAGCGTCCAAAGTAAAAAGGTTAAATTGTTATGTCTAGGCGAGCTAAAGGAACATATAAAAGAGTTATTGTCCCAGATCCTATTTTCGGTTCAGAGATGCTGCAGAAGCTGGTCAATGTTATTATGATGGGCGGCAAAAAAAATGCAGCGCGAAAGATCGTATATGATGCGATGGATATTTTGGTAAAAAAATCAAGCAGCGATAAGGGAAAAGCACTTGAGCTATTTAACAAATCTTTTCAGCAAATAGTGCCCATCGTTGAGGTAAGATCGCGTCGCGTTGGCGGTAGCGTGTATCAAATTCCTCGTGAAGTTTCATTCGAACGTGGTCGTGCATTGGCTCTTCGTTGGCTTATTGGGGCGGCAAAAGCTCGTTCTAATAAAACTATGGGTGAGCGTCTTGCCTATGAGCTGATTGATGCTTCTGAGGGGCGTGGTGTTGCGGTTAAGAAAAAAGCCGATGTGCATAGAATGGCAGAAGCAAATAGGGCTTTTTCTCATTATTCTTGGTAAGATAAAGGTGTATAATCAATGAGTAATCCGCTAGAGCGATATAGAAATATTGGTATTGCTGCGCATATTGATGCGGGCAAGACAACGGTGACTGAGCGAATCCTTTTTTATACTGGTATATCTCATAAAATCGGTGAAGTGCACGAAGGTGCAGCAATTATGGACTGGATGGAGCAAGAGCGTGAGCGTGGTATTACCATCACCTCTGCGGCAATAACCTGTTCATGGAAAGATTATCAAATTAATATTATTGATACGCCGGGTCACGTCGATTTTACCATCGAAGTTGGCAGATCGTTGCGTGTTCTTGATGGCGCGGTTGCTGTTTTTAGTGCCGTTGATGGGGTGCAACCTCAGTCTGAAACGGTCTGGAAGCAGGCAAGTCGTTACAGGGTGCCGCGCGTTATTTTTGCTAATAAAATGGATCGCGTTGGTGGCGACTACTTTATGGTTATCAAAGATGTGAATGAAAAGTTAGATGCCCATGCAGTCGCTATGCAATTGCCGGTTGGTGAGGCTGAAGATTTTCATGGTATTATTGATTTGCTGACGATGAAAATGGCTGAATTTTCGGGAGAAATGGGCGAAACAGTAAAGTGGACCGAAGTTCCTGCCGATTATGTTGATCAAGCAAATGAAATGAGACGAAACATTATTGAAGCTGCATGTGATTTCGATGATGAGCTTGCAGAAAAGTTTTTAGATGAAAAAGATATTTCTATAGCAGAAATTAAGTCTGCTTTGAGAAAAGGTGTTTTAATTCAAAAAATTACGCCGGCTTTTTGTGGGACCGCTTTTAAAAACAAAGGTATTCAATTATTATTGGATGCGGTTGTAGATTATCTGCCATCACCATTGGATGTTCCGCCGATAGAAGGTGTTGTTCCGGGAACTGAGACAAAGAGTGTGCGCAAGGCTGATGTAAAAGAGCCATTTTCTGCGTTGGTCTTTAAAATTGTTACCGACCCATTTGTTGGTGTTCTGAATTATATTCGTGTGTATTCCGGTCAATTAACGGCGGGGTCATATGTGTATAACGCACGCACGGGCAATAAAGAGCGCGTAAGTCGTTTGCTCAGAATGCATTCTAATAAGCGAGAAGAAATAGATGCGATCAGAGCAGGTGATATCGGAGCCCTTGTTGGATCGAAAGATGCTATTACGGGTGACACGCTGTGTGATGAAAGTGCAAAAATTCTTTTGGAGTCAATCGATGTTCCTGCGCCAGTCATTTCTTCATCCGTTGAGCCTAAAAGTAAGGCTGACTATGAAAAAATGGGAATTGCGCTGAGAAAAATGATGCAAGAAGATCCCTCATTTCAGTTTACCTATGATAATGAAACAGGGCAGACTGTTATTAAGGGCATGGGTGAGTTGCACCTTGAAATTGTTGTTGATCGTTTAAAAAGAGAGCATAAGGTTGACATTACTCAAGGAAAGTTGCAAGTTGCGTATAAAGAAACCATACAAAAATCGGCTGACGCTGAAGGTAAATTTATTAAGCAATCTGGCGGTCGAGGCCAATACGGTCATGTTTGGATCAAGATGGAGCCGCTTGAACGAGGGGCTGGCTTTGAGTTCAAAAATGATGTTGTAGGTGGTTCTATTCCGAGAGAGTTTATCAATCCGGTGCAAAAGGGAATAGAGGAAGCATTAACTTCAGGTATTCTGGGTGGATATCCAGTTGTTGATGTTAGAGTTTCTTTGTATGATGGTTCATATCATGATGTTGATTCCTCAGAATTAGCGTTTAAGATTGCTGGCTCTATGGCGTTTCGATCAGGTATGGCACAAGCCTCTCCAGTGCTTCTTGAGCCGATTATGAAGGTTGAAGTTGATACTCCTGAAGAGTATATGGGTGATGTTATGGGAGATATCAATTCACGCCGCGGAAGAATTCTTGGTATGGATGCAAAGGGGTCAAAGCAGATTATTAATGCGGAGGTTCCGCTTGGTGGAATGTTCGGATATGCAACTGATCTTCGCTCGATGACCAAGGGGCGCGCAAGTTATGCTATGGAGTTTGAGTGTTACCGTGAAGTGCCGAAGAGTATTCAAGAAGCGATTACTGAAAAAAAATAATAAAATCTGTTAAATTTGTGTAGGAGAATATTGCAATGGCAAGAGATATATTTGAGCGGAAAAAGCCTCACGTAAATGTGGGAACGATTGGTCACGTTGATCATGGTAAAACAACGTTAACTGCCGCAATCACGAAATATTTGTCTGAGAAGGGTCATGCTGAGTTTAAGGCGTTTGATCAAATTGATAATTCGCCAGAAGAAAAAGCTCGTGGTATTACCATTGCGACATCACACGTTGAATACGAAAGTGACAAGCGTCACTATGCGCACGTTGACTGTCCTGGTCACGCTGATTATGTGAAAAACATGATCACTGGTGCTGCGCAAATGGACGGTGCGATTTTGGTTGTATCGGCCGCTGATGGTGCGATGCCTCAAACACGTGAACATATTGTGTTGGCTAAAAACGTTGGTGTTCCAGCGCTTGTTGTGTTCCTTAACAAGGTTGACATGGTTGACGATCCTGAGATGGTCGACATGGTTGAAGAAGAAATCAGGGAATTGTTGAGCAAGTATGATTTTCCTGGTGATACGCTTCCGGTTATTCGTGGATCGGCTCTTAAAGCACTTAATGGTGATAAGGGTGAGTTAGGATACGGTGCGATGGAAAAATTAATTAACGCGTTGGATGAGTATATTCCTTTACCAAAGCGTGATATTGATAAGCCATTTTTGATGCCTGTTGAGGGAGTCTTCTCAATTTCTGGTCGTGGTACTGTTGCTACTGGTCGTATTGAAGCGGGTCAAGTCAAGGTTGGAGAAGAAGTCCAAATTATTGGATTTGGCAGTGAAGCAAAAACAACGGTTACTGGTGTTGAAATGTTCAGAAAAATTTTGAACGAAGGTCAGGCTGGTGATAACGTTGGTCTTTTGTTACGTGGTGTTAAGAAGGAAGATATTGAACGTGGCATGGTAATTGCTAAAACAGGTTCAATTAAGCCTCATAAAAAATTCAAATGTCAGGTATACATTTTGAGCAAAGATGAGGGTGGTCGACACAGTCCATTTTTCACTGGCTACAGGCCGCAATTCTATTTTAGAACAACCGATGTAACTGGTGTTGTTACCTTGGAAGAAGGTCGTGAAATGGTGATGCCAGGTGATAACGTGTCATTGGCAGTTGAATTGATTGCGCCGGTTGCGATGAATGATGGTTTGCGATTTGCAATTCGTGAAGGTGGTCGTACCGTTGGTTCTGGTGTTGTTACTCAAATTGTTGAATAATTAGGTACTAGATGAAGAAACAGAAAATACGCTTAACGTTAAAATCATATGATCATCAATTGCTGGATAAAGCGGTAAAATTGATTGTTTCTACGGTAAAAAGAACAGGATCAAATCTCGTTGGTCCTGTACCTTTACCTAATAAACGTCAATGTTTTACCGTCTTGCGATCGCCTCATGTAGATAAAAAATCAAGAGAACAGTTTGAGTTGACGACGCATAGGCGTATTCTGGATATAGTCGCGCCATCTGATCAAACGATGGATGCGCTTATGAAATTGAATATTTCATCTGGTGTAGATGTTGAAATTAAATAGTTTTGAAAGGTCATTCGGTATGGTAACAAGATTTTGGGGAAAAAAAATTGGAATGGCCCAAGTTTTTGTTGAAGACAGTGTTGTGCCAGTTACAGTCATTGATACAGGTCGCTGGTATGTTACGCAAGTTAAAACACAGAAACAAGACGGGTACGATGCTGTACAGGTAGGTTTGGTTAAAGAAAAATTTGCAAACACTGTTTTTTCCAACCAATGGCTGAAAAAGTCTAAAAACTACTTCCAAGTGTTACGTGAAATTAGATTACAAGCGCCATGTGAATCAAAAGTTGGTGATCGTGCTGATTATTATCAGCATTTGAATTCTGGTGATACGGTTGATGTCTTCGGTATTACCAAAGGGGCTGGTTTTGCTGGTTGTGTGCGAAGACACGGTTTTTCCGGTTCTTCGGCAACGCATGGTGCGATGATGGGTAATAGACCAGGTTCTCTTGGTTTTATGCGATCGCGAGGAAGAGTTATTAAGGGGAAAAAATTGCCTGGTCATATGGGTGTAAATAGGCGTATGGCAGCGGGTCTTGAAGTGGTGAGAGTTGAACCAGATTCGCAAGTTATTGTGGTGAAAGGTTCAGTTCCTGGTAAGTCAGGGTCTCTGTTATTTATTCGTAAAGCATAGGTGTCGACATGAGCAAGAAAGATATGGCAACATTGCCAATTAAAACATCATCCCAGATAATGAGTCTGATTTCTTTAACAGATTTAGGAGTCGACGATTCGCATGCAAAAAAAATGCGTGTAGGCTTTTCTCTTGCAGTTCGCTCATTATTACAAAATTGGCGTCAGGGTACCGTTGCCTGCAAGGGGCGAGCAGATGTTAATCGGTCAAATAAAAAACCGTGGAAGCAAAAAGGTACCGGTCGGGCACGAGCAGGAACAGCACGGTCACCATTATGGCGTGGCGGTGGGGTCATATTTGGACCTCAGATGCGTACACGACAATTGAAGATAACCAAACAAACAAGAAAAAATGTTTTTACCTCTTTGCTGTTTGATTTTGCAGAAAATCAAAAAATTGCTTGTTTAAATTGGACTTTTTCAGAAGATAGACCAAAAACAAAGATCGCATATAATCTTTTGCGAGAAGCTAACTTAGGTCAAAGCAATGTTACATTGTTTTTATCAGCGGATGATTTTATAACACGAGCTTCATTTATGAATATCCCTTCTGTAAGAGTGTTATTTTTCGATCAGCCTAATGCCTTTGAATTGGCAGGTACTCAGTATTGGGTATTTTTACAAAAAGATAAAAATCAATTTCAGGAAATGGTTTCGCGATGGCTTTAAAAAGTGTTTATAATGTTATACAAGGTCCGATTATTTCGGATAAAGCGTATAAATTAAATAAAAATTTAAAAAAACTTGTTTTAGTGGTTCATCCTGATGCCAATAAACCTTTGGTGAAGGAAGCTTTAAAGAAGTTGTTTAACGTTGAAGTTGAAGACGTTAGAATTATGATTTGCAAAGGCAAGACCCGTAGAGTTGGTAGAAGAGAGGTAATTGGCTCAGCAAGAAAAAAAGCAATCGTTACTCTGAAAGAGGGTTACTCTATCGATCTATTTGATCAAGCAGGTAATATGGGAGTTGTTGCAAATGAACGTGAAGAAGTTACAGAAAATTCAGTAAAAAAAGTATAGATTTATTGAAGGTATGCAATGACAATTCTTAAACGAAGGCCGCGTAATCCATCATTAAGATTTCAAACATTTTTGGATTCTAGTGATATTACAAAAACGACGCCAGAAAAATCTTTAGTTGAAACGTTAAAAAGAAAGGCCGGCAGAAATGCTTATGGTCGTATTACGGTACGGCATCGCGGTGGCGGGGCAGCACGTAAATACCGTATTATAGATTTTAAACGTATTGAACGTGATGTTCTGGGGACGGTGTCATCTATTGAGTATGATCCTAATCGCAATGTTCGTATTGGGTTGGTTTTTTATGCTAATGGTGCAAAAAAATATATTTTGATGCCAGAGGGTTTAACTGTTGGCAGTAAAGTATTTGCTAGTGAAAAAGCTGAAGCAAAAAATGGCAATGCTATGCCTTTGAGCAAGATACCCGTGGGCTTTATTGTTCACAATGTGGAAATTACACCTGGATCAGGTGGAAAATTCGCTCGCAGTGCGGGAACATCAATTCAGTTTGTAGCGAAAACGGAAGAACATGCAACGCTTAAAATGCCGTCCGGTGAAATGCGGATGGTGCCGATTGGATGTTGGGCTACAATTGGCGTTTTGGGTAACGCTGATTATAAGAACATTTCATGGGGTAAAGCGGGTCGCACGAGGCATCGTGGTTTTAGACCATCGGTACGAGGTATGGCAATGAATCCAGTAGATCACCCGCATGGTGGTGGTGAAGGTCGTTCAAAATCTGGAAAGCATCCAGTGACTCCGTGGGGTAAGGGATGCAAAGGAACAAGAACTCGTACGCGTCAAAATCCATTGATTCTTAAGCGGCGCAAAGGACGTAAAAATAAATAATTAAGGTTTAATGGCATAGATTTTTAAAATAGGTGTGCTCTATATGGCTAGATCAACAAAAAAAGGACCATATGTCCAAGATTCGTTGCTTGAAAAAATCGCTAAAATAAAAAAAAGTGGCAAGCGGGATGTTATTAAAACATGGTCCCGTAGGAGTATGATTATGCCTGATTTTGTTGGGCTGACAATAGCGGTACATAATGGTAAAAAATTTGTTTCTGTTTTTGTGACAGAAAATATGGTTGGCCATTACTTAGGTGAATTTTCTCCTACGCGTACATTTAGAATGCATAGCGGTCAACGTAAGGCTGGTGCCGCTAAATAATAAGTTGCACTCAATGAAAATGTATGTAAATTATATAGTATAAATTAAGAAACATTTGAAACATTATTTTAAGGTTGATGCAATGAAATTTGTTGCACATGCACGACATATACGTTTTTCTCCAGAGAAAATGAGACCTCTGGTTGATTGTATTCGCGGTAAAAAGGTCTCATATGCTATCGATTGGCTGACTACTTGCGCGGTACAACGCGCATTGCCTATCAAAAAAATGATTCAATCGGCAGCAGGTAATGCAAAAGATTTACAAGGGGTTGATATTAATTCTCTTTTTATAAAAATTATTCACGTAGATCGCGCAAAAAAGATTCGTTACTTTAAGCCGGGAGCTATGGGAAGGTCAAATCCTCAATGTAAAAACTTATGTCATATGAGCGTAATATTAGAGTCTTTTGCAGTTAAAGAGGATTAGTATGGGACAAAAAGTAAATCCTATAGGTTTTCGTGTTGGTATTTATCGAGATTGGCGTGCTCGTTGGTTTGCCAGGGATTCATATGGGAAACAAGTATTAGAGGATTTAAAAATTAGAAGTTTTTTGGATCGCATT
>Ga0207118_1052_pt2 | contig 23084 bp, 21 predicted proteins | sample Alteio_BWMinHeat_42_FD_153507 | JGI IMG/M metagenome (GOLD analysis project Ga0207118, IMG submission 153507) | Enriched cells from forest soil in Barre Woods Harvard Forest LTER site, Petersham, Massachusetts, United States -... | ecosystem: Environmental > Terrestrial > Soil > Temperate forest >...
TGCGTCCACGCCCGAAGACATGCAGGATCTTTTCTATGCGATTGTTCAGTCGGACAAACCTGAGCTCGTTGACTCTTCGTCGGTTAAACCCACCGGCCGGTATACGGCCATTTCCTACAAAGACAAGTCGCTGCTGTAATTACTTGAGGTAGTTGAGGTAGATTCGCACGCCGACCGCTCCGTCCACATCAATTCCAATGCTCGTCAGGAGCTGGACGACCGGAGCGATTTCCGCGTAGAATTCCAGAGGCTGGTTGGATGTTAAAAAGGACACCCCGAGAGGGAGTCTCATGCCGAAATTAGAGCTATTGCCCAGCAATACCCGCCCGCCGACCCCAAAGTAGAAAGGCATACGACCGTTCTGTACGTCAAAACTGGAGAAGGTATGCCATAAATAATCGCCATGCATGTCAAAATTGCTGTTCCAGTGATAACCCATCGTGGCGTCTACCGCCGACGTCGAAGAAAGCCAATACTTCCCTGTCACTCCCATGGGTTGGCCCATCTGGATTCCGACGCCTAAATCCTCCGCGGCGCCGACTCGGCTTGCCACGGCTCCGGCCGGACTTTCCATCGCGAGACCACACAAGACAAACAATACGGCAGTCATTATTTTTTTCATAGTAAAAGTTTATCAAATTAAAAACGGTATGAAGCTCCGATGGACATGGAATACACATGCTGATCGATGGAAGGTTGGAGCGTTCCCTGCTGGCCCAGAAATTGGATGCTGTCATAGGAGAGACTCTGATAGACAACACGTCCCTCCAGAAAAAGATGCGCGCTCAAGGGGCGGATGGCTCCGAACCCAATCGTCCATCCCGAGCCTTTGAGGCTGTCGCCGCTGTCTTTTGGGATTTGGTGGCTCCAGGTATACCCGGCCGTCAGGTAAGGCTCTGTCTTCCATTTCTTCTCGTAGAAAGGGTAGAGTCGCAGAGAAAATACGGCCGCGTACTGCCAGAAATCTTCATAGCGGCGAGTGGTCGTTCCGTCCGAAACTGAAAAAGCGTCCGCGTCATGCAAGGTCGGCGTCCAGTCAACCCCGCCATCCAATTCAACCAGCGGATGCACGCGGAACCCGAGGCCAGCATAGAGACTGGGTGCCGGCCCAAATGAAATCTGATCCGAGGAAACGATGTTGCCGTTGATTCGGCCTTCCATGATGAATCCCCGTTTGCGTTCGGCCGGTGGATTCTGATGATATTCCTCGTAAATGATTTTCTCGATATCCTCGGTTTTCAGCAGATAGGAGTTCGGATCGAAGGGAGGATTTCCGATCAAGACGGCCTTGTCGGTGTCGACCTCGATTTTGCCTTTGAAAACGGTACCGTCCTTCATGATCACCTGGTCGGCCGCGGCGGGAGTTGCGATGAATAGGGCGGCCGCGAAAAGACAGCCGAGGAATTTCACGTCAGAACTTGGCGAGATTCACCAGAACGAATGCGCCCAGAGCCCAGCGGTAGAGCACGAAGGGAGTATAGCGTCGGGATTGGATGATCTTGAATAGGAGCCATATCGCAAATATTCCCGCAAAAGTCGACGCTAAGAATCCAATGCCCAGTGCGAATTTATCGGGAGAGTGCAAAATGGCCTTTGCTTTCAAGACGCCCGCCCCGGCGATGATTGGAATCGACATCAGAAAAGAGAATTTGGCGGCTTCTTTGCGGTCCAATCCAAGGACCAATGCGGTTGTGATGGTGACTCCTGAACGGGAGACGCCTGGGATCAGAGCGAATCCCTGAGCCAATCCCAGTCCAATGGCCGATCCTACCGTCAGATCTGCAATGGATTTATCTCCCTTGGAGAGCCAATCCGCCAGTCCGAGGAGCGTCCCCATGATGATCAGCACAACAGCGATCAGAGCGGGAGAGCGGAAAACGGTTTCGGCCTTATGTTCCAGCAGGAGGCCGGCGATGGCTCCGGGGATAGTCGCTACTATAAGGTAGAGAACGGTGTTTCGCTCCCTGGGAGCGCCAAGATTCCCCGCCAGATGCATCAAATCTTTCCAGAAATAGATCAGAACTCCGGCCAACGTCCCCAGATGTAATGCCACATCGAACGCCAGGCCCGGGTCCTCCCATCCGAGATAGCGGGGAATAAGAATGAGATGCGCCGAACTGGAAATTGGGAGAAATTCAGTCAGACCCTGTACGAGTCCAAGAACCAAAGCATGAATGGAGGAGGTGGTCATCTGGAGGAGTGTATCACGTAGTTTCCAAATTTCCAAAATCACAGAATTCTCACCTTTGTAAAGATTAACCACAGTTGGAAAAAACGACTCGATATTTAGAGGTGTTACTTATAGGTCTCCGACGGGTCTAATCCAAAACAACAGCGGTTAACGCAATTCGAAAGGTCTGGCGGAAAATGGGAGGTTGCCCTAAGCTCAGCGCGGAGAGAAAAAAATGAAAAAAATCTTGATCCTCTTGGCAGTCTTCACCGGCACGGCGGCCTGGGCAGCCCAGCCGGAAAACAGCGGGACCGTCAATATCACGGTCCTCGATGAGAACGGGGCGGTTGTTTCTGAAGCTCCTATATATATCTTCGGAGAAAATAAAACCCACTTTTCAGCCGGCAAGGATGTGCCGGGCACGACCACTCTGACCATGGCGGCCGGAGAATACCGCATTTCTTCCGCCGTCATCAAGAAAAACGGAGATTATTTGGATCGATTTGCCAGCCATGAAGCGCACATTCAAGTGGTGGCCGGCGATAACACCGTTGTCGTGCTCACGCTCAAGTCCATTGACCCAGGCATCGAAACGCTGGGTTATACGGAGCTGACCAAAATCGGCGTACCTGCAGACATCGCCCGCAGCTTTAATTAATTCCAATACCATCCTGATATAATTCGCGCGTGCCTTCTCTGCCATTTATGATTGGCGCGCTTTGCGTGCTGGCGCTCGCCTATCGCTATTACAGCGCCTTCATTGCCGCCCGGATCATGTCGCTGGATCCGGCGCGGCAGACGCCCTCCCATCTCCATTCTGACGGAGCCGACTACCACCCCACGAGCCGTTGGGTTCTTTTTGGACATCATTTTGCCGCCATTGCCGGCGCCGGTCCGCTGATCGGTCCAGTCCTGGCGGCACAATTCGGCTTTCTTCCGGGTTTTCTCTGGCTGCTGTGCGGCGTTGTTCTCGCGGGAGCGGTTCAGGACTTCGTCATTCTCTTCGCATCGACGCGTCGCGACGGGAAGTCTCTCGTAGAAATCGCCCACATGGAAATTGGTCATACGGCGGGTCTGACCACAGCCATTGCCGTCCTTTTCATCATCATCGTGGCTTTGGCAGGACTCGGTCTTGCCGTAGTCAATGCGCTGCGTGAAAGTGCCTGGGGCGTATTTTCGATCGGGAGCAGCATTCCTCTCGCCTTATTCATGGGTTGGTATATGGTCCGCTTCCGAAAAGGAAAAACCACCGAGGCGACCCTTATCGGAGTCGTTGGTCTCTTAGCGGCAGTCATCTTCGGCCGGCATATCGGTGGTACGGCGCTCGGAAGAACGCTGACGCTTTCGGCGGTCGGTGTGACATGGTCGATGGGGATCTACGGATTTATCGCCTCCGTTCTTCCGGTCTGGCTGCTTCTGGTCCCTCGCGATTATTTAAGTTCCTACATGAAGATCGGCACGATTGCCGTCCTCATTCTCGGGATCCTTTGGATCAATCCTCCCATTCATCAGCCCATGTTCAGCGCCTATGTCCATGGCGGCGGTCCGATTATCCCCGGCAAAGTCTTCCCCTTTGTTTTTATCACAATTGCCTGTGGCGCAATTTCAGGTTTCCACGCTCTCGTCGGATCCGGCACCACTCCGAAAATGATCAACAGTGAGCTTGATATACGGCCCATCGGTTATGGCGCGATGCTCATGGAAGGCCTGGTGGGTATTACGGCTTTGATTGCATGCTCCGCACTGCATCCGGGCGATTATTTTGCCATCAACGTTCCCGTCGCCAAGTTCGCTGGTCTTGGTTTGCAAACGACCAACCTCGCCGCACTTTCCAGTCAGGTCGGGGAAAATGTGGCCGGTCGTGCCGGCGGCGCCGTATCTCTGGCGGTGGGAATGGCGCAGGTCTTCACGGCGCTGCCCGGGATGGGACGCTACATGTCTTATTGGTATCACTTCGCGATCCTGTTCGAGGCGCTCTTCATCCTCACCACGATTGATGCAGGTACGCGCGTCGGGCGCTTCGTCCTTCAGGAATTGCTGGGCAAAGTATTTAAATCCTTTGAAAAGACGGATTCAGTCGTCAGCACGGTGATGTCCAGCCTGGTCGTGGTGGGAGCCTGGGTCTATTTCATTTTGACCGGCAGCGTGTCGACGATCTGGCCGATGTTTGGAATCGCCAATCAGCTTTTGGCGGTGATCGCTCTTACGGTTGGATCAATGGTCATCCTCAATATGGGGAAAGGAAAATATGTCTGGGTCACGCTGGCGCCTCTGGTTTTTGTTTCGACCACCACACTGACGGCGGGGTGGCAGAGTCTCTGGCAGAATTTCATTCCTCTCGCGCATCGCCCGGGGGGAGCTTTAACGGGAAGTTTGAATGCCGGGTTAACGGTAATGATGATGACCTGCGTGTTGATTATTCTGGTCAGCGCTCTGCGGCGGTCGCTTCAGCACAAAATGGTGCTAAAATCCCTATAGATTACACATGCTGAATAAATTCAAGACCAATTTTTTCGCCGGCCTCGTCATTTTCATTCCGCTCAGCCTGACCATTTATTTTTTCCACCTTTTCTTTCTCATGATGAGCGATTTCCTTCACCCGGTCATCTTAAACCAGGTTTGGATTCCACTCCCGCGTGCCAGCGTCCGCCCAATCAGCTTCTGCCTGATCATATTTCTGATCTGGCTGCTCGGGCTGGTCACGTCGAATTTCCTGGGAAAGCGTCTCGTCCGTTGGTTCGAAGCCGGCATCCGGCACATCCCAGTCTTCCGGGGGATGTACGAGGCGATTCAAAAAATGACGGAGGCCTTTTTCGGGACGGAATCACCCTACAAATCCGTGGTTCTGGTGGAATACCCGCGCAAGGGCACGCACACCTATGGGTTTGTGACCAACCGATTGCCGGGGACTATCTTCGGAAGGAAAGAGGCCTATCTTTGTCTCTTTGTTCCGACGGTTCCCAATCCGACCTCCGGTCTTCTGATATATGTCCCGGAATCGGAAACGATTACGTTGCAAATGACCATTGAAGAAGCCGCAAAGATTCTGGTTTCGCACGGGTTTGTCGGTTTGCCCGAAAGTCTGAACCCGAAATTCTAATGTCCGCACTTCGCTAAAGAAAGGAAATCGCCTCGCATGTTTAGTATCGCTTCCCTTCAAGAGATGTGGGCCAATGCCTGGCCGATCATCTCACTGCTTCTCTGTTGTTCGATCTTCTCCGGCGCTGTGATTCTGGAGCGCTGGTTTACGCTGCGCCGGTTCGATTTTGACCGGGACGCGCTTCTGGAAAGGCTTCGCCGGCTGCTCGCAGAAAACAAACGGGAGTCGGCGGTGACGCATTGTGAAAGTTTGAGGCGCCCCATTGGCCGCATCTTGTCTTATGTGCTGCAGCCCAGCGTCCAGGATCGGACGGCCGGGCGGGATCATCTGGATCGCGTTTCCTCGCGGTTGATCCGGACGGAAACCGCCAGCATGAACCACTACCTCGTAGTGCTGGGGACCATCGGGAGTATCGCCCCCTTCGTGGGACTATTTGGCACGGTCGTGGGGATTATTCATGCGTTCCGCGCGATTGCCGAAAATGCGGGCGGCGGGCCGGGGGTCGTGGCCAATGGAATCGCCGAAGCGCTGATCACCACGGCTCTCGGGCTTTTCGTCGCCATTCCCGCGATCGTGGCCTACAATGCGTTCGGCCGCAAGGTTGAGCGAATCTCCGAAGATATGGAACTTTGCGCCCAGGAAATCCTGGACTTGACGGGTGTTCGCTGATGGCTGCCGTCCTGCGTCGGGGGAAGAAGCGCGGCCCGATCGCCGAAATCAACATGATCCCGCTGATCGACGTGTCGCTGGTGCTGTTGATTATCTTCATGGTCATGACGCCGTTTCTCGTACAGCAGCAGGTGAGCGTCCATCTTCCCAAGTCCGTGGCCGGCAGCGAATCTCCGGATCGGCCTATCATTGTCATGATTCAAAAGCAGGGGGATATCAGTCTCAATGGCAGTGCTGTTTCGATCAGCACGCTGGAAAGCGCGCTCAAGCCGCTTCTGGGTCCCCAGCGTGAACGCCCGGTCATGATCCAGGCCGATAAAGATATTGCGCTTCAGAATGTGGTTGCGGTCATGGATATCGCCAAAAAACTTCAGGTGGCGAAGCTGGGGATCTCGGTGGAACCGCCCAAGCGTTAGGAGTGTCTAAGCGATATGCGGCCTTTTTTCTTTTATTCCACGGTCGTCCACGCCATTTTCGGGGCGTCTCTGGTGACGGTGGGGACTTTGCTCTCCAAGCCGCGAATGAGTTATTATGCAGTAGACCTGATGAGTTCGCCTCCGGCGGGTGGACCGGTTGCCGCACCGGCTGTTTCCCCGGCCCCATCCCCGGCAGCCATCGCGACTCCGAAGGTCGTGACTGCTCCGAAAGTCGCCGCGCCATCGCCCGCCGCGGAAGAAGAAGTTCCGGAATCCGACACGATTCGTTTGCTGGCCAAGCTGAAAAAAAAGCGGATGGCCGTTGCCAAAAGCCAGCCGCAGGCATCGCAGGCGTATGCTCCCCCAGCCTCGTCAGCCGCCGGGCGGGGTGGAATAGGGTTGCCGGGATCCGGATCGGGCATTGTGGCGGAGGCGGGAACGGCATTCCCATATCCGTGGTATTTGAAGACGATCGCGGACCGGTTGGACAAGCAGTGGAAGCCGCCGCAGGAATTTCAACCGGATACGGTGTGCCAGGTGACGTTTGTCATTTCGCGCGGAGGAGATGTGACGGGGTCCCAGATTTCGAAATCATCCGGGGATCAACTTTTTGACCAGCTTGCGCTGCGTGCGGTATTATACTCCAATCCACTGCCGCCGCTGCCGAATGGCTTTCCGGATGACACGCTGAAGGTCCATATGAAATTTGTCGGAAGGAGACTCTAAAATGGGGAATATCGGTTTAGGTGAAATCTTAATCCTGGTCCTGGTGGTCTTGATCCTTTTTGGTCCCAACAAGCTGCCGGAGCTGGGCAAGGCGCTCGGGAAAGCGGTCGGCGAGTTCCGCCGCGGTATCAAAGATGGCTTGGACGATAAAGATTCAGCGTCAAAAAGCGATTCATCCACGCCGACAAAGCCCATTTGAGGAATTAAAGAATACTCATGCAATCGATGAGCCACATCTTCATGCTGTTGTATCTGGGACTGATCGTGCTTCTGTCCCTCTATGGAATTCATCGGTATTGGATTCTGTACCTGTATTTTCGATATTACAAATGGGCCGAACCCATCCCCACCCCGGCTCTGCCCGCCGATCTTCCGATGGTCACGATCCAGCTGCCGGTGTATAACGAGCGTTACGTCGTGGAACGGCTGGTCGACGCCGTCTGTCAAATGGATTACCCGCGCGATCGGCTGGAAATCCAGGTGCTGGATGACTCCACGGATGATACCGTCGATATCGTCCAGGCCAAAGTTTTGGAATTAAAGCGACAGGGATTCCGCATTGAACAAATCTGCCGCGTTGATCGGAGCGGATTCAAAGCCGGGGCGCTCGAGGCCGGTCTGGCCCGGGCGGCGGGACATTTCCTGGCCATTTTCGATGCCGATTTTGTGCCGCCCGCGGATTTTCTAAAGAAGACGCTTCCCTGGTTCAATGATTCCGGGATCGGCATGGTTCAGACCCGCTGGGGACATCTCAATGAAAAATATTCACTGCTGACCTGGATTCAATCCATTTTTCTGGATGGTCATTTTCTTATCGAGCATACGGCGCGCAATCGCTCCGGCGCTTTTTTTAATTTCAACGGGACGGCTGGCATCTGGCGACGGGAGGCCATCACCACGTCCGGTGGGTGGCAGCATGACACGCTGACCGAAGATCTGGATCTTTCTTACCGCGCGCAAATGAAGGGATGGAAGTTTGTTTTCCTGCCCGATGTGGTTTGCCCCGCCGAATTGCCCGTCGATATTAACGCGTTCAAGACCCAGCAGAATCGCTGGACGATGGGAGCGGTCCAGACGGCCAAGAAGATGCTGCCCACCATCTGGCGCAGCCCTTTGTCGTTGAAGGTCAAGGTGGAAGCGACCTTCCATCTCACTGCCTGCGTCGGCTATGTTCTGGCGGCCCTCCTGTCGGTTCTGCTTCCTCTCAGTCTTTATTTCCGCTCTTACAGCCATTGGCCGATCACAGGAATGCTGGAAGGAATTGCCCTGGCGGCGACGACGATCTCCCTGGGGATTTTTTACGGGGTCTGCCAGCGCGAACTTTACCCGGACTGGAAATTCAGGCTGCGAAACCTTCCGCTCATGATTTCCATGGGCGTGGGCATCTGCCTGAGTAATGCGCGGGCGGTCCTTCAGGGACTCACACCCCGCCAATTCGAGTTCCGCCGCACGCCGAAGTATTCCGTGGTGAAAAATGATCGAAGCTGGAAGAAGAAGACATACCGGACGGGGCGTCCGACGGCCGCGATCCTGGAGGTTCTCTTCGCGCTCTATTTCGCCGGCGCGATGTTCGCCGCCTACGAGCTGAAGCAATGGATCAGCCTTCCGTTTATTGCACTCTTTGGGTTTGGATTTTCTTACGTGGCTTTTCTGACGGCTGCTCACAGTATGTCGCGAACGAATTCGGAGTTTCCCAAAGCGTTACCGAGCTGACGGGGAGCTTCTTCGCCCGGGCTGTGTCGTAAATCAGTTTGGCGATATTTTCAGCGGTTGGATTGGATTCCGTCACAAAAACTGGCTCACCCGCCTTCTCCAGAACCCCCCTGAGTGGATCCTCTCTATGAAGAAGCATCCTGTGATCCAGCGTCTGATCGATCCAGGTCTGCAGAATCTGCTTGATCTCCGTGAAATCGCGCACCATGCCCCTGGTATCCAGCTGTTCGGTGCTGAGCTGAACTTCCACTTTGCCGTTGTGTCCGTGAAAGTAACGGCACTTGCCCTCATAGTTCAGCAGACGGTGGCCGTAGCAGAAATGGATTTCCTTCGTTACTTTGAACATACTCAGATTATAATCAATGCGTGCCGAACAAATCTGCGATCGGAGTATTAGTCAGCGGCGGGTTGGACAGCGCGGTTCTTCTGGCCGAATCAGCGGCCCGGTATCGCGAGACCTGGCCCATCTATGTTCGACAGGGCCTGGTATGGGAAAATGCCGAACTGTTCTGGCTTCGGAAATTTCTTCGTCAAATTGCCGGCCGAAAAATTCATCCCCTGAAGATATTGATCTGCCCCATGAAAGATCTTTATGAAAACCATTGGAGTATCGGCCGCCGGTCCGTGCCGGGCGCGCGCACCAAGGATGAAGCGGTTTATCTGCCGGGCCGGAATCTGATCTTGTCCCTGAAGCCGGCGATCTTCGCCGCCATGCACAAGATCCCGGTTCTGGCCCTCGGCTCGCTGGCGCAGAATCCCTTTGCGGACGCCGACCCGGCGTTCTTCAGTCAGTGGAGCGCGGCCCTCCGCTCGGGGCTCGGATCGGAAATTGAGGTCATCGCTCCCTACCGACAGCAGTCGAAATCAAAGGTGATCAAGGCCGGCCGGGCCTGGCCTCTGCATCTGAGTTTCTCCTGCATCGATCCCAAGGGGATGACGCATTGCGGCCGCTGCAACAAATGCGCCGAAAGGCGTCGCGCTTTTAAAGCGGCCCGCGTAGAAGATAAGACCACCTATGCCTCGAATTAAAGTCGTTTTCTTTGACGCCGGCGGAACGTTATTCCGGCCCTATCCGTCCGTCGGCGCGGTCTATGCGCGGGTGGCGCAGCAGCACGGTGTTCACGTGGACGCTGAACACGTGGACAAGGTCTTCCATGCCAAGTGGCACGAACGCAATGGATTGACATCGCTCGCAGGTCTTTCCAGCGAAAAGATCGAGAGAGAGTGGTGGCATTCGCTCGTGCGGGACGTGTTCGGGAATCTGGCGCAATTCCAGGATTTCGAAGCTTTTTTTCAAGAGCTTTATGATCTTTTTGCGCGGGCGGAGTGCTGGCGTCTTTTCGACGATGCGGTCCCCGTTTTAAAGCACCTGACGGAAAAAGGCGTGCGGCTGGCCATCATTTCCAACTGGGATCACCGGCTGTTTTCGATCGTCAAGCAGCTCGGCCTGTCTGAATACTTTGAGCAGGTGACGGCGAGCTCAGTGGTGGGTGTTGCCAAGCCGGCCAAGCGTATTTTTGAAGAGGCGCTGGCCGGAGTCGGAATTACGGCGGAGCAGGGTCTCCACGTGGGAGACAGCCTCGAAGACGACTATCACGGGGCGACACGAGCAGGCCTGAAGGCCGTGTTGCTCAACCGACAGCGCAAGGCCTATAATGACGTGGTTCGAATCGAATCACTCCATCAACTCCCGGACCATATTGAATGATTGCCCAGCGGACCACCATATCGCCCGAACCGGTTGTGATCCTCGAAAACGCCTTCCAGGATCCCTATAACAATTCCGTCGCTACGGCCCGAACCTGCTATTCCTCTCAGGTCATTCACGCCGCCGATGTGTCGAAAGATGATGTCACGCGCGGTCGTCGGGACGCCATTGCACAATCCATCTATAAGGCCGGCCATCACACGACGATTCAGCATGCCACCTTTCAGTTCGTGCTCGATAAAGTGTCGCGGCAGGTGATCTGGTCTTTTCTTCACAGCCATCCCTTCTACAATTCGGAGCAGGTCAGCCAGCGCTACGTCGAAATGAAGCCGGAAAATTTCACGATTCCCGCGTTGCGGGATGAAAATGTCGAACGCTATACATTGGCGATCGGTGAGCTGATGGAGGCCTACCATGAGCTCAGTCGTCGACTCGAGCCAACGGTCGTCAAAGAATTCAAGCGGCTGTTCCCCGTCAGGAATCTGGAAGAAAAGCGCTGGAAAAGCGCCATCAAGAAACGCTGCCAGGAAGTGTCACGCTACGTCCTGCCCGTGGCGACGCACGCCCATCTTTATCACACGATCAGCGGGTTGACGCTGCATCGCTATCACCGGCTTTGCCGACAATTCGATGTTCCGATGGAACAGCAGGTAATTATTGAAAAAATGGTCGAAGCCGTTAATCGATTCGATCCCGAATTCTTCAAATTCATCGAAGATCCGCTGCCGTTGGAGCAGACCCTGGAATTCCAGGTGCTTCAGACCTTTGATGAAAATGCCCGCTGCTGCTGGCCCAAAGCCTTTATTCGGGAGTTCGACCGGGAGCTCGGCGGCCTTTCGTCCAGACTGATTGATTACAAGGCCAATTCAGAAAGCGTTCTGGCTCAAAGCGTGCGCAGCGTGATGGCCGTTCCACAGAGCGCCATGTCGGATAAAGAGGCCATTGACTGGGTGCTGAATCCCGCTAAAAATCCGTATTTATCAGAATCGCTCAACCTCACATCACTCAGCAAGTTGACGCGGACGCTCGTGCATCCCCACTTTACCTTTAAGAAAAAGATTTCGCATACGGCGGACTCTCAGGATCAGCGTCATCGCATGACGCCGGCCTCTCGGCCGGTTCTGATCCGTCAGGTCCTTTGGGATGAGCCGGATTATATCGTCCCGCTGCTGATCCAGGAAACCCCGGCGGCTCTCGAGCTGTTTCAATCCGTCATGAAGCGGCTCTGGGGGCATATGAGCGCCCTCGTCAATGCTGGCGAAACCGAAAGTAATGTCAGTTATCTCCTTCCCAACGCCTTTCCGATTCGTTTTGAGGAGTCGGGGGACCTGCTGAACTTTCATCACAAATGGACGCACCGTCTGTGCTATACCGCGCAGGAAGAAATCTGGAAAACCTCGAAGGAAGAAGTGCTCCAGATCCAGAAAATCTTTCCGCAGATCGGGAAATACTTTGGCGCGCCCTGCTGGATGCGCCAGGAAGCGGGTGTCCGTCCATTCTGTCCCGAAGGCGACCGCTTCTGCGGCGTTACCGTCTGGAAACTCCCCGTCTCAGAGTATCAGCGATTGGTCTAAAGTCGCCTGGGTCCTTCGGGCAAACATTTTTGGTCGTTGGGCCTCTTGATCTAATTTCAGGTGGCTGGTACACTGTCGAAGCTTCGGGTCGCCTGGGGTCAGACCATTCCCACTGGTATCCAGTACCTCCCTGCAAGTGAACGAGAATTAATCGATATTTGATAGATCAAAATAAAGCGCGTAGGCCATTTGGACATAAGGCGCCGATTTCTTTTGCCAATAATTGGTTGAAATGTAGATGCGTTTGCTGGTTTGTTCCGTCTTACATTCGGATTCATGTGGAAAAGACGTGGTTTGTTAAGCAGTGTTAAATCCAATATTGACAGTGTTATCAACTGGAGCTATCCAATGGAACAAACCAATACAATGTGCTACTTAATTCAAAATTTAACACAGAAGAAACATTCGCGTAATATTTCTGTAACATTCACAGGCTATCTTTGGCTCAGAATGAAAACCCAATCGACCATCGCCCTCGCAGTAAGCCTAATGGCTCTCTCGATCGTGACGCCCGTCTGGTCTTCAGGACCTGGAACGACCGCTGCCGATATCCTTAAGATCGGCGTGGGCGCCCGGGCCATCGGTATGGGTGAAGCCTATACCGCTCAGGCGGACGACGTCTCTTCCCTATATTGGAACCCGGCGGGACTCGCTCTGATGCAGGAACGCCAGGCTTCCTTTATGTATGACAAAGCTTACCAGGGCATGAGCTTCCAGAATGCCGCGGTTGGGATTCCCCTTGAAAATGGCGCTTTAGGTGGTAGTCTTTCCTATCTAAGCTATGGGGACATTCCCGGTTATGCGAATGATGCGGCAGGAACCCCTATTGGAAATCAGTCGGCTTACAGCGGAGTTGCAACTTTGGGCGCTGCTTTCCTGGGAAACCAGTGGTCGGCGGGCGTGAACCTCAAAGGCATCCAGGAAAAGCTGGCGGATGAAAGCGCCAATGGAGCCGCATTCGATCTCGGAGGCAATTTGATCTATCCGAAGCCGGTCATGGGGGGCACGATGCGCCTCGGTGCAGCCATCCAGAATTTGGGATCAGGCATGAAATTTGAAGAACAGAAGGACCCGCTGCCGACCGATTATAAGGTAGGCATTGCCGCCGTGCAGATGCTGGACAAGAAGCTGAACGCTTCCTTAGATTACACCAGCCCGAAGGATGACACTCCTTATATATCGGGTGGTTTGGAATACTGGATCGCTCCGTTCCTGGCTTTGAGAACGGGTTATGTGGACAACAAAAACGAAGGTTCCGGAATCCGTGCAGGTCTCGGTTTACGGATTAAAGGGGTCTCTTTTGATTATGCGTACGCCGGCCAGGGTGAATTAGGCATGAGCCACCGCTACGAATTGTCCTTCCGGTTCGGCGAGCCGCGCCCCATTCTTACGGCCGAAGAAGCCAAGATTTTGCAGCAGGCCAAGGCCGCGATGCGCGCCGGCCGCTATGAACAGGCGACTCTCCTCTTTGACAGCTTGATTGAGCTCGAACCGCGCTATAAGCCAGCCCGCCGCTATGTGAATGTCGCCATGTCCAAACTGGAAGGCCAGCAGTCTCAGATGGTCGCTCGCCAGGGTCGCATCTACGAACCATCCGTCGAAGGGGGCGTCAAGAAGCCGGCCCTTCCTGAAATGGATGATCTGGAACAACTCCTGAATTTAGGTCAGCCGCACTCCGCACAGGCGCCGGCGGACAAATCAACCCCCAAGACAGACCAGGGGGGGAATTAAATCATGAAATCTTTTCTGAAATCGGCGGCCGTCTTCTTATTCGGAATTACAGCATTGTCTACAGTACACGCGGCATGTGACGGAGTGACGACGTCATGCAATCCTGTGGCAAATGGGTCTCCCACTGCAACAATCACGACTGTTAACGCGTCCGTAAAAAATTCCGCGGGTGTTGCAAACGTTACGAACAGCGTATTTTTCTTCGAGGCAACCGAAGGCGGGTCTCCCACGGATGTTATCGACGGCGTTGGTGGCACTGTCGTATGGGTTGGAACAAATTATCTTGGCGCGGGAAATGCGAATGATTTAGTGAACGGTACAATTGACCCAGTCGTCGGTGGAACCGCCTATCATATTTATGCTCAGGTTTGTCCTCCGAACGCGAGTGGTCCTGATACAACCGGATGTTCTGCATGGGTCTCCCTAGGGTCCATTACCTCAACTGCTTACCCTGCAAATCCAGGCTTTCAGAACGTGCTCCCCGCAGATACCGCGCCGCGTCAATTTACTGCCCGAACTTCGGGAGTTCAAGATGCCAATGATGTTTCAGCGTGGCAATTAGAAGTCACGAATAGCGACGTAGATTTGAGTGCTGGAAATTCGGGATTCTTGACTCAGCAGCCATTTAGCGGACAGTTTAATGGTGGAACAGGGAGTGACATTATTAATAGTGCTCTCTATGCCAGCTTGCTTCCAAATCTTGGTTATACCGCGACTGAGCACTTGATCTACCACTACAATAAGTCGGGACCTGATTTTACGATTAGCAAATTCTTCACGCAGCCTGTCGATCCCGTTCCGGGTTCAGTTACCGCCATCACACACTGTTCGGCAACCCTCGACTTTACCAACGCGGCTTCTAATCCCGCCAATCCCGCAGATACGCCTTACACGGTTACTGTTGGAAATCCGGTGTCTAGCGGCGCAAACTTTCAAACTAAAAATATTGGGGGGACCGGGATTTTCACCGATGCGAATTCTGTAAGTTTCACCAATTTGTTGCCAGGCACTCATTACTCGCCGAACGTTCAAGCCCAGAATCGCGGCGGGGGGTCGTGGCTGGACAGTAATTCGCCGGCCTATTCCGGAGGATTCACGACAGCGGGAACGGCCGGCACCTTTGGCTCGGCCAATGTGACAACGACCAGCGCAGATTTTACTTTCTCTGGCCTGGATCTCACAGGGGTCACCGGATATCAGATGATCGTCAACGGCGCCAATTTTGGTTCTCAAGTGAACTCTGCGCCTGTCAGCCCTGTTCACTTAGCGGGGTTAACTCCGGATACACAGTACACGGTAAAAATTCAGCTTTTCGAAGCCAGTTGTAGCTTTACCGTGCCTGCGTCGGGGGTCAGTTTTACGACGACGGCGGGAACTCCTACTGGTTTTGCTCTGAGCATTGTCAGCCCTACGCAATTGAATGCTTCGTGGGGGAACGGTGGTAACCCCGGCGGGATTACCTATCAGGTCCGTTATTGCGCCGGTGATCCAACGGTCAGCTGCGGGACGACTAAAAATGTTGTTGGGGCGTTGACCACTTCATTGACAGGTCTGACTCCTGAGACCACCTACTATGCGGATGTGATTGCCCTCACGGTAGGCGGCGGCGCGAACAGCGCTGTCTCCAATATCGATTCCAAATTCACGCCGAACCAGGCACCGTCGGTGAATCCCGTGAATGTCACGCTCTTTGTGACGTCAGCAACCCTATCAGCAACTGCGAGTGATAACGGTGGGCCGTCTCACCTGGTGTATCATTGGACGGTGACGTCTTCACCTGCAGGTTCCACTTTTGGCTTCACGACCAATGACACGACGGGGGCGTCGGCCACGACACAACTTACGTTTGATACCCTCGGAACTTATTCTGGAAATCTGACTGTCACGGATCATGATAATATCGATCCGACCAAACTGTCCACGACCGTCTCCTGGACCACGAGTGGGACTCAGATTCCGACAAAAATTGCGATCTCACCGAATACCGCCACGGTCGTGACGGGCAATACTCAGGTATTTAATGCCATCGTGTGCGACCAGTTCGAGACCGGAACCTGCTCTGCCAGTTCTACGCATCAAATTTCCGGCCAGACCGTGAATTGGAGCGTTACGGGCGGCGGAACGCCGCTCACGCAGAACGGAACGGCATCCTATACATTTACTGCGACGACGCCGAACGCGCCCAATCCACCGTACACGCTGACGGCGAGCTTGGCGGGTGCCACATCTGGCACGGCTGCCATAACGGTAACCGCCGCCGGACCTCATTTCGATTCTTTGTCCTTCACGCTGGCGGCCAGCAGCATGAGCGGCACCGCTACGGCGACTTCACACGATAACGCCACCAATCAATGGACGAATGTTTGGACGTCTAATAATGCGGGTGTGACATTTACGCCGGCCTCAGCGCCCAATTCTCCCGTATCGACGACGGTGTCCTTCCCAGCGGCAGGGCAGTATACGCTGACCGACACGATTACCGATTCATTCAATGTGAGCGGTAGCTCATCGGTTGTCGTTGTGGTTCCTCAAGTCCTCACGAAAATTCAAGTTTGTCCGGCGAATGGAAGCACCTGTCCGGCCGTCGTAACGGTGCAGACGCTCCAGACGCAGCAGTTTAAGGCCACTGTCCTCGATCAATTCAACAATCCGATCGTGCCGACGCCGACGATCACTTGGTCATCCAACGTCGGGGGCTTGGTCAGCGCGGCCGGCGCCTTTAATTCGCCGACGATCGGACAGAACTTTGTTGTCACCGCGACCGCAAGCGGGAAATCCGGCTCCATCACGGTCAATACCGTCAACTTCGATGTGTCGGGTGCCTACGCCTATCCTGTTCCCTATAAAGCGAACCAGGATTCAGGCGTCATTCACTTCAAGGGCTTAGGATCGCAATCCACCCTGCATATCTACACAACCAGCGGTCGCCGCGTGTTCGATATTTCGTTGAATTCTGATACCTATGATTGGCATATCGTTAATTCTTCTGGCGAAAATATAGCGAGTGGAGTATACTTCTACAAAGTGGAATCTTCTCAAGGCAAGAAGGATGGAAAACTCATCATTATCAAATAATCGAATCCGCATCGTTCTAGCCGGGGTCCTCTCACTTCAGACCATCAGTATTAATGCCACCGCCGAGAGCTCCCGGCCATTTCCTGTATTGGGTTCTGTGAGCGTCCAGCAGGGACATTGGAACGAAACGCCGGAGCTCCTTGAAAAGCTGACCGATAAAGTGGCGGAAGATTCGATCCGCTTTCAGATCACGGCTTCCGCCGCCGAACAATATTTCTCCCTGGGCCTTCTAGACGAAAGCCGTCACGCCTTTCAGAAACTCCTGAAAGCGAAAAAACCTTCTCCCTCTCTCTTTATTCAACAAACCTCGAACTTGCGTCTGGCGGAAATGTCCCTCATGGAAGGGAAAGCCGATGAGGCCCTGCATCAGCTGGAGCCGATGCTCAAAGACGGGAATCCATATATTGCGCAGGAAGCCACTTTCTTGAAAGCCCGGGCTCTCCTGGTCAAACGGGACTGGAACGAATTAAATCTGACCCTGAAAGGTCTGATAGCCCAGAATCCCGCCTATGCCAATGACCTGGCGCTGAACCTTTTGCGCGGCGTCTCCGCGCTGGAACAAGGCCATCCCGATGAAGCCCTGATATTCGTCAAGAAATATCCGGACCAGCCCTCCGCCCTTTATTATCAATGTGTCTGCTACATTCAGAAAAAGGAATTTTCCAGCGCCTTGCCGCTGTATCAGCAAATCCTCCTGAAGAATTCGCACAGCGAATGGGTCGACCGCATGCGGATCGCCCTGGGAGAAGCGTTCTATGTCGCTCACGATATTCCGCTGGCGCAGGAATTCTTCCGGCCGGTCGCTCGGCCTCTGGCGGATCCGGTCCTGCGACCGCTGGCCCTGCATCGGTTGGGCTGCCTGTACTTCGAGCAGAAAAACTTTACCGAAGCCGATAAAATCTTTACCTCCTTATTAAAGGAATATCCCAAGCACCCGCTGCGATCGCAGTGGACGTATTTGTACGCGTCCATTCCGATTTTCCAGAAGGATTGGAAAAAGGCGATCCAGGAACAGAAAATGGCCCTGGAGTTCCAGCGTGGACTGGCCCCGCGCATCCACGGTGTAGACGAGAACCAGTTGAAGCTCTCGGCCGAGTTCCGGATCCTCTGGGCGCATCTGCTCTTGAATAACTTCAACGGGTCGAAGATCCTGGCGGACAAATTCATCACGCGCTATCCGAATCAGCCGATGACGGCCTACGCCTATTTGGCCAAAGGCCTGTCGCTCTATCGCATGGGCGATTACGATCATGCTTTGGAGGTCTATCAGGACCTTCTCAATAAATTCCCGGACAGTTCCGCGACCGGCAAGGCCGTTTATTTGATGACGCTCTGTCTGCACTCTGCCCGTGACCCCTTCCGGATGGCGGGAATTTTGAACGAAGTTCACGCTCGCATGTCCAAGGCCACCGAAGCCAAAGGTGTGGATGAGTGGACGCAGAACACGATGTACTGGATCGCTGACGCCTATTTCCAATTGAACGATTTATCGAGCGCCGAAAAGATCTATAAGGAATTTGTTCTCCAGGCGCCGCAAAGCCCGCTGGTGCCTTACGCGCTGGAAGCTCTCGGCGCCACCTTGTCCGCTCAGGGACCCGCGAGGGATGGGGAAGCCATCATTGCTCTGAACCAGGCGCAGCTGCGTTCCATGGATATTGGTAATAAAGATCTGGCGGAACAGATCGAGCTGGAGCTGGCGAAGGTGTACTATAACCAAAGAGATTTTGCCAAGGCCGCCGGAACCTGGAGCCACATGGTGGCGGTATCCACGCAGACGGCGATCCGCACTGAAGCTATGTACCGGGAAGGCGATGCGCTGGCTCGCCAGCAATATTATCAGGAAGCGATCAAGAAGTGGAAAACCCTCGTCCAGACCAACCGGTCAAGTCCTTGGGTTCCGGACGCTTTGATGCGCATTGGCAACACTCAATCCGGTCTGGGACAATGGGCGGAAGCCGCTTCTACTTTTAAAACTCTCACGCAGAGCTATGCGGGCAGTGAACAGGCCAAGGAAGGCGCTTTTCAGCTGGTTCAATGCGCTTTTAACCAGGGTAATTTAAACGCGGCTGTCAACGAACTGCTGAATTTCTCCAAACAATATCCCGATGACGCGCGTATTTCGAAAGCGGCCGATAACCTGCTGGGCTCGATGCATCAGAAAAAGACGGATATTACGGCCGCGCAGCAGGCACAGCTGCTGAAGCTGGCTCCTGGATCGGCGGGCGGCGCCGGGATCCTCTGGGAAAAGGGCGCCTCTCTGTTTAACGAAGCCAAATACGAGCCGGCTCAAAAACTGTTCGAGAAGATCATGCTCAGCTACCCCAACGACGAGTATGCCCCGCTGGCGTATTTCTATAACGCGGACTGCTTTTTCTGGTTGCAGAAGTGGGATGACGCAGCCAACGCCTATCAGAATTTCTACATTTCATTCCCCAAGCATGAGCGTGTACCGAACGCCATGTTCCAGAAGGCTGTCTGTCTGTTCCGCAAGGGCGCCTATGACGATTCTGTGACGGACTTTAAAGCCTTCCTCAATAAGTACCCGAATCACCCTCTGGCAAAGGAATCGTGGCTGAATATCGCCCTGGCCTATAAGAAAGCCTTCCAGCTGGATCAGGCCGTCAAAGCCTACCAGTATGTCATCGATCACTATGCGTCAGACCCCAAGGTAAACGCGGTCTGGCTGCAAATGGGATCTCTCCTCGAAGTGCAGGGGAAGGTTGGCGATGCCCAGCGCGTGTACGCGAAAGTTCCCCAGGGCACGCCCGAATATCCGGAAGCTCTCTACCGGAAGGCCTTACTGGCCGAACAGCGCAGAAATATTCCCGAAGCTCGCGCGATGCTGGAGCAGTTGCGCAGTCTGCCGGATAAGAAAAATGATTTCCGCGCCGCGGCCCTGATTAAGCTTAGCGAATACTATGAAGGCGAAGCGGCTCCTGTTCCCAAACTGAAAGCGCTTTATGAAGATTTGATGACGTCCACAAAGGACCCCGAAGTCGCCAAGCAGGCCGGTCTGCGATTGAAGGAACTGCAATGAGACCTCTTCCGACGTCACCCCGACGAAACCTGCCTGCCGGCAGGCAGGGTCGGCGGCCCAGTAGGCTCTTCTGGTTCCCGGCTTTCGCCGGGATGACGGCGATGATGTTTTTTGCATTGCCATCGGTACGCGCCGACACCCCTCTGGCCGCCGTCGGATCCGGCAAATCGGTTACGCCTGACGACATGGAAATTCAAATCAAAGGGCAATTCAAGGGCCGACTGATGATTAAGAGAATTGTGGCGCCCGTTTCCATGAACCTTGAAAAGCTCCAGGACTTCCCGGAAGACCCGTCCCAGAAGATCCTGCTGGACCCTCTGCCCATTTCGCAAAGCGCCGATTTCAATGCGCGAGGAGACATTAAAGGCCATCTGACATTCGCACCCTGGATCCCCGCCATTCCTGAGCCGCCGTTTTTAAGAATGACGCCGCCGAAGCTGGATCCGAAGGCTCCGCCGCTCCAATTCTGGATGTTTGAAGTGTTTAATCCTCAGGGGCAGACCATTTTCCGGCAGCGAGGAACGAATGGTCTCCCGGATGAATTTATCTGGGAAGGCAAAGATTCAGAAAAGAATTTTGCGGTCGTCGACCGGTTGTACAGCGCTCAACTGACGCTGGTGGACGCCGGCGAAAAGGCGACGGTGATCACCGGAAACAGTGTCGTCCTTCCGGCGATGATCTACGGATCGGCGGAATCCGAGACAATGGAATTTTCGCTTTCAAGACTATTTACCAAGGACAAGCCGGAGATTTCTCCGGAGGGCGCTGTCATGATGGCCAAATTTTGTGAGCGGATTCGCGAGTTGGGGTTAACCAAAATGCACCTGCGAATTTCCGGGACTGAAGTCGGCTTATCCGCCCAGCGGGAAGCCGTGCTGGCGGACGCCCTTGAAAAATCCCTGGTTCTCGTTCCAGGTTCTGTCGAGCATGATCATACCGCTCCTGGGCCACGCGGCGAGATTGCTGTTTTCTGGCTTAAAGCAGGGGGATCGCGATGAGACGTCCCTCACGTGTGATCGCGGCGGTGATGCTTTTCAGTTGCTGCGTGCCAATGCAGGCCGCGGGTCCGGCGGGCGGTTATTTTGACCGCGGCGCCGACCTGTATAAGGCCGGGCGGAACAGCGATGCCATCGAATCCTTCGAACAGGCGATCAAGCATAAAGACCAGGTTCAGCAGTCGCAGGATTTTATCGATAAGATTCGCAAAGAAACCGTCGAGAGAATCCGCAACAAGGCCTTGACCGGGGTCAACAAAGCGAACTGGCAGACTAAATATTATTTCATGAATGAAGTGGATCATCGGATTCATGTCGGAATTTCGGTCCAGGAAGTGTTTGATCGTGATAGCTTGAATTTTCGGTCCGGAGCGGTGGAAGCGCTCAATCAACTGGCCGTCGCTTTCGCCAAAGCGGAAACGGCCCAGTTCGATGTCGATCTGATCAACGAACTCAATACGGAAACTCCGACCGATCCGACCCTCGCTGCGCAACAGTTGAACGCGGTCTTTTCCTATCTGTCCCTGGCCGCCCGCGACGCTCGCCCGAAATACTAATTCCTTCGTTGAATTTATAAGATGACGTCGTGCTGACCCGGATTCAATTCTTGGCGGTCTTTGGTTTTTTCCTGGCCGGTTGTGTTACCGCTCCGCCGCGTGCCCCCGTCGTCTCTATACCGCCTGCTCCGGCCGCTCCGCCCGCCGCGGTCTCTCGAAGCGCGGCGCTCGTTCGCCTCGATGCGGGACAATTCCCTTCCTTCATCGATGATTTCGATACGTCCACGCTTCATGCCGCCGCCCTCGAGAGCCTGAATTATTTTCAGATTCTTCCTGAAAATCAGGTATTCGTGCTCGGCAATGACAGCTATACCGCAAAAGATCTCGGGGATTCGATGCAGTCTCTGGCGACCCTTCTGGAGACCTCGTCTACAACCTGGATCGCGGCTTTGCAGAATTCCTTTGTGGTATACCAATCCGTCGGTGTAGATCCTGATCGTACCGTCGTTTTCTCCTCATATTATGAGCCGTCAATTCCCGCCCGGCTGACAAAAGATTCGGTGTATCGTTATCCGTTGTACGCCCGTCCTCCCGACCTCATCGATGTCAATCTCGGACAATTTGATCCGGCGTATGAAGGAGCGCGCATTGCCGGACGACGACAGAATAACAACCTCGTGCCCTATCCCACCCGATCAGACATTGATTCGGGGGGCGTCCTCCATGGGCAGGGGTTGGAGCTGGCTTGGGCGAAAGACCCGGAAGCCATCCTCGATCTTCAAATCGAAGGATCCGGCTGGCTGGATTTAGGGGACGGAAATCCGCTACGTATCCGATACGATGGCAACAATGGCCGGAAATACCGGTCGGTAGGACAGAATCTCATTGCGACCGGGAAAATTCCGGCTGAAAAATTCAACCGCAAAGTTTATCTTCATTATCTGGCCAGCCATCCTCAAGAACGTCAAAGTCTCCTGAACGTCAATGACCGCTATATCTTTTTTCAGGTGGATAGAAGTACGGCCAGTGTCTATGCCTATGGAAATATCTTCGTCCCACTGACTCCGGGGCGATCGATCGCCACCGACCCGAAGTTATTTCCTAAAGGAGCCCTGGCGTGGATCGATATGGGGAAAATGAAGCGGTTTATGCTGAACCAGGATGAAGGCGGCGCCATTCAAGGGCCCGGCCGCGTGGACATCTTCGCCGGGCATGGGGCGCAGGCCGCGGAATTTGCCACCCACATGTGGAACAAAGGCAAACTCTATTTTTTGGTTAAGAAGAAAAGTTGACGAAGTGCGCCAGATCCTGAAAATAGCGGAGTATCCCGTCTCTCCCGTAGTGCGCGTTTCGTCGACTCGGCGAGGGGATGGCGAAGAGTTTTGTCGAACCGATTTTCTCGCGCAGCGGTCCCGCTTTCACCTGACGGCCTAAAAAGGCCGTTGCCCCCAGGAGACCAATAAAACAAGCGACTTTCGGTGAATAGTGGGTAAGGGTGGTGACCGTGCGCTTGGCGCCTTCGTCATACTCATGCTGACGGAGTTCGCCGGAGCTGTGCGTGGCTCGCTTGACGACATCGGTCAACCCAATGCCGAATTTCAGAAGATCCGCGTCATTTTCCGGACCCACCGCGTGGGGAACAATTCCGGAATTCGAAAGAGCCCACCAGAAGA
>Ga0207118_1054_pt1 | contig 23052 bp, 15 predicted proteins | sample Alteio_BWMinHeat_42_FD_153507 | JGI IMG/M metagenome (GOLD analysis project Ga0207118, IMG submission 153507) | Enriched cells from forest soil in Barre Woods Harvard Forest LTER site, Petersham, Massachusetts, United States -... | ecosystem: Environmental > Terrestrial > Soil > Temperate forest >...
TCTACCGCGATATTGAGACTCGCGCTTGGTTTCAGGTTGGAACGAGAAATGAAAGGCCGAATCCCGTCTCGTATAGTCTGCGGTGAGAATGATTTTCCTTGAATTTTCGACATCGCCGATTGGAAGTCAGCCTGCCCATTTTTAAACATGCCGAACACTTGCTGGCTGACCTTCGAATCGAATTGATTTACGTACGCGACGATTTGGTCTGCCGTGGCGATCGTCACGCTTGTCCCATCATCGGCCTGGGTTTTGTCAAAGATGCCGCCGCCGCTGGCCTGCATCGCTTGGAGGTACGTCTGCCCTGCAAACTGTGAAAGGTCTATGGTTCGATCGGCCCCTCGTGGGAGAAGGACAGTTCCAGCTGGAGAGTTCGTGCCGGCCGAACGGATGGTTCCGATCAGCATAAATACAAGCAACGCAGGACCCGAAAGGAGCGACAGACGTAGCAGGTGTTTGCTAGTAGTCGTACGGCGGTGGATAGCCTGAGTCATTGGGATACCTCCTGAGCTTTCCCCGAACATCTGTTTAGTGTGTGGGATTGGGGCTGCTACATTGGGAAGATTTATACCACAGCTTGAGCACCGATCGGTAGAATCCCTGCGTGGCTGCCACTCCGGCATGACTCGATCGGAGCAGCCATCACGATTTAGAGTCAACTCCCATCAGGTTGCGCTACAGACAAAATAGTTTTCGCATACTTTCAGTCCGAGGAATGTTTGAGTCATGGCGTTCCGAGAGCTGTCGCCGAGCGAACAACAGATAGGCGAGCGCGCGATGCGCCAGGAAAAACATTAGAACGGAAGATAATGCCGAGGCCAACATTGCGCCGGATGTCCGCGGGACTGCCGCGCAACCAGACTTCATGCAATGCGCCTCTCTTCTCCATCCTGGCGGAGCACGGGATTGGTTCAGTTTCTCAACGCAAGTGTTTATTGAAACGGTTTAATACCATGTTCTGGAGTTGCACTGCAACTACATTTGGTTTCTACACGGTCGCGAGTTAGGTACTTCTCGATAGCCACTGCGTCGCCAGAGGACAGAGGGGAGGCCGCGGGTTTGCTGCAAAAAATTGTCTGACGGTGCTGCGAAAATGGGAGAATGCTGCTGTCAAAACCTCGGGAATCGCCGCTGCGACCATTTCGCAGATGGCGAGGGGCTGTTAAGGCATGACCGGCAGCGAGGGTTGGGAATGAATGAAGCGCTAAACGTCCACCGGCTGCACTTCGCGTTCACCATTACCTTCCACTACATTTTTCCGCAATTAACGATGGGGCTCGCGCTGCTGCTCGTCTATTTAAAGACGAAAGCGCTGCGGACTGGCGACGAACATTACAACCGGTCGGCGCGGTTTTGGGCGCGGATTTTTGGGATCAATTTTGCGCTGGGCGTGGTGACCGGGATTCCGATGGAGTTTCAGTTCGGAACGAACTGGGCGGCGTTTTCGAAGGCGGCAGGCGGAGTCATTGGGCAGACTTTGGCGATGGAAGGCATGTTTTCGTTTTTTCTGGAGTCGAGCTTTTTGGGATTGTTTTTGTTTGCAGAAAAGAAGCTGGGGCGCGTGGGACATTGGTGGGCAGCGTTTCTGGTTTGGCTTGGATCGTGGCTGTCGGGATTTTTTATCGTGGCGACGGACGCCTGGATGCAGCATCCCGTGGGATACCAGCTGGGTGCGAATGGCGAAATTGAGCTCGCGAGTTTCTGGGCGCTGCTGCTGAACAAATGGGCGCTGTGGCAGTACGCGCACACGATGCTGGGGGCGGTGCAGACGGGATGCTTCGTAATGGCGGCGGTCGGGGCGTTTTACTTGCTGACGAGCCGGCATGAGACCTATGGACAGACGTTTGTAAAGGCCGGCGTTTTGGTGGGCGTGGTTGCCGCGGTGCTGCAACTTTTCCCCACCGCCGACGCGCAGGGAAAAATGATCGCGCAGGATCAGCCGGTGACGCTGGCGGCCATGGAAGGGTTGTTCGAAACCCAGGAAGGCGCGCCGCTGGCGATTCTCGGCCAGCCGGATGTGAAGAACCGGAAGCTCGACAATCCGCTGGTGGTGCCCAAGATGCTGAGCTTCCTGACGTATAGGCAATGGACCGCGAATGTCCGCGGATTGGATGCATTTCCAGAGGATGGATGGCCGGACCAGATTTCGCTTTTGTACTTCAGCTATCACGTGATGGTCGGGCTGGGTACGATATTCATCGCGGTGATGCTGGTGGCGGCGTTTTTATTGTGGCGCGGAAGGCTTTTTGCATCGCGGTGGATGCTGTGGATTCTGATGGTCAGCGTGCCTTTACCGTACATCGCAAATACCGCGGGCTGGATGACCGCGGAGCTGGGCCGACAGCCATGGTTGATTTATGGTCTGATGCGCACGGCGCGCGGCGTTTCGCCGCGCGTGGGAGCGGGCAACGCCTGGTTCACGTTGATTGGCTTCATGGGGATGTATGCGGTGCTGGCGATTTTATGGCTGTTTCTGATTTACCGTGAGATTGAAGAGGGGCCTGGGCCGGAGGAAGAAGATCCGCGGAAAGTCGCGCGAGTCTCGATGGCGGCGGATTGAGATTGCGGAGGACGAGATGGGAACAGTCTGGTTCTGCCTCGTGGCGATCATGATCGCGATGTATGTGCTGCTGGACGGGTTTGATCTGGGAGCGGGCGCGATTCATCTGTTGATCGCGAAAACGGACGTGGAGCGGCGGCAAGTTCTGGCAAGTATCGGGCCAGTGTGGGACGGGAATGAAGTGTGGCTTGTGGCGGCGGGAGGGACGCTGTTCTTTGCGTTTCCTGCGCTGTATGCCAGCGGGTTTAGCGGATTTTATCTGCCGCTGATGATGGTGCTGTGGCTTTTGATTTTGCGGGGGAGCTCGATCGAGTTTCGCAACCATGTCCAGAGCGCGGTGTGGGATCCGTTCTGGGATTTTTTGTTTTGCGTTTCGAGCTTGTTGCTAGCGGTGTTTTTTGGCGCCGCACTGGCGAATGTGGTGCGCGGAGTTCCGCTCGATGCCAGTGGTTATTTTTTCGAACCGCTGTGGACAGATTTTCGGTTGGGGGCAGAGACGGGCATCCTTGATTGGTACACGATTCTGGTGGGCGTGCTGGCGTTGCTGGCGCTGGTGATGCATGGCTCATTGTGGGTGCAATTAAAAACGAGCGGCGCGGTGAACGGCCGCGCCGGCAGGCTTTGCGCGCGGATTTGGTGGGGTGTGGTCGCGCTGACAGCCATCGTCACGGCGGTAACATTTAAGGTGCAGCCGCAAGTGAAGGAAAATTTTCTCACCTGGCCCTGGGGATTGGTCTTGCCGCTTGTGGCGGTGGCGGGGCTCGCGGGGGTGGCGTTCGAGCTGCGGAAGCGCGATGAGCGCAAAGCGTTTTTTGCTTCGTGCGCGTACCTTGCGGGGATGTTGACGAGCGTGGTGTTCGGCGTCTATCCCATGGTGTTGCCCGCGCGCAATCCCGTGTATTCGCTGACGGTGGAAAGCGCAAAGGCCGGGGCGTATGGATTGAAGGTCGGGGTTCTTTGGTGGATCGCCGGGATGGTTCTTGCGGCGAGTTACTTCACGTTTGTGTACCGCTCCTTTCGAGGGAAAGTGGAAGTGAAAAGTGATTCCAGCGGCCATGGGTATTGAGCGAAGAACCGGAATCGGGAATTTGCGACACCAGGGACGGCCGGCAGGCTGATCCGATAGGGGGCATTCCTGTTCGTGGGTAGCGGCGGTGATACACTATCTGCGAGGTGGGCTATGGATAAGTCAACCTTGCTGGCCGCATCGCTCACGGTTCTTTTTGTCCTGGGCTTGGTCGTCTACCGATTGCTCTGGGCCGCCTCCTCTGTAGCTGCCGCGGCTGGGCTGGGTCGATTTTCAAAACTACCAAAAGGCGTGCGACGCTGGCTTTTTGGCGAACATAACGATGCCTCCTGCTGATGGCGCGAATCGCTTTTCAGATTGGCGCGCCAGGGCGATGAGACGGGAGTAGAAAGTTCGAGAGCAGCGGTGTCACGTCGCGATGAAAGAATGAACCAAACGATTCCAGGTCGGGCGCGGACGGCAAACAGGGCCGTGCTTGCCTTCTTGACAGTGCTGGCTTTGCTGATTGCGCCTGTGTGCGCACCGCTCTGTGCGGCGAAAAGTTGTGTTTCGGGAGTGCGGCAAGAGCAGTGCCACGATGTAGCAGCCACGGGAGGCGACGGCCGGCCGCAGCTGGTTGCGCCCGGCACGGCCTGCGGAGTTAGCGACTTTTCCGCAGTGCTCGTCAAGCCGGACGAAGAATGTCTGCTTTCGCAGGGCGCGCGGAATCCTGCGGCCCGAGTTATTCACCAGGGTTCGCCCGAGTTGCGACTTGAAAGTTTGCGCCAAGGTCCACGGGGCCCGGGCGTGCATCTCATTCCGTTAGAATCGTCAGATTCTCTTCTATTGACCACAATTCTCCGCATCTGAAGTCCGGTTTTGCGTCCATCGTCAACGAAGTCTCTTCGCGGCAAGGACTGAATCTCGCGCGTTTGCGCCGCCGCGGAACAACCGCCGGCCCGAGAGGGCCAGCCCACCGGGGCTTGCGGGCGAGCTGGGTTTTACGGGTAGTTGCGGAAAAGACGGCGTAACAAACAGAACCTAAGGATCAGTTCGGGAGGCGGGAATGAGCCGTAATAGAAGAAGATTTTTTCAGGACTCGGCATTTTTCGGGGCGGGGTTTCTTGCATTGGCGGAATCTCTCGGCGGAAATACGCCGGGGAATGATCCGCAAACGGCGCGCGAGATGGAACAGGGGCGGCACCATAGTCCGTACGGCAAGCACGACAAAAAGCAGGTTGCGCCCGGGCCGGCGGGGCCAGACCCGTTTTTGCCGGTGGTCGCCCCGGACTTGGCGGACTTGCCACATGAAGTGGATGGCGGGGTGAAAGTGTTCAGGCTGGTGGCGGAACCGGTGAAGCGAAAAATCGCCCCGTTCAAGACCATCGACGTGTGGGGCTACAACGGGAGCTGTCCGGGGCCCACGATTCAGGTGCAGCAGGGCGACCGCGTGCGCATTATTTTCGAAAATAAATTGCCGGAATCGACCTCCATTCACTGGCACGGATTGGAGGTACCCATCGAGCAGGACGGCGTCCCGTGGATCAGCCAGAAGCCCATTGCGCCGGGAGAAAAATACGTTTACGAATTCACGGTGCACCAGGAAGGCACGTTTTTCTACCACTCGCACGGGGCCATGCAGGAAATGATGGGCATGATTGGATTCTTTGTGGCGCATCCGGAAAGGACTTACAAGCCTCGAGCGGATCATGATTTTGGCTTGATTTTGCAGGAGTGGGCTGTTTTACCGAACAACCGTGTGCCGAATACGGCGGCCATGGAATACAACTGGCTGACGTTTAACGGAGTATCGGCACCTGCGATCACGCCAATGATCGCAAAGTTGGGGAGCCGCGTGAGGTTGCGCATCATCAACATGGGGATGGACCATCACCCGATTCACCTGCACGGAAACCAATTCGTTTTGACGGGGACAGAAGGCGGGCGCGCGCCGGAATCGACGTGGTATCCGATGAACACCGTGCTGGTAGGCGTGGCGCAGGCGCGCGTCGTGGAGTTCGATGCGAAGTATCCGGGATCGTGGATGGTGCACTGCCACCTGCCGCACCACATGATGAACAGCATGATGGATCTCTTGCGCGACCGGGCGATCGAGACGGCGAATACGAGGGATGCGAAAGCGCTAAGCCAAATGGAAACGCTGGCGGAGAGCGTGCCTTTCGAACATGTGCATCATTCTCCGATTGCGGAAAATGCGAACAGCGTGCCGGGGTTTCCGCAGGATGCGTTCATGGAAATGGGAATGGATGAAGCGGTGGTGAAGCCCGAGGCCCACGGTCTACCTCCGAATTGGAGCGCGGGTCTGATGGGGATGATGACGCTCGTGCGGGTGCTTCCGGACAAGGAGTACGAGGAGATGATGATGCGCATTGCGGGAGGCGAAACGGACGAGAAAGTCGAGCACCCGCATACGTCGTGAGCGGAGAGAAACAAAAAAAATTACATAGAAACCACAGAGGACTCAGAGGGCACGGAAACTATGAGGATGACGATGAAATTGGCTCTGAAATTTTTCGCGGGATTTCTGGCGGGAGCTATACCACTTTGCGCTGCGGGGCGCGCTCAGCAGGAGCCTGCGCAGCAAGATAGGAAGATGCCGCCGGCCATGCCGGAGCACATGCAGCACCACCATGGGGACGTTCCGCTGGTGAAGCCGGAGTATCCGCAGATGGGGCGGGCTCAGGGTCGCGCGGGTGGGCAGGTTGTCACGCTGGAGCAAGTGGAGAAGATGGCTGGGGAGACAAATCCAACGCTGCGGCAAGCGGAAGCGGAAATTCGCGCGGCGAAAGCGCGGCAGCAGCAGGTGGGACTCTACCCGAATCCCTCCGTCGGTTATACCGGGGATGAGATACGCGGCGGGTCGGTCGGCGGCGGCAAGCAGGGATTTTTTTTGCAGCAGACGATCGTGACGGGCGGAAAGCGAGGCAAGATCCGCGAGGTTTTTGGCGCGGAGGCCAGGCTCGCGGAGATCGAGGCCCAGGAGCAGCGCACTCGCGTCACAACCGCGGTGAAGATGGCGTTTTTGCGCGTTCTGGCAGCGCAGGAGTGGCTGGAGGCACGGCGGGATTTGGCGAAGATTGCGGAAGATGGGGCCGAAACGCAGAGAGAATTGATGAACACCGGGCAGTCGGACGAATCCGAAGTGCTGGAAGCTGAGGTCGAAGCGCAACGGATGCGCATGGCGGCGCGGATGCAGGAGAACACGCTTCGGGAAGAGTGGCGTTCGCTGGCGGCGGTGATTGGACAACCGGAGTTCCCGCTGGCTACGGTGGCAGGCGATCTCGAGAGAGGCTGGCCGGAATTGAATGAAGAGGAAGCCGTCGAAGCGATCGCGAAGCGCAGCCCTGCCGTGGAGATTGCGCAAATGGCGACGAGGCGCGCTCAGGCCGTGCTGGCGCGGGCGCAACGCGAGCCGATTCCGGACATAGTGGTCCGCGCTGGAATGGAGTACAACCACGAGACTTTAGCGAGCGTGCCTTTTGCCAAAGGCTGGGAAGGGATCGCAGAAGCCAGCGTCGAGATACCGATCTTCAACCGCAATCAAGGAAGCATCGGCGCAGCTCGCGCGGACATGGAACGGGCCGAGCAGGAAAAGATGCGCGTGGCGCTGACGCTGCGGGAGCGCGCCGCCACCGTGGTCGATGAGTACGCGAACGCCAAATTGATGGCCGTGGAGTACCGCGACGAGATTCTGCCGCACGCGAAGAAAGCCTACAGACTGTTGGTGGACAAGTATGGGCTGATGCTGGCGTCTTATCCGCGCGTGCTGGGGGCGCAGCGCAAGCTCTACGAACTGCAGATCGACTACATTGCGGCGCTCGAAGGGGTGTGGACCAATGGGCTGGCGCTCGAAGGCTATTTGCTGACGGACGGGTTGGAAGCGCCGTCGCGGCCGGACGAGGTCGATCGACCCATCCGAGAAACCAACGTGCCGATGCCCGAGCGAAGCATGTCACCGGGGGAAGCGATGCCGCGCCCCTAGGCGGATCAGCTTGACGACTCTGGACCTCGGAAACAGCTCCTGGGCCCGCGAACGCTACCCGTTGCGCCGAGTTGCTCTGGAGGTTTGCCACGTGTCGAGTGCGAAACACTGGTACCCCAGTAGCGTTGACCAACCTAAAATTTAGTGGGTACTGTGCATGATAGGGAGCCCGCGTGTAAGCAAAAGTGTATCCGTTGTTCTGGCAACCGGCGGATGGACCCATTTTAAGGTGCGGCATTCGGCTCGGGCGTGTCCGGTACGGGCTGGCGTGACTTTGAGTCGGAGCTCGTAGGCAACCAACAGGTTCAGCAGCACGGGCCAGTCTACGGCTGGCGATAGATACAGCGCATGGAAAGTCGAACGGGGCGATGACAACAGGTTTAAAAGCAGGACGTTACGAGATTATGGGCGAGCTGGGCCGCGGCGCCATGGGTGTCGTTTATAAGGCGACGGACCCCGTGATTGGACGCACCGTCGCGGTGAAAACGATCAAATTGAGCGAAGAAGGCACGGGATTGTCACGTCCTGAGTTGCTGACGCGGTTCCAAACGGAAGCGCGTGCGGCTGGTTTGCTGACCCACCCGAATATCGTGGTCGTGTTTGACGCGGGCGAAGAAGATGGCCTGTACTACATCACCATGGAGCTGGTGGAAGGCAAAAGTTTGCAGGCGCATCTCGATGGCGGGCAAGCATTTGCACTGCCACGCGTGCTGCGCATCATGGAACAGACCTGCAGTGCGCTGCAGTTTGCGCATGAGCGGAACGTCATCCACCGGGACATCAAGCCGGCGAACATTATGCTGACCGCCGATGATACGGTAAAGGTCACGGACTTCGGCACGGCGAAGATACTGCAGTTCGGCACCATGCAGCAGACCGCCCACGTGATGGGCACGCCGAGCTACATGTCACCGGAACAGGTGAAGGGCCGGGCGGTCGACGGACGGAGCGATATCTTCTCGCTAGGCGTGCTTCTTTACGAGATGGTGACGGGTGAGAAGCCCTTTCCCGGACAGAACATTACGACGGTCATCTACAAGATTGTGAACGAAGAGCCTGTGCCGCCGCGGCAGATTAACCCATCGATTCATCCGGGGATCAGCGCGGTGGTGATAAAGGCGCTGGCCAAGGAACCGGAAGCACGCTACCAGAGCTGCCGCGAAATGCTCGAGGAATTGCGAAATTACCGCAGTATCGCGCCGGGCGCGAATCCAGATAAGACCATGGTCGCTGGCGGAGCGGGCCTGCCGAACGCGACGCTGCCACTCGGTGGAACGGGTGTGGGCGCGCAGGGCGGCCGGAACTTCCATGCAGAAGATCCGATGACCATGGCAACGACGCGGTCGCTGAATGCGCGAGCTTCCAGTCCTACGCAGACGCCGGTGGTGCGCCGGACCGGGCCAATAACACCGATCGTAGAGCAACCGAAAAAGAAGAGCGTCATCGGGAGCATTTTCGTCGCCATGGTACTGCTCGGCGTAATCGCCTATGGAGTGCAAAAGCTGCGGCCTGTCATTGAAGGCGCACGCCAGATTAACGCCGCGCAGAAACAGGCCGAGCACGATGCGGCGGCGGTAACGGCGCCGGCAGAGAGCGGGACAAACACCACCGCAGCGAGTCCGGCTGGAACTGAGGCACCGGCAGGAGCGATCCCCGAGCCAGCCGCCGCGGAAAAGAAACCCGCCGAGCCTCGCGTAGAGAAGCCAGTGCCGAAGAAGACCGAACCGGTTGTGAGTGCGCAGGCGGCGGAGTACAAAGGTCGCATTGAGGAAGCTATCTCGGAGAAGGGCTTGAATGGGCGGGCAAGGGTCCAGGCTATCGGAAACACGCTCGTTCTAGCGGGCAAATTGCGTCCCGCAGAACATGGGGCGCTGCTGAAATTCCTGCGCGATGCTCCCGCGAGCGTGCGGGTGGTAGATCATATCGAGTATGAAGACGCACCGGTGGCCGAGAGTGGACATGACGCCGACGGAGGACACCCGGTTCCAACAGGAGGCCGCGGAGCGATCCACGTCGTCACGGATCTGATAGGAGCGACAGCCGTTCTGCGAGGGCCTGCGGGACGCGTCGTGAGTCAATGCCAGACGCCTTGCAGCTTCAATGACCTCACTCCGGAGCGCTATGGCCTGGAAGTTCAGAAGGATGGCTACCAGTCGATGCAAACCGCTTTGCAGGTGAAGGCGGGGAGCGTTGTGGATCAACGGGTTACGCTCGAATCACTGGCCAAGGGTTTGTATATCGCGAGCCAGCCGGCAGGAGCGGATGTATTCATTAATGGAGCAAAACAGTCCGGCCAGACGCCAGTGACGTTGCCGCTTGCACCTGGCTCGTACAACCTGGTGCTGCGTGTGCCGGGCTACGATGCTTATGCCGGAAGTGTGCAGGTGAAAGACAATATTCAGACGCAGCTCGACGTGCCGTTGAAGGAAAAATCAACCGTAAGAGTGGCATGGGCCCAGGTAGAAACGTCCCCAACGGGTGCTGAGATTCTGGTGGATGGGACTTCGACGGGACAAACGACGCCCTCGCGGGTGCAGGTTCCGGCTGGCTTGCATACGGTGACTGTGAGGCTTACTGGGTACCAGCCGGTGAGACGCACGATACAGGCCACCGAGGGCGGAACGGTCAACATCACCAACGTCAGGATGCAGCCAAAATAAAGGCTTCCAGGCCAAAAGCGGGGCGAGCCGAGGGTTCGAAGAGCCGGCTCGCAGGCCTTTAGCGCCCAGAGCTCCACTACTAGAAACGTAACTTTTTGTAACCACCCCATCGGCTGAGTTCCATGACCTCGGAATCAACTTGTTCAAAACAAAAACCTTAGTTCTGGAGTACGGAGGCAGGCAGCGTGCTTGCTTTATGGCCAAGGGTACCCTGCCCTCATGCGTTATTGCTGTCGGAGTGTGCAAGGCGGGGCCCGTACTTGACCGGTTGGTCAAAATAAGCTCGGTAGAAGCAAGTGGGGAACGCTTTGGTACTTCGGGCCATCATGCCGGTGGAGGAGCAGCGCGACGAGGCTGAATCGCGTCCCAAGGCCGAACCACAGGTACGCAACGCGTCGAAACCGTTCTCGGGATCCGCGCGGGAGGTGAGCGCGCCAACTCCCGATGCGCGGACGGCGGGGCTCATCCATTCGCTTCGGTGCCTTCATTTGCTATTCCGCTAGGAACGACTGTATGACCGCAACCACCCGCGACGACTTCAGAGTCTGGACGCGTCCTATGAGACCCTGCACGATCTCGCGGGCGCACTGAACGGGATTGAAATCCACATTGAGCGCAGCGGGTTGGTTGTGCCGAAGCTCAGCGATGCGCATCTCCCCGACGGACGGGGCGAGATGCAGTCGCTCGCGCGGGATTTGCAGCGCTCAGGAATTCAGTCTTTGGCCTTCGCAAGGCAATTTCATGTAGGCGAACTGGACACGCTGGCGCAACTCTTCAAGGCATCGTTGTTAAGATCGGAGGAGTCTATTAAGCGCGGAGGCAGCCTGTGGTGGGCCGCGCGGCTCTTGGAGAATCGCGTGGAAGGGATTTCCATTAATACGCAGACGGAACGCAAAGTGGATACCGTGCTCGCGAGCCTCATGGGCGCGCTGGTGGCCTACGGCGGAAACTCGCCGCGCGAGGTCAACGAGACTCCTATTCTTCCGCCGGAAACCGACGATCTCATAGCCGCGCTGCGATTGATTGCGCGGCTGACGCCGCCGCTCGAAGCAGCACGCGGGCTTGCGCCGGAAGAAGCGGCGCGGGCCATTCACGGGGCCATGGACGATGCCAGCCGCGAGACGGTGCGCATGCTACTCAGTTCGATTTCGCAGTATGCACCGCGCGAGGGCGAGCGGCCGCAGCCGTACTTGCTGCGTCTCTCTGAGAGTTTGATTCTGGAGTTCCTCGGGGCGGAGTTTTCCGCCGGGACGCTTGCGCCAAACGCCGTGCGCCAGACGTTTCACCGACTGAGCGACGTGCTGGTCAGTTCGGGCGCGTATACCGGTCCGCACTCTTCGCAACACCTGACGTTGCTGGCGACCACCTGGGCCAGCGACACGCACCGGGAACAAATTGTCGAGAAATTCTGGCTGGAACTTGCGCCGCGAGAGAAGTCCGTGGTGCTGCGCGGACCTGAAGTGTGGTGCGTGCCGGTGGTGGCGCTGAAGCGCACGCTCGGGCAGTTGGCGGAAGCGGGAGCGGATGCTCCACGGCGTGAAGCACGAAACATCTTGCTCAACTATTCGCGACGCGTGGAAAGCGAAAATGTGTCGGCCCGGCGCGCTGTGGCGGCAGGATTGAATGAAATGACGCCCATCATTGAATCGCTCTGGCCCAATCAATTGCCGGAGGATTTGAGCCGCGGGACGATGCAGGCCTTGGACAAGGAAACCATTCCGGAGACAGCCGCGCTGCTGGCCGCCTTCCTAGAGACGCTGGGGCGCGTTGCCGTGATTCGCGCCGATTACGCGGGCTTCGAAAACATTTTAATCGGCCTGGAACGCGTGCCGAAGGACAAAGAACACGATCATCTGTCGGCCCTCGCGCACCGTTTGGTGGCGCAGGACCGCTGGCTGCTTTTGGTGGATGCGGCTCTGGCCAACCGGCCGCTTGATCCGGTTTTGCCGCGGCTTTTGCAGCGCGACCCTGAGAGGCTGCTCGATCGCCTGACGCTGCTTTTGACCGAACCGCGCGGCGCGGAAATGGTGGCCGCGATGGCGCGGCTGCTGCGAACCATCGGTGTCCCGGTACTGAACCTTCTCGAAACGCGGCTCTATGAAGCGCGCAGGCAGCGTGTGAGCGCAGCCATCAAGCTGCTGGCCGCCGCCGACCCGGAACGCCTGCTGCGGGGCTTGGCCCGGGCGCTAGCGAGCTGGGAGTGGAATTTGCAGGATCTGGCGGTTAGCGAACTCTCGCGGCCAGCCAATGCTGGCTCTGCGCAAAGCGCGGCGTTCGTGTTTTCGGCGGTCTTGGCAGACGCTCATGCTCTGGTCGTCCCGATGATGATTGATCAAATCGGCTTGGCTCAGGAGACGACGGCCGTGCCGCAATTGATGGAAATTGCCGCGGGCGAGCATGAAGTTCTGCGCGACCTGTTTGTGCGCATCAAGGCCATTGAAGCGATCGGGCGCATGCGCGCCGCGGAAGCGGCGGAATTGCTGCGCATGCTGGCGGAAGGCCGCGAAGGTCTAGCGTTTGCCGAACCGTCGGGATTGCGTGCCGCGGCGGAAGATGCCCTGGCGATGATTGAAAACCGGCCGTCTTCGACGCGGGCGCGCGCGGCGTTGGAAGCGGCCCCCCAGACCAGCGGCAATTATGTTGTTCCGCGAAGGTATGTGCGAGTACCTCTGGAATCGCCGTTGCGAGCGCAGATTGACGGCGCGCAAGCAGGGCTTGCGCGCGTGAGGACCATCAGCCTGGGCGGGGCGTACCTGGAATCGCCGAAAAAACTCGCCGTGGGAGATTCCATCAAGCTGGAAGTCCGCTCGGGGCTGCGCCGGATTCACTTTACCGCTGTGGTGCGAAATATTGGTCCGGACGGCGGCGGCGTAGAATTCGTACACATGAAAGACGAAGACCGCGAAAAACTCCGCAAGCTGGTGCAGCGCCACTTGCAGATTTGAGCCAAAAGGCTTTTTTGGTGCTGTAGTCATTTTCTGCCTGGTTCCCTCTGTTTTGCTGCCTCAAACATCCTTCCTGCGGCGAAAAAACCCTCCTTTAGGTTTAGATTCAGGAACTTAGCGAATAAGATTTGATTGAACTCGACCGATTATTGAAGTAAAAGCCGAGTATTCAATCGCGTAGCCTGCATTCGGCGGGACATCCCGCCGCCGCTCGGGGTAGCGGAAGATTGAATGGTTTCCACGAGGAGGAGTCAGATGCAACGACGTCATGGTGTGTTTCGGTCGATCACGCTGTGCATGTTGGTGCTGGGCTGCGCCGGAATGGCCCAGGCGCAAGTGAATACGGCGACGCTTACGGGAACGGTGATGGACCCGCAAGGACTCGCCGTGCGAGGCGCGAAGCTGACGATTACCAGCGCCGGAACGGGCGCAGAGCGTACGGTGGTCTCGGATGAAGGCGGCCGATATAAGGTCGTGGGTTTGCCTCCGGGAAGGTACAAAGTGAGCGTCGACGGTGGCGCGAGTTTTGCGACTTATGAGAACGATTCGGTGGTGCTGACCGTCGGCGAGGACGCCACCCTCGACACGCGGCTGGATTTGAAAGGCGTGCAGCAAACCGTCATGGTTACGACGGAAACGGCCCAGATCGAAACTACGAAGACGGAAGTCTCGCAAACCGTCGGCGAACAGCGCATCGATAACCTGCCAATCAACGGCCGGAATTACATCAACTTTACGTTGACAAACTCGCAGGTGAATCGCGACGTGGCGCCGACGATTGGCCCGGCGCCGACGAGCGGGCTGAACTTTGGCGGGCAGCGGGCGCGTTCGAATGAGGTGAGTGTGGACGGCGCAGATGCCGTTGATAACTCCATTAACGGAATACGAGCGACCGTTTCGCAGGAGGCGGTACAAGAGTTTCAACTGATTTTGGGCGACTACAACGCGGAGTATGGGCGGGCCACAGGCGGCGTCGTGAACATTGTGACCAAGAGCGGAGCGAACGATATCCACGGCGACGTGTTTGGTTACCTCCGGAACAAAGCGTTTCAGGCACGCAACGCATTTTCCGGGCAAGTGGACCCCACAACAGGTGCACTCAACCCTACCAAACAGGCGTACACGCGCGTGCAGGCCGGTGTGACGCTGGGCGGGGCGCTGAAGAAGGATAAGACGTTTTACTTTTTCTCTTACGAGGACACCCTGCGGGAGGAAACGGGATTCTCGAGCATCGGGCAGGGAGCGGCTGGCACCGGACCGTGGGGCATGGTTAGCGTGCCCGTGCCAACGCCCGGAGGGCCAATCAATGTGCAATTGACGCCCTCGCAGGCGGCTTCGGTCGAAACCCTGCTGGCCAGCGGAATTCTTCCTTTTCAGCAGCTCGCCGTTTCCTACGGGCTGCTGCTGGGGTCCGCATCGAGCGTGGCGCTGAACAGACTGGATTTCGGAGCGGTGGCCACGAATTTCGGTTTGCATCCGGGGCCCGGTGCGAACTTTCCCGTGCCCGTGACTTGTCCTGTAGGAGCTACAGTCGGGAATATAGTCTGTCCTTTGACGCCCATCGCGCCTGGATTCAACTATGCGTATGGCATGGTGCCACTCCCAACGTCCTATAAGGCGCTCAATCAGTTGCGCGGGAATTTCCCGACGACGGAAAAAACGAGCCTGTGGTCGCTGCGTTTGGACCAGAAGTGGGATAACCGCAACAGCTCGTTTTTGCGCGTCGGCGTTTCTCCGTCGCTTGTGACGGGGATCGAGTCCACCGCGCAGAATCAAACGTTTGGAGAAAACTCGGGATCACGTACGGGCGTGAACCAGTCGCGGGACCTCGACATCGTGTTTCAGCACGACACGATTCTGAGCGCGACCGGATTCAACGAATTCCGCGCTCAGGTGGCGCGGCGCGGTTTGCACTTTGGGTTTTCCGAGCTTACCGGCGGCGCCGATATCGGCGTGAACATTCCCGGTTTCGCGTACTTCGGTCGCGAGCCTTACTCGACCGTGGACCGCATCGAGAGGCGGTTTGAATTCACCGACCACGTGAGCCTGATTCGCGGGAATCACACATTTAAAATGGGCGGGGACTACAACCTGATTCAGCTGCGCTCCGGCCAGGCGCAGATCTTCGAGCTCGATTATGGCGGGGTTGTAAACTTTGGTGGGTTGGCCACTTCCACCGTGAGCGCCGGCGCCCTTCCGGATTCCGTGAAACTTCCCAGCGGCCAGACTGTTCAATTGTTCGGAACGACCGGGTTGCAGACCTACGGATTGGGGATTCCGACTACCTACATTCAGGGCATCGGTCAATCTAGCCAGCCGTTTGATAACTTTCCCATCGGCCTTTTTATTCAGGATAGTTGGCGCGCAAACAGGCATTTTACTGTCAACTATGGACTGCGGTACGACGTGGAAATTACGCCCTTGTTTTCGCCGCTGAATGCGTTCAATGCCGCCGCGGAAAAGGCCCTGGGCGTGGTGGAGGGAATTCCGCGCGATTATCACAATGTGGCTCCGCGCCTAGGAATCGCGTGGGACCCCAAGGGTGACGGGAAAACGGTAATCCGAGCCGGCTTCGGTCTTTTCTACGACCATCCGTTGCTGGCCATTGCGTTTGACTCGGCGACCGCCGACGGCGGCCGGTCGGTGCAGCTGATTACCGCGGGAGGAGCGTCCTCGGGTTGTGGCGTTCTCACCGCCGCGTCAGCGCCCCCGGGTTATCCATTGTGCGGCTCGGACGTCAGAGGCAATGCGCTGGATGGACCGACCAACCTGAACGGCTCGACTATTTTCCAGGGAGCGCTGAACGCGCTGCCCAATATGGCATACCTGCCGAATCAACAGCGCTTTGATCCGCTCGCCTCAGGTTCGCTCTTCGCGAATCAGAATTATTTGACTGCGGGTTTCCCGCTGCCAATCCACGAAAGGACAGCATCTCTACCGGCCGGTGGATATCAACTCGACCGATCCGCAGTTGCTCACGCAAAATTATGCGGATTGCATCGCTTCCGGCTTGAAGACCTGTAGTTCGACGCCGGTCGGCATCAGTGTGCCTGCGGGGCAGGTGACCACCGCTAACGGCTGCACTTTTACGCCGACCGTACCGAGCCTGGTCGGAACGCTCAGCGGCTGCCCTGGGCCGCTGGCGGGATTGAACGGCACACCCGTGGCAACCGCCGCAGCGTTCAACTTCTTCCGTCCGTCCGGACCTAATCCATCGTTTGCGGGCCCCGGCGCGGCGGCATATCCGCTTCTGGTTGGGGTCGCGGGAGCTTCCTGTTTTCCTGCGGGCTTCTTCGGGGCAAGTGCGCCTAAGAGATGTTACCCGACAGGATTTGGAGTTCCGGTGGCGTTTAATAGCGTGGACGCGCAGCTCTCTGATGGAAATTCGATGTATAACGGGTTGACGGCGAGCGTCCAGAAGCGTTTTTCGAATGCGTTTGAGCTGCTCTCCAGTTATACGTGGTCGCACACGATTGACGATTCCACGGACTTGCAATCCCCCCTTGAACCGCAGGACAGCCGCTTCCCGTTCTTGGAACGCAGCAATTCGGACTTCGACCAGCGTCATCGCTGGGTGACCAGCGCGGTGTTCCAATCACCGGCGGCCAAGAGTGGCGATGGCCCGTGGAAACACTTCATCGGGGACTTCACTTTGTCGCCGATCATCGAAGTTTCATCCGGACGGCCTTATACCATCATCACGGGGACCGACTACCGGCTGGACCTGGGCGCGTCGAACGGGCGGCCTTCTGTCGGCACTTCGGGCGCGGGAACGGCGTCACCCTTTATTCCGGGCAAGACGTTTGTGGTGCCGACGAACTGCCTGACAGACGGCGGACAAGCGTTTAGCGTGCCGGGAATAACGCCGCCGTTCGGATGCGATGGCAATCTCGGACGCAACGCATTCGTGACCCCAGGATTCTTCCAATTCGATTTGCGTCTTTCGCGGCGCTTCAATCTGGGAGAGCACCTCAAGGTCGATGTGATTGCGGACGGTTTTAACCTCACGAACCGGCTCAACGTGGCTGCGGTGAACCAACTGTGCGATCCGGGCGCCGGGTCCACTTGCAGCGCGGGCCAGCCGACGGCCTCGTACGATGCGCGGCAGTTCCAGTTTGCACTGAAGATGAGCTGGTAGAAGGACCGCCGCGCGGTTGGAAGAATTGGGCCGTCGAGGAATTGACTGTCAAAAGGGCTTCGCTAAAGCGAAGCCCTTTTGTTTTGGCGTGCGCTTTCCGCGGCGCGCAACTCCGGGTAAAGTAAAGAGACCGTTTCCCGAAGATGGACTGGAGAAGGAATGAACGGAGTGTTGATCGTGGCTGTGATGGTGGTGGCTGCGCTGGTGCTTTGGCTGGTATTCGAAACATCCCGGGAACAGAAGAAAAGCGTGCTGCTGGAAGGCCAGCTGAAAGAGCTGCGCCGGGATTTGCAAACGATTGGGACGGCGCAGGCGCAGAGCTCCGGGCAGATGGCCAGCATTGGTCAGAGCGTGTCTCAGCGACTGGAGAGCGTAACCAAAGCGTTGCAGGACGGAGTATCCAATTCCGCGCAAATCGCCACGCAAGGACAAACGGCTATCGCCGACGAACTGAAGAACACCCGGGAACAGATCGGGCATATTCAGAAACAACTGGGGGAGTTTCAGGAGTTAGGGCGCGGGATATCCTCGGCGACCAAGTCGCTCGAGGGGATTCTGGGAGGGGCGAAGACTCGCGGACTGCTTGGTGAGGTGACGCTGGAGCGTTTGCTGGAGGACTCTCTGCCCTCTTCGCAATATGCCACCCAGTACCGCTTTTCGAGCGGCGAGGCGGCGGACGCGGTCATCTTTTTGCGCGACAAGAAACTTGTGGCTGTCGATTCGAAATTTCCGCTCGACGCTTTTCGAAGAATCGCCGTGGAAGGCGAGGAGGCAAAGCGGGCGTTTGCTGCGGCGGTGAAGGGGCATGCGGATTCCATCGCCAAGAAGTATATAGTCCCGAACGAGGGGACGCTGGACCTTGCGCTGATGTTCGTGCCGTCGGAAAACGTCTATTACGAGCTGTTGATGACGGAGGACAGCAAGGGCGAGCAACTGGACTCTTACTGCCGCGGGAGAAATATTATCGCCGTCTCGCCGAATACGCTCTACGCTCATCTTTGCGTGATTCACCTGGGGTTGCGGGGAATGCAAATCGAGGAAAATGCCAAGCGTATTTCCTCCGGCCTCTCCGGGATCCAGAAAAACATGGCGACCTTCACCGACGTGTTTGAGAAGCTTGGAACGCATCTGAGGAACGCGCAGCAAAGCTACGGGGAAGCAGACAAACGGCTCGAAAAAACGCAGATCACGCTGGATTCACTGGTCGGGACGAGCGCGGCGGATGCATCTATCGAGAACGGCCAGAGCACGCTTGAGCTTCCGGCCGAGACCAGCGCGAAAACCAGCGCGTAATCCCCGCGATGAAGCGGAGCATAGGAGCGGCGGGAATCGCATGTTTCTGTCGCTTGCGAGCTAGTGCGCGCGCGGCGTGGCGCTCAGCAAGCGAATCGAAACCAGAAAGCTGCCGCGTTTGCGCCCTACGACTTCGAACTGTGCCGAGTTTTCTGCGCCGCCCGAGCTGGAGGCTCTTAAAGGATTTCCGCCGAGAAGCTCGGCGATGTCCGGCGCGAGGTTCTTGGCCTCCAGAGTAACCTTGCTGGTTGTGCCGCGCACGTGGACAGTGAGTCGGCGAAGCACGCCCGGCGCAAGCGGCGAAGAGTCGGCCTGCAAAGTGAGCAAAACGAAGACGACTTCCCTGGGCGGCCCATTTCTTTTTGCGCAGGAAATGTCGACGGACGCGCGGCCTGGCTGCAAATCCGCCGGAGGCAGAACTACCAGCGATGTCGGCGAGGACGCCAGCACGAGAGCGGGATCGCCCGAAATGGTGATTTGATTGGCGTCAGCGTCCCCGCAAAAGCCGCGGCCGGTGATTTCAAAGCGGTCGGTGATGGAAGCGATTTTGGGGATGGCCTCAACCTGAACCGCACTCGCGGCCGTTTCGCCGGGCGGCAATACCGTTACGGGGACGCGGCCTTCGTGCCCGGCGATTGATCCGAAGATGACCCCGGGAGTGAGAGGAGCGACGAACAGGGCTCGACCGGTTCGATCCGTGGTCAGGCGGTCGCCATTCGAAAAGCTGACGGCCGCGCCGGGGGTTAGCCGGCCATTCACGTCAAGGACTGCCAGAGTTGCTCGGTCTCCGGAAACGATGGTTCGCGGCAGTAGGAGAATGCGCCCCGCGGAAGGGGTCGGCGGGTTTTGCGCGGTTGTGGAGAAGAATAGCGCAAGGAACGCCGCCAGAAGACCAAAGCCTCGCAGAACGAGCAGAAAAAGCATGGGGAGATTGTAGTCGAGGGGCGGCGCGCTGAGGAAGCTTGAGACCGGTATGCAAGGGAGCGAGAAGCGGGACGCCGCGCCTGTTGTCAGCGGTTCGCTGTGACTGGCGCTTCTTCTGGAGAATAGACTAGAACGGTGCGGCCGGGAACGCCGGCTGCTAATCGCCGCAATTTGTATACGAACGGACGCGGCCCAGATCCTCGACCGCAGACTTCCAGCCGGTAATAATGGTTGTCATAGCGAACAACGCGGGGTGGATTCCAGTCCGTTTTCGCGCGCCAAGCGCGAATTTCAAGAGTGTCCTCTGACGGGTTTTCAGAATGTAGTGCACGTCGGGAACCTGCGAAAGCCGGGCGCTTACGACTTTTTCCCGCATGGTGCCGAGGTAAGAGGAGACGTGACTCTCTGAAAACTTAACCGCCCCGGCGGGCTCCGGCGCTCCCCTGCGAAAAATCTTTGAGTAGATTTGCTCCAGCAAATACAACGGAAATAAACCCAGGACGGTATCGGCGAGCGCCGCCGAGACGCGCGTCAACCCTTCGACACCAACAAAGGCGATGGCCCAGGACAGCGGGTGAGTGGCCCAAATCACCAGCGCGGCGAAACCAATGTCATGATCAGTGATCGTAGTCGGCGCATTTTTGCCAAGGACGTTGTCCAGAGCGCGAGAGACCCAAGTGGTCACGGAGTACGAATACCAGTACATGAGACCGGCGAGGGCCAGGACAGATTCCGCCAGCCCGCTGAGGATGGCCGCGGAGCGCCAGTGCACGGCATCGTAGAATGGCAGCGCTTTGCGCCACCGTCGGGGAAGAAGCGAAAGAAACGGCCCAAGAAGCAAGATCCACATATCCGACCCCGTGTTTATTGTACGAGAGCTAGGGGCGTTACGAGGAGTCTACCGGGTCAGCCAAGCCAAAAAGTAATCGCTACTAGAAACCTGGGCGCCCGCTGCATGGGCTTTGAGACGAGCGGGTACGCCTGGACATCGAGAAAAGCCGGAAGGGTTCGGGTCGGTTTTTAGCCTGGCCATGGAGAGGAAGGCCAAACTGACTTTGTTCCGAGGTCCGCCCGGCGCGGGACAGATTATGGCGGAAGCCCGCATCGCAGCCAGGGAGCGGGTTGCCGCCCCCGCAGAAACAGGGCACAAAATGGCCGTTTTAGTTGTACCCTCTGTGAGTGTCGGGGCGGCCACTGGCGCGAAAAAACAAGTAATCAGTAAGCGTCAGCACCTTTCGCCGCCGGAAAGGGTCTGCTAGCGTGAGAACAGGGTTGCCGGGTACGGGTGTGGGCACGGGTTCAAACAGCAAGCAGCAATGGGAGAATTTGTGCGGATCGTAAGCGGCGGCGTAACCGATGTGGGGCGGGTGCGCACAAATAACGAGGATTGCTTCCGCATTGTCGAGCCGCTCAATCTGTTTATCCTCGCTGACGGCATGGGAGGCGAGGCGCACGGCGAAGTGGCCAGCGCGCTTGCCGTGGAAACCATCGTCAAATCTTGCATGGATCCGGCGGTGGATTCCGGAGCCACGCTGGTTGGCAGTTCGGAACCAACCTGGAGCGAAAAGACCAAGCGGCTGACCAGCGCGGTGCATCTGGCGAACAAAAACATTTATGCTGCAGCGGAAGCGAATCCGGAGCAGCACGGGATGGGAGCAACGCTGACCGCCGCGTGGATCGATGGCTCGAAGCTAAGCATCGCGCATGTCGGAGATTCGCGGGCTTATCTGCTGAGGAGCGGCAATTTGCAGCAGCTCACCAGCGATCACTCGCTGGTGGCCGAACAAGTGCGGCGGGGGATTTTGACCGCAGCGGAAGCGGAAGAAAGCGAAATGCAGAGCGTCCTTCTCCGCGCGCTGGGAGCTTTGCCGGACATTGAAGTAGATACCGACGAGCACGTTCTGTTTGCCCGGGACATTTTGATGCTCTGCTGCGATGGTTTGACGCGCATGGTCACGGAACCGGAAATTGCGGGAACCTTGCAGGCGGAGATCGATCCGACGAGGGCCGCGCAGAAACTTATTGCATTGGCCAACGAGCGCGGCGGCGTGGATAACATCACCGTCATCGTCGTGCGCGTGGGCGCGGAATCAAGAGGGTGGTTTTACTGGCTGTTCGGTGGAGCGCGAAAAAGAGCGGCCAGAAACGGCGCCGCGGGAGGATCCTGAGATGGCGAAGCTCAGCCTGATGTTTGAAGAAAGGACCGTCAAGGAGGTTCCGGTGGGGAGCCGGCCGGTGAGCATTGGGCGTTCGCCGGACAATGACTTACCCGTCGATAATCTGGCGGTCTCGAACTATCACGCGCGCGTTTATTTTGAGGGCGGCCGGCTGGTCGTCGAAGATCTTGATAGCCTCAATGGGACCTTTGTGAACGACCTGCGCGTCGAACGGGCCACGCTTCATGATGGCGACTCCATCTGGATCGGCAAACATCACATCAAAGTCGATGCGTCTGGCGATGCTCCTGTGCCATGGGATACCGGGCGCAAGGCCAGCGCCCCGCGCATTAACGAAACCATGGTCCTGGACACCAAGGCGCGGCGAGAGATGCTTCAGCAAGCTGCGGCTACCGGCGAGCGCGTGCAGTTCGCGGCCGGGCGGCTGAAAGTTCCGACGCTTATCGTCGTGGGCGGGCGAACTGACCAGAAAGAGTACATGCTGACGAACAAGCTGACGGTGATCGGCAAGTCGGCGATGGCCACAGTCAAAGTCAAAGGCTGGTTCAAGCCCGCTATGGCCGCTCAGATTAACCAGCGTGATGACGGCTACTACATCGGCCCCGGCGACAAGATGCCCACGGTAAATGGCGTGGCGATTACCGGACCCGTACGCCTGAACGATGGTGATGTCATCGAAGTCAGCGGCGTTCGCATGAACTTCATCTTCCGCGAATAGCGTGCGAACCGAAATGGCAGCTCCGTCAGGCGGATGGCGGCGGCGCTAGGGCTTCTCCACTTCAAGCAAGTTATCCGCAGGATCGCGGTCGATCAGCTTGTTGTAAGGATCGATCCCCGCAAATGTGGGCTTTTCATCCACCACAAATTCAAACGTCGCGTTCTCCTGGGTAATCCACTCTTTGTGCAGGTTCAGCCGCTTCAGGTGCTCTTTGGTCCCGCTGAATACTCCGACGTCGATCAAATCGTGAATCATCATGGGCGTTTCATTCCCTGACCCGTCCGACTTCTTCTTCTGCGAGCTCGTGTTTAAGGTCACCTTGTATTTCTTGTCGGGCGTTTCCACATACGTCGCGGACACCGCCCGGTTCTGGTAAAGAACGATGGACTCGAACATGTCGGTGATCACGTATTGCAGCTCCGGGGGCGTCTCTGCGCGCAGCGCGGCGACGAATCCGCGCGTATCCGGGAACGGGCCGGTGGCATAGCGGTTCTTCTCCAGAAAATTGCGCAGAGCGAGGTTTACTTTGTCCTCGCCGATATAATCCGCCAGCGCGAACATCACCAGCGCGCCTTTCTGGTACCAGACGTACGGCTCGCGCTGCACCAGAACAAGCGGCGGCTCGTGC
>Ga0207118_1055_pt1 | contig 22967 bp, 22 predicted proteins | sample Alteio_BWMinHeat_42_FD_153507 | JGI IMG/M metagenome (GOLD analysis project Ga0207118, IMG submission 153507) | Enriched cells from forest soil in Barre Woods Harvard Forest LTER site, Petersham, Massachusetts, United States -... | ecosystem: Environmental > Terrestrial > Soil > Temperate forest >...
GCGAGCGAACCGGCTATGAGCAAATAGGCGATAGTCGGGTCGACCTTCAATGTTTGCTGAAGGAAGAACAGCGCGTAGAACTGACCGGTATACCAGACCACTGCCTGCCCCGCGGTCACGCCAAAGAGCGCGAGGAGGACGATTTTCAGGTTCTTCCAACGGCCAAAGGATTCGGTGAGCGGCGCTTTCGAACCTTTTCCTTCGGCCTTCATTTTGACGAATGCCGGCGATTCATTCATCGACAAACGTATCCAGAACGAGATACCGACCAGGAAAATTGACACCAGAAACGGCACGCGCCATCCCCAATCAGCGAAGGCATCTTCCCCTATCGCCTTGCGTGTCGCCAGGATCACCAGCAGAGACAGGAACAGTCCCAGTGTTGCGGTAGTTTGTATCCATGAGGTGAATGCACCGCGCTTGTTGGCCGGCGCATGCTCTGCCACGTACGTAGCTGCACCGCCGTATTCCCCGCCAAGCGCAAGACCCTGCAGTATTCGCAGCGTCACGAGAATAATCGGTGCGGCGATGCCGATCGTCGCGAAGTCTGGCAGCAGACCCACAATAAAGGTCGACAAGCCCATGATGCCGATGGTGATGAGGAACGTATATTTGCGTCCGACCATGTCGCCAAGACGCCCGAAGACGAGCGCGCCGAATGGGCGGAATAAAAACCCCGCCGCGAATGCCAGCAACGCGAAAACGAATCCGGTGTTCGGGTCTGAATTCGTAAAGAATTTTTTCGCGATGATAGACGCGAGCGAACCGTACAGGTAAAAGTCATACCATTCAAAGACAGTACCCAATGACGACGCAAAAATTACTTTTCGCTCCTCCGCCGTGATGCCGCGTGAAGTGCTTTCTACAATCGCCATGCTGGTCCCCTTTACTTGTTTATATGGATATGCAAATGCATCGTGGCCGGTTTTAAAAATACGTTATTCTGTCGCACCGACTATATGACAACTTTGTCTGGCGGCAAACATTGCCGCTATTTTTATTATCAGGATATTCTAATGCCAAAATCTTTCCCTGTCGAAATCCCGTTCCTTCGTGATCTTGGCGTCGAGTTTCTTGGAATGGAAAACGGCGAAGCGCAGATCGCGCTCGACCTGCTGCCCCGACACATGAATAGCTGGGAAGTCACCCACGGCGGAGTGACAATGACACTGCTGGATGTCGCGATGTCGATGGCGGGGCGATCGCTTGATCCGACTGCACGGGCCGGTGTGACGATCGAAATGAAAACCAGTTTTTTGCAGCCTGGCGGTAGTGCGGGCGAACGCATAGTCGCAAAAGGCAAGGCATATCACCGGACGACGACCATGTGCTTTTGCGAAGGTGAAGTGTGGAGTGGTGACAAGCTGGTGGCGAAGGCGATGGGCACGTTCAAATATTTGAGGCGTCTTGATGTCGCAAAGAAATTGGGACAGGACTTATCGCTGTCGGATCAGGCAAAATCATGAAAACGTTTCCAGGCAGGGTGGCGGTCATTACCGGCGCCGCGAGCGGATTTGGTCTTGAGTTTGCGAGAGCGGGGCATGCACTGGGGATGAAGCTGGTGCTCGCCGATATACAGCAGGATGCGCTGGACAAAGCGCATGAAGAGTTCACCGCGCAGGGTGCCGAGGTCATCGCGATGCATTGCGACGTCAGCAAATCGGACGACGTACAGAAGCTTGCCGATGCCGCGATCGCACGCTTCGGCGCCGTGCATCTGCTATTCAATAACGCAGGTGTCGGAGCCGGCGGATTGGTGTGGGAAAACACGCAGGCTGATTGGGAATGGGTACTTGGCGTGAATCTTTGGGGCGTGATCCACGGCATACGTATTTTTACGCCGTTGATGCTGGAAAGCGCGAGGAAGGACCCGGACTACGAAGGCCACATCGTGAATACCGCTTCCGTCGCCGGGCTATTGAACGCGCCGACCATGGGCATTTACAGCGTGTCCAAACACGCGGTCGTCTCGCTGTCCGAGACCTTGTATCACGATTTAAAACTCGTCGATACGACTATCGGTGCTTCCGTGCTTTGTCCCTATTTTGTTCCGACGGGGATAGGGCACTCGGAGCGGAATCGCCCGGCAGATATGCAAAATACGACAGGTCTGACCAAGAGCCAGCGGCTGGCGCAAACGCTGGCTGAACAGTCGGTGAATACGGGCAAGATCAGTGCGGCCGAAGTCGCCGGGCAGACATTCGAGGCGATCCGCGCTGGGCAGTTTTATATTTACACGCATCCGGGTATTTTGGAGGATGTGGCGCAGCGGATGGACGACCTCGTTGCGCAGCGCAATCCACGCGATCCTTATGAAGCATTGCCGCAGGTTCGCGATTTGTTGCAGGCTAAACTCAGGTCGGCCAAGTTGCTCTGAGCGGTGTTCATCGAAAGAGGTACGCATTTGAAAATCCGTCTTACGCTAGGCGATTGGGCAATCCAAAAAGCGGCCGCCGAAGCTATCCGCTACGAAGTATTTGTGATCGAACAGAACGTGCCGGTCGAATTGGAATGGGATGAGATGGATGTGGTGAGTCTGCATGCTATCGCCAGTGATGTTAGTGACGAAGTTGTGGGCACCGGGCGTCTTTTACCTGATGGACATATTGGCCGGATGGCGGTCAGGAAGTCTGCGCGCGGTGTTGGGGTCGGCAGTGAAATTCTTCAGGCGTTGATGGCGGAGGCAAAGAGGCGAGGGGATCTGACGGTGGTGTTACACGCACAAATACAAGCGGTACCGTTTTATGCACGCTTCGGTTTTGTGAGGGAGGGGGATGAGTTCATGGAGGCAGGGATTCCGCATATTTGTATGCGGTGTTGTTTTGACGTTTGAAATTATCTCTGACGGTTCTAACCGCCATAGGCGGACAGGCTTTTAGTCCCTTCCCCCTTTCAGGGGGAAGGTTAGGATGGGGGTACGGTGGTCGAGCACAATACTGCGGTTGATTCAAACGCACCACCCCCATCCCAACCTTCCCCCTGAAAGGGGGAAGGAGCCTCTCATGTGCTATTTGATGGGCCGCTCATGCAGCACAGCAGTATTCCCGCTATACAGTTGAACCACACTAGACACACGCGTCCCATACCCCGGCGACTCTATGCAAACGGAAGACAGCATCCGCTCCAACTCAAGATCGCACCCTGTCTTCGGTAACCGACAATCCGAAGCACGCGCCGTGTCCGTCAACATCTCAAAATACGCATCCTCCGGCGCACCCTGACATAACAAGCTGGAAAACTGCGCCTTCGCTCGTACCGCTTTCGGCCACGGTGCATCAAGCGGCCCATTCGACAAGCCGTAGACCCCAGGCGTCAGCGCCTGCCCGTTGCGCACATCATCCTTGCTGCGGTTGGAAAACCAGATCAACTTTTCGCAATCGCCTATCAGCAGGTTATAGCCATTGAAGTCATCAGCCTGCGCATCAAGCTCCGCGACGTAATCCTCCGCACTCAACCGGCCAGTCAAAAAATTGGCGACCAGCGAGCCTCGCGACGGTGCATTTTCGCGGGTTTCAGTCGGCCCACGGACATTGGTAATGGCAGCAAAACGACCTTCTTTTGTAATGCCGAGCCAGGTACCGCCACCTTGCAAATCACGTCCGGCGTAGACTTCCGGATGATCAGGCCACCAATCGGCGGGGGCTGCGGCGCGCTCGTAGAATTCGTCCCGATTGGCTGCCGCGATCAGCGGCATTCCGGGGATGACCTGCCATGCGAAGACAATCAGGCACATGAGGAAATGTCCATAAAATATTCCGTGTGGCGCTCGCCATCGATCAGCGGGCTCAAGTCTGCCAAACGGACTGCATCACTCAGGGTAGCATCGAATCCGGCCGGTACGGCAAAGTAAACTTCCATCCAGGTGTATGCACCGTCTATCGCTTCGGGGCGGCGTTTCAATGCCGAAGCGATTCCGGATTTGTCACAGAGGTCCGTTTGCATATGTTCAACCCGGCTTTGCAATAGTGCTGCGTTCTCGCATAGGGCGCGATAATAGACGTATAAATTTTTGTCGATTTCGCTCATGCCGGATCCGTTAATGCATAGGGTAATGGCTGGAATTGGAGTGCGGCTCCGCCGGCGGATCCGACATGGATCGTCCCGGCGTCAACAGCGGCGACTTTCACCTCGACCAGGCAAGCAAATTCGGTCGCTGAAAGCCTCTCAGCATTGACGATCATGCCGCAAGGTTGATCCGGGTCGACTGCAGCGTAAACTTCCTGGCCGGGCTGGACGTCGCCGGCCGGCACTGTCGCCAGCATCATGCGGCGTTTCAGCTTTCCCAGATACTGGCTGCGTGCGACGATTTCCTGGCCGGGATAACAGCCTTTTTTAAAATTCACACCACCGATCAACTCGTAGTTGATCATCTGCGGAACGAACTGTTCTTGCGTCGCGGCGGTGATGTGAGGCACACCGGCATGAATCTCGGACAGGCGCCACGTGTCTGCGTCTGCCGGTTGCAAGGCTTGGGCCAGCGTCGGCCACAGTTCGCTTGCGATCGCGTCGGTGGTGATCCATTGGTAACGTGGCGCGTCTAGCGCATCCGCAACGCGGATCAATGTGCCGGCAGGTGATTCCACCTTGGCATAAGGCGACGTGGGCAATACCGGAAACGCGCCTGCCAAAGCGGTAGCAACCTTGGGGCCTACGAGCCCCAATATGACGTTCGATTCGGTCACATCGAGCAGCTTCGCCTTCGCGCGCATGACGAACATCTGCAAACGTTTTTGTATCGCGGCCTGTAGCGCACGCGGCAATTCCAGGAAAATCGTATCGGCGGTTCGCCACATCAAAAACGTTGCGAGCAGGCGGCCTTTCGGCGAGCAATATCCTGCTAGGCGCGCATCATTTTGCGTTAAATGTTCGACATCATTTGTGAGCTGATTGTGCAGAAAATGGGCCGCTTCCTCGCCCGTGAATGCGATCAGGCCGAGGTCGGTGAGAGGTGCCACGAAATTTGTCAGAGGCGTGGGTTCATCATGAACGTCCGCTACCGACAGTAGAGCGCCGTCATTCGTTTTGGCGCCGTTTCGGGCCAGAAATTGCAACCATGTAGTCATAAATCCAATCAGTACATTAAGTGAGAACAGTGGTGAATTCAGTTATTATTTAGCTTGGTTTGGATCTGTGCATTTGCTTGTGCGTATTGCATGCACGACAATCGCACAAGACCGTGAACGCTGAATCGGCGGGATGTATTCCTTCCCCCTTTCAGGGGGAAGGCCAGGATGGGGGTGGTGCGGTCGCGCATACGACGGCGTTGATTCGAGCTCACTACCCCCTCCCTAACCCTTCCCCTGAAAGGGGGAGGGGATTAAAAACATCCCTTTGCGGCTAACCCATTGTGGCCAAATTAACCGCGAGGCGGTGATCTTTCCGCAATCGCACATGACTTATTGCGGTTGCGCTGTCACCGTCCTTTTCCGAGATTATAGTAGCGCTACAAAAACACGTCGGTTTCACTTCAAGGATTGCTGGGAGACATGGGTTTTATTAAAAAAATTGTTTTCATTGCCGGTGTCTTCGCGGTGCTTTTGATCGCATACACCGCCTATTGGGCGCAGCAGCCGATTATCGGATCTGAGCACCCGGTGATGGAATTCGCGGTTCAACCCGGTAGCGGTGCCAGGAGCACGGGCCAGCAAATCGCAAACGCCGGTATCCCATTAAACCCGATCCTGTTTGAATTGCTGGCACGCGCAAGCGGCAAGAGCGCCAAGCTGAAAGCTGGAAATTATGCGTTGAAGCCCGGTACGACGCCGACCAGGCTGGTCGACCAACTGGTCCGCGGAGAATTTGCCCAGGAGTCGCTCATCGTCATTGAAGGATGGACATTCAAGCAAATGCGGCAGGCAATCGCGGCGCATCCTGCGTTAAAACATGATTCTGTGTCGCTATCGGATTCCGAACTGTTAGCCAAAGTGACGCCCGACTACAAGGTTCCTGAGGGCTTGTTTTTTCCGGATACTTACCGTTTTGCAAAAGGTTCGAGCGACCTGGCTATATTCAGGAATGCGCACGCGCTGCTGCTTAAACGACTTGCCAGCGGATGGGAGACACGCGACCCTTCAGTGCCATACAAGACCCCTTACGACGCGCTGATCATGGCGTCCATCGTGGAAAAGGAGACTGGCCAAAAATCCGAACGCGGCATGATTGCCGGCGTCTTTGTGAACCGGTTGAAACTGGGCATGTTGTTGCAGACTGATCCGACTGTGATCTATGGAATGGGGGATAAATTTCAGGGAGGAATCGGAAAGCGCGATTTGCAAACTGACACACCGTACAATACCTATACACGCGCAGGGCTTCCTCCGACGCCGATTGCGTTGCCCGGCGTAGAGGCACTATTGGCCGCATTGAACCCCGAGAAAACCGATGCCTTGTATTTCGTCTCACGGCGTGACGGCACCAGCGAGTTTTCTACCAATCTCGACGCACATAATCGCGCGGTCAACAAATACCAGCGATAAACTAGCAATTAGCCAGCAATAAACCGGCGATAATGCATTTCCTCTTTCTTCAGACCATTTTGCAAAGTGCGGCATGACCCCAGGTAAATTCATCACGTTTGAAGGGATAGACGGCGCCGGCAAATCGACCCATATTGCGTTCGTCGCCCGCAGGCTGCAAGAACAGGGTCGAACTGTCGTGACGACGCGGGAGCCGGGCGGTACAGCGCTGGGCGAAAAGCTGCGCGAGATACTGCTCCATGAAAAGATGCATCTTGAGACTGAGGCCCTGTTGATGTTTGCGGCGCGCCGCGAACATCTGGCGCAGGTGATCGAACCCGCATTGGCGCGAGGTGACTGGGTAATCTCTGATCGTTTTACCGACGCGACATTTGCCTATCAGGGAGGCGGCAGGAAGCTTGACCTGCATAAGCTGGAAACCCTGGAAACATGGGTGCATCCCGATCTGCAACCGGATTTGACCTTGTTGTTCGATGTTCCGCTGGAAGTGGCAAGAACGAGACTGGATGCGACACGTACGCTCGACAAGTTCGAGCAGGAAAAAGAGGATTTTTTTGGTGCAACGCGTGCCGAGTATCTGCGGCGCGCAGCACAATTTCCGGCGCGCTTTCGCGCAATTGATTCCACGCAAAAGATCGAAGATATTCAGAAAATACTTGAAGATATTATTGCAAATATTTGATGCCTTGAACTGCAGAACGGCATGGACAGTACTTAAATTAATCAATAATTAGTAGAAGCGAACGTTAATTGAATCAACAAGACAGTTCAGTATTTCCGTGGCATACAGGCGCCTGGCAGTTGCTTCAGGACCTGCGCTCGCGCTTGCCGCATGCGATCCTCTTCCACGGGACCGAGGGCATCGGAAAGACCGTCTTTGCCGAACGCTTCGCGCAGTCCCTGTTATGTGAGGTACCGGCGGCAAACGGATATGCGTGCGGTTTATGCGCGTCCTGTGGCTGGTATAGCCAGTATGGTCACCCCGATTTTCGCCGCGTCCGTCCAGAAGTATTGGAGGACGGAGATGCGGCTGAAGGCAGTGACGTCGATGAAGCGGGCGATGCGGCCGATATCAAGAAAGCCTCCAAGTCGACCAAGGCACCGTCGAAAGATATCAAGATCGATCAGATACGCGCGCTGTCGGATTTCATGAATATATCTACGCACCGGCAAGGCATGCGCGTGATCGTGCTCTATCCTGCGGAAGCATTGAATACTGCAGCCGCAAACGCCCTTCTGAAGACTTTGGAAGAGCCGCCGCCCAAGACGATGTTTTTGCTGGTGTCGAATAGTCTCGACCGCCTGTTGCCCACTATCCTGTCGCGTTGTCGCAAATTCGCACTGCCGATGCCGTCACGTCAGGAAGCGCTCAGTTGGTTACAAACCCAGGACGTGAAGGACGCAGACATCTGGCTGGCCGAGCAGGGTGGCGCGCCATTGGCAGCCTATGATCTGGCACAATCCGATACACGGGAAGTGATGGACGAGTTCTTGCGTCAGCTTGCGCGGCCGAGCACCGAAGGAGCGCTGAAAACCGCAGAAAAATTGCAAAAAACACCAGTCGTGCAGCTGGTCGCGTGGATGCAACGTTGGCTCTATGACGTATTTTCTGTCAAACTGTCCGGGAGAATTCGATATTACCCGCGCTACCAAAAAGAGCTAACTGCGCTGGCGACCCAGGTTGATGCCGGGCGCTTGATGGGCGCGGTGAAAGCCGCTAACGAACGTCGCGCAATTGCCGAGCATCCGTTATCGGCCAAGTTGTTCATCGAAGACATGTTGCTGGATTACGCGTCACTATTTTCTCGAAAGGTCAGCGATGGCTGATATTCCTAACTCAACGTTGGCCGGTAATCCGAGTACGGTCACTGCCCGACCATCGGTTTTGTCACTTCCGATCAAGGAAAAAGCCGCGCTATACGCCGCCTATATGCCGTTCCTAGCTAACGGGGGCATCTTTGTGCCGAGCACCAAGCCATACAAAATTGGCGAAGAAATCTACCTGATCCTGACCCTGCTTACCGACCCCACCAAATATCCGATCGCAGGCAAAATCGCCTGGGTTACTCCGGCCGGCGCGAACAACAACAAGCAGCAGGGTATCGGCGTTCAGTTTGCTGCCGACGAGAGCGGCATGCGGGTGAAGCAGCGGATCGAAGAGTTGCTGGGTGCTGCATTGGGGTCGACACGCGCAACGCATACCCTGTAATTTTCTGCATGTCCTACTCGCATCGAATCGCGCGCATTGCCGACCTGCCCGCGATCGTCGAGATCTATAACAGCACGATTCCCTCTCGACAAATCACCTCCGACCTCGAACCCGTTTCAGTGGAATCGCGTCAGCTATGGTTCGCTGAACATACTGCCGACAAGCGTCCGCTCTGGGTGGTGGAAGACGGCGAGCGGATTATCGGCTGGCTGTCGTATTCCAATTTTTATGGCCGTGCCGCATATGCAGGTACCGCTGAAATATCCGTCTATCTCCACGCCGATGCCCCACGTAAAAGACTGGGCCGCTATTTGTTGACGCAGGCAATTGCGTTTGCACCTGAGATCGATGTTCACACCTTGCTCGGGTTCATCTTTGGGCACAACGAACCGAGTTTGAAATTGTTTGAAGGATTCGGCTTCGAGCGCTGGGCGACGATGCCGCGGGTGGCGACGCTTGACGGGGTGGAACGCGATTTGATTATTGTCGGCAAGCGTGTCGCATAATCTCTGTTCCCTGTCGTTCCAGCGCAGGCCAGGAAATCCACCGGCTTATGGATTCCCGCCTGCGCGGGAATGACGGTAGTTGTAGCGAGCTTCATGGGGTAGCTTGAGCAGTCATCCGCCTCGGTCGTAAATACGCGCATCGGCGTACAATGCGAGCCATGTATATCGACTCCCATTGCCACATTAATTTCCCCGAACTGGCCGCCCGGCTTCCCGAGATTTTCGGCAAGATGGCGGAAAATAATGTCACCCACGCCCTGTGCGTCTCGGTCAATTTACCTGATTTCCCACAGGTACTCGACCTTGCAGAAAAATATCCCAACGTCTATGCATCGGTAGGGGTACATCCGGATTACGAAGATACGCCTGAACCGACCGTTGAGCAGCTCGTGTCTCTCTCGCAGCATCCTCGCATAATCGCCACCGGTGAAACCGGCCTGGATTACTATCGCCTGACCGGCGACCTGGAATGGCAGCGTGAGCGATTTCGCGTCCACATCCGCGCATCAAGAGCAACCGGAAAACCGCTGATTATCCATACCCGTTCAGCGTCCGCAGATACGATACGCATCATGCAGGAAGAAGGTGCCGGCACCAATGCAGGTGGGGCAGGTGGTGTCATGCATTGCTTCACCGAGTCGCTGGAAGTAGCGGAAGCGGCGATGGAAATGGGCTTTTATATTTCCTTTTCCGGCATCGTTACATTCAAGAGCGCGAAAGACCTCCAGGCAGTCGCGCGTGTGGTTCCCCCGGAGCGCATGTTGATAGAAACCGACTCGCCATATCTTGCGCCCATGCCGTATCGGGGAAGGATGAACGAGCCTGGCTTTGTCATGCATGTCGCGGAATTTCTTGCCAATCTCAAACAGCTGCCACTTGATCAAGTCGCGCAGCAGACGACGGACAATTTTTTTAATCTGTTCAAAATTTCTCGCTGAATAAAATTCTTGTGAACACCGTTCATCAACCGGTGTAACGCATGATGGCGCGCGCGGAAAAAGGTGTATTTTTTGCATACGCCATAGCATTGCAGTACTGTCCTACAACACATAGCCGGAGCATGGCATCTGTAATCGAAAACTATTGTAAAAAATCGGAAATAGTTGCCGGAAGCGCATATGCTTAAGGCAGACCCCTCTGTAGCGACAATGATGCGCAATGAGAAGTCGATGCGTTCCCATCAAGTTTCCAACGGAAGCTTCGATAACAGTAATAGGGGCGACGATCCTGGAGGGCTTGATTCATCGCGCGTACGGTTTTCGGGAGCTGTATCATGACCATTACACTCGCAAGATCTCACTCCATCTACGACATCGATGCTGTACAGACAGCACAGACCCGCGCAAAGGCGCAGCAATCCGCCGAGCTCGATGCGTTCTACGAAAACATGCTTTCCCTCGGCTCCGAGCGTTTCATTACTACGCCATCGTCAAACGAGGCGCTTGATCCGCTCTATGAAGACTGTCCAAATTTCGGCGAAGTGCTCGATGACATGGCACGCTATCTCGGCCTCGCGCTGGCCGGTGGATCGAGTATCAACGTGATGCCGGTGTTATTGCTTGGCGATCCGGGCGTGGGTAAAACACACTTCGGCAAACGGTTGGCCAATGCATTTGCAACCGAATTTGAATTCATCAGCATGAATGCATTGTCTGCCGGCTTCGTCATTACAGGCAGCTCGTCAAGCTGGAAGGGCGCCAAATGCGGCAAGGTAGCAGAGCGCCTGGTGCGCGGAAAATATGCGAACCCGGTTGTGCTTCTCGACGAAGTGGAGAAAGCCACTGGTTCGACCCAATCGGATCCGATGGCTGCACTGTATCAACTACTGGAACCTGAAACCTCGCGTAATTTCCATGATGAATTTATTGATGTCGATCTCGATGCCAGTCAGGTTTTCTGGATATTAACTGCGAATAGTCTTGATGGGATTCCTGCGCCGCTACTGAGCCGGATGGCGGTCTATGAAGTGCCGTCACCTACGGCGGAGCAGGCGGCTGGAATCGGGCAACGGATCTACATCGGGCTTTTGCGCGAATTGAAGTTGGCTAACCTTGATACCGAGCTTGGAGGTGCCGTGCTTGATAAGCTGGCGGATATATCGCCCAGGGAAATGCGCAAGGCATTGCTGGATGGACTTGGGTTTGCAGTTGCTGCAGGGCGGACCGCGCTGGTTGCTGAGGATTTGCGTGTCAAGGCGGATGGGGGGAAGCGGAAGATTGGGTTTTAATATCGGGGCGTGAGATAGTAGCTAGGCGCAAGATGGATACGGCGACCACGATACCAAATATCCTGCCTAAATCGTGTCGTCCCGGTGTTCGCCGGGACGACACGATTTAGGCAGGAGTCAGATGGTGCCTTCAGCGTTTTGATTGAGGGGCGCGAGCAATCTTAGTCTGGAAATATTCTCTGGCCCACACGTCACGATATCCAGCCCTAGTCACTCTTCACTCATATCAGCTAATATGCTCGATATGACCCCCACAGCTCTCCCAACTTTCCCCCGCTGCCCGCTGCCATGAACCGATTATCCGGACGCATCTCCGCTGTCGAAGTGGCCGGCAGCATCGCACTGGTCGAAGTTACCGTCGGAACCCGCCGATACACCGCGACCCTGGTCGGCGTCGGTGACGACATCAACGCATGGCGAGTGGATCGCCCGGTCACCTTGTTGTTCAAGGAAACCGAAGTCTCTCTCGCTAAAAACCTCTCCGGCCTGATCAGCATGCGCAACCGGATTCAGGCAGTTGTCACCGGCATCGAACGCGGCCAGTTGTTGACCAAGGTGCTGCTAGATGCAGAAGGACATACCATCGCCTCCGTGATCACGACAAAATCCTCATTCACTTTGCAACTGGAAATCGGTGATGAAGTCGAGGGTCTTGTGAAGGCAAATGAAATGGGTCTGATTGCGGAGCAGGGCGCATGAGCCACGACCTGCAGCCGCTGCTGCTGACGTTTTATCTCGCAACGGTAACCACGATTATTTTGCTGGCGATCGGCATCCCGGTCGCCTACTGGGTTGCCTATACCCGTACACGTTTCAAGCCGGTCATCGAAACTTGCGTCAGCATGCCACTGGTGTTGCCTCCTTCCGTATTGGGTTTCTATTTATTGCTGGCTTTCAGCCCGCAAAATGCATTCGGCCACTGGCTGGAACAATGGTTTCATATTCGGCTTGCGTTCAGTTTTGCAGGTCTGGTAATAGGTTCCGTGATCTTCAGCTTGCCCTTTATGGTCCATCCGATTCAGGCTTCGTTCCAAAATCTGCCGGTGTCCTTGATGGAGGCTTCACGCACCTTGGGGAAATCCGATCTGGTGACTTTGTTCCGCGTGTTGCTGCCGAATATGAAATCGGCCTTGCTTGCCGGTACAGTGTTGAGCTTTGCCCATACGGTCGGTGAGTTCGGCGTGGTGCTGATGATAGGCGGAAATATCCCAGGCATCACCAGGGTCGCGTCAATCGCGATTTACGACGAGGTCGAAAGCCTCAATTACTCCGCCGCAAATTTCTATTCGATGGTGCTGTTCGCGGTCACGTTTGCGATCCTGTTGACGGTCTACGTGATGAATAAAAAATGGATCAAGGCGAGCTGAATTGATCGACATCGCATTCAACAAGACGCTGCAAAGTCCGACCGGGCAATTTTGGATCGAGCTGCAGACCGGTATCGAACGCGGTAGCCTGGTCACTTTATTCGGCGCGTCCGGTGCCGGCAAAACCACCATCTTGCGCATGCTCGCCGGACTGACTCAGCCTGACAGTGGTCGCATCATTGTGAGTGGCGAAACCTGGTTCGACTCTACAAAAAAGGTGGACCTACCCCCGCAACGACGTGCTATCGGTTTTGTGTTTCAGGACTACGCGTTGTTTCCAAATCTCAGTGTACGAGGCAACGTCGGCTACGCTGCCGGCAAGGGTGACGGCAAGTGGGTCGATGAGCTGCTCGCGTTGGTCGGGTTGACCGCCTACGCTGATCGCATGCCTCCCACGCTCTCCAGCGGTCAGAAACAACGTGTCGCGTTGGCGCGCGCATTGGCCAGGAAGCCGATGCTGTTGCTGCTGGACGAGCCGCTCTCCGCGCTGGATACGGAATTGCGCGATCAACTGCAGGATGACTTGCTGCGCGCGCATCAGCACTTGGAACTGACGACGATATTGGTCACGCATGACATCGGCGAAGTGTTCAAGTTGTCGCAACGCGTATTGTGCATAGACCAGGGTCGTATCACGCGTTCCGGAACACCGAATGAACTATTTCTGCAGCAACGCCTGTCGGGGAAATTGAATCTTGCGGCGCGCGTGCTGGCGATTCGCCGTGAGGAGGTGATCTACATACTTTCGCTTTCGATCGGGCAGGATATTGTTGAAATTGTCGCGACTGACGATGAAGTGGTGGGGTTGAAGGTTGGCGACAAGGTGTCGGTGTCGGCCAAGGCGTTTAGTCCGGTGATATCAAGATAGGTTAATGTTGTTGTTTCGAAAAAGCATGGTCCACGAAAGGCACGAAAAACACGAAAAAACAGGCATGCGGCATATAACCCTTTTCGTGCTTTTCGTGTCTTTCGTGGACAATATTTAGGTGAAGGATGTATGCACAGCTGTACGTCCATTCCCAAAATCATGCGCACAATCAACACGATGTAATATGCCTGCAACCAACTTACCATAAAAGCGTCGAATAAAAAATAACGTCAAACCCTACAATGACACTTGGTTCACAGGAAGTTCAACCTCCTCCATCATCGGATCCGCCGCCAATTTTACAGCCGGGGAAAAACTGTTGGCGCATTGAGCGAGCCGATCGTTTCGCCCTGCTGGTCGACGCCGATCCTTACTTCCGTGCGGTGCGTGCCGCGATGCGATCCGCACAACACAGCATCTTCATCCTTAGTTGGGACATCGATAGTCGCACCCATCTCATTCCTGAAGGTGCCAATGACGGCTACCCGGAACCGCTCGGTGATTTCCTGCATGCGATAGTCGCATCTCGCCCGGACTTGCGTGTCTATGTTCTGAATTGGGATTTCGCGATGCTGTATGCATTGGAACGCGAATGGCTGCCGGCTTACAAGCTCGGTTGGCGCACTCACCGACGGCTGCAATTCTGCATGGATGGCAGGCATCCGATCGGCGCGTCGCATCACCAGAAAGTAGTAGTGATTGATGACGCGGTAGCATTCGTCGGTGGGCTTGATTTGACGCGATGTCGTTGGGATACGCCGGAGCATGGTTCCGATATGCCGTTACGGCGCGATGCGGATGGCAAGCCACATGCGCCTTTTCATGACGTGCAGGCGATGGTCGATGGCGATGTTGCGCGAGCATTGGGTGAGCTCGCGCGTACCCGTTGGCAGCGCGCGACAGGTCGGTATCCTGTGGACCTGTGTGAAAAATGGAAGAATCGTTGGCCGTCCTATGTGAAGCCGGACCTTGCCTACATCGATATCGGCATTGCGCGTACCGAACCGGCATTCGGTGGCAATCCGGGAGTCGACGAAATACGTCAGTTGCATCTGGATGCAATCACTGCCGCGCGACGGCACATATTTTTTGAGAATCAATACTTCACGTCAGGTCTGATAGGCGATGCGCTGGCGGCGAGACTGGCTGAACCCGATGGCCCCGAAGTCATGGTCATTTCACCGGAAACACAAAGTGGTTGGCTGGAGAAGGCCACGATGGGGGTGCTGCGGGCACGCTTGCATGCGAGACTTAGAGCGAGTGACCTTTACGAACGGTATCGGCTGTACAGCCCGTATATCCCCGAGTTAAAGGACGAATGTCTCAACGTCCACAGCAAGGTTTTCGCGATCGACGATACCTTGTTCGGTGTAGGCTCCGCAAATCTCAGCAACCGCTCGATGGCGTTCGACACGGAATGCCAACTCGTCATCGAAGCGCAGGGGAATAAGGCAGAAAAAACACGCATCAGCCAGGCGATTGCCAATCTGCGCGCACGCCTGTTGGCAGAACATCTCGGAACCACAGTTGCTGCAGTGAACGCGGAGATGAAAATCAGCACCGGTCTGCATGCTGTCGTTGAAGCGTTGAAGCGACCTGGGCGAAAGCTGCATCGCCTTGATCCAATAGTCACGCCTGAATTGAACGCGTTGATTCCTGAGAGTGCGATGGTTGATCCAGAGAGGCCGATCGATGCCGAACAACTGGTGGCGCAATTCCTGCCACCTGACGCGCCTACAAGAATTCCGCTGCGATTTGCGCGTATCGGCACGCTGGCAATTTTATTGGCGACGATCGCGATAATATGGCATTGGACGCCACTACGCCACTATGTGAATCTGAACGGCCTGATCGCCATCGCGCGCAGTTTTGAAAGCCTGCCATTTACCCCGCTTATTGTTCTTGCCGGCTATGTGGTCGGAGGTCTGCTGTTGGTGCCGGTGACCCTGTTGATTGCGGTCACCGGCATCGTATTCGGTCCACTTCTGGGAGGCGTGTACGCTATCTCGGGCGCATTGTTAAGTGCCTCATTGTCCTATTGGTTGGGGCGCTGGCTAGGGCGCGATGTCGTACGCGGATTGGTCGGTACGCGTGTCAATCGTCTGAGCGAGCGCATTGCCAAGCGTGGCGTTCTTGCGATGACGATAGTACGCCTGCTGCCGGTTGCGCCGTTTACCGTTGTCAATGTCGTCGCCGGTGCGTCGCACATTCGATTCGGTGATTATCTGATGGGCACGTTTCTTGGTATGGCCCCGGGTATCATAGTCACCGTCATGTTTGTCCATCATCTCGCGGAAGCCTTACGCAATCCGACACCATTGACCATTGCGGTGCTTGCAGGCGTTGCCATCTTGTTGGTCTCGGTCGCGGTCACGCTGCAGCGTTTGCTTGCGCGGAAAATCCCAGGTGCTCCGCAATGAGTTTCCTGCGTGCCCATCCGCCGCCGGTACAGCCCGTTATGCCGCTCGGCAATCCGTGGCCATTGACAATTGCGACATACAATATTCACGGTGCGGTGGGTGTCGACCATCGCTTCGCGCCGGCGCGCATTGCCGGCGTGCTGCGTGAAATGCGAGCGGATATTATCGCCCTCCAGGAGGTACCGCTAGGCGGCAGGAACATGCTCAATGTAATGAACATACTGCAGAATGCCACTGGATTTCACGCGGTGGAAGGCCCTACATATCATGGCCCGGAGAAGCGATACGGTAACGTCGTGTTGAGCAAATATCCGATTCTCAACACACGTACTCTCGATCTTTCATTCGGCAGTCGTGAGCCGCGCGGTGCGCTCGATGCCGACGTCGACTGTCACGGCCATCCGTTGCGCGTGGTTGCAACGCATCTCGGTTTGCGACCTGCCGAAAGGCGTGCACAGATACGCCGCTTGCTGCAGGTATTTGATACCCATCAGATGCCGGTGATACTTCTCGGCGATATCAACGAGTGGTTTGTGTGGGGACGGCCGCTGCGGTGGTTGCTGACGCATTTTCAGGCGGTAAGGGCACCGGCGACGTTCCCGTCGCGATGGCCGGTGTTCGCGCTGGACCGTATCTGGATACGTCCCGGGCATCGGCTGGTGCAGGTAGCAGTGCATGCGACACCGCTGGCGCGTATCGCTTCGGATCATTTGCCGTTGATTGCGCGGATTGATGGTTAAGGCATACGTTCCCCTCCCCCTGTAAGGGGGAGGGTTGGGGAGGGGGTGGTAGGGTCGAGACAGAAAGATTTTGCCTCGAACGCACTACCCCCATCCCAACCTTCCCTCTGAAAGGGGGAAGGGGCTTTCAATCTCAGAGCCAATACTCGACTAGCCGTGACGTCCACTCCTTGACATGATCGATCAACGGGCGGTCTTGCCATTTTTCTTTGGTGACTTCGAGCGAATCCCGCAGATCTTCGGCGAATGCCTTTTCCATTTCGTGCCCAAACTCGTCACCTAAAACGATGACATTCGCTTCGTCATTATGCACGAAGCTGCGCATGTCCAGGTTGCTTGATCCTACTGTCGACCATACACCATCTATCACCGCAGTTTTTGCATGCAGCACCGTTGCCTGCAATTCAAATATCTTGACGCCGCCATCGAGTAGTTGCCTGTAATAGGAACGCCCGGCGTGGAACACCATGCCGCTATCGGATATGCCAGGCAAAACAATTTTTACATCGACGCCGCGTTTGGCGGTAGCGATCAGTGCATTAACCATCTGGTCGTTGGGAACGAAATACGCCGACGTGATATGGATCGACTTGCTTGCATCTCGCATTGCGAGGATATATGCCTTGTATATCTCATGATCGCTTTCGGGCGTACTGGCAAGCACGCGAACGATCTTGTCGCCGACTGAGGTTAGCGGCGGGAAGAACTGTTTTTCCGGCAGATCGGGAGACTTCTGTGACGCCCAGGTATTCAGAAACGCCCATTGCAGCGCAGCTACTGCCGGACCTTCCACCTTGATATGTGTATCGCGCCATCCCAGTTTGACATTGGCTTTTGCCTTGGATCTGAACAAGGAGCTGTTTGCATAGGTGCTGCTGATATTGACGCCACCGGTAAATGCGATCTTGCCGTCGACGATCAGGATTTTCTTGTGGTCGCGGCTGTTGAGTTCCCATCTGCCTGGATGTTTCGCCGGGTTCACCGGATTGAATTCAGTCAACTGGATACCGGCATCCTTCATACGCTGAAAAAATGCCGTGGGGGTACCGATGGTGCCGACGCTGTCGTAAATAATCCGTACTTGTACGCCTGCCTTTTGTTTCTCGATCAGCAGATCGGCGAATCGCAAGCCTAGCTCATCTTGGTCGAATATGTAGGTCTCAAGATTGATGTGGTCTTGTGCATTCGAAATTGCTGCGATCATCGCGTTCATGGTCTCCGGCCCATCGAAGAGCAACGTAATCCGGTTTCCTGAAATGAGCGGGACGCCAGTCGCGGCCTCTTCGAGTGCCGCGAGCGTCGCGATGTCTACGGTTGATTTCGACCAGCGTTTGGCTAGCAGGGACTGCGTTCTCTTTTGGGATAATGTGCCGCCGCCGTTTGTCACCGTCGGGCTGGCATGCGGTTCCGGGGTATTGAGTGCGCTGACGTCGGGTAAGCTGACGCACGCAGTCACCAGGAAAAATAATACCGTCGCATACAAATACCTTACGCAAGCCATACGTTTACGTGACGAACCGGAGGTCGTCGTGACGAAGGTATTCGTCGCGGGTTGGCGTGATCTGAAAATCGGCAGACTCATTTTATTTGGCCAGCATTCATATATCGTTAGGGCTTATGCAAAAAATGGGTGTTGTGTAGGGTGCGCAGGGCGCCCCTACCTTCTGGTTTTGCGTAAGGCCTGATCGCAAAACCCTCTCGATTGAAATGAACCATGCGTTTAATGCATAGCGGCATATCTCATCTCACTCATATGCGCACAGTGTGCCTGTTTGCACACGCATTTGGCCAATATAGAGACTTGCACTTGGGGAATATCAAACGACGCCACCGATGTCGATGGTGACCGCACATACGCGTCCATTCGTTGAGTAACGGATTGATAATTTATTGCGCGGTTGGCTACGCGATTGCTCCAGGCGAGGGCATTCATTGCACTGGTCGCATGCGGATGTCTCGATATGCCGTGAGCCGTCATTTGCACCAAAAATGTATGCAAAATTACAACATGCATTTACAATCCAATACTATTGCAATTGCTACTCGGAAACGGAGGGAATCGCTTCCGTCGCAACACATTGAGTTCTCGGCCTGTATTTCGCCTCGTATTTTTTCGCCCCGTATTTCGGATATCACACATGAAGAAAGAAAGTTTTTTACTCGCTTTGACTATGCTCGCGCCATGGGCAGCGCATGCACAGACTTCGGTCGCTATCTACGGAGTCGCCGATGCGGGCGTAGTTGTTGAGCACGGATGTAGCGCTTGCCCGGTCACGAAGCTTAGCAGTGGTATCGCATCTCCTTCGCGTCTCGGTTTTCGTGGCACTGAAGATCTCGGTGCCGGCATGTCAGCCAAATTCGTACTTGAAACCGGCGTACTCCTTGATACCGGCATGAATAATCCAACGGGCTTAGCCTTTGATCGACAGGCCTATGTCGGGCTCTATGGCGATTATGGCGGTGTCTCGTTCGGACGGCAGTACACGCCCCAGTTCATCACGCTCACCGTTTTTGCGGATCCGTTTCATACGGGGATGGCCGGCAACGCCCGTAACCTGATGGCGAGCCCCGCTACACGCATGAACAATACACTGGAATATACGTCTCCAAATGTTGGTGGATTGAGTGCGGAGCTTGCCTATGGTTTCGGCGAAGTAGCCGGCAACCTTGGCGCGGGTCGCGCATTGGGTACCGCATTGACTTATACCAATGGGCCACTGAACCTGCGGCTTGCTTACCATGACCAGAATACGACAATCACTGCAGCTCCGGCGACAGCCACAGTTGCCGCGATTGCGGCGCGAGACACGGACGCTACCAATTTATTGGCAGCCGCAAATTACAATTTCGGTGTCTTCACCGGCTATTTCGCATACGCCAAAAATAGCGGCATCGGCAGTTCACCTGTGCCAGTTATTGTCGCTCCTTCCGCGCCGGTACCGCCGGCATCGACAGATAGTCGCGACGCGCTGATTGGCGTATCGGTGCCATATGGCATACACACGTTTATTGCTTCATATGTGCGCAAAGACGACCGGACTGCGGCGAATCAGGACGCGGATCAGATTGCGGTCGGATATCAATATGCTTTTTCAAAGCGCACGGACCTGTACACATCATATGCGCGTATCAACAACCGGAATGGCGCAAGTTATGCAGTCGGGAGTGGGGCAACTTTAGGCGTGGGGCGCATTGCTTTAAATGCAGGCGTTCGTCATACGTTTTGAAACCACATTTCTCACCCGACTCAAGAAAGGGGGCTGCATCGGCAGCCGCCTTCCTCGATCTACTATCTACTTACTTCAAACGCATGTCATTTTTGACCGAGGTCACGCCATTGACATTGCGCGTCACTTCAACAGCACGGCTGATGTCTTCCTTGGAGCTGACGAAGCCGCTCAGCTGAACTGCACCCTTGAATGTTTCGACATTGATTTCGGCAGCTTTCAGGGAAGGGTCGGCGATGATCGCCGACTTCACTTTTGCGGTAATGGCGGAATCATCGATATATTGGCCGGTGCTTTCCTGTTTCGGGGTTGAGGCGCAACCGACGACGCCTGTCAGCATGATCGCAGCGATAAAAATGGAAATCCATTTGAGTTGTTTCATGTTGTTTTCTCCAAGTGATAGAACAGGTAAATAATTAACGGCACGCTGGCTTTTAAAAGTCCGGCGGTTCGCCACTGCTTAAGATGAACTCGTCGATTGTTTTTTGGTACCAGTTACGTTGATTTCGATTCGACGATCCGGCTGCAAACACGTGAAGAGTTTTGTCCCCTTCAAGCCTTCGCAGTCGCCACGCTTTGTAATTGGTTGCGATTCGCCTTTTCCATCATCGATAATCCGTGTGGAAGGTACAATCCTGCTTTCCAAATACGTCTTTACCGCGCTCGCCTGTCGTAACGACAGCTTCTGGTTATATGCGGAGCCTCCGATGCGGTCGGTATGGCCAACCACATTGATGACTTCATAATTGGTGTCTTTTAAATCCTGCACCACACCATCCAACATCAACTTGCCGGTTGACTTTAGCATCGCCAGCTTCGAAATGAACAACGCATCTGACGAGAAATTGATCCTCCTCAACAGAAGTTTTCGATTGGTAATTTCCTGTGTTGCTTGCGGTGAATACTCTGCGTCGGATTGATTACTGTTGGAAACCTTGGTCAGGTTAGCGCTGCATTCATCGGTCGCCATACTTGGAATCCAAAAGCCGCGCCAGCACTGGCCGAATGGGTTTCTCCACATGGAGTTGTTAGCGTTCCTGGTACTTCCTGCAGTCACTTTCTCCTCGGACAGACAAGAGGAGGGAGCAACTAACTCAAAGACGAGTGTCACGATCAACAAGGCACGGGGCCATGTGAAAAAATTTATTGACCGAAGTCGCTTCATTTTTTTTCATGACCGTGTATCGCATTCACATGCGAGTGCGCTGGCTCTGTTTGAAATTTCCATGATTGAGATTAGCGGATTCGGAGGAGAGCCGCCGCTCTCGATGAACTAGTTTTGTGACACATCAATGGAGTGGCATCGACACCCGAAACTTATGAGGGCAATGATGTTCATCGCTGCTTGAAAGAAAACCTGTGCGTGAATATCCACGATGCGATTCGGAAACGAACGCAGTATCGGTAATCCGATTGCTGCGTCCCCCAATATTTGGGACGCCGAATTTATTTACAGTTCACGCATGTGGCACCGAATTCAACACTACGAAAGGAGATTGCCAGCGCCAAATAATCCAATCGCTCCAATGATGATCAGATAAAGCGCAACGATATAGTTCAGTAGGCGGGGAGCAGCCAAAATCAGTATGCCAGCAATGAGCGCAACCAGCGGACCTAACGTCAGGTGGATATTCATGGTGTTTTCTTTCTGTAGTGTTTTCGAGGGCGTAGGCGCATTTTATAAACACGGAGGACATTTTTCTGACCGTGGAAAATGAAATGCGACATCATTGTTCAGACTACATGAAGGCAGTGGTTTGGTATGTTCGGTGGCGCACGAAGATGCTGCAATTTATTTCGGGACAATATGAGAAGACCATTGAGAATCGAATTTGCAGGCGCATTGTATTACGTGACCTAGAGAGGAGGCCGCCGGGCAGAATTTTATGTTGCCTTCTTTCTTTTGCTAAAGGGCTAAAGGCAAAAGTAATCCAAATAAAAAGCCCTCGTTACTTCACTCGGAAGTATCGAGGGCTTAGACCTTCTTCATACAATCAAATCAGAACTCTCAACACGCAGCAGGCAAGCCGGCTGCGCAAATGCAGCTCCTTACTTCATCGTCCAGTTCGTCGCGCTAATCACAGCTGCGTCCGCATTCTTCAGGTCTGTCTCGCCCTGATTCAACAGGGTGCTCCATTCCTTGACGCGGTTTGTTCCATTCGGCGGCTGGTTGTATTCGTTGGTATCGACGATCTTCGTACGTTGCGCATAGAAGCTCGTCATGAAGGTTTTCTCATCGGTGCTGCTGCCTGATCTGGAGAGCACACCTTCGAGGGAGCCGGAATCGCCGCTAGCGCCTTGATTCAATGCGGTGTCGACAAACGAACCGATGGTCAGCGCGGTGCTGAACCCGCGTTGATGCGCTTGCTGCACGCTGTAGTTGATGTAGACGTTGTAGAAGGTATGCCAGATTGCTTCTCTCCAGGTTGGATTGGCTTGAAGCCCGTTGATCTTGCCGCAGAAGACGCTTGCGCTGTCAGTGATGTTCAGGATCGACCCGCTCATCGATCCGTGTACGCCGATGCGCGCCATTCCACCGGCGATCGTCGGATTGCCGGCGCCGCTGGCTGCGTCGTATTCCTGGAACAGGGCAGGGCCGTCCGGTCCGGTGTCGTTAGGGCCGCCGGTGGTCGCACCGAAGATGCCGATCGTGTAGCCGCGGCCATCGTTGATGTTCTCGCAGTAGCCGTAGAACTGGGTCCAGTTGAGCGAATCCTGTTCCGGCTTGTTGACCAGCTTCATGATGTTGTCCCATTGCTCGCCGTCGAGACCTGTGTTGGCGCTAAGGAATGCCAACGTAGCGGGTGAGAAGTTCGCGTCATGCGAGGTAGGTGTTGGTGTAGGCGTTGGAGTAGGTGTTGGCGTTGGAGTAGGGGTCGGAGTTGGTGTAGGTGTCGGGTAGCGGTCAGCCATGGACGGCGGGCTTT
>Ga0207118_1056_pt1 | contig 22719 bp, 20 predicted proteins | sample Alteio_BWMinHeat_42_FD_153507 | JGI IMG/M metagenome (GOLD analysis project Ga0207118, IMG submission 153507) | Enriched cells from forest soil in Barre Woods Harvard Forest LTER site, Petersham, Massachusetts, United States -... | ecosystem: Environmental > Terrestrial > Soil > Temperate forest >...
CGCGATGCAGCTAGATGCCTCCCTCTCCTGGCTCGCGCTGGCGCTCACGCCCGGCCTGGCGTCCCGACTGTCTGCGCGGGTGCTCCGCAAGTTCGGGTCGCCGGAGGGAGTATTTCGAGCATCGCTTCCGGAGCTCGAATCCTGCCATCTCCCCGCGCCCGTCGCGCAAGCCATCGCAAAAAAGGAATCCTTCAAGCGTGCGGAAAAAGAGCTCGATAGCATTCGAAAGATTGCCATCTGCAGCCTTCTGAACTGGACCGAGCCGGAATATCCCCAGAACCTGCTGCAAATCTACGATCCGCCGGTTCTTCTTTACGTGCGCGGCGATCCACAGGTTCTCAATCTCCCGAGCCTCAGCATTGTCGGCACGCGGCGCCCGACGTTGTACGGAACGCAAATGGCACAACGCCTCGGCCGTGAACTCGCCGCGCGGGGCTTGGTGGTCGTCAGCGGAATGGCCCGCGGCATTGACGCCATTGGCCATCAGGGAGCCATGGACGGCCAGGGCCGGGCCATCGGAGTGCTCGGCACGGGCATCGACGTGTGCTACCCAAAGGAAAACAAAAAGCTCTATGAAAAAGTCCTGGAGCGCGGCGCCATCCTCAGCGAATTTCCTCTGCGAACGCATCCCGCACCGGAAAATTTCCCGGTGCGCAACCGCATCGTGGCAGGGATGCCGCTCGGTGTCGTGGTGATTGAAGGCGCTCAATACAGCGGTTCGCTGATTACCGCGCGTCTCGCCATGGAGTTTGGCCGGGAAGTATTCGGCGTTCCTGGCAACGTGACGCAGCCGGTCAGTTTCGCGCCAAACCTGCTCATCAAACAGGGAGCGAAACTGGTTACCTGCGCCGAAGATGTGATCGAAGAGTTGCCGACTCCGGTCCGGGCCGCTCTGGTGCAAGCCGAACAGCCGGAAGCCGATCAACGCAATCTTTTGGCGGCGGCTTCACTGAATGGCTCCGAGAAAAAACTCTACGAACTGCTAACCGCCGAGGAATCTGTTCCCATTGATGACATCGTGGAGCGCTCCGGCTTGAACTCTTCTGACGTTCTGGCTTCGCTCTTCAACCTGGAGATGAAAGGAATCATCCGGCAATTGCCGGGAAAACAGTTCAGCAAAGTATTGCTGTAGAAGCACATAGGGGATTGCATCGTAGGCTGGCGGTCCGGCATCCAATGTTCCAAACGCATCCTCAAGGGCAATCGCCGCATCAATAGGTAGGCGCTGGAGCCGCCGGAGTTGTGTATCTTAAGGTAGCGAGAAGGACACACGCCGCCGCGTTGGACCCTTCCAGCAGAACAGTACGGAGTTACAAAAGCAAGATGGCACGTTCGCTCGTCATTGTCGAATCGCCGGCGAAGGCGAAAACGATTAACAAGTATTTGGGACGCAACTTTACCGTCAAGGCGTCCATCGGCCACGTCATGGACCTGCCGAAAAAGACGATTGGCATTCGCCTGCCCGGGGAAGACGAGGGCGGCAAGAAGAAAAAGAGCAGAGCCAAAAAGGGAAGCAAGAAAGCAAAGGAAAAGCCAACAGGGAAAATAATTGAATTAGATGACGAGAAGATTTTTGAGCCTACACTGCAAATCATCGCGGGCAAGGGCAAAGTGATCAATGATCTTCGCAAGTCAGCGATCACCGCCGATGCAGTCTATCTGGCGGGCGACCCGGACCGCGAGGGCGAAGCTATTTCCGCGCATCTGGCCATGGTTCTCTCCAAACCTTCCAAGTATATCGAGCAGGAACCCAGCGTTTCACGGTTCAAGAAGAAAGATGCCAAAGCCGAAGAGCCTGTTACAAGGGTAGAAGAGACGCCGAAGAAAGAGCCGGTCGCGATAGATCCCAAGAAGATTTTTCGCGTGACGTTTAACGAAATTACGCCCAAGGCCATTCGCGCGGCCTTCGATAATCCCCGCCAGGTCGATACCAATCTGGTGGATGCGCAGCAAGCCCGGCGCGTGCTCGATCGCATTGTGGGCTACAAGGTTTCTCCGATTCTCTGGAACAAAGTGCGTCGCGGGCTTTCCGCCGGACGCGTCCAGACTGTGGCGCTGCGGCTGATTGTCGAGCGCGAACAGCTCATCCGCGCTTTCGTTCCGCAGGAGTATTGGACCATCCATGCCATGCTGGACGCCGGGCAACCTCCGCTGTTTGAAGCTAAACTCTTCAAACATAAGGGCGAAGACATTGAGGTAAAGGATCAGGCAGCCGCGGACAAGATCGTCGGGGCGGTCAGCAAAGCCAAGTGGCAGGTGGCGTCCGTTGCGCAGAAAGAAAAAAAGCGCAATCCACCGCCGCCGTTTACAACTTCAAAGTTACAGCAGGCGGCTTACAACCGGCTGCGCTATACCGCCAAGCGGACCATGTCTCTCGCGCAGAAACTTTACGAAGGCGTGGAACTGGGGGACGAGGGGTCGGTTGCACTGATTACTTACATGCGCACCGATTCGGTCCACGTATCCAATGATGCCTTGGCTCAGGTCCGTGAGCTGATTCCCGCACGCTTCGGTTCGAACTATCTCCCAGAAAAGCCCAATTACTACAAGTCGAAGAAAGACGCTCAGGAAGCCCACGAAGCCGTGCGCCCTACGGATGCCATGCGCGCGCCGGAAGATGTGCGCAAGTATCTTGACGAGGACCTCTTCAAGCTCTACCAGCTGATCTGGCAGCGTTTTGTCGCGTCCCAGATGCTTCCGGCGATTTTCGATCAAACAACGATCGACATTTCCGCTGGCGACTACACGTTCCGCGCAAATGGTTCCGTCCAGAAATTTGACGGGTATCTCCGCGTTTACCAGATTCCCGCTTCGATCGCCGACCGCGAAGACGACGAGAAGGATGATGAAGGAGAAGGCCGCGCGCTCCCGCAGGTTGCCGAAGGACAGACTCTCCGCCTCGACAAGATTCGCCCGGATCAGCACTTCACCGAGCCGCCGCCGCGTTTCAACGACGCCACGCTCGTCAAGGAACTCGAAGAAGACGGCATCGGTCGGCCCTCGACCTATGCTTCGATCATTTCCACGATTGTCGAGCGTGAATACGTCACCAAAGACCAAGGACGCTTTTCTCCCACGATGCTCGGTGAGCGCGTCAGCACGCTGCTGGTGAAAAGCTTCGAAGATATCTTCGACGTGACTTTCACCGCGAGGCTTGAAGAAGAACTCGACGAAATTGAAGAAGGCAAACTCCCTTGGCGCGAAGCCGTCAAGGAGTTCTGGGAAAAGTTCGTCGTGGACCTCGACAAAGCCGGCGATGAAATGCTCTCGTACAAAGCAGGCATTCCGACCGGCAAAAAATGCGAAAAATGCGGCAAAGGCGAACTACTGGAACGCATCAGCCGCCACGGCTTCTTTCTCGGCTGCTCGCGCTATCCCGATTGCGATTTCATTCAGGACCTCTCGCCCGCCCCTCCGGAAGATACCGGCGGCCCGCCGAAAATCGAGTACTGCGACAATTGCGGCAAGGAAATGGTCATCAAGCGCGGGATGTTCGGCACCTTCCTGGCGTGCAAAGGCTATCCGGATTGCAAAACCACGCGCCGTCTCGTTCAGGGCACTCGCATCGCGCACCAGCCAGACGAGCCGCTCGATGAGAAGTGCACGCTTTGCGGCAACGGCTTGATCAAGAAACACGGGCGCTTCGGCGAATTTATCGGTTGCTCCGGCTACCCGAAGTGCAAATACACGCGCCCGATCACCATGGGTATCAAATGTCCGAAGTGCAACGAAGGCGAGTTCGTCCGACGCGGCAGCGCCGGAAAAGGCGGCCGTGGACGCCCGCGCATTTTCTACGGCTGTTCGCGCTATCCGGATTGCGACTTCACGACGCCCAATATGCCCATCGCCGAGCCATGCCCCAAGTGCGGCGCGCCGTTCATCGTCGAGAAACGCTCCAAGATCGGCGCGGTCCACGCCTGCATCAAGGAAAATTGCGATTGGGAGAAGCTGATTCCCGATGTACCGCCGCAAACACAGCCTGAAGAACTTCCCGTGCCGGTGGCAGCCAAGTCCTGAAATTCCTGCATCTAACGCAACACACTCAGCGATTCTGCTTCTTGCGGATTTGCACGCGCCTATACTGTAGCTGCGCTTCCACCAACGGAGATCCTGCGGCGAATGAAAGAAGCTTTTGCCAAATACTTGGAATACCTGCGGTCGGTAAGAAACTCCTCTCCCCACACCATATCGAACTATGCGAACGACCTCGGACAATTTCTAGCTTTTCTGTCTCCACCGGGCGTTCAGCCGCCGGCTCTCTCTGCTGTAGGGCATGCGATGATCCGCGAATTCGTTGCACAATTGCACGAGGATGGCCTTAAGAAGAGTTCTATCGCTCGAAAACTAGCGGCACTGCGTTCTTTTTTCAAGTACTGCGTCCGCGAAGGCCGTCTGAAGGAGAATCCCGCGCGGCTGGTGCCCACGCCGAAGTTGCCTAAACGCATCCCCTCAGTCCTCTCGGCGGAAGAAATGAACGGCTTCCTCAACCAATTGGTCGGCACGAGTTCCCCCGAACCCGGCGCTCGTGCCTCCTCAAGGAATCGTGCGCGACTTCCCGCACCGGTCGCACCTTCAAAGTTTCTCAGATTGCAATCGCCGCGCTTGTTGGAAGAAGGCCTGCTTCTCCGTCGCGACCGCGCGCTCCTCGAACTTCTCTACGCTGCCGGGCTCCGCGTCAGTGAGCTCACGGGACTGAACTTGGTGGACATCGAGCAAAAAGAACGAATTCTGCGCGTGCGCGGCAAAGGCAACAAGGAACGCATCGTGCCCTACGGCGCGAAAGCCCAGGAGGCACTGGACAAGTACTGGCCGCTTCGCGAACAGCTTCTTCTTCAAACGGTCGGCACCTGCACACGGGGCCGCGCCGCTCCCCACACCGACGCCGTCTTCCTGAACTATTCCGGCCGGCGCCTTACCCAGCGCTCCGTCGGGCGCATCGTCAAGAAGTACGTTCGCATTGCCAATGTCAATTGGGACCTGCATCCACACTCGCTGCGCCATGCGTTCGCTACTCACCTCCTCGCTGATGGTGCCGACCTGCGTGCTATCCAAGAGCTTCTCGGCCATCAGTCCCTTTCGACCACGCAGAAATACACGCACGCTTCCATCCGCCAACTGATGGAAACTTACGACAAGGCACACCCTCACGCCTGATTCCTGCATCTATGGATGTTTGCGGTCTAGCCTGCCTGAGATAACCTAGGCAGCTGCGAGGGAATCGTCTTGGGACTGCGTCTTGCGGCTTCACTGCTGTTTTTTCTTTTCGTCTGCGGCGCCTTTGCAGTGCCCACCTGCGCTCAAGACAACTACGAAATCCAGGTCTACGGCTACGACCAGGTCGAGCCTCATCACACCATGGTGGAACTCCACAGCAATTTCACCATCGACGGCAGCAAGACCATGGTCGACGGCATGCTTCCCACCAATCATCAGCAGCACGAAACCATCGAAATCACGCACGGCTTCACCGACTGGTTCGAAACCGGTTTTTACATTTTCACCGCGGAAAAGTCCGGCCAGGGCGTGCAGTGGGTCGGCGACCATATTCGCCCGCGTTTTCGTGTTCCCAAGAAATGGCACTGGCCTGTCGGCGTCAGCCTATCCAACGAAGTCGGTTACCAGCGCCGCAAGTTTTCCGCGGATACCTGGACCTGGGAGATGCGCCCGATCGTCGATCAACAAGTCCGCCGCTGGTATTGGTCATTCAATCCTACGTTTGACAAGTCGCTCCATGGACCCAGCGTGAACCGGGGCTTCGTCTTTTCGCCCAACGTGAAAATCAGCTACGATTTCACCAAGAAGATCGCCGGCGGCATCGAATACTATGGTTCCGTCGGCCCGGCCACGGACTTCCTCCCCACCTTCCAGCAGCAGCACCAGATTTTCCCCACCATCGACCTGAATCTTTCTCCCAAGTGGGAAATCAACTTCGGCGTCGGAGTTGGCCTCACGCGTTCGACCGATCACCTGATCGCCAAAATGATCCTCGGCTACCGTTTCGATTTCTGACACTTTCAGGAATCAGGGGGACGGCTCAGCCGCCGGCGTGAAGAAACTCCATCGCAATTTCATTGCACTCTTGCCAGGTGTCCGCTTCGCTATGCGGGCTATGCTTGCCGCTGCTTACGAAGCGCATCGTGGCGCGAGGAAGTGCCTGCCGCACCATTTCCATCTCCCCCGGTTCCGTGCGCGGATCTAGGCTGCCGTGGAGAAATAATGTCTGCACGCCGAGCTTCCCCAACCGTCCGTCGTAAAGATCCTCCTCCGGCCGTTTGACGCTGTCGGCAATCCGGAACCAAGCCGCGCAGTTGCGCCGCAACACCGTTGGCCAGTGTGTTTTTCCGTGATCTGCGGCGAGCAGCTTACGTGTTTCTTCGCCCAACTCTTCCGGACGCGCCGCGAATCGTTCGAAAAAGGAGCGCGATCCGGGTTTCCTTCGGAGGTAGTGGAAAGCCTCCAGAATCACACCCGAACAACGGCCCGGCGCAGTCAGCCCCATCATCGCCGCGATCACCGCTCCGTCGCTGTGGCCCCACAGAAACGCGTTCTCAATGCCGAGCGCGTCCAGAAAGGAGAAGGTCTCTCCAGCCGCCCCTTGATGAAAATCGAGTTGCATCTCGCCGGTAATCCGCGTGGAATGTCCGTAACCGGAGCGGTCGGGAATCAGGATACGAAACTGGCTGGCGAACGCCGCGATTTGCCGGTCGAACGGATAGACGCCGTATCCCCATCCGCCATGCAGAATGACGAGAGGCGTGCCCCTTCCGAACTCCCGGTAATGGATAACGACGGGGCTGATTCCAGGCGCATGGGGCGACTGAGGCAATTCCAGTGTGGGCACCTAGCTTTGCCTCTTTGGGAAATTAGCTGTGGGACAACGCGTCGTGGTATTTTTCTCGCGGCAAATCACGGCCCGTACAGTACGACACAGATTTCTCAGACTCAAGTGCTCGGGAAAACAAAAACGACTGGCAGTGGATTCTCCCAGCCGTTCTTATTTTCAATTTTAGGTTTCAGCCCAATTACCGGTGTCCACCCCCGTGGGAACCGCCGCCGTGAAAGCCGCCTCCACCGTGGAATCCTCCGCCGCCATGGAAACCTCCAGAGCCGCCTCGGAACCCGCCGCCAACCGAGCCGCGGGCAAAACCACCGCCATGAGAGAAGCCGCCGCCTCCGGCGAAACCGCGTCCCCGTCCGTCAAAACCACGGCCACGGAAGCCAAAACCACCGCGCCCGAAACGCCCACGGCCAAAATCGTCGCGATCGAATCCGCGTCCGCGAAAGCCATGAAACCACGGGCCAGCACCGATGAACACGCCACCGACGAACCAATCCGGTCCGTAGTAGCCATAGGGAGCGCAAGCATAGGGGTAATACCCGTAGTAGCCGTACGCACACGGAGGCGCGTAGCCATACGCTGGGCCGACACCGACCACGACTTGCCCTTGGGAAGGAGCTGCTGCTGGAAGCATCACAATTGCCAGTAAAGCGAGATATTTCAGATAACGCATTTTTTTTGACCTCGCTGGATCCCGAGTAATAGTCCAAAACCTGTCAGGACCCGAGCGCTTTCGGATTCCTCAGTTTTCCTGAGGCCCCTGCGCAGTTTAACTCCAAATCGCCAAGAAAGTTGCGGTCGAGCTTCAATTCCGGGGCTTTTGCCGGCTACCGCATCAGTCGCTAACCCCTTTCCGCTGTCTTCCGTGCGCGTATGGTTCGCGTTGACGATGTGCGCCGCCAACCTATATAATAATCGTTTGCCTTTAGCTCTTGGAGGGTTGATGTACGCCGTTATTCAAACCGGGGGAAAGCAGTATCGCGTCGCGCCCGGCGACACCATTCGTATCGAGCGCGTTGACGGGGCAGTCGGGGAAAAGGTCAATTTTGGCTCCGTCCTGGCCGTCCACACGGACGACAAAAAAGTCTTGGTCGGTGCCGATGCTGGCAAAGCCAGCGTGAGCGGCAAAATCGTAGCGCAGGGCCGCGCCAAAAAAATCACCGTGCTCAAATTCAAAAAGGGCAACCAGTACAAGATTTCTCGCGGCCACCGTCAGAACTTCACGGCCGTGCAAGTCGGCGATATTAAGCTCTAGTTTCTTTCCAGCCAAAAGTCTTTAAGCTTGCTGGTTTTGAAAAAAGGATTACGTCATGGCACATAAGAAGGGCGGCGGCTCCTCGACAAACGGCCGCGATTCACACGGACAGAGGCTTGGTGTCAAGCGCTTCGGCGGACAGCTCGTCAACGCTGGCACCATTCTGGTGCGCCAGCGCGGCACAAAACACCAGGCCGGCGAAAACGTCGGTCAGGGAAAAGACGACACTCTTTTCGCGCTAGTCACCGGCTACGTCAAATTTCTCGACCGGGGCCGCCACGGCCGCTTCATCACCGTGCAGCCTGCCGAGCAAGCCAAGTCCGCCGCGAACTAACCGCAATTTCCTGCAGTGCGTAGGGGGCACTGCCTTCTGCGGCCGTCCGCACTTTTCTTTTCCGCGGACCTACTGCCCCGAAACACAGCTCAGCGGCCCGTTTGGAAAGAATTTCTTGTACGCGCTGCGCCCGTGAGCGGGGATGATCGCCAGCCCCGGCACCTTCTCATGCAGCTCGCTGAGCCGACCAACGATCTGGTCCGCAAGCGCCATGTCATTGTCGCTGTCGCGCAGGATGAGCGACTTGCCGACGCGCTCCTCGAACCCGCGCTCGTCGTCCACCGCGTCGCCCACGTAAAACAGGCGCCGAGTCAGCGACAGGTTCACGAAGATGCCCACGCTTCCCGGCGTATGCCCGCGAAGTGGCACGACGACCACTGAGCCGTCCTTATAAAGGTCGACGCTCTCGTCAAACGTTTCGTACGGCGTGGAATCGAATTTGAGGCTGGGCGCGGCAACGGGCGGAAATTTTTGGGTGTGTGCGGCCATCGTGAATCCTTTGGCCTGCACTTTGGGATCGTTCGCAAAGTGCAGCTCTTCGCGCGTCAGCAGCACCGGCATTTGCGGCAAGTCCATCAACCCGCCCGCGTGATCGAGATGCACATGCGAGAGAATCGCCCACCGCACCTTGGCGGGATCTTCGCCGATGCGCCGCAGCAGGTCCGACAGAGGAGCTTTGGGATTCAGCTCGCCCGCAAGGGATTTGAGTTTCAGCCGCACCCAGAAAGGATAGACGCTGACTTCTTCGTCGAAGTGGCTGGAGTTCCCGGTGTCAATCAGCAGATCGCCTGCGGGATGTCTTACCAGCACGCTCCCGGCGGTAGAGCCGAAAGAAAAGTTGCTGAACGTTTTTCCGGTTTCGACCCAGCAAGCGGCGAGGCCGGGAATTGAGGAAATCACTGGTACCACTCTCGCATGCGCGGGCGCAGCCGGAAGGGGTGCTCGCCGGAAGTACAGCACGTACAGCGCGGCGCTTCCTACTGCAACGAAGAGGAAAAGTAGAAGCAAAAATCTTTTGAACAGGCGCAGCATCGAGGTGCGGTCTCCGTTCCGTCACTTTGCGATTCGGCAGTTCGCTTATGTTATCGTTTTCACGGGTGGCCGCATAGCGTCCCACTCAGTTGGAGTTACTTCGTGTTTGTTGATGAAGCCAAAATTTTTGTGAAGGCCGGCAACGGCGGCAACGGCTGTATCGCCTTTCGCCGCGAAAAATACGTGCCGCGTGGCGGTCCTTCCGGCGGCGACGGCGGCAATGGCGGAAGCATTTTTCTCGAAGCCAATTTGAACGACAACACTTTGCTCCGGTATCGCTACAACCGCGAATTCAAGGCCGATCGCGGCCGCCACGGCGAAGGCTCCAACTGCACTGGCTACTCCGGCGAGGACATGATTCTGAAGGTCCCTGTTGGCACGCTGGCTTTTGATGAGCAAACCGGAGAAACCATCGCTGATCTCGCAACGCCTGGGCAACGCGTACTGATTGTTCATGGCGGGCGTGGCGGCCGTGGCAACCAGCATTTCGCCAAGCCCTGGCATCAGGCTCCGCGCGAACATGAAGACGGTTTCCCCGGTGAAGAGCGCCATATTCGCCTCGAACTGAAGTTGCTCGCCGACGTGGGCCTGGTGGGTTTCCCCAACGCCGGGAAGTCCACGCTGATTTCCGTCATTTCCGCGGCGCGCCCGAAAATTGCCAACTATCCATTCACCACCCTGGAACCCAATCTCGGCGTCGTCAACGCCGACGGCGGCACCGGTGGGCACGGCACGGAACTCGGCCGTACTTTTGTCGTTGCCGATCTCCCGGGGCTCATCGAGGGCGCGCACGAAGGCGCCGGTCTCGGCATTCGTTTCTTGCGTCACGTCGAACGCACGCGGCTCCTTGTCCACTTGATTGATACCAGTGATTCGAACGCCGATGATCCGGTCCACTCTTTCGAAGTCATCAACGGCGAGCTTGCCGCCTTCAGCGTTTCCTTGACCGAAAAACCCATGATCGTCGTGGCCACTAAGCTTGACGCCACCACGGACCACTTGCGGCTCGATGCGTTGCGCGATTTCTGCAAACAGCGCGGCCTCGAATTCCACTCCATCTCCGCGGTCGCGGGTGAAGGCGTGAAAGACCTCGTCCGCTCCATGGCCGACGCCTTGGACAAAATTCCGCGCGCCGCCCACGATCCCTCTCTGGACTTGCCGCACGCTTCCTCTGGAAATGACGAAAACGCGTCAGGGCACGATTCGCTACCCGCGCCCGTCAAGAATTCATGAGAAAATCAGCTGGAACACTTTTAGGAGTGTTGTTTGTTCTGGCGTACTGCTAACTGACGACTGGAAACTTTTTTGGGAGAAGCATTGACCACCGCGCAAGCGCACCGCACCGCCGCAAAACATCATCCTCGCCGTATCGCGCTTTTTGGCGGTTCTTTCGATCCCATACACAATGGCCATCTCTCCGTCGCGCGCGCCGCTGACCGCCGTTTCAATTTTGACGAACTCCATTTCATCCCTGCGAGCCGCCCGCCCCACAAACTTAAGCAACACCTCGCTCCCTTCCCGCATCGATTTGCCATGGTCTCGCTGGCCTGTACCGAGCATCCGCACTTTGTCCCGTCGCTTGCCGAAGCCGGCGAAGACTTCAGCGGTACGCAGCTCCATTATTCCGTGGACACCGTACGCTACTTCCGCCACGTCTACCACGGCCACGGCGACCGCATCTATTTCATGATTGGCGCGGACGCGTTTCTGGACATCCCCATGTGGAAAGAATACGAAACGCTGCTCGGCCTCTGCGATTTCATCATTGCCAACCGCCCGGGCATACGCCCCGAAGCGCTGCGCCTGGTCATTCCTCCGGACCTGATGGCGAGGCCGGATGCCAAGAAAGAATCCGAAAACGGGCATCCTTCGCAGGTCGTCGCGCACCTCCAGCGCACCACTGTCTACCTTCTCGAAAACGTTTCGAACGACGTCTCCGCTACCGACATTCGCCGTCGCAGCAACCGCGGCCAGGCCATTCATGGACTTGTCTCGGCGCGCGTCGAGGAATACATTCTTAAACAAGGTCTATACCGTTGAAATTCGAATCCTTGCCACAGGGCGTGCGCCTCGCCGTCGAGGCCGCGCAAAACAAAAAAGCAGCAGGCATTACCGTTCTGGATCTCAGCGGCGTCGGCGCTTTCACGGATTTTTTCGTGATCTGCACCGGCTACAGCACGCCGCAAGTGCAGGCTATCTGCACGGAAGTCGAGGAGCAGCTCCACAAAACTCTCGGCCGTTCGCCCGAGCATCGCGAAGGCCAGCGTTCCGCCGAATGGGCCCTGCTGGATTTCGGAGGTTTCGTCGTCCACGTTTTTGGCGATCAAGCCCGCCGCTACTACGATCTCGAGCGTCTCTGGCGCTCTGCGCCAAAACTCGAAGTTCCTGACGAGCCGGAAGGCCCATCTTCCGGACGCGAGATCTCCAATTCATCCTTCGGGAACGATTCTTTTCCCGGCGAGGCGGTTGTCACTCGTCCGCTCGGTGGCCGCTGACCACTATGGCCTCGGAACGATTGCCGTGGATTGCTGAAGATCCGGCGGCGCTTCGTCTCTTTGAACTCGCCGAAAAAGTCGCCATTGCTCCCACCACTCTGCTGATCACCGGAGAGAGCGGCACCGGCAAGGATCATCTCGCTCGCCTGGTCCACGAACTCGGCCCGCGCCGGGACGCGCCCTTTTTGAAGATCGATTGCGCCAGCCTTCCTCCCCACCTCGTCGAAAGCGAACTCTTCGGCCACGAGCGCGGCGCATTCACTGGCGCGGTCGAGCGCAAGCTCGGCCGCTTCGAACTCGGCGGCAACGGCACCATTGTCCTCGACGAGGTCGCCGCCCTTTCCACCGCGGCGCAAGGCAAACTTCTGCGCGTCCTGCAGGAGCGCGCGTTCGAACGCCTCGGCGGAACGGAAACTCTGCGCATCGAAGCGCGCCTCATCGCTCTCACCAACGTCGATCTTCCTGCTGCCGTGAAAGCCGGCAGCTTCCGCGAAGACCTTTACTTCCGCCTGAACGTCCTGACGCTTACCGTTCCACCGCTCCGTGAGCGCCGCGCGGACATCTTGCTTCTCGCCGACCATCTTCTCGTGACGCTGCGTGCCATCCATGGCCGCGCCAATGCACAATTGAGCGAAGCCTCGCGCCGCATGCTCGCGGCTTACTCCTGGCCCGGCAACATCCGCGAGCTTCGCAACGCGCTCGAGCACGCCGTTGTTTTTTCGCGCGTGGGTCGTGGCGCCGTCGCCAAGAGCGATCTCCTCGAACCCGAAAGTTTTCCCGACAGTGTCCGCGCTTCCGCCGCCGGTGCAGTAGGTCCCATCTCCGGCCTCCGCTCCCTCGAAGAAATCGAACGCGAAGTTATCACCGCCACCCTCGAAGCCACTCACTACCAGATCAGCCGCTCCGCCGAAGCCCTCGGCATCAGCCGCAAAACCCTCCTCGAAAAACGCAAGAAATACGGCCTGAAATGAATGGGAAACGTGGGGCCCGCTTCTGAGGCGGGCCGCTCGTAACTGACAACTGAAAACTGACCGCTGAAAACTCGCCAAAAACACCCAGCCACTCAACAGCTATTCATCTTTTCTTACGGACAACTGTAAACTGACCACTGAAAACCTCCTATGCGCATCCGCCTCCTCATGCTCGGCAAAACCCGCCGCCCCGAAATGCGTGCCATTCTCGACGACTACGTAAAGCGTATCGGCCGCTCCTGCGCCATCGAAGTCACCGAAGTCCGCGACGGCGCCGCCGCCATCAAGAAACTCGACGCCGACCGAGCCGCCACTGTCGTCCTTCTCGACGCCGCAGGAAAAACTCTTGATTCGAACGCCCTCGCCAAATGGCTCGCCGAACTCCGCGACCGCGGCACCCGCGAACTCATCTTCCTCTGCGGCGACGCCGACGGCTTCCCCGAAAATCTCCGCCAGCGCGCTCACCAAAAACTTTCTCTCAGCCCCATGACCTTCTCTCACGAACTAGCCCGCGTCATGCTCGCCGAGCAGCTCTACCGCGCTTTCGCCATCCTCTCTGGCAGCCCCTACCCGAAATAGCGCGCGGCGTGCAAAACTAGGAACAACATGTCCATCCACATTTCTCCCGACGCCAAGCGTCCCTCTGCCACCATCGAAATCCCTCTCGAAAATCCCCTCCCCGATTACGACCTGCTCCAACTCGAGCAGCCCACGCCCCGCGACGTCGACGCCGTCCTCGTCTCCCAGGGTTTCCGCGACCTCGTCGATGACGCCCGTGGCGTCCTCCTGGATCTCCTCGCGCATCCCCCCTTCCAGCACGACTCCCCGGAAAACGCCAATCTCGATTTCACCCACTCCGCCCCGCTGCCGTTCGAACTGACCCAGCTCACCGGGGCCATCTGCCCTGGCGACGACGAATCCTACCGCCCCGGCCTCTGGATCGTCCTCCACGATCCCCACGCCAAGCCTGGCTCCCCCCTCACCGCGTTCGCCCAAGAGCGCATCGCCACCATCGTCGACCAACTTGTCAAACGCCTCCAACTCGCATAGCGCCCACTCGCCTCTCCTGGCGAGAATCACTCTCTCCAACTTGACGTTTGCCATTCGAATCCGCAGACTCTAATCTTTTCGCCACACTGGGAATCATCGCTCTGGCACAAAAGACCATGCCCGAAGAAAAAGGACTCCTCATCGTCTACACCGGCCCGGGCAAGGGCAAGACGACTTGCGCCCTGGGAACCGCCTTCCGCGCCGTCGGCCAAGGCTTGCGCGTCCTGATGGTCCAATTCATCAAGGGCTCCTGGCACTACGGCGAGCTCGACGCCGCAAAAATGCTGGGCAACGACAAGTTTGAAATCCGCCCCATGGGCCGCGGCTTCGTAAAAATCGGTGGCGCCGAAACCGATCCTGAAGACATCAAGCTGGCCCAGGAATGCTGGCAAGCCGGCCGCGATGCCATCTACAGCGGCAAGTACGACGTCGTCGTCCTCGACGAAATCAACTACACCATCAGCTACAAAATGCTCGACCCCGCCGAAGTCGTCGCCGCCCTGAAGGATCGTCCCGAGCGCGTCCACGTCATCTGTACCGGCCGCAACGCCCATCCCAGCCTCGTCGAGCTCGCCGACTTGGTCACCGAGATGCGCGAGGTGAAACACCCCTACACCAAGGGTATACTGGCCCAACGGGGGATCGACTATTAGCGAGTGCCCTAGCCGGGCATTTCTTTCAACTTTTAACTGTCAACTTTTTCTCTATGGCCTGGTTCAAGCGCGAAAAAAAATCGATCGAGCAGACCACCCCGCCCGAAGAGCGCCGCGTGCGCACCGAAGGCCTGTGGGTCAAGTGCGAATCCTGCCGCACCATCGTCTTCCGCAAGGACCTTGAAGCCAATCTCTACGTCTGCCCCAAGTGCCAGTTTCATTTCCGTATGGGCGCCAAGCAGCGCCTCGAAATGCTCCTCGACGGCCGTTGGACCGAACACGATGGCGGCATGATGTCCACCGACCCGCTCAAGTTCGTCGACACCAAGCCCTACGCCCGGCGCATCAAGGAAGCGCAAAAAAAACTCGGCATGAACGACGCCATCATCACCGCCGAAGGACAGCTCAACGGCCGCCCTGTCGTCCTGTGCGCAATGGAATTCGGTTTCATCGGCGACTCCATGGGCGCCGTCGTAGGTGAAAAAGTCACCCGCGGGATCGAACTCTCCATCGAGACGCGCCAGCCCTTCATTGCCGTTTCCTGTTCCGGCGGCGCCCGCATGATGGAAGGCACCATCAGCCTCATGCAGCTCGCCAAAGTTTCCGCCGCCCTCGCCAAGCTCGACGAGGAAAAACTCCCCTACATCTCTTTGCTCACCGATCCCACCACCGGTGGCGTCACCGCCAGCTTTGCCATGCTCGGCGACCTCAATATCGCCGAACCCGGCGCGCTCATCGGTTTTGCCGGCCCTCGCGTCATCGAGCAAACCATCCGGCAGAAACTCCCCGAAGGCTTCCAACGCTCCGAATTCCTGCTCGAGCACGGCTTCCTCGACGCCGTCGTCCATCGCAAAGACCTGAAGTCCTTCATCAGCAACTCCCTCGATCTCCTGCTCACCTGAGCCCAAGCGACGCCATGAATCTACACCTGCACTTGGACTGTCATCCCGAGCGAAGCGAGGGATCTGCTTTTGCCTTTTCTTTCTGCGTGGAATCGTACCGATGAACTACGCCGCTGCGGTTCGTTACCTGCTCTCTCTCGGCCGCGAACTCGCTGCGCCCACGCAAGCGTCTGCCACAAAATTCAACCTTGAGAACATCACCATCCTCGCCGAACGCCTCGGCCGCCCTGACCGCGCTTATCCCAGCGCCCACATCGCCGGCACCAACGGTAAAGGTTCAACCGCTGCCTTTCTCGAATCCATCCTCCGTCACGCTGGCTTCCGAACCGGCCTGAACACTTCTCCGCACCTCGAGAAAATCAACGAGCGCATCCGCATCAACGGCGAAGAAATCACCGACGATGCCTTTGCAGAAACCCTCACGCGCATCCACACTCTCATCGAAGAACTCCTCGCCGCCGGAAAACTCCGTGCCCATCCCACCTACTTCGAATGCGTCACCGCCATGGCCTTCGAATTCTTCGCTCATGAGCGGGTCGAGTTCGGCGTCTTCGAAGTCGGCCTCGGCGGCCGCCTCGACGCCACCAATATCCTTCACCCGCTCATTTCCATCATTACGCGCATCGATTTCGACCACGAAAATTTCCTCGGCCACTCCCTCCGGGAAATCGCCGGTGAAAAAGCCGGTATCCTCAAGCCCAGCGTGCCCGTCGTTCTTGCCGAACAGAGTGCGGAGGCACGCGAAGTCATCCTCGCCCACGCCCACGAATTCCATTGCCCCATCCTCGATGTCCCAAATCTCTTTCGCATCGAGAACGAATCCACGCAAGACGGCTGCGTCCGCGCCCGAGTCACGGAAATAGCTTCAGGAACCGCATTCGAAATCGCTCCCAGCCTCCCCGGCCGCTTCCAACTGCAAAACGCCTTGAACGCCCTCGCCGCCGCCCGCTATCTCCAGCAGCGCGGCTTTCGAATCACCAACGAATCCATTACGGAAGGCATCGCCAACACTGTTTGGCCCGGCCGCCTCGAAAAACTCCAATCCCATCCCGCCGTTTATCTCGATGGCGCCCACAATCCCTCCGCCGCCCGCGAGCTCGCCGCCTTCCTCGACCAAAATTTCTTCGGCCACAAAATTTGGCTTCTCTACGCCGCCCTCCGTGACAAAGCCGTCGACGAAGTCGCCGGCCTCCTTTTTCCTCGCGCCGAAGAAGTCATCCTCACCGCTCCACGCACCCCGCGCGCTGTCTCCGCCGCGCAACTTGCGGAAATCGCCGGCCATCACGCCACCCGTTTTTCCGTAATCCCCGAAGCTGAGCAAGCCCTCGACTATGCGCTCGCCAAAGCCGCCCCCGATGACGCCGTTTTCATCGCCGGTTCTCTCTATCTCGTCGGCCAGCTCCGCCACTACTGGAAACACCGCGCCCAAGTCGCCACGCGCTGAAAAAAGCCGTAGAATACGGCCCTCGGGTTGCTGTCCTAAACTGCCCAGGAAGTGAGTCACGGACAGGAAATCAATTAGTCGCCGCGCCGCCCCATGAAGAGCCGAGACACCAAGCCGAGAGTATGGAGGCCAATTCATCGATATGGTTTCACGCTTTTAGGTTTGATGTTGATAGGGCCTGCGGCGCTAATCTTGATCAATGGTCGAAGTTATTACCAGAACTATTGGGGTGCGCCCGTTTTTGCACCTTTTGCCATTTTTGCGGGGCTTCTGTGTTGGGTTGCGGTACTTACTCACTGGAAGAAAAAAGAGAAGGAATAGCGGCAACGAGGGCCCGTGAAAAACCGCAATCGCACAGTCAAACATCCTCTCGTCGGCATCATCATGGGTTCCGGCTCCGACTGGGACACCATGAAATTTGCCTCCAAGACGCTCACCGAACTCCGTGTTCCACATGAAACGCGTATCGTCTCCGCCCACCGCACTCCCGATTTGCTCTTCGAATATGCGGAGACCGCCGAAAAGCGCGGCCTGGAGGTCATCATCGCCGGCGCAGGTGGCGCCGCCCATCTCCCCGGCATGACCGCCTCGAAAACGGTCCTTCCCGTCCTCGGCGTCCCCGTCGAATCGAAGGCCTTAAAAGGCCTCGATTCGCTGCTGTCCATCGCGCAAATGCCCGGTGGCATCCCAGTCGGCACGCTTTCCATCGGCAGATCCGGCGCCGTCAACGCCGCGCTGCTCGCCGCCGCCATCCTCGGCGCAAAACACCGTGCCGTCCGCGAAGCCGTTCGAAAGTTCCGCAGCGAGCAGACCGGCCGCGTCCTCGCGCACCCCGATCCCTCCGCCGCCTCATCAGCAAAAAAGCAGGGGAAGCGCGCGTGACCATCGGCATCCTCGGCGGCGGACAGCTCGGCTACATGCTGGCCCTCGCGGGCTATCCGCTGGGGCTGCATTTCCGTTTTCTCGATCCTTCGCCCGAGGCTCCCGTCGGCCGCATTGCCCAGCGCGTCACCGCCGATTTTGACGACCTCTCCGCACTCGAAAAATTCGCAACAGGCCTCGAGCTCGTCACCTACGAATTTGAAAACGTTCCCGTCGACGCCGCGAAATTGCTCGCCGAACGCGTCCCCGTCTATCCCCCGCCCGCCGCCCTGGAAGCCGCGCAGGATCGCCTCAACGAAAAGCAGCTCTTCCAGAAACTCGGCATCCCCGCCACCGAATTCATCTCCGTTCCTAAGCCCAGCGCCCTCGACGCCGCCGTCCAGAAACTCGGCCTCCCCGCCGTCCTCAAAACCTGCCGCCTCGGCTACGACGGCAAAGGCCAATGGATTCTTCGCACGCCCGAAGACGTCGCCAAAGCCAAGCCTGAACTGCCCGTCGTTCCTCTCATCCTCGAACGCTTCGTCCCCTTCACCCGCGAACTCTCCGTCCTCGCCGTCCGTTCCCGCGCCGGAGAAATTGCCTTCTATCCGCTCGTCGAAAACCATCACCGCGGCGGCATCCTCCGTCTATCCCTCGCACCCGCACCTCGTTTGGAGCCACCCATCCAGCGCTCTGCCGAAGACGCCGCCCGCCGCGTCCTCGAATCACTAAGCTACGTCGGTGTCCTCGCCATCGAATTCTTCGAATGCCAGGGCCGCCTCCTCGCAAATGAAATGGCTCCCCGCGTTCACAATTCCGGCCACTGGACCATCGAAGGTGCCGTCACCAGCCAATTCGAAAGCCATCTCCGCGCCGTCCTCGGCCTTCCCCTCGGCTCCACTGGTCCCGCCGGCCATTGCGCCATGCTCAATCTCATCGGCGAACTCCCCGACTCCGCCGAAGTCCTCGCCGTCCCCGACGCCCATCTCCACCTCTACGGCAAATCACCCCGCCCCGGCCGCAAACTCGGCCACGTGACCCTCCGCGCCGCCTCCCCCGAACGTCTTGCCCTCCGCCTCTCCGAACTCTCCCCCTTCTTCCACCGCCCCGAATTCTGCCTCGATGCCGCCCTCACCTCTTCCGCCTCCCTCCGCGCGTCCCTGTAGTGGCGTGTCTTCAAACCCGTTCGTTCCTCTTCGCCCCCGAACCGTGGTGTCCGAATCCGCGACAGGCACATCCTGAAAACGAGATCACGGACGAGCACATCGCACCCTAAGTGATTTACAATGTGTTGCTTAGCATTGGCACCCGTGGTGCTCTTTCCACACTAAAGCTGAGGTAAAGAATATGTCATTCCTTCGTGATCTGAGAATTGCCTTCCACTCGCTCATGCGCACGCAAGGGCTCACGATCACTGTGGTCCTAACGCTGGCCCTCGGCATCGGCGCCAACGCCGCCATCTTCACCCTTGTGCGCGGCGTGCTCCTCAAGCCTCTCGTCAACCGCGATGAGGATCGCCTGATCTACATCCGCCAGAGCGCCCCGGGGGCTGGCGACGACAACTCAACCTTCTCCGTTCCGGAAATCCAGGACTTGCGCGCCGGCGTTAAGACCCTAAGCGCCTTCGGCGATTTCTCCACCATCGGTTTCACAATGATCGGCTTGGGTGAACCTCGCGAAGTTCAAGCTGGCGTCGTCGGCGGCTCCTATTTCGATGTTATGGGCCTCCACCCTGTTCTCGGTCGTCTCATCGAACCTCAGGACGACGGCCCCAACGCTGCCGGAGTCGTCGTTCTTACCTATCGCTTCTGGACGACCACTCTTGGGAAAGATCCGCGCGTCATCGGCAAGAGGGTCCGGCTCGGCAGCGGGCCCATGGGTGATCGCTCGGCCACTGTCATCGGAGTCCTCGAGCCTTCCGTCCCTTATCCTCAAGACACGGAAATCATCGCCAACGTCGTCACTAGCCCGCACCACCTCTCCGCCACTATGGCCACCGGCCGCCTCCATCGCATGACCGAACTTTTTGGCCGTCTCGCTCCCGGTGTCACCCTCGATCAAGCTCGCGCCGAGTTGCGATCCATCTACGGCGCCATGACCAAACAACATCCCGAAGCCTATGCTCCCAAAGCGGATTTCCAGATCGGGGCCAAGCTGCTTCGCCAGCAGATCACCTCCGGCGCCCGGACCGTGCTGTTGGTGCTGCTCGCGGCGTCGGGGCTGGTCTTCATCATCGCCTGTTCCAATGTTGCCAACCTGATTCTCACTCGGACGGTTCGCCGTGAAGGCGAGCTGGCCGTCCGTGCGGCGCTCGGCGCAAGCACCGGCGCGCTGCGCCGCATGCTGCTGGCCGAAAGCCTTCTGCTTTGCGGCGCTGGCGCTGCTGTCGGTGTAGCGAGCGCGCAGCCGTTGGTAGCCATTCTGGCCCGCTACGCCTCGCGCTTCTCCGTCCGGGCGCTCGATTTGACTGTCGATTCCAGCCTGCTCTGGGTCGGAGCGGTGCTGGCCATCGTCGCCGCCGTGATTTTGGCGTTTGTCCCGCGCCTTCCATCGACCGGCACGCCCAACGGTCTTAGCCTGTCGAGCGGCAGCGTACGCATCACCGGCAATACCAACCGCCGCCAGCGCATCTTCGCCGTTACACAAGTCGCTGCATCCTTCGTTCTGCTGGCCGGCGCAAGTATGCTGATCACCACGCTGATCGCCCTGCAAACGGCGCGCACGGGTCTCGACACGGACCACGTCCTCGCCATCAACGTTCCCGCTATGTCTTACGGAAAAACGCCTCAGCAAGTCGCCGACTTCTACAAGGAATCCATCCGTCGCATCGATGCGCTGCCCTGCGTGAACAGAACCGCTTTCAGCACCAATGTTCCATGGCGCGATGCCGGCTCTGGTTCCGGCCTCCAATTCTCAGCCGACGGTCATGTGCATGCCTCTGGCGAAGAGGATCCTCGTGCGCACTGGCGAGTCATCTCTCCCGGATTCTTTGCCGCGCTCGGCGTTCCCCTCATCGCTGGCCGCGATTTCAACGCGCTCGATAACCAAGGTAATGAGCCCGTCGTTATCGTCAGTAGGACTCTCGCACAGCGCATGTTCCCCAATCAGGATGCTCTCGATCGGCATATCTATTGGACGGATCCTGTGTTGCAATACTTCCCTGGAACCGATCTCCAAAAGTCGCGTCTCACCGCCCCGCACCACATCATCGGTGTCACCGCCGATATTGACGACGAAAACCTCATCCCCGGGCCCATCCTCACCGTCTATACCCCCTTTGAAGAGGCTCCCATCTTTGGCGGCAGCCTCTTCATCCACACCAGTGCAAATCCTTATTCGCTCGTCACGCCGGTCACGCGCATTATTCGCGGCATGTCTGCCGATCAGCCTGTCGAGCACGCCGCCACTCTCGAAGACGTTCGCGCAGAGGTGCTCGCGCCCGACCGTCTGAATTCTTTGGTCTTCGGCGTGTTCGCGGCTGTCGCCTTGGCCATTGCCCTGGTTGGTGTCGCTGGCGTGCTGGCGTTTTCCGTCAGCTCCCGCACCCGCGAATTCGGCATCCGCTTGGCGCTCGGATCGCAGCCGCAGCATCTCCTGAAAGGTGTCATCGCCGAAGGCGCCGTCATGGCTGTGGCTGGCGTCCTCGCCGGCGCGGCATTCGGGTTCGTTGCCGCGCGTTTGGCGGCCAGCTATTTCTTCGAAGTGAAAATGCCCGGCGCTCTGCCCATAGTCCTCTCCGCCTTCGTCCTGCTCGCCGCCGCCGTCGTCGCCTCCATGCTCCCCGCCGCCCGCGCCGCCCGCATCGACGTCATGGAAGCCCTCCGCTCCGAGTAACCGTTGACGAGGGGGAGGGGTGTCTCTGCGCTAGGCCCTTCTTTTCTTCCGTTTGGCCCGCAATTTCCATTCGGATCAGTACTATTCTGTAATCTTACTTGACAGAGAACCATCCTCATGCTACCATGAGTCGTGAACTCTCGACCCCAGCCCCGCGAAGCCATCCGTTGTCACACGCACTCCTCCTTCCTACTGCATGCCCCCGTAAGTCCTTTAGTTGCAATACTTGTGAATCTCCCCGCAAGTGTTGCAAACAAAAGACTTACGGCAAAGCTAACTCCTTTAGATGCAACACTTACACAAAATCCGGGGGGTGGGGTCCCGCCGCCTCTTCGATGGTTCATCTCGAGTGTCTTTCCACAGTTCCACTTTTCCTCCGGTTGCCGCCCTCCTGCCCGGATGCTACGATTTGGTGTTCCATGATCCCCGCTGACACCCAATTGAGCACGGCACATCGCCCCCGTGTCGGCATCCCCTGGCGCACTTCCCAGGAGGAGACCGAGAACAATCGCCCCAAGATTCAGAACTACGAAGACGCGGTTCGCAAGGTCGGCGGCGAGCCCGTCCTGCTTTCTCTCAACCATCCGGCCGACCTGCAACGCCTCTTGCCGACTCTCGACGCGTTCGTGCTCCCCGGCAGCCCCGCCGATGTCGAGCCCCGCAAATACGGTGCTGTCAATCGCGGCCTCTCAGTGCCCGCCGATCTTCCCCGCGAAGAGACCGACCGAGCCATCCTCCAGCACGCTTTCGCCGAAAAGAAGCCTGTCCTGGCCATTTGCTACGGCTGCCAGCTTCTAAACGTCTACCTCGGCGGCACCCTCATCAAGGATCTGCGGGCCGAGACGGGCACGGTGACTCCGCATCGCAAGAAAGACGTCGTCCCGGAAGCCAAAGACGATCCCGTTCACGGAGCCAGGTTTGAATCCGGCAGCCGCCTCGAAAAAATCGTCGGCGGCACGGAAGCCAGCGTCAATAGTTCGCATCATCAAGCCGTCGAGAAGCCAGGAAAAAATCTGCGCGTCACTTCGCGTGCAAACGATGGCGCCGTCG
>Ga0207118_1057_pt1 | contig 22587 bp, 21 predicted proteins | sample Alteio_BWMinHeat_42_FD_153507 | JGI IMG/M metagenome (GOLD analysis project Ga0207118, IMG submission 153507) | Enriched cells from forest soil in Barre Woods Harvard Forest LTER site, Petersham, Massachusetts, United States -... | ecosystem: Environmental > Terrestrial > Soil > Temperate forest >...
GCGTACGCGGTCTTTGGATTCTTTTACCTCGGTCTCGGGGAGACCCACAATTGTGAAACTTGGTAATCCGTTGGCAAGATGGACTTCAACTGTCACCTCGGGGGCCTCCATGCCGGCTAGCGCCCGACTCTTCAATACAGCTAAGCTCATCAAATTTCCGATTTATTTTTTATTTTCTGAGCACAGAATACCTATGCTCCGCGATTACCCCCATTCAATGCAGCTTTACCAACGGCGTCGTACGCTTGATCAAAAATCTCGCGATTGCCAACACTGCTGTGCGTACTGTCCCTAGAACCGCTCGATGATGCATCAAATGCAGGCTGATGTACATCACGCGCGCCAATAATCCGTCGACGAACCAGCTCATGCCTTTGAGGGCGCCCATTAAACTGCCAACTGTGGTTTGCTGGCCGAGCGATACAAGCGAGCCATAATCCCGATAGATGAATGGCGATTCTTGTGGTGGCTTGCCGTGGATTTGTCGTATGAAGGTCTTCAACAGATAGTCAGCTTGCTGATGCGCAGCTTGTGCGCGCGGCGGCACCAATTTACCATCGGCGGTAGGGCAGGCTGCGCAGTCACCAAATGCAAAAATATCGGGGAAGCCTTTGACGTTCAACGCGCCTGAAACCTCCAATTGGCTGGATCGGTTGGTCGGCAAGCCGAGTGTCGTCAAAAAATCTGGTGCCTTGATCCCCGCGGCCCAGACGCAAAGATCGGTAGGATAAGTAGCTCCCGCTGCGTCGATCACCTGCGCTGATTTGATTTCCGTTACCTTGCAGTCGGTGACGACAGTGATCCCGCGTTTCGCGAGAAGCTTTGTCGCCGCACTGGAAACGCGCTCAGGAAGGGGCGCCAAAATACGCGAGGCGCCTTCAAGCAAAGTAATGTGAAAACTGTTTTTGATATCGAGTTGATGAAAGCCGTAGTCTGCATACTCGTGCATGGCTTCATATAGTTCAGCCGCCAGCTCGACGCCCGTCGCTCCCCCACCAATAATGACAATATCGAGCCGTGGATTTGCCTGAGCACCTTTCTGCAGCTCTGCCAAGGTGAGTAATTTCAGCACCTTTAGCCGAAACCTTTCCGCATCTTCAGGTGCGTTTAGCGATATGGTGTTCTCCGAGGCACCCCGTACACCAAAATAATTTGAGGTACTACCGACGGCGATCACCAGGGAGCCAAATTGCAATTGACGCTCAGGAAGATATTCCTCACCGTCATCGGCCTTCACCGCCGCAACTGTCAAAACATGATTCCCTGCATCGAGCGCTGCGAACGCGCCATACACGAAGGTGAATCCGTTATCGTGGGCAAGCATCTGATAGGACAAGCCTTCTTGGTGAATATCCAGCGTGCCGGCGGCAACCTCATGCAATGATGGCTTCCATATGTGATACAGCCTGCTGTCGACGAGTACTACCCTGGACGGGTCGACCTTTCTGCCGAGTTTGCACGCGAGCTCAAGACCGCCGGCACCTCCACCGACAATAACAATGCTATTCGACACACGCCCCTCCACTTAGCTTGCCCGCTGGCCAAATTTGTTGCGCTTGGCGACTTCCGACAAACTAGACCGCGATTCAATACAAGGGTTGCTGCTCGGCCGGAACTTTATTTTTTGGCGAGCGCTTCAAGCTCCGCAACGCGGATTTCCAATGCCTCAAGCTTGGCGCGCGTCTTGGCCAGCACCTGCATTTGCACGTCGAATTCTTCGCGGGTAACCAGGTCGAGTTTCGAAAAACCCTGGCTCAACATTGCTTTCACGTTTTTTTCAATATCTTTAGCGGGAGAGTTTTCAAGTGCCTCATTGATCCGCGCCTGCATGTCATCAAAAAAATTGGGCTTGGTCATCATAAATCCTTTGGTTGGTGGTTCTAGGCACCATATCGGTGCAGTTAAGGTTGCTTGCGTCAAAATGGTGCGACACTTCTGGTGCATCTCCGTGTCTATAAACCTCTGCTTAGGAGGCGCAAGCAAAAATAATAACGCATTTCCTGGGAAATGGCCTGGCATAAGTCCTGCTAATAGACATGCAAAATGGAAATTCAGAACCGTTTTTGTATTCCCACAAACCCAGAGAGAGATGCCATGAAAAATTTGATTTTAGCCACTGCGGTCGCTGCGGCTTTCGCCGCCAGCTTCGCCCATGCTGAAGATGCAAAGCCTGACAATGAAGTTAGTTTCAATGCAGCTGTCGCCTCCGACTACCGTTACCGCGGAATTTCGCAAACACGTTTGAAGCCTGCGCTGCAGGGTGGTGCGGACTACACGAACAATCCAACGGGTTTTTATGCGGGAACCTGGTTGTCCACTATTAAATGGACCAAGGATGCAGGCGGTAGCGGCGATATCGAGTGGGATCTTTACGGCGGCGTTCGCGGCGAAATCGTCAAGGACGTATCTTATGACGTTGGCGTACTTTCTTACGTTTATCCATCGAATGGTCTGTCGGACGTAGCAGGCTTTGCAAATGCCAACACGACTGAAATTTACGGCCAAGTCGGTTATGGCCCTGCATATATCAAATATTCGCACGCCGTCACCAATTTGTTTGGCTTCGTCGACAGCAAAAACAGCGGTTATCTGGATTTGGGCGCAAACATCACCGTCGCCGAAAATCTGACGCTTAACCTGCATGGCGGTCATCAAAATGTGAAAAATACTTCAGTGGCTAGTTATACCGATTGGAAAATCGGCTTAACCAAAGACTTCGGCGTAGTAACACTTGCCGGGGCGTTCATTGGTACCAATGCCAGCGAAGTAGCTTACGCAAATGCCGTCAACGGCAAATTCATGGGCAAGAACGCGCTCGTCGTAACCGTCAGCAAAACTTTCTAATCGAGGCCAGCATGAAACTCATTACTGCGATTATCAAACCATTCAAATTGGATGAAGTGCGGGAAGCCTTGTCTGCAATCGGGGTTCAGGGCATTACCGTGACCGAAGTCAAAGGCTTCGGCCGTCAAAAGGGGCACACAGAGCTGTATCGTGGTGCGGAATATGTCGTCGACTTTTTGCCAAAAACAAAAATCGAAGCTGCTGTGGATGATGCCATTGTTGATCGCGTCATTGAAGCGATTGAAACCGTGGCCCGCACCGGGAAAATCGGTGACGGCAAAATCTTCGTCTACGACTTGCAGCAAGTCGTTCGTATCCGTACCGGTGAAACCGGCAAAGAAGCGCTATAAGGGAGAATAATATGAAAAAACAATTTGCAGGCTTACTAGCCGCCAGCGCATTATTGCTTGCGGTCGGCTTTTCACAATCCGTGATGGCCGCAGATCCACCAGCAGCAGCGCCGGCAGCGGCATCTGCTGCTGCAACGCCGGCGCCTGCACCCGCAGCCGCTCCAGCTCCAGCAGCTGCAGCACCTGCCGCTGCTTCAACTCCAGCGGCAGCCGATGCGCCAGTTGCTGCTCCAGCACCCGCAGCAGGAGCAGCTCCGGCAGCTCCAGCCGCAGCAGCGCCTGCAGCACCGGTACCAAATAAAGGCGACGTCGCGTGGATGAGTGTTTCCACGTTGCTGGTTCTATTGATGGCCGTTCCTGGCCTGGCACTGTTCTACGGCGGCCTGGTTCGCAGCAAAAACATGCTGTCGATTCTCATGCAGGTATTCGTCGTATTTTCGCTCATTTCGGTACTGTGGTGCGTCTACGGTTACAGCCTCGCGTTCACGGAAGGCAGCGCCACACTCGGACCTTATATTGGCGGTTTCGATCGTCTGTTCCTGAAAGGGATTTTTGATCCTGTTACCGGTGCGTTCAGCACTGCAGCGACCTTCAGCAAAGGCGTTTATATTCCAGAACTGACCTTCGTCGCATTCCAGGCAACGTTCGCTGCAATTACCTGCACCCTGATCGTCGGCTCCTTTGCAGAACGCGCTAAATTCTCCGCAATTCTTGCATTCATGGTGCTGTGGTTCACATTTGCTTATCTGCCAATCGCACACATGGTCTGGTTCTGGATGGGACCTGATGCGTACTCTGCAGCAAACGTGGTTGACGCGATGAATGCAAAAGCCGGCATGGTTTGGGCTTGGGGTGCACTTGATTTCGCAGGCGGCACAGTGGTGCATATCAACGCCGGTATTGCCGGTCTGGTCGGTGCTTATGTGATCGGCAAGCGTATCGGCTACGGCAAGGAATCCATGGCGCCACATAGCTTGACCATGACCATGATCGGTGCTTCGCTGTTGTGGGTGGGCTGGTTTGGCTTCAACGCAGGTTCGGCACTGGAAGCCGGCAACTCCGCAGCACTGGCCTTCATCAATACCTTCAGCGCGACTGCTGCAGCGGTTCTCTCCTGGACTTTTGGCGAATGGCTACTCAAAGGCAAACCATCCATGCTCGGCGCGGCTTCTGGCGCGGTGGCAGGCCTGGTTGCGATCACTCCTGCAGCCGGCAATGTCGGCATGATGGGCGGCATGATCATCGGCCTGCTGGCCGGTGTCGTCTGCCTCTGGGGTGTGACAGGCCTGAAGCGCATCCTTGGCGCCGATGATTCGCTGGACGTATTTGGCGTACATGGTTTGGGCGGTATTCTCGGCGCAATGTTGACCGGTGTATTCAATTCGCCATCCCTGGGTGGTCCTGGCTATGTATCCGATTGGGTTACTGCAACCGTCATCAAGGCTGCTGACTATTCAATCACCAGCCAGTTGATTATCCAAGGTAAAGCTGTGCTCGTTACGCTGATCTGGTCCGGCTTCGTATCGTTCGTTTCCTATAAACTCGTTGACCTGGTTATCGGTCTGCGCGTTACCGAGGAAGAAGAACGCGAAGGCCTGGATATCTCCAGCCATGGCGAATCCGCTTACCACGCTTAAGTGATATTTTGAAGCCCGCGTCAGCGGGCATCCCAAAAAGCGCCTCAAACGAGGCGCTTTTTTCGTTTTGGGCTTGAAAATCGCAATATCTCCCTGAGTTACAGGTCAGCCTTCCGGCTTTCAATGCCGGAATACGGCCTCTGACTAACGTGGAATAAGGAATCCCGTTAAAATCAGCAACAATCCTGCATCATTTGGTGTTCAGCACAAAGGTTCATATGGTCCCGCATCTCGTTACCGCCCTCAACGGCCCGCTCCTCGATCTCGAAAAGAAAATCCTCGCCGCCACGCCTGCCATCGAGCGTTGGTTCCGACTCGAATGGCAGGAACATACGCCGCCGTTCTATTGCTCCGTTGACCTGCGTAACGCAGGGTTCAAGCTGGCACCCGTCGATACCAATCTATTCCCGGGCGGCTTTAATAACCTGTCGCCTGAAATGCTGCCGCTGGCTGTGCAGGCGGCTATGGCTGCGATCGAAAAATATTGTCCCGACGCCAAGAATTTGCTGCTGATACCGGAGCGCCATACCCGCAACACCTTTTATCTGCAAAACGTCGCTCGCCTGATGCAGATTTTCCGGCAGACCGGACTGAATGTTCGACTTGGCTCATTGTCTGAAGACGTCAAACAGCCTACCCAAATTGAACTCCCGGATGGCACCAGCCTGACGCTGGAACCGCTGGAACGCTCTGCCAATGGACGTCGGATCGGCTTGAAAAACTTCGACCCCTGCACGATCTTGTTGAACAACGATTTGTCAGCGGGGATTCCGTCAATTCTGGAAAACCTGAACGAGCAAAACCTGCTGCCGCCGCTGCATGCAGGATGGGCTGTCCGTCGCAAGAGCAATCACTTTGCCGCGTATGACGAAGTCGTCAAGAAATTCGCCAAACTGATAGATGTCGATCCGTGGATGCTGAATCCTTACTTCGGCAAATGCGGCGAAATCAATTTTCTGGAACGCACCGGCGAAGATTGCCTGGCGGCCAACGTCGATACCTTGCTGACAAAGATACGCAAAAAATACAAGGAATACGGCATCAAGGAAACGCCATTTGTGATCGTGAAGGCGGACGCCGGCACCTACGGCATGGGCATCATGACGGTCAGGGATGCAAGCGAAGTAAAGGATTTGAACCGCAAGCAACGCAACAAGATGTCGGTCGTCAAGGATGGTCTTGAGGTCAGCGACGTGATCATCCAGGAAGGTGTGCATACGTTTGAACATATCAACGATTCAGTTGCCGAACCGGTGGTGTATATGATCGATCGTTACGTCGTCGGCGGCTTCTATCGCGTCCATGCGGAACGCGGCGTCGACGAGAACCTGAATGCTCCCGGCATGCACTTCGTACCGCTCGCATTTGCGCACCAGCACGCGCTGCCGGACATGCAGGCAAAGCCCGGTACCGCAGCACCCAATCGATTCTATATGTATGGTGTAGTCGGAAGACTGGCATTGCTGGCGGCATCGCTGGAGTTGGAGAAAACAGACCCGAATCCGGAGATCTATTAACCACGCCATTTCTCAATGCGATGGCGGCGCTCGAGTGATTTTTGGGTGCTCCATCCCGGACAACAACGTGAGCCCGAGTCAAGAATGCTTGCTGGTATCAATCATTGATTCCCGAGATCCAACATCATGAAAATCGCATTCCTTGCCGATCCGCTCGACAGTTTCAAAATCTATAAAGACTCGACCTACGCAATGATGGTCGAGGCTGCGCAACGCGGCCACGCCTTGTATGCGTTTGAACAGGGCGATCTTGCGTTCGAGGCGGGCACGGTAGTCGCGAACGTGTCGCCAATAACGCTGACCGGCGAGCTCTCGCCCTGGTATCACGCCGCCACCACAGATGTCGTCAAATTGTCGGCATTCGACGCGATCGTACTGCGCAAGGATCCGCCGTTTGACATGGAGTATGTCTACACGACGCATCTTCTAGAACTGGCCGAGTTGCAAGGTGCACGTGTCTTCAACAAGCCGCGTGCCGTGCGCGACCACAACGAGAAGCTCTCGATTGGGCAATTCCCGCAATTTATTGCACCGACACTGGTAACCCGCGACGCTATCCGCTTGCGCGCATTTCATACCGATCACAAGGACGTCATTCTGAAGCCGCTCGACGGGATGGGCGGAGCCGGCATTTTTCGTATCAAGGAAGACGGTCTGAATCTCGGCTCCATCATTGAGACGCTGACGGACTATGGCCGCCGTACGATCATGGCGCAGCGCTTCATTCCAGAGATCGCAAAAGGGGACAAGCGCGTACTCGTTATTGGTGGACAGGTAGTACCGTATTGCCTGGCGCGTATTCCACAAGCAGGCGAAGTGCGCGGAAATCTGGCCGCCGGCGGCCTCGGAGTCGCCCAGGCAATTTCAGAACGCGATCGTGAAATCGGACAGACGCTCGGCCCGATTCTTTCAGACAAAGGCTTGTTGCTGGTAGGATTGGATGTGATAGGCGCTTATATGACCGAAATTAACGTGACCAGCCCAACGTGTTTTCAGGAAATCACTCAGCAGACAGGTTGCAACGTCGCCGAAATGTTTCTGGATGCGCTGGAAAAAGCGGTTTGATTCGGTAAAATGCCTTGCCTTATCTAACCTCGATTCACTGCATGAGCACCGAGTCGTATTTTCGGAATGCCCCGTAGTACCCATTTATTAATATGATTGGTATCCTCCTATTGACGCACGCACCGCTCGGACAGGCCTTCATCGAGGCTGCGTCTCACGTATTTCGTGGGCGTCCGGAACGTCTCGAATCCGTTGACGTGGCCGCAGATCAGGATACAGATCAGGTCAAATGCCTTGCGCAAGAAGCGATCGCCCGGCTCGATGACGGCAGCGGCGTGTTGGTGATTACCGATGTGATGGGCGGGACGCCATGCAATTGCACCCTGCCTTTGTCGGAACCGGGACACGTTGAAATTATTGCGGGGATCAGTTTGCCGATGCTGTTGCGTGCAATCACCTATCGCAGCGATACTCTCGATGTCGTAGTCGAAATGGCTCTGGCTGGTGGTCAGGGCGGTGCGGTCAGAGTTGACAATCGCATTCGCCTTTCGCCAAACTGATTTCGCATTAATATTTCGCACTAATTATTGCAGTATGCTTCAGCGTTCAAACTTTCTCGCAAGATGTCACATTAAAAAATGATAGAACAAGAAATAGAAATAGTGAACAAGCTTGGCCTGCATGCGCGCGCCTCCGCCAAATTTACACAGCTCGCGACAAAATATCAGAGCGAGGTCTGGATGACCCGTAACAAGCGCCGGGTGAATGCAAAATCAATCATGGGCGTCATGATGCTGGCCGCAGGGCGTGGATCAAAAGTATTATTGGAAGCAGAAGGTCCGGATGAAAAAGAATGTTTTGAAGCGCTCGCCGCCTTGATTCAAAATAAATTTGGCGAAGACGAATAATGATTCGTTTGAACATGCGATGATTCAACCGACTGTAACAGGGATTTAATGGCTTCATTCACGCTTCACGGCATACCTGTATCACGCGGCATCGCTATCGGCCGTGCGCATCTGCTCGCCCCTGCAGCGCTCGATGTGAAGCACTACCTCATTGCAGAAGACCAGGTCGAGGCAGAAGTCCAGCGCCTGCAAAACGCGATAGCTGCAGTACATGAAGAGCTGCAGACGATCCGCAGCGGATTGCCGAAGGATTCTCCGGCTGAACTGCGCGCGTTCATCGATGTACATGCGCTGATCCTGTCGGATTCGATGATCGCCGACATGCCGCTGGATATTATTCGCAATCGTTACTACAACGCTGAATGGGCGCTGGTCACGCAGATTGACGAGCTGTCCGCACAATTCGACGAAATCGGCGACCTCTATCTACGTGAGCGAAAAGCCGATATCCAGCAAGTGGGGGAGCGCGTGCTGAAGGTGTTGACCGGCACAGCGAGCACGCTGGAAACAGCGACCGGCCCCGGCGACGTACACATGATCGTCGTTGCACATGACATCTCGCCAGCCGACATGCTGCAATTCAGAAATCGTGCATTCAGCGGATTCATCACCGATCTTGGCGGACAGAATTCACACACCGCGATCGTCGCGCGCAGCCTGGACATTCCCGCTGCAGTCGGGATGTTCAACGCATCCGCGCTGATTGCACAGGACGACTGGCTCATCATCGACGGTGATGCAGGCGTCGTCATCGTTGACCCGACTCCTGCAGTACTGGACCAGTATCGCGAGCAGCAGGCGCGCTTGCTGCGTGAACGAAAGAAACTCAGCAAGCTCAAGAAAACCCCGGCCGTCACGCTCGATGGCGTACACGTTACATTGCTTGCGAATATTGAGTTTCCGGATGACTGCGTTGCCGCAATGGAGGCAGGCGCCTCCGGCGTAGGACTTTTCCGCTCGGAGTTCCTGTTCATGGGACGCGCTGGGTTCGTCAACAAGCTGCCGACGGAAGACGAACAATTCGAGTCTTATCGCAAGGCTGTGATAGCGATGAAGGGTCGGCCGGTCACGATTCGTACACTCGATATCGGTGCCGACAAACCGCTGGATGCCGCCGAGCAGACTGCGCTAAATCCGGCGCTGGGTTTGCGGGCGATTCGTTACTGCCTCGCGGAGCCGCAACTTTTTCTGGCGCAACTACGCGCCATTTTGCGTGCTTCTGCATACGGGCCGATCAAGATATTGATCCCGATGCTCGCCCATGCATTTGAAATTGACCAGTCTCTGGCCATGATCGAGCAGGCGAAATCACAACTGCGTGAAGCAAACAAAAAGTTTGATCCGCAGATACCTGTCGGCGCGATGATCGAAATTCCGGCCGCTGCACTGACGCTGCCGATGTTCGTCAAACGCATGGATTTCCTGTCGATCGGTACGAATGACCTTATCCAATACACGCTGGCGATCGATCGGGTCGACCATGAGGTCGCGCACTTATACAACCCCCTGCATCCTGCTGTCTTGTACCTACTGGCGAGCACCATCAGTGTCGGCGCCAAGGCAGGAATACCAGTATCGGTCTGCGGCGAAATGGCCGGCGATACCAAGTTGACGCGCTTGCTGCTAGGAATGGGATTGCGTGAGTTTTCCATGCATCCGGCGCAGTTACTTTCAGTGAAGCAGGAGATCCTGAAAAGCGACCTCACGCGCATCATCCCGCAGACAAAGAAAATCATGCGTACATTTGAGCCAGCGGCAATTGCGGATGCAGTAGAGCAATTGCGGTTACTTTAATCCTGCAGGTTTGACGGCAGCGCCCGAGTTGTTTATTCTTACGCATACGCGCCGATTTGACTGGTTGTTATCAACCTCAGCTTGCGGGCGCATGGGATATCCCGCATAAATACGGCTAAAGCGAGCTTGGAAATGAGCCCACAACGTAGCCCGATGCGCGAACCGCTATCGGGCTTTTTTATTTGACGGTATTGGGGGCAAGAGTGTGGGTGGCACCATGCACCGCGAACTCTTGCCCGAACTGATCAAACAATGAACTGATCAAACAATGAAATCTCTTGGAGTTGTTGCACCTCAGTCCATGCATTTTTCGACGCCGCTCGCGTTGCAGAGCGGCGCGTCACTGGCCGATTACACGCTGGTATATGAAACGTACGGGACGCTCAACGCCGACCATTCAAACGCGGTCCTGATTTGCCACGCGCTCAATGCGTCGCATCATGTCGCCGGCGTCTATGTCGACGACAAGGATGGAAAAAAACATATCGGTTGGTGGGACAACATGGTCGGGCCAGGCAAGCCGCTCGATACAGATAAATTTTTTGTCATCGGCGTCAATAACCTCGGCTCCTGTTTCGGATCCACCGGCCCGATGCACCAGAATCCTGCAACCGGCAAGCCCTATGGTGCCGACTTCCCGGTTGTGACTGTAGAAGATTGGGTGCATGCGCAGGCGCGACTTGCCGATGAACTGGGCATACAGCAATTTGCGGCAGCAATGGGCGGCTCGTTGGGCGGCATGCAGGCGCTGGCGTGGAGCATGATGTATCCGGAACGCATACGCCATTGCGTCGTGATTGCATCGACGCCTATGCTGTCTGCGCAAAACATCGCATTCAATGACGTCGCACGCCAGGCAATCATGTCCGACCCGGATTTTCATGGCGGCCATTTCTATGAACATGGCGTGGTGCCGAAAAACGGCTTGCGCGTCGCCCGCATGATCGGCCATATTACCTACCTGTCCGATGACGACATGGCAGAGAAATTCGGCCGCGATCTGCGCGCCGGAAAATACCAATTCGACTTCGGTATTGATTTTGAAATCGAATCCTATCTGCGCTATCAAGGCGACAAGTTTGCAGAGTATTTCGATGCGAATACTTATCTGCTGATTACGAAGGCACTGGATTACTTTGATCCGGCCAAAGAGTTTGCCGGCGATCTGACCAAGGCACTGTCTAATACGACCGCGCAATTCCTGCTCGCGTCGTTTACCACCGATTGGCGATTCTCACCCGAGCGTAGTCGCGAGATTGTCCAGGCGTTGGTCAACAACAAGCGCAAGGTCACTTATGCAGAGATCGCAGCGCGTCATGGGCACGATGCGTTTTTACTCGACGATGCGCGTTACCTGAATGTGGTGCGCTCCTACTATGGTCAGGTATGGCAGGAAATCGAAGCAAGGGGTGTCGCATGAATTTCAGTGAACTAAGCGCGCTGCGCCCCGACCTCGCCTTCATTGCGCACTGGGTGCGCAACGATACCCATGTCCTTGATCTTGGCTGCGGCAACGGCGTCATGCTCGACTATCTGCAATCGGACAAACGCTGCATCGGTTACGGCATTGAAATCGATGACAGCGCGATTCCGCTCTGCGTTGACCGCGGCGTGTCTGTCATCCAGCAGGATCTGGAAGCGGGCCTGGCGATTTTTGCAGACAATGCCTTTGACACTGTGCTTTGCCTGTCCGCACTTCAGATGATGAAAAACGTAGAGGGTATCTTGCGCGATATTACTCGCGTCGGACGCGAAGCGATTGTCTCCTTCCCCAACTTTGCCTACTGGCCCCATCGCGTCGCATTGCTGCGCGGACGGATGCCGGTGTCGAAGAGCCTACCGTATGACTGGTACGACACGCCTAACTTGCGATGCGCGACGATTAAGGACTTCGAGGAACTTGCCAACGAGGTAGGACTCGAAGTGCTCGAACGGGTTGCATTGGTGGATGGCAAGCCGGTGACGTTTTTGCCGAACTGGCGAGGCAGTCTTGCGGTGTTTCGGTTGAAGAAAAAATAATACATACGCCGTCAATTCTAATTCGTAAAAAACGACTCAGTCGTTGGAAGTGCTGTCCTACCGAAATGACAAGTTAATGTCCACATCCTCTTCGCCAGGCTGGAAAAGCTACTTGAACGCTCGAATGCTGACTTTGGTATTCCTCGGTTTCAGCTCTGGTCTTCCGCTATTCATTCTCATTAACCTGCTACAAGCCTGGCTTGCCAAGGCTGGCCTGAACGTCAAGGCACTTGGCCTTTTCGCACTCGTGATGTTTCCCTATACATGGAAGTTTATGTGGTCACCATTAATGGACCGCTTCAGCTTCGGTGCGCTTGGACGGCGACGCGGGTGGATGGCATTGACGCAAGGCCTGCTGTTCATCGCGATCGGTGGGTTAGGGATGCTGGATCCGCACACGCAAATACCGCTGATTGCATTCATGGCGTCGGTCGTCGCTTTTCTCTCCGCCAGCCAGGATATCGTGATTGATGCCTACAGTCGTGAAATCCTCTCCGACCAAGAGCAGGGGCTCGGTGCGGCAGTCAAAGTCAATGCTTACAAAGTGGCCGGCATGGTACCGGGTGCGTTGTCTCTTATCCTCGCTGACTTGATGTCGTGGCACGCTGTATTCTGGATCACGGCAGCCTTTATGCTGCCTGGTTTCGTCTGCACGCTACTGATCAAGGAGCCCGAGGTTTATGGCGCGCCGCCGAAAAACATGCGAGAAGCAATCGTTTTGCCATTCCGCGAATTCATCCACCGCGACGGCTGGAATAAGGCAATGTGGATATTGGGTTTTATTTTCTTGTATCGTATCGGCGATGGCATGGCTGCTACGCTCGCAACCAAGTTTTTGATTGACCTAGGCTTTCGGCTCACTGAAATTGGCGCGATTGCTAAACTCACTCTTTTCTGGGGAAGCTTTGCCGGCGGCATCGTTGGTGGTATATGGATGCTGCGGCTCGGGATCAATCGCGCTCTCTGGATTTTCGGTGCAGTTCAGGCATTTACGAGTTTGGGCTTTGCGCTGCTCGCGCATGTAGGCCCGAGTTTGCCGATGCTGGCACTGACCTTCGGATTTGAAGCTTTTGGTGTCGGTCTCGGAACCGCTGCGTTTGTCGCGTTTATCGCGAAAACTTCTGATCCGCGCTACACCGCGACGCAATACGCGTTGTTCTCAAGTCTGGCCGCCGTACCGCGCACGTTCGCCACATCGTCCGTCGGATTCATCGTTGCCCAGACCGGCTGGTTCACATTTTTCATTCTGTGTTTCGCACTGGCGCTACCCGGCATGTTGATGCTGCCTAAAATCGCGCCGTGGAATGAAAAATAACGTCAGGCGTCGTGCGCATATTCAATCGTCAACGGCGCGTGATCCGAAAAGCGCTCATCTTTATATATAGACACTGCAGTCGCAGTCGCTGCGATGCCCGGTGTCGCCACGTGATAGTCGATGCGCCATCCGACATTCTTCGCCCACGCCTGACCACGGTTACTCCACCACGTGTATTGCTCCGCACGCGTGTCTACACGTCGAAACACATCAACCAGATCAAGATCGTCGAACACACTCGTTAACCATGCGCGCTCTTCCGGTAAAAAGCCGGAATTTTTCTTGTTGCCCTTCCAGTTTTTCAGATCGATTTCCTTGTGCGCGATATTCCAGTCGCCACACAGAATCACCTCACGTCCCCTAGCCTTCAAGTCAGCCAGATGCGGCATGAACACTTCCATGAAGCGAAATTTCGCCAGTTGCCGCTCCGGGCCGGAAGAACCGGATGGGCAATATACCGAGATGACACTGAGATTGCCAAAGTTACATTCCACATACCGTCCTTCGGCATCGAACTCGGGGCAACCAAAACCAATGACTACCGAATCTGCTTTGATGCGGCTATAAATGCCCACGCCCGAATATCCTTTTTTCTCCGCGTAATGGAAGTGCCCAAAATATCCGCTCGGGGAAAGCAGGTCCGGCGACATGTCGGCGGCTTGTGCTTTGAGTTCCTGGACACAAACGACATCGGCGTCTTGTTTGGCCATCCACTCAAAAAACCCCTTTTTTGCAGCGGAACGGACGCCATTGAGGTTGGCAGAAATGATCTTTAACATGATTTGAATAGGAAAATATCAGGCGCCTAGAATAACCGAATTAATGGACGGGAGCATTGTCGGCACGAAGCTTGCATTTCCAGTGATACAAGTCGGATATCGCTTTAGAATGAGGGCCGGTCTCGTTTTTTATTGACAGTTTTCGTCATTTTTATAAGGTTTGCGCCAATCTTGAGTAACCTACGACAACAATTTATTGCCTTCTCGGTAACTGCGGGCGTCCTGCGTTTCGGCGAATTCGTAACCAAAGCCGGCCGCAATTCCCCCTATTTTTTCAACGCCGGATTGTTCAGCGACGGCGCAAACTTGGGACAACTGGGAGAATTTTATGCGCAGACCTTGATCGACTCCGGTGTCGAATTCGACATGCTGTTCGGGCCGGCATACAAGGGAATCACACTCGCCTCCGCCACCGCGGTAGAGTTGGCCCGCAAGGGCCGCAATGTGCCATTCGCCTTCAACCGCAAGGAAGCCAAGGATCACGGTGAGGGTGGCGTCATGGTGGGTGCCCCTTTGCAAGGCCGCGTTGTTATTATCGACGACGTCATATCCGCCGGAACGTCAGTGCGGGAATCCGTCAACATGATCGTTGCAGCAGGCGCGACGCCATGCGCCGTCCTGATCGCATTGGACCGTATGGAACGATCGGGCAAGGATGGCGAATTATCAGCATTTTCCGCAGTGCAGGAAGTCAGTCTGAATTTCGCCATCCCGGTGATTTCGATTGCCAACCTGAATGATTTGTTCGACTATATTTCCGCAGCAGGCGCGGATTCCCGGCAAGCGCAATACAAAGAAGCCATAGCGGCTTATCGCAACCGTTACGGCACCGAGTAGTCTGATTGTTCCAAGCATAATGGGGAGCGTGATGAATAACACCGTCAAGACGTGGCTGTTGATCTCTTGTTTAATCATTCCCTGCATAGGCCAGGCCAAGGTATTCCTGTGCAAGGATGCGTCGGGCCACACGATTTCCTCCGATCGCCCTATTCCTGAATGTGCCGACCGCGCCGTGCGCGAATTGGGCGAGAACGGCGTGGTAAAACGCGAAATAGCGGCGCCGCTCACTCCCGCAGAGAGGCATGAAAAAGAAGCCGCCGAAGCAAAGAAAAAAGCCGATGCAATCGCTGCTGAAGCGCAAGCAAATACCGACCGCGCAATGATGGCGAGATTCCGCAATGAGGCAGATATTGCATCTGCCCGGGGCAGGGCGCTTGATAGCCCGCAAGACCAAATCAAGAGGGAGAAAATATCGCTCGCGGTGTCCGAAAAAGATTTAAAGCAGGTGAACAGCGACATCGCCGCGAGTGAAAAAAATAAGCAGAAACCAGCCGCCGTATTGTTAGGAAAAAAGGAGGACGCCGAACAAGCTATTGCCAACTCAAAGAAAATTATCGGCGAACGCGAAGAAGATATAGCGCAAATTAACCAGAAATTTGACGACACATTGAAGCGCTTCCGTGAAGTAAACGGGGCGACCGTATCGGCAAAATAGGGGGCTAGAATAACAAAGCCGCGTGGAGAATATGGCTCCACGCGGCTTATTTTTTGTGCGAAGAATTACTTCAACTACCGTAACCTCAGCTCGACAATTTTTTCTTCAACAGCTCTGTCAGTTGCGCCGGGTTCGCCTTGCCTTTGGATGCTTTCATCGCTTGGCCGATCAATGCATTAAATGCTTTTTCTTTGCCGGCCCGAAATTCTTCAACCGATTTTGTATTGGCTGCCAACACCTCATCAATGATAGCCTCCAGCGCACCCGAATCCGAAATCTGCCTCAAACCCTTCGCATCGATGATCTCGTCAGCCAGTGCCGGCTGATCTGATTTCGCCTCCCACATCGCCGCGAATACCTCTTTCGCAATTTTGTTCGAGATGGTGCCATCGGCAATCCGCTGCAGCAACAGCGCAAGTTGCGCGGCACCGACGGGCGCCTCAGCGATGTCCGTGCTTTCGCGGTTCAAGGTGGATGCCACATCGCCCATCAGCCAGTTCGCCGCGGGCTTGGCCTGCGATTTTCCGGTGATCGTCGCAACCGCTTCAAAATAAGCCGCCATCGCCTTGGATTGGGTCAACACTGCAGCGTCATACTCCGGCAGGCCAAAGTCGTTGACGAAACGTTCGCGCATCGCGCCAGGCAACTCAGGCATTGACGATTTCACACGTGCGATCCACTCCTGTGCAATCACCAACGGCGGCAAATCGGGATCGGGGAAGTAACGATAATCCTGCGCGTCTTCCTTGCTGCGCATTTCGCGGGTTTCTTTTTTATCCGGATCGTACAACCGGGTCGCTTGCACCACGCGGCCACCATCTTCAATCAATTCGATCTGGCGTCTTACTTCATAGTTGATCGCATCTTCAAGAAAACGGAACGAGTTCAGGTTCTTGATCTCGCAACGGGTGCCGTATGCCTGCTGACCGACCGGCCGCACCGATACGTTGGCGTCGCAACGGAACGACCCCTCCTGCATGTTGCCGTCGCAAATGCCCAACCAGGTGACCAGGGAATGCAGCGCCTTCGCATACGCAACTGCCTCCGCCGCGCTACGCATATCCGGCTCGGTGACGATTTCCAATAGCGGTGTGCCGGCACGGTTAAGATCGATGCCAGTCATGCCGTGATAGTCCTCATGCAATGATTTTCCGGCGTCTTCTTCAAGATGTGCACGGGTCAATTGCACGGTTTTGATCTCGGCCTTGCCATCTTTCTCAAGGATAAACGACAGCTTGCCACCCTGTACCACCGGAAGCTCGAATTGGCTGATCTGATATCCCTTCGGCAAATCGGGATAGAAATAATTCTTGCGTGCAAAAACAGAATGCGGTGCAATCGTCGCGTCGACCGCAAGGCCGAACTGAATTGCGCGCTCGACAGCACCCTTGTTCATGACCGGCAGCACGCCCGGCAGTGCAAGATCGACGGGCGATGCCTGCGTGTTCGGCTCGGCACCGAATCGGATCGATGAACCACTGAAAATCTTTGACTGAGTCGTAAGCTGCGCGTGCGTCTCAAGACCGATGACTACTTCCCACTGCATGGTGACCTCACTGGAAATTACTCTTTATGAAAATTTGTTTGCATTACTCGATTATGGAAATCATTTTTGCGGCTGCACATTGATCCGGCATTAAATTCCGGATCAACGAGTCTATGATTTTAATTGAATCGGGAAATTCTGATTCTCTCACGCTAATTCGCAGCCGACTACTTCTGCCTAGCCAATGCAGACCGTTTCTCTTGCGATGGCGCCCGCGCAACGTGCGATTTTGATTGTTGAGGACTAACCTGTGAACCTGCCACAATTAAACTTGAGCCTTTTTCATTGACATAATTTACTCTCCGGATCTTCGCCAAGAACTGTCCATAAAATACGCGCACATCACATCATTATTATTTGCGTGTACTTGCCTAGATAGTACACATCACCTGCAGCTTCAGACTGTTAGCAGCCGTTGGGATTTTTCACAAGGGCGACAGCATTGCAGCGGAAGAGGCCACTCAGATTTGAGCGTGACCGTCGCAAACAACGCGGACATGGCAAAGCGTCACATGCGCCGAATGGCGTACTTGGCCTACTCATCAATTCCTAGTGCAGGCCGAAATGCAGGATTCATCACAAATCCACCACCCTCCGCAGCCCGAGCGGCCCGCACTTGTAGCACCTTGAGATCGTAGTTCACGCTAAAAATGTAGTGGACTTGATCATCAGCAGTACGAATTCCGAATATACCGTAGTACAAAAGAAAATCGATGACCTTTTGGATTTCCACATCACCAATACCTGCACCTTTTATTAGTTGTTCCAATTCAGAACGATCCAGGCATGCAGGTGCATCAATAAACTGGTAGAGCAAATCTTTAGCCGCAGGAAATACATCGGTAAGCTCATGATCAAGCTCGACCAATAAGTCTTGTGAGTACGCTCGCACCCCCTTTTCTAGATCAGAATCTTCAATCTTTATGTGCGCCAGATTGGCAGCAAACCCTTTAGCGTGGGCGAATATTTTGATCACATTTCTCGGACGCATCAGCGATCGTTCGATGATGTATGATGAGGTTTCCTCACCTCGGTAGTGCGATACACAAAGTCTCGGCCAAAGCTGGTTAAAGGTAAGTTCTCTTGATTCTACTGGCATTGATGCGACCAATCTGAGCCGCAACAACTCGCGTAACATATCGGGATCTGTCCAATCAAGTGTGACTCGCATCTCTTTTCCGTAGTCCGAACTCTGTCGCATTAGGTGTTCATAGACATCGTTTCGAATGAATACCACGCAGTGAACTATGTGGTCAGCCTTTCGCATGTCGCGTTCGACCTTTCGTCCAGCGTCGATAAGGCATCGCAGCACCATGGCGTCCACCACATCGACCCCTTGTGTACTCCAGCCTTTGTCGAGATTATCGAACAGAACCCAAATACTTTCCTTATGCTTCAGATAGGTGGTGACCTGCGCTCGCAGCTTCTTGACATCATGCGAATAGACCAACTGTGTTACTTGATCAGTGCTTAACTTCGTACCATCGCTGTCACCGAAGCGTTGTCCATAGTCCTGCGCAATGCGCTGGGAAAGAGCTAGCAATCTTTCTGAAAAATCACCCTCGACTGAGTGCCCTTCGGTCTTATATGTCCGTTCTAACTCAAGGTACAGGTCTCGGATTTCGTGATTAAACTTGTGCGCGTTCTGATCTTTCTCGAGGAGCTTATAGGTAATCTCAAGAAGAATGAGGTACTCCCAGAACGCAGTGACCAAATGATGGCTTGCACCTTGGGTGAGATGCGCGAGGATGTCCTCCTTGAGTTTCAGAAGCTGATACCCTTCCGGCTTTAGGTCCAATACGACATTGCGTTTGTCTGCTCTAATCTTGTCACGCATTTGGATGAATAGGGCGGTCTTTCCAGCTCCCTTACGTCCCACCACAAGATTTGCTTCGCCGCGCAATGCCTTTCTAAACTGGTCTGTTGCCAAGAAGTAGGATCCGAGCGTCGTCATCTCGTTCTCCGCTGTCGGGTCACCGATAAGTAGTGACTGGAGCTGTGTAAGTTTTCGTAATGGCGTCGGGTCTTTTTGCTGCAAATAGTCCGTAATTTCCAACGAGAAATTTGCGATGTGCTCCACAATGTCCTCGGGGCGCGAATACGTCTTCACTGCGTCACGAACGTCAAGCGGCACTCGCGCATTGGCGTGCGCGAGGATCAACGTCGGCTTACCCATTCCGTGAGCGAGGCCTGCGACAAAAAGGCTCCGTACGTCGTGAACCAAATTCCCATCATGGTCGCCGGCCAAGATAGATAGCAATACACCTGCCGAGCTACCGACCTGTCGAATGGCATCTGACGCTGAAAGACGAGAGTCTTCTGCTGGATTAAAGCTTCTATATTTATATTTCGCCTTCTTGAGGCGCGAGGTCATCAATGTTGCAATGCCACCTTTGGCTGGAGGCTCAACGACATAGACCGGAGCCAATCGATCAAGCGTCGCGCTGACCGACATTGAAGTGGGATCAACATAGGCCGACAACGAGTTTGCTAACCCTTCGTCGTCGATGTATGTTTCGTAGCCAAGGGTGTCGAAAATTCCCGCTTCTCGAGCAATCTTCTGATCGCCCTCTGTTGACTCATGGCGAACAAGAAAGCAACGGCGCGATCTTCCGATAGCAAAACCGATCTCGTAGACAACATTGAGGTTCAGATAGGTAATGTCAGCGACGACGTACTTCGAGGCATCTATACCATCAAGAATTGGTGAGATTAGCGGATTACCCGCTATATCATTAAATTCCCAAGGAGTGTACTGGATACGTTTTCCTACTTTCCGGTTGGCCTTTGCGACGCCTAGAGCAATTAGCTCAGCAAGGCGGGCATCGCGAGATGAATATGCAACGAAGGCTGTCGGAGTCTGGTCAGGGGTTGAGTCCATCTACCTTCCCTATATATTTGGTTGTTATGCCTGCAATCGTATCCCATTATTGGACGCGGAAGTGCGTACTTGAATCAGCCTCGTAACCCCACTTGTTCGCCAAGTTTAACGGCAAGGCCGTGACTGGTCACCCTTCGGCGATTGAACTCGGTCACACACCTATCCTGAAAGGCTACATCACCGGCATTACACACTTCGCGCGCAGAACGACACAACAGCTGTGATTATGAGAAGCTAGCTCAAATCAATATCTGGTGAAGCCACAGTCCTTTACAATTGATCAATTGCCGTAGCGATCCTGACACCCACAGTTTGAGAGAGACGCCTATGGACTTTATCAGTGGCTTCCTAATCGAAGATTTTCAGTGATTTAATAATCCGCATCAAAGCGGAGAAAAATTCAAATATATGTACGAGAAAATGGCGAATACGATTGCTGAAAGTAGTCTTGCGACGCAGTTGCACGTCGCAGAGGAGGTTTTGCAATCTGCGTGGGCTGAAGTCGATCGACTTAAACGCCTTCTGGGTATTGAGGATGGAAACCCATTGCTTGATTATGTCATCCAGACGCTTTGCCTCAAAAATGATGCTGCATTGTGCCGACTAATAAATGTTGGACCGCCTCTCATCAGCAATATCAGGACCCGTAAACAAAATATTCCCGCTTCTCTGTATATCGTGTTCTCGAAATTTACTGGATTGAGTACGAATGAATTGAAAAACATTATGCGGCGATCTGAGCCGAGTCTGAAACGCACTCTCGTCCGACCTCCTTACCCCAATTCGCGAAGGCCCCAGGCACGCCCTCTTAAGCTTCCAAACCAATTGCTTGATTATGTTATCAAGATGTGCGGTCTCAAAAATGACGCTGACTTGGCGCGCGCGTTGGGCGTCAGCCCGCCTATGTTAAGCATGTTCCGGAAGGGTAAACATGAAGTGTCAGCAACCATGTACGTGGCGTTTCACGATTTGACCGGGCTGAGTATCGCAGAACTGAGAAACATTGCGCGCCCCAATGAATCGATTCCCGAAGGTGGTTTTAAACAAGTCCCGTGAGGTCTTGCAAGCTTTTTATCGGTGCGCATAGTCGGGCTTAGTCTCCAAATTTATATCACGTGGCAGACCATAGAGATTCATGCGTGTTTAGGTACAAAGGTGGCGAATCATACAATCGACCTCAGGTCGGCGTCCGTCAACTCGCCATCATTGAAGCCGGGTGGCTCCTTTGAATATAGTGTCGTGAGACACTCTCAAGAAACCAGCATAGATGCAAGACCTGCGGCCGCACCGATCACAACACCACCCCAAAATACGGGGGCCACATCATTCCATTGCGCAGCATTGAATACCATCCGAATACCGACAAACATGAGTGCCATCGTAACCACGGTAACCGAGATAGTAGTCAGCCATGTCTGCACGCTATTCAGCATGGTCGTGCCTTTGCTGAATTGCGCAAAAGCCGGGGGCGAAACCATCAAACAGCATGCGGATACATAAGCCAGTTTCAAATTGCTTTTCATTGTTCTATCCCTTTGTAATTTTTAGTCGATCATCATGGAAGTGACGGATCTCTTTTTTGGCTTTACTGCAATCGGTCCTGCCGCCGATTCTGAACCCAGTACTTTCGTTACGTACCCTAACTGACCACCTTTGACAAAATCTCCCGCGTAATAGCAGGATAAAGCTGCATGAATCGCGGTGTATTCACGAACCGTTCCTTGAGGGCTATAGCCGGCTTTAATTGCACCCACGTAGCATGTCTTTAATATTTCGGCAGACGCGCGCAAGTTTTTGCAGGTATCAAAACCTTGCGCGATATTCGTGTTCCAGCCTAGCCGCTGAAATGCACGCGATTAACCTGGCCTGTCCCGACGGAATAGTTATATCCGGTGTTTTCGAGATTTGCTACCGTTGCGATAGCCTAGCCGATGTTTCGTGGTTGGCGAAGCAAGTGGCCGCCAACTACACCTATCGCATATGGATTACCTGATGATTCAACGTGGATAATTTTTTCCATCAACGCTGGATGGACGCCGACTGCGCAGTCTATTGGAATCATCCTCGTCGTACTCCTTAGGAAACTTGCCTACGAGGGAAAATCCAGATTTTTATTTATTGCCAATATTATCACGCCTAAAATCTTCAAAATGAGACTTTTCCTTACGGCATGTAAAGTTGATCCAGGAAATTAGCCTGATCTTTGCAAAAATTCGCGAGACGATCGCGCAGGATTTTGATTTGCAAGGGGATTTTGTGATGGAGCGTCATAGTTGGCCTACGACCGATTGAACAAAATTCTCTTGCGAAACAAAAGACTAACGAGGGTCCGCGCAATTTGCGCAAAGGTCAGGTCAAGGGTTCGTCCAAACACTAGCTTGGCGCGCAAGATGCTGAAGTGGAGACCTACAAATGAAAAACCGAACCCGCATGCTCGACGCAGCATTGATCTGCGCCGGCATCGGGCTGCGTTCGCCTATGAGGCGATGCACATACG
>Ga0207118_1058_pt1 | contig 22417 bp, 24 predicted proteins | sample Alteio_BWMinHeat_42_FD_153507 | JGI IMG/M metagenome (GOLD analysis project Ga0207118, IMG submission 153507) | Enriched cells from forest soil in Barre Woods Harvard Forest LTER site, Petersham, Massachusetts, United States -... | ecosystem: Environmental > Terrestrial > Soil > Temperate forest >...
CGACATTGAACAAATCACGGATGTGATCGACAGCGTTAACAAGATGCTGGAGGCACAAAGTACCAAGCTTGAGAGTGTACTTTGGAAGGCTGTTACGCAGACATCGAGCTTTTCTAACAGTTGCATTTGACATGGTTTGTATCAAAGTAATCGGGCATTCAGTCCGAAATGAAAAATAGCGGGAGCAGAAATGGCAAAATCGATATTGGCAGTGGACGACTCGGGCTCATTGCGCCAGATGGTGGTCTTCAGCTTGCGTGCGGCAGGTTATCAGGTCACGGAAGCGGTAGATGGCCAGGATGGATTGGATAAGGCGAAAGCGCAGACGTTTGATCTCGTTCTTACGGATCAGAATATGCCGCGCATGGATGGCCTGACGCTGATCCGGTCATTGCGCGCCATTCCGAATTATCAACGCGTCCCCATGTTGATGCTGACGACCGAGTCAAGCGATGATATGAAATCCAAGGGGAGGGCGGCTGGTGCCAACGGTTGGCTGGTAAAACCGTTTGACCCGCAGCGCCTCACGGAAGTGGTAAAAAAAGTCATAGGCTGACACACCTTGTCCGGCGGGAAATCGATGTCAAGCATGAATGATAGGATGGAAAAATGACCATTGATATGAGCCAGTTCTTCCAGGTATTTTTCGACGAGACGGAAGAACTTCTCGCGGAAATGGAAAAGCTGCTTCTGGCGATTGACGTGGAAGAACTCAATGCCGTTTTTCGCGCCGCTCATTCGATCAAGGGCGGCGCTGCCACATTTGGCCTGACGGATTTGACAGAAGTTACACATGTATTGGAGTCGCTGCTCGATCGCATACGCAAAAATGAAATGGTACTTACAGGAGAGCACGTTGACGCTTTCCTGATCGCAAAAGATATCCTTAAAATGCAGTTGGACGGACACCGGCTGCATACCCCCGTTGACCACGACGCTGTCGCTGATGTGCGGATGATGCTCCAGTTTCTGTCAAAGGACGCCGCTATCAGTGCCCCACCGACGATGATCGTTGATGCCGGCAAGCACCCAGTCGATTCTGTCGGCGAATGGATGCACCACTTCCTGATTGAACTGCCGGAATTACCCAAGCGTGACGTAGATGCATTGGCGCTTGAACTTGCACTGATGGGAACGGTCAGCAAAACAGCAGTTGATGATAAAAAGTTTGTCTTTGTACTTGCTACTAATGAATGCGCCGACGACATCATTGCGATCTGTTCATTCATATTGGACCCAAAGGACATCGTGGTTACCGAGGAAGCGCCACCGGCGCCGAAACCGGTCCGTGCCGCTGCTGCAAAACCCGCAGATGCAACTGACGGAGCCGATCCTGGGTATGGTTTTTTCGACTCGCCGAATTCGTCCAAGGAAGACGAACAAGGGTATGGTTTTTTTGAACCGCTTCCGCCAATCGAGCCTCAAAAAGAAGAGGCACAGGGATATGGGTTTTTCGAGCCTCTTGACGCAGTAGCGGAGGAAGAGCCCATCCAGATAGCTTCTGCCGTAGAAATACCGGCGCAAACTATTGCGGCGTCGGAGCCATCGATTGCTACTACCGTGGAAAAAAAATCAGTCGGCAGGCGTGAGTCCGACAAGGGGCCTACCAATCAGGAAACTTCGTCAATTCGTGTCAGTGTGGAAAAAGTAGACCAGTTAATCAACCTGGTCGGCGAATTGGTAATTACACAGGCAATGATCGAACAGCGTTCCGACACGTTGGATCCGATGATTTACGAACGCTTGCTGAATAGCGTTACTCAACTTACCCGCAACACACGTGATCTGCAGGAAGCGGTCATGTCGATACGCATGATGCCGATGGATTACGTGTTCTCGCGCTTTCCTCGCATGGTGCGTGACCTTGCGAGCAAGCTCGGCAAGAAAGTAGACTTCATTACGCATGGTGCCGCGACGGAGTTGGACAAGGGTTTGATTGAACGCATCGTCGATCCGCTTACCCATCTGGTGCGCAATAGTATCGACCATGGCATTGAAACCCCTGCTGTCCGTATCGCCGCAGGCAAGAGCGAGGCCGGGAAGCTATCGCTATCCGCTGGACATCACGGCGGCAATATTGTGATCGAAGTCACCGATGACGGTGGTGGTTTGAATCGCGCCCGGATTATCGAAAAAGCCAAGCAGCAAGGCTTGCCTGTATCCGATCTGATGCCAGACTCGGATGTCTGGCAATTGATTTTCGCGGCAGGTTTTTCAACCGCAGAAACAATTACGGATATTTCCGGCCGCGGTGTCGGCATGGATGTCGTCAAACAAAATATCACTGCAATGGGTGGCATTGTAGACATTCGTTCTGCCAAAGGTTTTGGCACAACCATATCTATTTCCTTACCTCTGACGCTCGCGATTCTCGATGGGATGTCGATCAAGGTTGGCGAAGAAATTTACATCCTTCCCCTTGGTTACGTTATCGAATCGTTACAGCCTGCACCGGCCGATATCAAAGAGATCAGTGGTCAGGGTCGCGTAGTGAAAGTGCGCGGCGAGTATCTGCCGTTGATTCCCCTCTATCAGATGTTCGATATCGTGCCCCATTTTACAAACCCGTCGGAAGGGATAGTCGTGATCCTGGAATCCGAAGGTCGGAAAGCCGGATTGTTTGTGGATGACCTCGTGGGACAACAGCAGGTCGTCGTAAAAAATCTCGAATCAAACTACCGCAAAGTTGCAGGTATTTCCGCCGCCACTATTTTGGGTGACGGCGGAGTATCGCTGATTATTGACGTCGCCGCGTTGCTGCGCTCCAGTCGCCAACTCACCGATGAATCCATTCATTCCTGACAAGGAAGAGAGACCATCATGCAAGCTCCACAATCTGCCGGCCCTGCTTTGGGCGCTATATCCGACCGCGATGCCGGCGGCCGCGAATTTCTCGCGTTTACGCTGGGAAGGGAAGAATATGGAATCGATATTCTCAAGGTTCAGGAAATCCGCGGCTATGAAGCTGTTACGCGTATCGCGAATGCGCCCGAATTCGTCAAAGGCGTCGTCAATCTTCGCGGCATCATTGTCCCGATTGTCGATATGCGGATCAAGTTTCAGTTGGGCGAGCCCACATACGATCAGTTCACCGTCGTCATTATTTTGAATATCGCCGGCCGGGTAATGGGCATGGTCGTTGATAGCGTGTCAGATGTCATCACCCTATCGCCGGATCAGGTCAAGCCGGCTCCCGAGATTGGCACTGCGCTCAATACCGATTACCTGATCGGCTTGGGAACACTCGACGAACGGATGCTGATTCTGGTTGATATAGACAAATTGATGTCCAGTGCCGAAATGGGCTTGATGGAACGAATCGCTGCATAGGCAAGAAGCGTATAAGAGAACAAAGGGCACCACATGTTGAAGAATTTGACCATCAAGTCGCGCTTGATTCTGGTAATTGCCGTTATGGCTTTGATGTCCACGGCCATGGGTATTATCGGACTCAGCAGCCTGGGTTCCGCTAACGATTCTCTCGGCCGAATATACGAAGAGCGGTTAATTCCAATGAGCCAATTGGAACTGGTCGGCAAGCTATTCAATCAAAATCGTCTGTCGATCGCGGAATCAATGAGCGGCGACTCCGGAGCGATTAACCAGCGACTGGATCAAGTCGATGGGAGGCTGGAGGCAATCAGCAAAAACTGGGATGCTTTCTCCAACGGAAAACTGACTCCGGAAGAGAAGAAGCTCGCTACCAAATTCAACGAAAGCCGAAAACGGTTCATCAATGAAGGCTTGAGGCCAGCGATGGCTGCGTTACGCTCCTCAAGTACAGATGACGCAACCGAACTGATGCATGGCGCAATGACCCAGCATTACGCACCGATGCAGGAAGCGTTGGACGATCTGCAAAAACTTGAGCAGGATTTGGCGAAAAGCGAGTTTGATCGACGGATTAGCCGGTACAACACGGTTCGCTACACAACGATATCTGCAATTGTGATCGGCATATTACTTTCGATTGCAATCGGGATGTGGCTGATTCAATCCATCATCGGGCCGCTTGCTGAAGCAATACAAGTTGCCAGACGTGTTGCGGCCGGCGATTTCGGTTTAAAAATCGAAGTGCACGTGAACAATGAAATCGGTGAGCTGCTGCAATCGTTGAAATTCATGAACGAAAGTCTTTCCAAAACGGTTGGCCAGGTGAGGATGGGCACTCAGACCATTAGCTTCGCATCCCAGGAAATCGCAGCAGGCAATGCAGACCTGTCGTCGCGTACAGAGTCACAGGCAAGTTCACTCGAAGAGACCGCGTCGTCGATGGAGCAGTTAACCACAACGGTCAAACAAAATGCGGATAACGCGCGGCAGGCGAATCAACTCGTGGTGTCGGCTTCCGATTTTGCAGTCAAGGGCGGTCAGGTCGTTGGGCAGGTGGTCGATACCATGGGTTCCATAAAAGAAAGCTCACGAAAAATCGTCGACATTATCGGCGTCATCGACGGTATCGCATTCCAGACAAATATTCTCGCGTTGAATGCCGCGGTTGAAGCGGCACGGGCCGGTGAGCAGGGGCGAGGATTTGCAGTCGTTGCTGCTGAGGTGCGAAATCTGGCGCAACGTTCGGCGGGCGCGGCAAAAGAAATCAAATCGCTGATCGGTGACTCTGTAGAAAAAGTCGATGCGGGCAGCAAGCTTGTGGATGAAGCCGGCAAGACCATGGATGAAATTGTCACCTCGGTCAAGCATGTAGCCGACATCATGAGCGAGATCACAGCGGCGAGTGAGGAACAGAGTTCCGGCATCGAAGAGGTGAATCAGGCAATTGCGCAGATGGACGAAATGACGCAGCAAAATGCGGCTTTGGTCGAACAGGCGGCCGCGGCAGCAGAAAGCATGCAAGAGCAAGCCTCGATGCTCACCCATGCGGTATCAATATTTAAATTGGGTGGTGCGGTACCTGTGCGTCAGAAAAAGGTGGAGCCTCCATCAACAGATAAGTCTGCTTCCCGCAGGGTGGCAATAAAGCAGCATGTCGTTGCACCCAGACGGGCGGCGTCACCGGCGCAGAAGCCACGCACTGTTGCGCCAAACAGGCACGGAGACGACTGGGAAGAATTTTGAATCGTCGGTTTGATATTGTTATGGAAAAGAAGTGGTTTTAAATTCCGGGGAAACACGAGGTGCGGCTTATTTTTATGCGCGCTCGACAGAGCATGAAGTATCCCCGTTTGTTATACCGTTGCGGCCTTTCATTGGACAAGTATCGATATGCCAGCCGTAAAGCAAGAAAAAACGGAACCACTCAAGGAATTTGAGTACACCAAGCAAGACTTTGAGCGTGTTCGCGTGATGATTTACGCGCGCGCGGGGATCTCGCTTGCTGTGAGTAAACTGGAAATGGTCTATAGCCGCCTTGCGCGTCGCCTGCGGGCAAATGGAATGACGTCTTTTCATGCCTACCTCGACACGCTGGAAAGCAGGAATGATCCGGAAGAATGGGAGGCCTTCACCAATGCATTGACCACCAACCTGACCTCGTTTTTTCGCGAAGGACACCATTTCCCAATTCTTGCTGACCACGTGTTGGGCGCCAAGGCACCAATCGTTATATGGTGCGCAGCGAGCTCAACCGGCGAAGAGCCATATTCGATTGCCATGACCCTGTGCGAGGCATTTGGGACGCTCATGCCACCGGTAAGTATCGTTGCAACCGATATAGACACCAATGTCCTGAAGGCAGCCGCAAATGGCGTGTATGCAATTGAACGATTAGAAAAAATATCGCCGGAACGCGTCAAGAAGTTTTTTTTGAAAGGCAAAGGTAGCCAGGAAGGGTTTGCGCGGATCAGGCCTGAGCTAAGGCAGCTTGTCAAGTTCAGGCAGGTCAATCTGCTGGCCGATCAATGGCCCATTTCAGGACCATTCGACGTTATTTTTTGCCGTAACGTGATGATCTATTTTGATAAGCCGACACAAAAGAAAATTCTGGAAAGGTTTGCCGTATTAATGAAGCCCAACGCATTGATGTTTGCCGGGCACTCGGAAAATTTTTCCTATGTGACCAACCTTTTCAAGTTGCAGGGAAAAACCGTTTATGAATTACAGCAGCGGGTTGCGAACACAACCAGCCTCGATACGTTGCGCAAGAGACAGGGATTATGAGTAAAGTACTCGAAGAGCAGTTTTCGTCCAATGTGTATTACGACCGGACCTTCGACCGCGACGCGGCGAAAATCCTGCCGGGGGAGTATTTTTTTACGAACAAGGACATGCTGATTGTTACGGTTCTGGGGTCATGTGTCGCTGCATGTATTCGCGATCGCCTGTCGGGTGTCGGGGGCATGAATCATTTCATGTTGCCGGATGCCGGTGCGGATGCGGACAGTCCTGTTTCGGCATCAATGCGTTATGGCACCTATGCGATGGAGGTATTGATCAATGACCTTCTCAAAGCCGGCGCAAAACGTGAAAATCTTGAAGCGAAAGTATTCGGTGGCGGAAACGTTGTGAGGGGATTTGTTGCGATCAATGTGGGCGAGCGGAATGCGCAATTTGTGCGCCAGTTTCTGAAAGCAGAAAACATCAAGATAGTTGCTGAAGATCTCAATGATATTCATCCTCGTAAAGTGTATTATTTCCCGCGGACGGGCAAGGTACTTGTCAAAAAGCTGAAGGAGCTGAACAACAATACGTTGGTGAACCGAGATCAGGATTACGCGAACCGGCTTCAGAAGAGCCCGGTCAGCGGTGCGGTCGAGCTTTTCTAGGTTCGGTCGTCGTAGCACAGGGCACATGCCCGGAAAGTACGTGTCATGAAGATCAAAGTCTTGATAGTGGATGACTCGGCGCTGATTCGAAGCGTGATGAGCGAAATCGTCGGTAGCCAGCCGGATATGGTGGTGGTCGGAGTAGCACCGGATCCGATAGTCGCGCGCGAGCTGATCAAGCAAACCAACCCGGATGTGTTGACGCTTGACGTCGAAATGCCGCGTATGGATGGCCTGGACTTTCTTGAAAAGCTGATGCGCTTGCGCCCGATGCCGGTCGTCATGGTGTCGTCGTTGACCGAACGCGGTTCGGAAATTACCATGCGGGCGCTGGAACTCGGCGCGGTTGATTTCGTCCCCAAGCCCAAGCTGTCCATCCAGGCCGGCATGCTTGAATATACCGATCTCATTGCAGACAAGATTCGCGCCGCAGCACTAGCCAAAATCCGACCGCGCAAGGGCGTGCCGGCAGCGGCAGGCAAGGGCGGGGCAGACGTCGAATTACCTCTGATCCGCAATCCTCTTACCAGTAGCGAAAAACTCATCATCATCGGTGCATCGACCGGCGGAACGGAGGCGATCAAGGGCTTCCTGATGCAGATGCCATCGGATTGTCCGGGCATCCTGATCACACAACATATGCCTGAAGGGTTTACGCGATCATTTGCGAAACGTCTCGATAGCCTCTGCAAAATTTCCGTCAAGGAGGCGGACGCCGGGGAGCGCGTCTTGCCAGGGCACGCGTACATCGCGCCCGGACATTCCCACTTGTTGCTCGCTCGAAGCGGCGCGAATTACATCACCAGGCTTGACCAGGGACCGCCGGTCAATCGGCATCGTCCATCGGTCGATGTGCTGTTTCGCTCTGCTGCTGAATTTGCAGGAAAAAATGCGATGGGCGTCATCATGACCGGGATGGGCAAGGACGGGGCAAACGGCATGCTGGAGATGAAAGACGCTGGTGCGCGAAACTTTGCACAGGATGAGGCAAGTTGCGTCGTGTTTGGAATGCCGCGGGAGGCAATCGCCGTTGGCGCGGTGCATGAGATAGGACCGCTTGATCAATTGCCGACGATGGTACTGGAATACCTCGCGGCGAATAGCAGCCGATCGTTACGTGTTTGATTGGTTTTCCTTGGTGAATATGCAGGTTGGGTTGACGAAGGAAACCCGACATCGCAACTGGAGGTTCTACGACGGTAGTGCCAGGAAAATGTCCAAATCATCAACAAGCCTGTTGCTGAAATGGCTGTAAATTTGTAAAAAACCGCCACTTTTGTGGTTTCTTAAGCTGAACTGGACAGTATGTTCGGTGCATAATAGTAATTGAGTGTGGTCAACTGGAACCGGGGGGGGGCAGTTACCAGAATTGATAACGAATATAGCGGTTCAAAGAATCGATGGAGTAATTCATGGCCGGTCCGAATACCAGATTTTTAGTCGTTGACGATTTTTCGACGATGCGACGCATCGTGCGGAATCTCCTCAAGGAGCTGGGATATGTACATGTAGACGAGGCCGAGGACGGTGCGATGGCATTATCCAAATTGCGCCATGAGCAATTCGACTTCGTTATCTCCGACTGGAACATGCCCAACATGGATGGCTTGACTATGTTGAAAGCAATACGGGCGGATGCAAAGCTGGCAAAAATCCCCGTATTGATGGTCACAGCGGAAGCAAAAAAAGAAAACATTATTTCTGCAGCACAGGCGGGCGCAAATGGATATGTCGTTAAACCCTTTACCGCAGCCACGCTGGACGAGAAACTCGCAAAGATCTTCGAAAAACTAGAAAAAGTAGGAGCTTAACGTGGACAGTGCCGACTCGGATTCAACTAGCGCTGCTAATGCATCAAGTCCAACCGGATTGACCGCTCTCCAACATGATGAAGTGCTGACGCGTGTCGGCCAAATGACGCGGAGCCTTCATGAGAATCTGCGAGGATCGGGCTTCGATAAAATAATAGAGAAGGCCGCCCATGATATTCCAGGTGCGCGGGATCGACTGGACTACGTGTTCAAGATGTCCGAACAGGCGGCACAGCGCGTGCTTAACGCCACCGATGCGGCGGGCCCGCTGCAAAGCAAGATCGATGCAGGTGCGGCAGGTATTGCTGTAGGTTGGAACGACGCGATGGATGCGCCTTTCTCGGAAGCGAAATACAAAGAGATGGCCGAACGCACACTCGAATATCTCGATGTAACACGGAGTGCTACCGAGGCAACCAGGCAGCATCTGCTGGATATCATGATGGCTCAGGATTTCCAGGATCTCACTGGGCAAGTTATTAAAAGAGTGACCGAGCTCGCACATAATCTGGAGCAGCAACTATTGCAGTTATTGGTTGATTACGCACCACCTGAAGTACGAGCTGAAATGAGCGATGGGCTGTTGAATGGTCCGAACATCAGTCCGGTCAACGCCGATATATTGGATGATCAAACACAGGTAGACGATTTGCTGGAGAGCCTCGGATTTTAGCATTCTTGCGGTACGCCTGGTATATCGCCGGCGTCCAATCAGACAACCATACTAGCAAATCAAAATACCATGATGGAAGAAACAAGTTTTATCGTCCGTGAGCCGTTATTAGATTCTGCAAGACGCGTTCTCGGATATGAATTTACCTGGCAAAGGGCCGACACCAGTCTCGACGAGGCTGACCAATCTGGCCCAAATGACTTGATCGAGTTGGCAGTCGCCAAATTACATAGCGAAGAATCGGGCTGGCAGTTGCATGATACGATCCTCTATTTCGATGTTGACGCCAAATCGCTATCGCCAGAAATCGTCAGTAGCCTCCCTGCAAAAAGTACAGTATTTCGTGTAGGCGCCGATGCCTTGGCCGACCTTGATACGCAAGATGCCGTCAAAGCTTTGCGCAATGCGGGATTCGGGATATCCCTCAAGCAGGTAGAATCGGCCGCGCAGCTTTCGGAGCTGCTACCGTTCCTGACCCAGGTAGAAATTCAGTTCGGTTCTGCCGATATTGATACGAATCACAAAATCCAGGGGGCCCTTAAAGATTCGTCGGTTCGCGTCGTGGCGCGCGGCATTGACAATTGGCAGGATTTCGACGCAGCGGCCGCGTTAGGTCTTGACGCATTCATCGGAAACCTTCATCTCACACCGCGTCCGGATAGCAAGGTAAAGGGCTTGAATCCGGTCCAGACGATGATTTTGCAGTTGATGCAATTAGTGAGAGCGAATGCCGATGTGCGCAAGCTGGAAGACGTTCTGCGGCGCGACGCTGCACTTTCTTACAAGCTCCTGCGTTACATTAATTCGGTCGGGTTTGGACTAGGTGCGGAGATTCAGTCCTTGCGCCATGCGGTCGCAATGCTGGGATATTCTCCGCTCTACCGATGGCTCTCGCTGTTATTGGCGACTGCGGGTGGCGCAGGTAGTTCGCCGGTGTTGATGCAGACCGCAGTGGTACGCGGGCGCTTTGCAGAATTGCTAGGCAATGGGTATGTGCCCAAGAACGAACTTGAGAATCTTTTTGTGGCCGGCATGTTTTCCTTGCTGGACAGGTTACTCGGTTTGCCTATGGAAGATGTGTTGGAAAATATTCAATTATCGGATTCTGTGTGCGAGGCATTGCTTTCTCGTGGGGGAATGTACGGTCCGATTCTTTCGCTTGCCGAGGCTTGTGAATTAAATAATGGCGACGTGGCTGGCCTTGCGGAGTCTCTGTTCATCAGTCCAAAGAATGTCAACGAAGCGCACTTGTCGGCGATGGTTTGGGCGCAGAGTTTGAAGATGTAAACGGTTCTCGCTCTCTGGGTGGGAGCGGTAGGGTCGAGACAGAAAGGGTCTGCCTCGAACTCACCACCGGGTCGCTGAACAGCCCCATCCCAACCTTCCTCTGAAAGGGGGAAGGAGTTGCATCCCCAGCTCCATAAATTAGTCCGTCCCGCCAATACCTTTCAATCCCCAAGCCGCATCATCGAAAAGCGGGCAGTTTCCACACCTGTTCGGTTGATGAACTAACACCCTCCTGACCAATAATCTACCTTGAGTGTCACTCAATGCGTCCTTCCGATGCATGAGGTGTACTGACAGGAGTCGGCGATGGCCGAAGGTAGCGATCTCGAAAAAACCGAACCAGCGTCTTCGCAGCGCATAGACAAGGCGCGCGAGGAAGGCGACGTTCCACGCTCGCGCGAATTGGCTACCTGCACGATTTTGATGGCAGGGTGCGCCGGCCTCTGGATAACAGGCGAAAGCGCCATACGCCAAATTGGCGGCATGCTGGCATCAAGCCTCGCATTTGATCGTTCCCAGGCGTTCGATGCCGATCTGCTCTTGATGCACATAGGCGCCAATCTCGGTGAGGTCATGATCACCTTTGTCCCGCTTGCCGGGCTGCTGCTGCTCGTCGCATTGGGATCTCCGGTTTTGATCGGCGGTTGGTTGTTCAGCGCCAAGGCCTTGCAGCCGAATTTTGCCCGCATGAATCCAATGTCCGGAATCGGGAACATGTTTTCTTCGCGTTCCCTGGTCGAGCTCGTCAAGGCAGTCGGCAAAGCGCTGTTGGTCGGCAGCGTTGCCTGGATGGTGGTTTCCCATCAGGTCGATGCAATGCTCGGACTCGGGGTAGAGCCAATCAAGAGCAGTGCCGCACATCTTGCCAGCCTTTTGCTGACGAGTTTTGCTGCTATCGTTGGCGGCCTTGTGATCATTGCGTTGATTGATGCGCCGTACCAGATGTGGCATTACGCGGACAAGCTCAAAATGACGCGCGAGGAAGTCCGTCAAGAGGCCAAGGAATCGGACGGTAATCCGGAAATCAAGGCAAAGATTCGTCAGTTGCAGCGTGAGATGGCCAAGCGCCGCATGATGGCAGAAATTCCGAATGCCGACGTTGTTGTTACCAACCCGACGCATTTCGCAGTCGCACTTAAATATTCCGACGGAAAAATGCGCGCACCGAAAGTCGTGGCAAAAGGTGCAGATGTACTCGCCGCCAAGATCCGCGAGATCGCAAAAGAAAACAACGTGCCTTTGCTTGAAGCGCCACCTCTGGCCCGTGCACTTTTCCAGCACACCGAGTTGGGCGACGAAATTCCTGAAGGACTGTACACCGCAGTGGCGGAAGTGCTGGCCTATGTATTCCAGTTGAAAACCTATCGCAAGCAAGGTGGTGTACGCCCCGAACTACCGGCCGAACTCAATGTGCCGCCACAACTTGATCCATTAAATCCGGCGGCGCAGGCTGCTGCAGAAATTAGGACTCCACAATGAATAGCTTAAGCATGCCTATGTGGCTAAGTGGCCCGAATTCAAAGACGTTCGCTGCGCCTATCATCATCATCATGATGCTGGCGATGATGGTTCTGCCATTACCGCCATTTGCGCTCGATATTTTATTCAGCTTCAATATCGCACTGTCGATCATCGTACTGTTGACATCGCTCTATACCGTTAAGCCGCTCGACTTCATGGTGTTTCCGACGGTGCTGCTGGTCAGCACCATGTTGCGCCTGTCGTTGAACGTTGCCTCGACCCGTGTCGTTCTCACGGAAGGCCATACCGGCCCGGACGCTGCAGGCAAAGTCATCGAGGCGTTCGGACACTTTCTGATCGGCGGAAACTATACCGTCGGTATCGTCGTCTTCGTCATCCTGACCATCATCAACTTCACTGTTGTTACAAAAGGTGCAGGACGGATTGCTGAAGTCGGCGCGCGCTTTGCGTTGGATGCGATGCCGGGTAAGCAAATGGCGATCGATGCAGATTTGAACGCAGGCCTGATTGCTGAACAGGAAGCACGTCGTCGACGTGTCGAAGTAGCGCAGGAAGCAGAATTTTACGGCGCCATGGATGGTGCAAGCAAATACGTTCGAGGTGATGCGGTCGCAGGCATCATCGTTACCGTAGTTAATATTATCGGCGGTCTGGTGGTCGGCATGGTGCAACATGATCTCGGGTTTGCCCTCGCGCTGAAAAATTACACGCTGCTCGCGATTGGTGACGGACTGGTTGCACAGATTCCGTCGCTGATCATTTCCACTGCAGCCGGTATCGTTGTTTCGCGCGTCGCCAGCGACCAGGACATAGGCGGACAACTGATCAGCCAGCTGTTTGCAAAGCCGCAGGTTCTTTACATCACCGCAGGGATTGTTGGCGGCATGGGACTGATTCCGGGCATGCCGCATATTGCATTCCTCATGCTCGCCAGCATATTGGCCGGTGCTGCTTACGCGGTCACGCAACGGGCAAAAACGGTTGCGAGCTCGCCGGATCCTGAAGTGGTTGCTGCTGCCGCCGCTGCAGCATCCGCGCCTCCAGAGGCCGAAGAGGCGACCTGGCAGGACATCATGCCGGTCGATACGCTCGGCCTGGAAGTCGGCTATCGCTTGATCCCGCTGGTTGACAAGACACAGGGCGGTGAACTTCTGCGCAGGATTAAAGGCATCCGGAAAAAATTCGCGCAGGAAGTAGGATTTCTTGCGCCACCCGTGCACATCCGCGACAACCTGGAACTGCGCCCTAGCGCTTATCGCATCACTTTGAAAGGCGTAGAGGTAGGTGCAGGCGAGTCGTATACAGGCCAGTTCCTTGCGATAAATCCCGGCATGGTGACCGGTGTATTGCCGGGTCCTACTACGACAGATCCTGCGTTTGGTTTGCCTGCGGTGTGGGTCGATGCGGGTATGCGTGAACAGGCCCAGGTATTTGGTTACACCGTGGTGGACGCGGGCACCGTAGTGGCGACGCACCTTAACCACCTCATTACACAGCACGCTGCGGAGTTGTTGGGACGCCAGGAAATCCAGCAATTGCTGGATCATCTTGCGAAAGAATCGCCGAAGCTGGTCGAAGACCTGGTGCCGAAACTCATCTCGCTTTCTACCTTGCAAAAAGTACTGCAGAACCTGCTGGTCGAAGGCGTACACATCCGCGATATGCGTACCATCATCGAGACTCTCGCAGAGAACTCACCGCAGGTAAACGACGCAAACGACTTGACCGCACTGGTACGGATAGCGCTCGGTCGCGCCATCGTCCAGCAGATATTCATGTCGAACAATGAACTCTCCGTCATGACGCTGGATAACAAGCTTGAACGCGTGCTGATGCAAGCGTTACAGGCCAGCGGTCCGGATGGCGCAGGCATCGAGCCTGGCCTTGCCGATACGATTTCTGCGCAGGCAAATCAGGCTGCACGTCATCAGGAACAATTAGGACTGACACCGGTATTGCTGGTGCCTGGTCCGTTACGGCCTCTACTGGCGCGCTTCCTGCGCCGGACGCTGCCTCAGTTGAAAGTGCTTTCCCACACCGAAATTCCCGATTCAAAAACCATTAGAGTAACCAGCCTAGTTGGAGGCCACGCATGAACGTAAAAAAATTCTCGGCAAATACCTCACGTGAGGCACTACGCATGGTGCGTGATGCCCTAGGCGCCGATGCAGTGATCCTCTCCAATCGTAACGTCAATGGCGGAGTTGAAATCCTCGCGCTGGCTGGTGAAGACATGTCTTCACTTGCCGAGCCCGCGGTAGAAAAAGCCGCCTTGTCCGAATCGACATTGGCGGCACTTTCTCCGAAGCGCAAACAGGATAGTGGCCAGAAGGTAAATTCATCTGACTTCCGGCAGACGGAGGAACAGGCAGGATTTTTACCCAATCGCCGACAGGAAGGCGATCAGGCTGCCAGTCTCGCGCAGGCGCTTGAATCCGCTCGTGCTGCATCAACCGAGAAGGTCGGATCCAGCACAGAATTGGCCGAAGTAATGGACGAAATCCGCTCGATGCGCGGCATGCTAGAAGCCCAACTTGCGGAACTTTCGTGGGGCAGTCAGCAGAAGCGCGAGCCCGCAAAATCGGCAGTCCTGCGCGAAATGCTGGCTTCCGGTTTCAGCCCCAGTCTCGCGCGCTACATTACCGAAAAAATTGCCTGCCAACAGAACACCTGAAGAGGGCGTCGAGTGGGTCAAATCCATCCTCGCGCGTAACCTGCCGGCAGTCGACAACGAGAACGAAATACTGGAACGCGGCGGCGTATTTGCGCTGGTCGGCCCGACAGGCGTCGGCAAGACCACCACCACTGCAAAACTTGCAGCACGCTGTGTGATGCGGCATGGTCCCGGTAAGCTTGCACCCGCCCGATGGAGATCTGCGCCCGGCGTGCAGGGAAGCGTGGGATACGGATTCAATGCAGGGCCGCTCTACCTTGTCCTACCGACCCGCTATCGCACCGGTGAAATCGATGGTCTAATACGGTAATTGACATTTCAGGAACAAAACATGACCGCAAGCACTACCGCCACCGAAGATGATGACTCAATCTGGGTTATATATGAATCGCCACCCGATTTCCCGGATCAGTATGTCGCACGCCGCCTTCATATGAACCATTCGACGAAAGACTACGTCGTTGGCAATACCATGATTGAAGTAAGAAGCAAGCTACCGAAAGGCTTATTCAAAATTGAACGTAGCGATCGCGATGATCCGATGATTCGAGAATCCTGGATTTAAAGACGAAGAAGAAACACTGAGACGCTACTATCAAATGCATCAGCTGGGCAATCATGTGGCGTCGTCCATCCCCTCCGATGCGATTTTTTGTTGCGTCGGTATGCCGCTTTTTTTCTTGTAATCTCTCGACTTTTTACGTCCAGGCCGGTCGTCATTATTCTTCCAGCCAAAAATCAAATTGAGAACAAGAAGAATGATTCCCAAGGGGACAAAAACCAGAAACGATATGAATTCCAAAACAAGCGATGCGAACTCCGTTGCAGGCATGCCGATTAAATTCGCACTGTGAATAAAGATGTAATTGGCTAGCGGAGAAAGCAACAGGCAACCGCCGAAAATCGACATTTTGCTGAGGCGTAGTCCGACCATGCTAAAGGCCGCAGTCAACGCCAGAGGCAAGGCAAGCATTACTAAAACAAAAATGATGATCATTCGTTTTCTGGCCTGCAGCTATAGGAGGCGCTGTCGATACCGATAGCAATCTAGCTTGCGGCTCCCCATCGCAAAAGTATCCGGAGTGCAAAGATAACGATCCTGCGGCAATGCCAGATACGCTGCAGGCGTCAACAGGATTTCCGTTGGCGCAGCACAATCCTCTCCTAACTTGCACGCGGCATTTACTTCGGCCCCAAACAGGTCGTCGTCACCTATTACCAAGGTGTCACCGTAACCGATACCTATGCAACCGTATATATCCCGTTCGTCGGGGAGGACTGTATTCATCGCTTCGAAAGCACGAAAAATGTCGAGCGCGGCTTCAAGCGCTTGCGCGGGATGATCAAAAATTGCGAAGAGATTGTCGGCTTCCTGCTTGAGCACGTGCCCGCCGTTACCCGTGACAGCCGGCCGTGCACCCTGTTCCATTTGATGGATCATGGCGAGAAAATGGATGATTCCATACTGTTCGGTCAACCTGGAAAAACCGCTCATATCCAGAATCAGGATCGCCACTTTGCACTGAAAGGCATCGCGCAGCGCCTCGTCGATATGAGCGATGCGCTCAGGATGCTGGTTGCGTTCCGACAAAAGACGTTTCAAATAAGCGCGGCCGGGACGATCCTGCTTTTTGAATTTATCCGTCACGATATGCTCAAGGTTGAATAATTGAGGTGATGCGACGACGCGTACGTTCGCGCAACGAACATTCACGAAGAACATCGGCCAGCGCTTCCAGACGCTTGATCCCGTAAATGGAAATCATCCGATATCCGGCATCGGAAGATCGCAGGTGGAGCCGGCAATATCCTGCCAGTCTCATGCCCAGCGGTTTATGCAAGTCGAAATGCTCGATCGTAAACAGCTCGACGCTATCCATGGTTTTGGACAAAATGCCGCGCTCGATCCTGATACGCTGCGAGGTCAGGTGATATGTAATGCCAAGGCTCTGTACCCAATAGTAGAGATAAGCAATCCCTCCCGTGAAAAAGACGGCCACCCACTGCCACGCGCTGTAAATGATCGCCGGATGTCCTGCGTACAACGTCTTCTCTGCTTCGGCCTCACGATTGGAATCGTGGGCGGACAGATCGGTGTTGCAGAAGCGGCACTTGACCGCCACTGCCTTGATCGTTTCGCCGCATACCGGACAAAGCTTCGTATCGTCATTCAGCATTTAATTTCCCACATACCAGTTGATTAATGAAAGCCGCGCCGCTGCATCGATTCCGCAATCCGCATGCTGCAGCGCATCGAATTCGAACAGGTGTTACGAGTGTATCACCATGCAATCCATTGCCAAAAGCCGAGCCATACTCCCAATAAAAAAGCGCATCACTGGTCTCCCGGCGTTGCGCTCTTTTTGTAATGGCGATTTGAATCCCTATTCCATCACGCCGTATTTTTCGTTTCAACGGCGCGAAAATTTTTGGGTGAGCTGCTGCAATTTTTCAGCACGCTGCTGTGCAGCTTCCTCCGCCTGCCGCTGCGCCTCCTCTGCCATCCGTTGCGCCGCCTCTGCCTGACGCTGTGCCTTGCGTTGTTCTATCTCTTTCTCGAAACGTTCCCGCAGTGCCTTGGACGCATGGGTACGATGAACGTCAGTTACTTCATCCGCGTCATTGCCTTCGAGGTCGACCCGAACCATCGCCTTTGTCATCACTTTCAAATAGCGCGTCGAATTTGTATGGATGCCTAGCGCAGTACGCAAGACCTTGCGATCCAATTCCGGCAGTTGTACGAGCAGTTGCTTGTCGATGCCTATCGCAAGCGGCATGTATTCACGGAAAACGGCGAATTTTTCTTGAAATTCCTTGAGCAGAACGCGTGCTTTTTGTGGAACGCTTACGGTGGCAACAGTGGTATTCATCGACAGGGATCTTGCAAATAACGTTTCGGGGCGGAAAGCATATCATGTGTATGCCCATTTTTCGTATCGGATACCCACTCCTGCGTCTGTTGCCATAAAGAATGCGGCGACAATGAGACATACGGTCTATTTCAACTGTCCTGGCGCCGTTAAGCGACAAATATTTGCTGCAACTCAATGTTGAATAACTTTGACTGCCTAAACTTGTCGATAACCCTTCAACGCATTAGCAAGGAAATAAAGATGACCCGGCCAGAAACACCCTACGAAGCGGCAAGTTACGATTTGAATAAATTCAGGGAACGCCGTCTTGCGGATCGCCGTTTTAATCCGCGTGCATCAGAAGACAGGCGCGGCCAAATCAATGGCAATGCAGATCCTGAACGCAATAGCGCAGATACCGACCAAAAACCAAATTAAGCTTTGAAGGAGCCGAAATTAACGGCTTCACAGTTCTTCGCCAGGAGAGCTTACAGCGTCGGGGCGTGTATATTGCCGGCAAGTACGGCTCCTTATTTGCCTCGATTGAATCGACATGACGCCGGACCACCCGGCATCACAATCATTGCGTTATAGTGTAATAGCCCAAGCCCATGGATTCATACAAACTTCGTATTGAACTGCGACATAGCCAGCCACTGATCTGGCGGCGCCTGGTCGTACCTTCCAACATCATTCTGTCCAAGCTGCACAAGGTCATCCAATCGACCATGGGGTGGCATGAAACCCATCCCCACTGCTTTGAGTTCAATGCGGTGCGCTATGGTATTCCGGATCCTGCAGGCGAGCTGGATATCGAAGATGAAAAAACAATGAAGCTCGATGTTGTGCTCAACGATGCGCACGAGTTCGAATACATTTACGGAGCCACCGACGATTGGCAACATCGCGTCGTAATCGAATCATTCGGCGCGAGTGATCCCCTGCTCATATTACCGGCCTGCCTCGCCGGTGAAATGGCTTGTCCTCCTGAAGAGATCAGCGGTGCGCATAATTATGAAACCTTCCTGACCGCAATCGCCGAGCCCACGCACAAGAAGCACGATCAGTCGCGTCGTTTGGTGGGCGGGATTTTTGATCCGAGCGGGTTTGATGTAAATGCGGTAAATGCGCGGTTGAGTGCGATGCGGAAGTAGGCTTCAGAGGTGACTCCTGACAAATAGGACGCGATAAGGCATACTCGATGGTGCGCCAATAGCGAAGCGTATTGCGCTGCATGTACGCCAACACAGGCGCCGCAAGAATTTGTACCCAGCGCAAACCCTGCAAGCCACGACATTCAATTTCAAGCAGGTTTTTCTACCGCGCGTCAGCCGCATTAACCGGCACCTCAGTCACCGGCTCAGGCAAGTCCGACAATATCATCACCGCTACCCGGCGATTCCGTAATCGCCCTTCAACCGTGTCATTAGTTCCCACAGGCTGGTTTGATCCATGACCGACCGCGACCATCCGACCTTCTGCAACGCCATTTTCCAGGAACAGTCTGACGACGCTACTCGCGCGCACTGCCGACAATTCCCAATTGGATGGAAACGATGCATTCCTGATCGGTACATTGTCTGTGTGCCCTTCGACCTGAATTAAATGATTGTCGCTCTTCAGGACTTTTGCTACCGCTGCCAATGCCTTGTCCGATTCCTTGTTCAATTTTGCATCACCTGGCGCGAACAGGACGCTCGCATTAATCTCCACATTGATGCCGAGATTACTCTGCGTGACACGTACCTTTCCTTGTGCAACCAGCGGCGCCAGGGCCTTCAGGATATCGCGCGCAACTGAAGTCAAGCGATCCTTCTCGCGATGCAATGCGGCCTCATGACTGCGCTGTTTTTGCGCGGCAGCCAGGGTTCTCTCCGGTATTGCGGAATGCTGGTCGATAGCAGGAGGTGTTTTCGGCGATACGCCCATGTTGCCGAATGCGGCACCGAGAGAATCGGACAGGATCCGATACTTGCCTACATTGACGGAAGAAATTGCATACATCACGACAAAAAAAGCGAACATAAGCGTCATCAGGTCGGCATAGGACACCAACCAACGCTCATGATTTTCGTGTTCTTCTTCGGGTTTTTTTCGCGCCATGATGAATGGGTTCTAACGAAAAGCGTCCGTGGGAAACCTGTCGCGCAGAGACTGGTCCATCTATTTGAGATACACCGCAATACGCTCTTCAATCATGCGGGGATTCTCACCCGATGCAATGCCGACGAAGGCGTCGACCAGTCTCTCACGACGCATTACTTCTTTGCCGACGATTGTTTTCAGCTTGCTGCCGATCGGCAGAAAAACCAGATTCGCGAGACCGACACCATAGATAGTGGCGACGAATGCGACTGCAATCCCGCTGCCCAAACGGCTCGGATCAGAAAGATTTTCCATCACGTGGATAAGGCCCAACACTGCGCCAAGTATGCCGACCGTAGGCGAGTAACCACCCGCGGCATCCCACACCTTGGCCGCGAGTTTCTCTTCCATCTCGTAAGCTGAAATATCGTTTTCGAGGAGATCACGCAACTTGACCGGATCGGCACCATCAATAATCAGGCGCAACGCTTTGGACATGAAGGGATCACGTACGGCATCGAGAAAACGCTCCAACGCCAATAGGCCTTCGCGCCGCGCGGTATTGCTCCACAAGGTGATATCGCTCATCACCGCTGCTGAATGGTCTTCGGCTTGGACAAACGCCTGCTTTGCCATTTTGATGGCACGAACGAAACGCCCTATTCCGCTCTGAAGCACTACTGCGCCACAGGTACCGAATACGACGATCATGAAAGCGGCAGGCTGGAACAATGATTCCAGCTTGCCGCCTTCAAGTGCCTGTCCGATGAAGACGCCGCCTAGTGCCAGTAACAACCCTACTATGCTACCCCAGTCCATGCCCTCTCCCTCAAAAACGCGCGTAGCCGGGCAATGGCTTGGCTATGTAATTGACACACACGCGATTCGGAGACTCCCATCACGGCACCGATTTCTTTCAGGTTCATTTCTTGTTCGTAATACAGACCCATGAGGATTTTTTCACGCTCCGGCAGGACGTTGATCGCATCGATCACTGCGCCACGGAAGCCGCTGTTCATCAAACTCTGGAGTGGGTCGGCCGTGCCGTCGGTGCAATAGCGATCGAGAAAATGGTCATTGCCTTCGCTATCGTGAAAATCTTCGTAATAAACCAATTGATGGCCGCTGCCATCCGACAGCAGGTCCTGATAGTCCGCCAACGACAGCTTGAGCTGCTTGGCAACTTCGCTCTCCTGCGGTGCACGGCCAAGGCGTTGCTGAAGCAGGTTCATCGCCTCTTCAATCTTGCGCATGTTCTGACGCATGCTGCGCGGCAGCCAATCGCTGCTGCGCAATTCATCCAGCATGGATCCGCGTATACGCTGCACAGCGTAGGTCTCGAACTGGGCGCCATGGTTATCTTCGTAGCGATTGATTGCATCGAGCAAACCGATCATGCCGGCTTGAATCAGGTCGTCGACTTCGACGCTGGGGGGGAGCTTGGCCTTGAGTTGATGCGCAAGTTTTTTTACTAGCGGAGCGTGCTCCGTAATAAGGGCATTCTTGTCTGATTTTCCTTGAGCGGTATACATCTGGGTCAGGCGCTGCCGGCAGCCCCGGCGGCCGGCGATGGATCGGATGCGGCAAACCGTCCGGCCAAACGTCGGAACGCAACTGACGCACCTGCCAGCGGGAAGGCATCCACTACGGCGCGACCGAGACGCGCTGCACGTTTCATATGCTCATCTGCGGGCACCGAGCCCATCGAGGTGAGTTGGACAGCCAGATAACGGCTCGCAGCCTGCGCCATGTTGTCATAGACCTTCTGCGCCTCTGCATCGGACGCACCGGTCACAAGTATGCTGAACGGACGGCGGCCGAGGTGTTCATTGAGTCGCTTGATAATCCCGTAAGCGGATTTGATCGACGTCGCATCGCTGGTAACCTGCACCACGATCTCGCCGGTGCCCATTGCAGCGATCGGGAAGCTATCGTCATCTGCAAGTTCGCCGTCGACAACCACAATATCCCGCTGCTTGGCGAGCACGCCGAAGGTGCTGTCGAGGCGACGCTTCTCCTTGACATCCTGGCCTGAAGAATTGAACGTGCCACGAGTCAGCATAGCGATACCGAAGCCTTCAGGCATGGTTTGTACGATTTCATTCAATGCGCGCTCTTGTCGTGCAACTTCCATCAGGGTAGCTGCAATAGATGCGTTTTCAAAACAGCTGGCAACACCGCGCGATTTCAAATTCGCATCCACCAGCATGACATCGCTGCCTGCGCGCGCAAGCGATGCACTCAGATTGAGCAGCATTGCACTTTTCTCTTCCTGCGGCGTTGCCGACAGAAAGGTAAATATGCGCGGCTTGGGTCCAGCAAGCATACGTCTAAGACCTTCAGCCTGGTCGAAATCAAAACTAGCCAAGAACCACCCCACGTAAACTCTTATCGTTCATCGAACGTGCTGTATTTGCCATCACCAATGGCAGTTCCGCATCCTGGTACTGGAACGCTGCGGTCTCGCGCCTCAACTTGAATGCGCGATCAACCAGATACTGCTGGTTCGCGACATGCAGGTCTTCAGGCACACGTTGACCGTTTGCAACATAGTATAGATTCAATTTCTGTCTTATGACTACATCCAGCACATTTCCTATGGTTGCCGCTTCGTCAAGCTTGGTAATTATGCAACCAGCGAGGCCTTCGCCCTGATAGGAACGTACGACTTCATTAAGAGTTTCACCGGTCGACGTAGCGCTCAGGCACAGCAGTCTCTTTACCTGGCTGCTGGCGCTGGAAAGCATCGCAACCTGTTCCGCTACCATCTGGTCACGTTGACTCATGCCGACCGTATCGATCAGTACGGTGTGTTTGCCTTTGAGTTCGTC
>Ga0207118_1050_pt2 | contig 22408 bp, 23 predicted proteins | sample Alteio_BWMinHeat_42_FD_153507 | JGI IMG/M metagenome (GOLD analysis project Ga0207118, IMG submission 153507) | Enriched cells from forest soil in Barre Woods Harvard Forest LTER site, Petersham, Massachusetts, United States -... | ecosystem: Environmental > Terrestrial > Soil > Temperate forest >...
CCGTAGAGGCGTTCGAGAGTGGAGCGGTCGCCTTCGTAGTCGGCCTTCTGAATCTGCGTCACAATTCTCAGCACGCCTTCTCGTTCGTTGCCCAGCGGACGCGCGAGAGCCGGTGCGCTAGTGAGGACAAAAATGGCGGCTGCGATTAGCGGGGCAACGCGGGAATTGTTCTTCCTAGACATTCTACATATATATGCCTCAGATAGGTAGAATGTCAAGGAGAGAGAGCAAACGAGCAAACGAGGAGCGGCTAATGGAAGCCGACCGGTGTAGCGGGAGTCGGGAGATACCTTGCGATTGGAACGTAGGGCCAACCGAGGTCCGCCAACTTGGCCGACGAGCAGCAAACAGTTTTTCTCCCGTCAAACAACCGCAGCGAAGTGGAAGACTCCCGGCGCCGATTCCTCTCAGAAAGAATTGCCGAGAGCTGGCCGCAACCGGATTGCGGTGCGATCTAGGAGTTCCAGGGGACCCGGGAAAGCTGCTTCTTGCGGGATTCCCATTCGTTGCCGGAGAGGATGCGCGGTGCGACGTCGATCAAGCGGGGGATGAGGCGGAAGACGGCGGCGGAGGTCCAGGGGCGGCCGTCGCGCGTACGGTAATCGCGGATGTTTAGGGCGTCGGCCATGCTGGTGAAGGAGACGTCCTGGACAATCAGTTCGGCGAGGAATTTGAGGGTTTGCGTTTCGAGGGGATCGTCTTCGAGGTGATGGCAGTCTGCGGCGATGCGCAGGCCGAAGGGGATCTCTTCGGAGGCGGGAACTTCTTCGGGTGGCTCCGGCGTGGCGGAAGTTTCGATTTCGCGTTCCCACTCCAGGGCGACGAGAGTCCAACCGGCGTCGTGCATCTTCGAGAGATACATGGACGTCGGGAGGATGGTCACTTTTTCTCGGATGCGTTCGTGTTTTTTCATGAGGGCCTCCTTGACGAAGGGCGAGATACCAGAGTGAGAAGCAAACTCCACAACAAGGGCAATCGAACAACCGATGTTTAGCTTAATGTAACTATAAGAAAATTATAGGCTTACACTTTTGCTGGAGGGTAGGGAGGGCTGGCCGACGTTCGGTCGTGGGATGAAGTTGTCGCGTTGCCGGACAGTTAGCTATCTATGGGATTATGTGGAATCAAACTTCTTGACCGTCGTGGGGGGGTGAAGCGTATGATCTGCCAGCCGTTGAACCCACCTCAACGTTTAAACCCCTACCCGGTCCAGAAAGCAGCGCGGTGCCCCATGGAAGGCGAAGCGCGCCGATTCGAAGATCGAGCTCCGGTGCATGTAACGGTAGACTTGTCTGGTTTGGATATTCATACCGTGGCGCAGCAGGGAATCACGGAAAATGTGAGCGCGCGAGGTGCGCGTGTGGTGACCAGCAAGCCGTGGCAGCCCAACGATCATGTAAAGGTTCGATCGCTCCTGGGGAGTTTAAGATCCAGAGCGCGCGTGGTTTATTGCCAGCCCTTGGGGAAAGACTCGTTTGCGATTGGTTTGGAGTTGTTTGTGAGCGTCGGTCAATGGACCATGCAGCAATCGGTGCACCGGAGTATGGCTTAGCGCTCGGCGATAGACGTGGGCAGGGGCTCGGTGCCACCTCTCAATTCGCCGGATTGTTGACGTTTCAGCGTGCGGAACGCAGTTACGGCGTCACGACCGATACGTGATGAAGGGCTGGGTCGAACAGTTCCGCTAGGGCCTGTCGCCGACTATTGCGTGGACTACACCGGCGCGGCGTTTTGCTTTGACGAGCACGTCGACGGAGTCGGGGCGGCCATTCCAAAAATCGAGGCGGATGCGGGCGTCGGGAAGCTGCGTGACGGTCGCGGGGATGGCGCTGGTTGTGAGATACCAACCTGCAGGGAGAACTACCGCGTTCCGTGGTCTGCCCAAGCTGCGATCGAAGACTAATTCGTCGCCTTCGAGACGGTAGCTGGATGGGGCGGTGTAGGTTTCAGAGATGCGTAGGCGGATAGATTGGCCTTTTTTCACTGGTGTGAAAGGAATGAGGACGACTTGCGTCGCAGGATTGACGGGCTCACCGGCGTCAATTTTTGCGGCCGCGAGATCCGCGCCGGTCATCAACTTAGTGGGGAGCTTTTCGCCGGTGTCTAAGATGTACGCGGACGGATCGGAGACGGTACTGCCTTGGCGGACGACGTTCAGGTATTTGTCGGCGCCTTCGTGGGATTCTGTGTAGTCGTGGTAGAGGCTGAAGGCGTGGGTTTCTGGCTGCTGCAGGAAATAGACGATATCGCGGTCCTGGTGAGCGCGTTCGGAAAGGCGTGCTCGCTCGGATTCTCCTTGGAAGGGGGATTCCCAACTGTGCGCTTCGGTGGCGGGGTGTGGCGCGGCGGACGGACCGGTTTGCGCGCCGAGCTTGGCGCGCAGGACTAGCGGAGCTTCGCCGGAGCCGGGGTTCAGGAAGCTGACGGCGATACGGCCATCCGGCTCAGGTAGGACTTGGGACGGGACATTGCAGCCGGCAAGTTCGTAGCCGGCGGGCAGCACGACTTTGTTTCTCTTGATGCCTAGCGGGCGATTGAAGACTATGGCGTCGGTCTCGCGGTAATAGCTCTTCGCGTCTTTATAGGTTTTGAGGATCAGGATACGTCCCTGGCCTTCCGGCGGTACCGGCCGCGCCAGAAAGATTTTGATGAAGTTTGTATCGGCATCCGCTTCCGACACGAGTGGGTCTTTGCGCGCTTCCGAGCCGCCGACCACTTCGAAGTGAAGCGCATCGCCGGTCGTGGAATCGAAGACGGCTTCGTCGGTCGCTGCGCTACCCTTGCGAATAGGGTTGTAGAAAAATTTGGCGCCGGGCGTTGTGGCCGTGACTTCGTAAGTGATTTTGAAGCTAGCGGTTTCGGGCGCTAGAAGTTCGTAACGGGTATATTCATCGGTTTCGGTCTGTTTTGCTGCGGGACTGGCCGCGGGTGGCGCAGAGGCTTGTTGGGCGCAGAGCGAGGCGCAACTACACAGTGCCAGGACCGCCCCCGCGGCTGGGATGACCAGTTCTCTGCGCATCTTGATTCTCCTCATTGGTGCCACAGACACGACGTTCGAGCGTCGATCATCCCCGACATCGCGGTCAGAGTAAAGAGCGAGAACATGGCGGCCGAGGACGAGAGCGAAGGGCTTGCAGTGCGCGGCCACGAACAGTCCGTATCTTCCACCGTCGAACACCATGGAAAAACCGGGAACAAAAACGCCAAACCAGAAGGTAGAATCAGCAACCGGAGGGATTCGGGGGAAACAACGATGGCGAAGAAACCGACAGCCGAAGACGCGCGCCTGATTCTCGAGCTCTATGCCTTGAAGCGCGAACCGGAGATGCGGAAAGCGCGGCAGTGGTGGTTGACGACGTTTTGGCCGAGGGATGCGGATGAGTACATGAAAGTCGCAATGGCGATGGGTACGGAGGAGAACAATTGGCTAAGGCAGGTAATCAGTTATTGGGGCATAGCTGCGTCGTTTGTAGAGAACGACGTGCTTAACGAGAAGTTGTTTCTTACGACAGCCTTCTGCGGAGAATTGTTTTTCATTTTCGCGAAGGTTCGGCCATTTTTAAAAGAGCTCAGAGAAAAGACAAAGAATCCCGAGATGCTGCTTGCTGTGGAAAAACTGATCATGGGATCGAAACTGGGGCGGGAAAGATTCCGAAAGGTAGAGCCGCGAGTCCAAGCGATGCGGCCGAAATAATGGGCTGTCGAGACGGAATACTGGGAAGAGGTAGCTTTAGGCTTGGAGCATTGATGGCACTGGCCGGGATACTGTTGCTCGCCTCAACACTGCGGGCTGAAGATTGTGGAAACGGGGTGGCGCTGAGGTTGAGCGCTTCAGATGCAGCTCAAGGCACGCTGCTGCTGGCGGAGATACGAAGCGAGAAACCGTTGAGTGAAGTCAGCGGCAGATGGAACGATCGGGATGTGCCCTTTTGGGGGGAATCCGGGAACGAGCACGTTGCTTCGCAAGCCGACACAAGGCAGGCGTTACTCGGGGTGGATTTGGAAAAGGCTGCGGGGAAGTACGAGTTCACGGTTAGAGGTCAGCTTCAAGGCGGCCAGGCCATAAGTTGCCGGGCGATGGTCGAAGTGAAACAAGGACACTTCGCCACGGAAAACCTAACGGTGAAGAAGCAGTTTGTGGAGCCGAACCCGGAGCAGGAGGCGCGGGCGGCCGCGGAAACGAAACGGTTGCGAGAGATTTATGATCGCGTGACGCCGGAGCGTTTATGGGATGGGCCATTTCGCGCGCCGCTCGACGGGGAGTTTAAGGGAAGTAACTTTGGGAAGCGGCGAGTTTTGAATGGGCATCCGGGTACGCCGCACGGCGGCGTGGATTTTCCGGCGCCTACGGGGACGCCGGTGCATGCAGCGCAAAAGGGGCGCGTGGTCCTGGCGGAAGAGCTATTTTTTTCCGGGAACAGCGTCATTGTCGATCATGGTTTGGGGATTTACACTTTTTATTGCCACTTCTCGGAGATCGACACGAAAGTTGGCGACGAGGTAGTGGCCGGGACGGTTTTGGGCAAAGTCGGAGCGACCGGTCGCGTAACGGGTCCTCATCTGCACTGGGGTTTGACGGTCGAACGCGCCCGCGTGAATGCGCTGGATGTTCTGAGGGCTCTCAGAATTAGGTAAAGTCGGCACGTCTCGGAACCCTTTGCGGGCCAGGTTGCCATTCCTGTTTTTCGTGGAAGAATTTGGGAAAAAAAACAACAATCCTTGGCCTGATTTCCGATACGCATGGATTGCTTCGAGAAGAAGCCGTGCGCGCGCTGCGTGGGTCGGATCTGATCCTCCACGCCGGGGATGTGGGTGCGCCGGAAGTCCTGGAAAGTCTGAAAACCGTTGCTCCGGTGATCGCGGTGCGCGGAAATGTGGACACCGGAGAATGGGCCGAAGCTCTGCCGTTGACCGCAGTCATCCCTGCGGGCTCGGCAAGGATCTATATGTTGCATATCCTGCAGGACTTGAACCTTGACCCTAGGGCGGCGGGGTTTCCTATTGTGGTAAGCGGACATTCCCACAAACCCGGGCAGACCGAGAAGGACGGCGTTCTCTACATTAACCCTGGGAGTGCCGGACCGTGTCGTTTCTACCTGCCTGTTACTGTGGCGCGCCTGGACTTAGGTGTTAGGCCCTGGAAGGTTGAGTTCCTCCAGCTCGCAGTCACAAGTAAGCTGGCCCGGAAGCCTCTAGTCTAAGCTACAGAATACAAAGGAGTTAGTGTTAGAATCGAATGCGCGCATGGGACTACCGCCGCTGAAAGTGTGTCTGCGGGTTCCCGGCCAGTGAATTATACGGACGCGAAACGCTCGGGCTTTCGCGTGCACTATATGAGAGTGGTATCTCTCCAGAATCAGGTTGAACTAAAGCGAGTAACGTACTAGAGTACCGGAACAAAGGAATGAATTTGGTACCTTTCCGCTATTGTCGGGCAGGGTGCCAAAACCCAAAATACGAACAATGTGGACGACGTTCGTGCTCATTTCCTCGCTCGTGTCGACCGTTCACTTCAGCGTAGTATTCACGAAAGTGATGACGCTGAAGCCCGTCCCGTATGGACAGGCTTAGGTCCCCGAGCCGTTAAGTTCAATCGAGAGGTTAGTGTCTCTCATGGCCATACTTCATTTTCGCTGTAAAGAGCGGCGCCGAACGTTGCGGGTAAGTATCACCGTCCCGATAACTGTGCACGGACAGGACGAGAGCGGCGACAAGTTCCGTGTTAAGGCCAAGTCGCACTCGGTGAACCGCCACGGGGCCCTACTGCAAATCGATCAGACCGTTGTTGTGGGGCAAATGCTCATCCTGGTCAATGAGAATAGTGACCGGACGGTGGAATCCAGAGTGGTTTCCGTCAGGCGCGATCGCGATAGCAAGACATTTGTAGGCGTGGAGTTTACTTCCCCGGATTCAAATTTTTGGCACATGAGTTTCCCGCTGCCAGGAGCGCGGCCGTTGCGTCGCACGGTCGATTCCAAGGCAGCCGTGTAGTCTCTAAAAATTAAAGATTAACGATCGAAGTGCTTTAAGAGCCCTTTCTTGCCCGCGGGGGCTTTTTGTTTTTGTGGCGAGGCGCTCCGGGACGTTTCCTTGGTGCCGCCTTTACGGCGGAACTCCGTCGCGCCCGAGGCTTGCCGTGTGCGAGGGCTTCGCGCCTTTTCCTAGGAAGCTTGGCAACCACCATGTCGTAGGAATTGCGCAGCAGGATTCGAAGCTCGTCGGGCGACAGAGCGTCCTTGGTTTCAAGTGCCACCCATTTGGCGCGGGCCAGGTAGGGCGCGGGAATGATACCGGGCCGTTCTGTTAACTCGGAGAATTTTTCAGGTGAGACTTTGAAACACAACCAAGTCTTGGCGGGCCTGAGTACCGTAATAGCGTGAATCTTTCCCGCGACTTTGAAAACGAGATCGTCGCCCCATTGAATCTGTTCGGTCGTGTGGGGAAACGAGAGACAGAGATGGCGGATCCAGTCGACGTTCACGGTCGATCCACCCGGGTGATCCGTTCGAGATCGCCCAGGTTCTTTTTTTTGGAAATCATGGAACGGCCGGTGCCCAGGCGAGACCGTCCACGCCTTGGGTGAGCTTGATCGGTGGCAGGAGTTTGTGGCCGGGTATGTCCAACACTTCGATGGTTCCCGCCTGTGGGCAGCTTACGAATGCAAACTTGCCGTCTGGCGTGATAAGCAGTTCGCCGAGTGCCGCGGGAATGTCGAAGGATTGTTCAAGCTTTCGAGTGGCCAGATCAATGACGAAGATTTTGCCGGATGGAGAAGCGGCTAGCAGTTTGTGGCCGTCAGCCGTCGCTGATGAGGAATAGACGGTTGCGGGAAGAGCAATCCAACTGGCGATCTTATTTGTAGATGTGTCGATGACCGCGATGCGCGCCGTGTCTTGATCGTGAGTGAAGACGCGCTGGCCGTCGGCGGAAATCGAAATGCGTTGCACAGTTTTTGCGACGGGTATGACGGTGACCAGAGCGCCCTGCTTGAGATCCAGCACGCTCACGCTGCCAGCGGCGACGTTGGCGGTGTAAGCGCGGCGGCCATCAGGGGAAATTGCGATCATGTGGGATTCGATTGCGCCGGTGGGGATTTCTCTGATGACCTTGCGCGTGGCGGGATCGATGACGTCGACGGCTTGGGCGAGTTCCGCCGTGACGTAAAGCAAGCCATCGGGGCCAAATTCGGCGCGGTGAGGGCGAAGCGGTTTGCCAAGGTCAATAGTGGCGGCTAGTTTGCGTTCGTGTAAATCGACGATATCAATGGTCGCGCCGTCGGTGCCGGGCTTGCCGACGCCGGAATTGCCGTAGATGGGAACGTAGGCGAAGCGGGAGTCCGGCGAGACGGCGACTTCGTGGCCGTTGACTCCGACGGTGACCTTGGCCAGCTCCTGGCGCGTCTCCGGATCGATCAGCAGGGCAGTGTGCTCGCGCTGGTTGGCCACGACGAGCATTCCGTGTGCCGGTGGAGCAGGGACGCGGCTGCCTCCGGCTGCCAGGGCCAGGAACAGCAAGGAAGCGAGCAGCCATGAAATTGGTGTGGACATAATCACCTCGATTGCCTAGGGTGCCCAAGGAATTGGAATAAAACCTGCCGGATTATACCAGCCTTGCATCATATCACCCTGGTTGTTTGCGCCTGAGGTACCGCAATCGCTGGATTGGCTGAACTGGTTCAGGTCTTTAACCTCCACGTACCGGACTTGCTATGGAGAGAGGCCTGAGCGAACCAGCTGGCCCTGAAGATCGCGACGCCAGTTTGTTCTTAGGGCGTTGATGGAATTGACTTTCCCCGCGATTCACGTTTTTTCCGGTTATATTGTCCCGCGACCAATGCGTGATACCCTGACGCGCATCGCGGAGTGAGTGCATGAAGCTATTCGACAACAAGGCAACGATCCTTTTCGGCGCTTTGCTGGTTTCGAGCGCGTTCCTTGACTCCAAGCAGACCCTTCTTGCAAAGGCCTCCCAGAGCCCAGCTAACTCAGGCGAGGAAAAGGGCAATTGGCCAGCCTACGGCGGCGCGGCGGAAAATATGCATTACTCCGGCCTCGCGCAAATCAATCGGACCAATGTGAAAGAGCTGTCGGTGGCTTGGAGGTTCGACACTGGGGAACCGGGCGGGTTGCAGACCAGCCCCATCATTGTCGACGGAACACTTTATGGAATCACGCCGGCGCAGAAGGTGTTCGCGTTGGATGCCGCGACGGGCAAACTCTTGTGGAAATTTGATTCTGGTATTAAGGGGACACAACCGGATCGCGGGCTGGCCTACTGGTCAAGCGAGAAGGACCAGCGCATTCTGGTTGGCGTGATGAATTTTCTATATGCGCTGGAGGCAGCTACTGGCAAGCCGATCGAAGCGTTTGGGAAAGAGGGTCGGATAGATCTTCGCCGCGATCTTGGGCGCACTCCAGACCGGCAATCCGTCGTGCTGACAAGTCCGGGCATTGTTTACAAGGACGTGATTATTGTGGGCGGGCGGAATCCGGAAACTTTACCTGCGGCGCCGGGTGATGTGCGAGCCTACGATGTGCGATCGGGGAAGTTGCGCTGGTCGTTTCACACCATCCCGCATCCCGGCGAATATGGCTATGAGACTTGGCCGAAGGATGCCTGGAAATACAGCGGCGCGGCGAACAACTGGGCGGGGATGGCTGTCGATGCGAAGCGCGGAATTGTTTATGTGCCGACGGGATCGGCGGCCTTTGATTTTTACGGTGCCAACCGTGTGGGTGACGATCTGTTTGCCAACTGTCTGATCGCTTTAAATGCGGAAACGGGCGAGAGGATTTGGCATTTTCAAGGAGTGAAGCACGATTTGTGGGACCGCGATTTTCCGTCGCCGCCAACGCTTGCGACGGTAAATCGTGACGGCCAGGAGATTGACGCCGTAGCCCAGACAACCAAGCAGGGATTCGTTTATTTGTTCGATCGGGTGAGCGGAAAGCCGCTCTTCCCGATGGAATATCGGAAGTATCCACCGAGTGATGTGCCGGGCGAAGTCGCTGCGCCCGAGCAGTCCCTGCCGTCCAAGCCCGCCCCGTTTGCGCGGCAATTTCTCAGCGAAGCGATGCTGACAAATCGCACGCCCGAGGCGCACGCCTGGGCGCTTGAGAAATTTCGAAAGTTGCGCAGCGAAGGACAATTCATTCCGTTTAGCGTTGGAAAGGACACCGTGATTTTTCCCGGATTCGACGGTGGCGCGGAGTGGGGCGGGTCAGCCGTTGATCCGCAGACTACCATTCTCTATGTCAACGCAAACGAAATGGCTTGGACTGGGGCGCTGGCGCCGGACTCTGGCGAAAACAGCCCCAAGGCCCTTTACGTGAGCCAATGCAGCGTGTGCCACGGCGAGAAGATGACGGGATCGCCGCCCGCGATGCCTTCGCTGGTCGGCGTAGGAGACCGATTGTCGCCGCAGCAAATTGGGGACACCATCAAAAATGGCAAGGGACGGATGCCGGGGTTCGCCAATTTTGAAGACGGCCAGCTTTACGCGCTCGTGGATTTTCTGGGGACCGGAAAGTCCAAAGAGTTGCCGAGTTCGGAGCCTCCGCCGCCGGACATGAAGTATCGATTTACGGGGTACCACAAGTTTCTGGACCCCGAGGGCTATCCTGCGATCGCTCCACCGTGGGGCACTTTGAACGCGATCAATCTAAATACCGGCGAATACGTGTGGAAGATAAACCTGGGGGAGTATCCGGAACTTGCAGCCAAGGGCCTGAAGAACACGGGCACGGAAAACTATGGGGGCCCCGTGGTGACGGCGGGAGGGCTGGTATTTATCGGTGCGAGCGACTTTGACAAGAAATTCCGTGCGTTTGACAAGGCTACTGGCGAATTGCTGTGGGAAACTACGCTTCCTTTTTCCGGCAATGCCACCCCGGCCACCTACGCCGTGAATGGGCGCCAATATGTCGTGATCGCCGCGGGCGGAGGGAAGGATCTCAAGTCACCCTCCGGCGGAGTATACGTTGCGTTCGCGCTTCCGAAACAAAACAATTAGGCCGCACTGTCCCGGTGCGACGGTTCCAGTGCCAAGCCATCAGTCGAGGGCTGCGGTTACTGAATAGATCGGCGGGAGATGTGCCGAGAGAACATGCCAGGAGTCGCCGGCATCGTGCGTGCGAAACAGCGTTCCGCCGGTTGTGCCGAAATAGACGCCCGCGGGGTCGCGATCGTCCGAAGTCATCGCTTCGCGCAGGATGAGGTCGTAGGCATCGGACTGCGGGAGTCCCTTGGTCAGAAACTTCCACGTCTTGCCGCCATTGCGGCTGCGCGCCACGCGGAGTTTGCCCTGGGGGACATAGCGCTCTTCAGGTGAAACGATGGGAATGGTGAACAGCGTGTTGTTTTCAGCGGCGGGTACGGCCAAGCCGAAACCGAACCGCGAAGGAAGGCCCTTCGAAATGTCGATCCACGTCTCCCCCGCGAAATCGCCGCGGTAGACACCACAATGGTTTTGCTGGTAGAGCGAATCCGGATTGCGGGGATGCGCTTTCAGTTTGTGGACACACTGGCCCACTTCGGGAAATTTTTCGGGGCCAAAATCGACAAGGACATTTCCGTTGAACGCGGACCACGTTCTCCCAGCGTCGCTCGAGCGAAACGCTCCTGCGGCGGAGATCCCCACGATGAGGCGGCCTTTGCCGAGGCATTGGATCGAGTGCACCATCATGCCGCCGGCTCCGGGATTCCACTTCTCGCGCGTGGGATGATTACAGAGGCCCGCTACCATCTCCCAATTCGCACCGTGGTCGCCACTGCGGAAAAGCACTCCGGGATCCGCGCCTAGATAAACGGCGCCGGGTTCGTCTCCTGCGCCAGGAGCAATATGCCAGATACGCTTGAGCGGGGCATCCGGAAGGTCCTTGAGTTCCATTCCTTTTTCGGTCACTTGCCATGTTTTGCCGGTGATGCCCTTGACCTCCAGTCCCTTTTCGGAGATTTGCCACGTTTTGCCGTTGTCCGCGCTGGCATGGAGATGCGGACCAAACCAGGCATTGCCGACCGCGGCGTAGTGGCGCTTCGGGTCGCGAGGATCCTGCGCGACATGATGCACTTCCTGGCCAGCGAAAAACGGGCCGGCGCAGTCCCATTTCTTGCGATCTCTTGAGGTGAACGCAAAAGCACCTTTGCGAGTGCCGACCCAGATCTTGATAGCGGCTTGACGCGCCATGGAGTTCCTCCGGCAAGAGAAGTGGATAGGCCTTAGGGACGACGGTAATGTGTATTTTATCGCACAAGGTCAAGCGGGCAGAAGCAATTTGCGAACCTTCCAGCCTTCGCGTTCATGTTCCTGCGACGCCATTTACCTTGACGAAATGGGGGAGTTCCAAGAGAGGGGGCGGCGCGGTTGCCTGACGGGGTATTCTCTGATTGTACGCTCGTCAAGAAATTTTCCTGTTCATGCTCAGAAAGATGACCTATGAAGGAGGTAGTGTGACGGCTCGCGAGAGCCGCACATGCCTCTTTAGCGCGTTGCCGGGATCAGGCGGCCGTTCATCTCGGCAAAGGTGCAGACGGTGGATTGAGGAACTCACTTACGGTTGTCCGAGCCATAAATCGGACGAGGAGGAGTGGTTCATGAAAGCGAGAATCCTGATTGTATTTGCTGTAGCGGCGCTGGTCGTCGTCTTTGCCTATACGGCGTCGACTCCAGCTGCTCCGGGTAAGGCCCACGCGAACGCCGTGCCCACGGCGGTTCCGCAACCGAGCACCGCCACGGCAACTGCGGCGGAACCGCATCCTGAAATCCGCGAAGCGATTGCTGCGCTGCGTCGCGCCAAGGAACACATGGAGCACGCGGCGCACGACTTCGGCGGTCACCGCGTGGAAGCCATCCGGGCGACCGATGTGGCCATTCACCAGCTTGAGGATTGCCTCAAGTACGACAGAGACTAAGGCAGCTCAACCGCAATCGTTCGCAGCAATCTCCAGCAGCGCCCGGAGGAAGTTCTCCGCCGGACGCTGCTTTTTTTGGTCAACCTCCGATCGCTAATAGCGTGATTGCCGTTAAGGGAACAATCGAAAGCCCTAGCTGTATTACAATCGCGCGCTCGCGGTGTGCCAAGGAGAGAAGCCGATGCTGGATCGCAGACGATTCTTGAGTGCCTGTTCGGGACTGGGGCTGGGAGGGACGCTGTTTCCGGGAGTACTTTGGGCGCAGGTGCAGTCGCAAGGGGCGGCAAAGATCACCAAAGAGATGATCGAGAATGCGGCGGCCATCGCGGATGTGCCCATCCCTGAAGAAACCAAAGAGATGATGCTGGACAACCTGAACCAGCAAGCCAAGAGTTACGAAGCGATTTATGCCTTGCACATTCCGAATTCCGTTGCGCCATGTTTGATTTTTGATCCGGTGCTTCCGGGGATGAGATTTGAAACGGAGCGGCGGCCGTCGCGGATAGCGAAGCCGTCGGCGATCGCCGCTCCGAGTACGCCGAAGAATATACAAGATGTGGCGTTTCGGAGCGTGCGCGAACTGGCCGAATTGATGAGAACTAGAAAAGTGTCCTCAGTCGCGCTAACGGAGATGTACCTGGAGCGGTTGAAGCGCTACGACACTACGCTGAGATTTGTGGTGACGTTGACCGAAGACCGCGCGCGGGCGCAGGCCAAAGAAGCAGACCGGGAAATTGCCGCAGGTAAATATCGAGGTCCGCTGCACGGCTTGCCCTGGGGCGCGAAAGATTTGCTGGCTGCGAAGGGTTATCGGACGACATGGGGCGCCGGCGGTTTCGAGAACCAGATGATCGACGAAGACGCCACCGTGGTGAAGCGGTTGGATGAAGCGGGCGCGGTGCTGGTGGCAAAACTGACGCTCGGTGCGCTGGCGATGGGCGACAACTGGTTTGGCGGCGTAACTCGGAATCCCTGGCATCCGGGGCAAGGCTCGAGCGGATCTTCGGCAGGTCCTGCCTCCGCGACGGCCGCCGGATGCGTGGCCTTTAGCATCGGGTCGGAAACGCTCGGGTCGATTTCGTCGCCTTCGACGCGGTGCGGCTGCACGGGACTGCGACCGTCGTTCGGCCTGGTGCCCCGGACTGGGGCCATGGCGCTCTCCTGGAGCATGGACAAGCTCGGGCCTATTTGCCGTGCGGTGGAGGATTGCGCGCTCGTCCTCGAGGCCATTTATGGGCCAGACGACAAAGACCCGAGCGTGAAGCACGCGGCCTTCCATTGGGATGCGGGGCTGGATTGGCGGAAGCTGCGAGTGGGTTATCTGAAGGCGGATTTCGAGCCAAGGCCGCAAGAACCGGCGCAAACGGCGACAGAAGAACCAGCAACGACTCCGGAAGAGCAAAAAAAACGAGACGAACAGAAGCGGCGCAGGGAAGCTGCCCGGGCGCGGGCGGAGTACGACAGAAAATACAGCGACGCGGCGCTCGCGAAGTTGAAAGAGATGGGCGTCCATCTCATACCGGTAGAAATGCCGAAGTTTCCTTACCAATCTATGGTGCCCATGTTGTCGGCGGAAGCGGCCGCGGCGTTTGATGAATTGACACGGACCGGCAAAGATAAATTGCTCACGTCACAGAAGCCGTTTGACTGGCCAAATTCGTTCCGCTCGGCGCGGTTGGTGCCGGCGGTCGAGTACATCCAGGCAAGCCGGGCTCGGCGGATGGCCATGGAGGCGGTTCGAAAAGTATTCGAGGGGGTGGACGTAATTGTGGCGCCGACGAACGGCGGCGAACAGCTCGTGATTACGAATTTGACTGGCCATCCATCCGTGATATTGCCCAACGGGTTCCGCGGCGATGATGCTCCGAAGCCGCCGACAGACGATCCCAGCGATTCTCAAAATGCGGGTGGGCCCGGAACGCCGGTAAGCCTCACATTCCTTGGGAATCTATACGGGGAAGCGAAGCTGCTTGCATTTGCACGCGCCTACCAAGATGCCACAGGATTTCATCGTAAGCACCCACAGCTGTAGTCGCCGATGGCAGAAGACTGATGTCGCCCCCTGGCCCGCTCGCAAGCCTCAAGACGCGAAAATTGCGAAGCGCATTGAACCATTCAGAGTGCAAAGTCGTATAAATGCTCAGGAGACCGAAGCGCAGCAAGCGGTGATCGGCGCGAGTTTGGAAACAACTGGTACCGCGGGTGATTGACCGGCGCCACGGCGGGAAGTAGGATGCCCGCAACCGGCGCCCTGCCTGGCCATTCGCACGAAAGGAGACTCTGTGTACTGCTCAAAATGCGGAAGGGAGATTTCGAACGCCACGGCGTTCTGTCCCACGTGCGGCCAGGCGGTCACTGTCCTGGTTGCTACTGCTGCTTCCCCATCTGCAATGACCATCGCGCCGATTCCGCGGACACCGATGGCCCCGGCGAGCGCGGGGTATGGCGGCGTGGCGTACGCCGGTTTCTGGTTGCGGTTCGTCGCTTACATTATCGATGGCGTCGTTTCTGGATTGGCATTTCTGATCCTTCTGATCCCTCTCTTCATATTGACGGGCGCGGGGGCCGCGCTGAGCAAAATTAGTTCCGGCGAGGATATCAGCGGCGACGTGGCCACCCTCTTGGGTCTTGGGTTCGTGTTCGGTTTTTTTGGAATTATATTTCTCGTGAGCTGGTTGTATTACGCACTCTCGGAAAGTTCATCCTGGCAAGCCACGCTGGGAAAAAAGATGCTCAATCTGAAGGTGACCGATATGACCGGTCAGCCGATTTCCTTTGGCCGGGCTTCGGGACGCTTCTTCGCAAAAATAGTCTCGCACATGATTCCTTTCGAGATAGGCTACATCATCGCGGGCTTCACCGAGAAAAAGCAGGCCATCCACGACATGATCGCTAGCTGCCTGGTATTGCGCAAAGTCTAGCGATACCTTCTCGACGGTCTGACCACGTCCGAGTCAAGCGTGACGGACGGATTCCATCGGGTCGGCCTCGATCCACGGCCGTGCCGCGGAATACGCCGTGAGCGCGGTCAGAACTCCCATAGTGAGTCCGACGGCGAGAAACACACTCCATTCCGCGGGATGAATTCCATAGAGCTGTGAACGGACGAGTGTGCTGGTGATGACGCCGCCAAGAATTCCCAAGCATACGCCCGTAGCCGTGACTACGCTCGTCTGGCGCAAAATCATTCTCCATAGATCACGGGGCGCGGCGCCAAGGGCGACGCGGATGCCCAATTCCTTTTTTCTTTCGCTCACGGAGTAGAAGACCGCTCCGTAGAGCCCCACCGCCGCCAGAACAAATGCCAAGCTGCCGAACGCACTGGTGCAAACCAGGGTGACCCGGGGGACGTACAGCGAGAAATCCGTCCAGTCGTTCAACGTCAGAGTCTGGAAGAAAAGTTGCGAGTCCAGTTTCTGCATAGCGTCGGATATCGGCACGAGCCATTGATGCGCGTTTCCTTGCGTCCGCGCCAGGAGGTAGACCGTGGATTGGTAGCGCTGATTTAAGTCGAAATACATGAAGGGCCGAGAGGGCTCGTCAATATCGACATATTTGCCGTCGCCGACCACACCAGCGACAGTGACAACCTGATTGCCGCTTGCGATTCGCGCCGTTTTGCCGATAGGATTCTCGCCAGGCCAATATTTTTCTGCCATCAAGTGATTGATGACGATCACCGCGGGTGCTTCTGCCGTGTCCGCCGCGGAGAATGCACGCCCTGCCAGAACCGGGATTCCCAGTGTGGAAAAGTAATTTTGATCAACGGCCAGGTAGGAAACGCCGGCTCCCAGCTGGCGCGTATCGGGCGAACCTGCCACGTGAACCTGCTCTGCGCTTCCGCCATTTCCGCTGAGAGGAAGATCACTAGACAGGCTAATCGACTCCACGCCATAAATCTGCCGAGCGGCGTCTCGCATTCTCCCGTACATGTTTCGTCCCTGTTTCTCAGAGTAACCATTGGCTCGCAAATCCAGCGTCAATATCGCGACGTTGCGCGCTGAGAATCCCAGATTGACTCGCTCGAGATTGTGCAAACTGCGAAAACACAGACCCACACCGATGAGCACCACGGTGCAAACGGCCACTTGGACCATCACCAGGGCGTTTCGAATCCTTCCCTTGCGTGTACCACCTACGGCGATCTCTCCGCTCAGTGCTCCTGCCAGATTCGGTGCCGAGAAATACAGCCCCGGCACTAGGCCCGTTGCAAGGCCGGCTACAAAAACCAGAGCCACGGTTGCTGCCGCGACTCGCATGTCCGGCCGAAAATCAATCGTTAAGGGAAGCACTCCAAGCCCCGGGATATAGGGCTTGAATTGCATCAACTGCCTAAGTCCTAGCGAGGCCAGCAGGAAGCCCAGTATTCCGCCGCCAGCCGCGAGGAGCGTGCTGTCCAGCAAGAGATCGCGAACGAGCCTCACGCGCGTCGCTCCCATCGCCGCCCGCACCAAGATTTCATGGCGTCGCGCGTTCGCCAGCGCAAGCAGCAGGTTGGCGACATTGGAACAGGCCGCGAACAAAACGAGCGCCACGATGGCGAGAATAATCGCCGAAATGATTCTTGCGGAAGAGACCGAATCAACAGGGAGCATGGTCGTTTCCGTCAACTGCGCGACGCGATCCTTGTTGGTCGCTGGATAAGCCGCGGCAAGCTGTTGCGACAACATTTGCATGTCCGCCAGGGCTGCGGTACGCGTTACTCCAGGTTTTAACCGCCCTACCAGGCCCAGAATATGGTTGTTGCGGTCGGCCCGCCAATCTTGTGCCTGGGGATTCATGGCTGCGCCTGTGGAAAGCGGAATCCAGAGATCGGGAACATCGCTGAAAATAGTTCCCACAAAACTTTTCGGCGCGACTCCGACAATAGTTAGCGACGTCCGGTCGACAGTAACGGTCTTTCCTACGATGTTCGGGTCAGCTCCCAGCGATTTCCAGTAGGTATAACTCAAGACGGCCAAAGCGGATGCCTTGTTGTCCTCGCCTCGTCGAAACACCCTTCCCAAAATGGGTTGTACTCCAAGGACAGAGAAATAGTTATCCGACACCGCGTTTATGAGCCCGGATTTCGTTCGGTGCTCATAGCGAATGGGCACCAGCGAAATCGAATACGGGAATGCGGAGATGTCCCTGAAGACATGGTTGTTGTCGCGATAATACTTGTAGTCGTCGTAGTTGGTGCCGCTGAACTCTTCCGTTGGCGTGGTCGTATATATCGAGGCCAACTGCTCGGGCGCAGGAACGGCGGGAGGGCGCAGCAACAACGTGTTGAAGATACTAAATCCCACCGCGCCGGCTGCCATCGCTATGGCCAGGGAAAAGATTGCGATGGAGGTGAGTCTCCAGTGCTTCCGGAGAATCCGTAGGGAGAACCGCATGCTGGACCAGAGCGCCATCTTGCCCCTCCGTTATCAGGCTTGGCTCGTCAAGAGCGTTGCTCGAGGTTTCCGAAAGTCGAGCCGTTGTTTTGCCAGATGCAATTTGGAGATTTAGAGTTGCCGCGGCGTTTTGATTTCCAAGACGACGGCGGCGCCACGCTTTTTTTCGTTGGTCGGACCTCCCACAAACGTCTAGAGGCCCTTCTGCGTGGGGTAACCCTTCTCGACCCAATCCGCCGCGAAACTTGTTGGGAGGACAAGGACGCGTACGTGGGTGAAGCCCAGGTCGTTGACGGCGGTATACGCGGGCCGGATGTTCGGGCAGCGATCGAAGGGGCAGCATCCGCAATAGATGACCAGATTCGTGGAGCGTGGCAGAGCGCCAGCCCATTTTCTCAGTTCTGCGAGGCCTTCTTGTTTAGAAGCCGTGCCGTGGAAGGTGGCTGCGGGAACGTGGCCTCCCTCAAAGAGCGTGCGAAAGCCAACGTAGACAATGGCCGGAGCGGTTCCGCCTTTAGAGTTCCCAAGCTCGCGCACCAGGTCGGCGGCTTCGAGGACTTGCGCCTTGGTCCAGGGATCAGCTGTCTTTTTTTGATTCACTGCGCCGCTTTGGTTCGATCGGAGAACAGGCGCAAGAAGCATCGCGGCGGAGACTCCCAGCAGCAATATTGCCGCGCCTCTCTGAACTGTGGACGGGAAGAACATGCTTGTAGGCCTCCGTAAACGATTGTAGAACCAAATCGCAGCAACGACGATGCGTTTCCGCCCGGACCACGACGCGAAAACAACCGGGTTTCGCCAAGAATTATTTTTTGAGTTCGGCCCGCGTACGCTGCAGTTTGAAGGCGGTGGTGCGCAGGGTTTCCGGCACGTTCTTGTTGGTTGTCAACTTCTTGAGGTCCATGACATTACACATCGGGAGCATGTGCAGCGAAACGTCCAGCGGCGTCTTTGGATTGTTAAGGAGATTGCGCACGACGGCGTAGTTTTTTCGAAACTTGCGATTGCTGGCGATCAGCCGAAGAATTTCATCCGTCAGGCTGGTCATATTGGCGAAAGCCTCGACCTCCTGATCTGTTAAGCGGGGCGATTGCAGCACGGCGCGCTGTACGACCTTGTTCGAGTCGCGAATCAGTGTGCGGCGCGCCTCGGATCCGCCTTTGATAGCGAATTGCACACGCTCGGAAACGCTCATCTTTGCAAGCCGCATAAGAAGCGTCTGACGCTTGACCACGTCCGGCTCGGCTTCGGCAGCCGCTTCCGCAAGGGCTGCTTCGTCAATGGCCGACCCCATTAGTTCGTGGAGCTGATGCTTCTGGTCCGCGGTGATGGACGAGGAATGCTCCAGAGCGGCCGCGAGAGCCGCGGACTCGCTGACGCGCTCCAACTCTTCCATGAGCGCCGTGATGGCCAGTGGAGAGAGATAGCGCGCGACCGGGACCAGATACTCGGCTGCACAATTCTTGTTATGCGCCATGGCGTCCGAGACGCCGGGCTTGTCCGCAAGATGTTTTCCGGCGTAGGCGAAGAGCGCGGGGACAGCCTTTTCGCGCTTCAGGGCTTCCACGAAGGTTTCTGTCGGTTGCGAGAGGATGGCTTGCTGAGCGCGGTCGGAGACCATCTCATCGGCATCCCCGGCGAGTACGGCCAGGATTTCCGCGCGATCCGCGGGCGCCAGATGCGCTCCGCCTGAACAAACTGCGATCTTACGCTCGCGTGGAGCGCGGCCTGCGCGAAGGTCATCGAGAACTTCAGGGCTGAGGGGTTCCACCGGATGCCTGCCTCAAATCGTTCTGGCTCAACACTATTGTACCGGAGGCCCCGGGCGTTCCAACGGGCGGCATGGCTCGCCCGTTCAATTCCAGCAACACCGCCGAGGAATCGGCCGCGGTCACTTCAAACTGCTGGCGGGCGGAAAAGTGGCGCGTTTCTCCCGCGGGAAGTTCCGCATCAAGCAGCAACGCGCTGTCGGCGAGGATGCGCACTCGCGTGGCGGCGGAAGCGGAAACGGCAAGATCCAGAGGAACCGCAGCCGAAGAAGTCAAGTTGTCAGAAGAAGGACTAGCAACGGAAGACGACGCTGCCCCGGCTTGCGTTGGGATTCGCGGAGGCAGCAAAGAGGACGACGAAGATTCTTTCGCGGCGCGATGCGCGGCAAAACGCCGCCAGCCATAAATTCCGCCGGCAATAAGCCCGCCGAGTACGGCAAGCAACGCGAGCACAGCCAGAATCGGAACCCAAATAGGCGGGCGGGGAAGCTGGTTCTCGTAAGGCTGCGGAGCGGGCATGTTCGGCTCGCCATGAGCGAGGTCATATTCGGCGAGCAGATTTTCTTCATCCAGGCCCAAAAAACGCGCGATGGCGCGTACAAATCCGCGGTTGAAAACGCCGCCTGGGAGTTTGTCCCACTCTTCGTTTTCGAGGGCTTCCAAGAAGCGCGGGCCGATGCGCGTGGCCGTAGTCACTTCCTTCAGCGTAACTTCGCGCATCTCGCGCTCGCGCTTCAGGCGTTCGCCAAAAGTTCCACTGGCCATGAATCGAACCCTATCCTCGCCGATACACGTGGGGCAAACCTCGCGATCGAACTTCCTGGCGATCGCCAGCAAGCGGCTGCGGCGGGCGTCCCATTTTCTCTGCCCTTTTTATTTGGATGACCGCTACGCAGGCAGCTCAGGTGTGGCCGCAATACGGTTCACCCACGCGCGACCCCTGTCCGGTCCGCGCAAGGGCGAAAAAATCCCTCTACGAAACTATAGGCGGTGTCGCCGAGCAGTGTCAAACAATGGGAATCGAGCTGGCAGATTTATCTCCAAGGTGTGATCCCCAGTTGCGGTACAACTCGACCGACCACACCCTGCATCCTTTGTGTCGTGCGGCGATCCTATAGCCGCACTCGTGAATCAGAATAGCGCCGCAGGATGCAGCTAGAACGGTGATCGCCAGCAATGGTTACTCCAGAGCGCCAAGCAAGATCACTGCCTCCGATGGGCGGCACGAACCAATGGGCAAAAACCTTCACCCCTCTGATTTCCATTACCTCGAATAGCTTGTTGAGCTTCCGAAGACGCATTGTTTTAATGGGACTTGCGGTGAAGTTCGCAACCATGCTCATTCCGTCCCAGGGATCATCGGACCACCTCGCCTCTAGTCTAAGTCCTGGACGGTGGCACAGGTGTGACAGCAGAGTTAAGACGGAACAAGACTGTCGTTCGAGCGCAGGCGGTTTGCCCGCAATAGCAGGGTACTAGGAGCGCATTCTGGAACCGCAAAGAGTGACTCAGCGCAACGGCCTCTCCCGGGCCCTACCGCTGACCCACGCAGGATTCTGGATCCGATTCATCGCGGCCATCATCGATCTGATTCTTCTGGTGGTGCCGTTCGCGGTCTTTGTTTCTTTTTTTGCCGCCGGCATGGGAATCTCGAATCCGTTTTTCAATCATCGCGAGGGAACACCTCTCAACGGGACCCTCACGCAGTCCGGGCCGACTTTTCTTCTCATCTGTCTTTGTTTCTTCGCTGTGGAAAGCTGGTTGTACTTTGCACTTTCAGAAAGCTCCGCATGGCACGCAACTCTGGGGAAGCGCTTGTTAGGTCTCTATGTAGCCGACGCTGCAGGCGAACCGGTGGATTTTTGGCGAGCCAGCTTGCGTTTCTGCAGCGGCCGTCTACTAGCACAGGTCCCCGTCTTGGGTGGCTATTATTTCGTGATCGACTGCCTCTGGGTGGGCCTGACCGGCGGCAAACGCGCCTTCCACGACATGCTCTCCGGCTGCCTGGTCTTGCGCGAAGGCGCACATAGCTCATTCAAACGCTGACGCCAAAGGCCCCTCGGTCCGCCCCGCACCCACCGATGGCAAGATGGCCACGCCTGTACCACGAGATTCTTGCGCCCCTTTTTGCGAGGCGCCTATACTGGCAAAGATTCGCGGATCAGCCCCGAATCACCCTCGTGGTGTTGTCTTCCGCGGCGGCTAAAGTCTGGTCTGTAAAACTCTGGGGATCAACCGAGCGTGGACGAAGTCAAACAGTTTCCAGCCGTGGAACGCCGCCGCAATCCCGCGGTTTCCGCCGAGCAACGCGAAGCGGGCGAAGTCGCCATCTTCCAGGAGTTGGGGAAGGCCCTGACCTCTTCGTTGCAGCTCGACCAGGTTCTTCGCACCATCATGGAGAAAATCGACGAGTTTCTGCGCCCGGACAACTGGTCGCTCCTGCTGCTCGATGAAGCCAAACAAGAACTCTACTTCGAACTGGCCGTTGGCAAGGCTTCCCAAGCGCTCAAAGACGTTCGCATCAAGGTGGGCCAGGGAATCGCCGGCTGGGTGGCGCAACACGGCGAAACCGTGGTTGTGGCGGACACTTCGAAGGACACTCGTTTCTTCTCTCAGGTAGACGAGAAGACCAAGACCGAAACGCAGTCGATCGTTGCTGTCCCTGTTAAGTTCCGCGACACCTGCCTGGGGGTCATTGAGCTGATCAATTGCCTCGGCCCAGAAGGCTTTGACGAGCGCGACCTCAAGCTTCTCGAAGCCCTTTCCGACTTTGCAGCCATCGCGCTCGAAAATGCCCGGCATGTGAAAAGAATTCACGAGCTGACCATCACCGACGATTGCACCAGTCTGTACAACGCCCGGCACATGGGCTTTATCCTCGAGACGGAAATCTACCGTTCGCAGCGCTACAATTATCAATTCTCACTGGTGTTCATCGATCTCGATCATTTCAAGCAAGTGAACGACACACACGGCCATCTGGTCGGCTCACGCTTGCTCGCGGAGATTGGCAACGCGCTGAAAGCTCATTGCCGCCTGATCGATTTTGCGTTCCGCTATGGCGGCGACGAATTTGTGATTCTCCTGCCGCAGACTCCCAAAGACAACGCGCTGAACGTAGCGCGCCGCCTGCACAAGCTCGTTCGCGAAACGCGCTGGCTCGACGAGGACGGGTTGGGTATCCATGTTACGCCAAGCCTGGGCGTGGCGTCTTATCCCACTGATTCGCGCACCAAAGAAGGGCTTTTACACCTCGCTGATGAGGCCATGTACTTGGTGAAAAATACGAGCCGGGACAGCGTGGCCGCAGCCAACATCGGGATTCTGCCGGACACTAACGCGGCTGCCGCG
>Ga0207118_1060_pt1 | contig 22263 bp, 23 predicted proteins | sample Alteio_BWMinHeat_42_FD_153507 | JGI IMG/M metagenome (GOLD analysis project Ga0207118, IMG submission 153507) | Enriched cells from forest soil in Barre Woods Harvard Forest LTER site, Petersham, Massachusetts, United States -... | ecosystem: Environmental > Terrestrial > Soil > Temperate forest >...
CTGTTCTCCACCGATCACTGACGGCAGAGATCCTCCTTCTCTATACAACCAGGTTTTATTGGAAATTACTTTGATCCTGTTTTCCTTAAATATCAATGACAAAAGAAAATCAAAAGAGGACCGGGCAATGTCCTTATATACAAACTCACCTGTCGCCTCCCAGGCGCATAACATCGCCTCAGGCAAAATACTGTTAGCATAGGTAAGATAGCTTTCATACCATTTCCACTCATTTTCTGTCTCATGCCTGTACATTTGAACCAACCTGTCAGCATGCTCCCGGATAAAAGATATATTAAAGTCTGATTTGTTTTTCAGGTTACGGTAATACAAACCTTTTATCACAAATGCCATTGCACGCGTAGAATAAATATTATTAACTTTGAGCAAAGCATCCTGTATGGTTAATTCTGCATCATCTGTCAGCTCTTTAGGCAAGATACCGCTCATGGAGACCAGGTAACCTAATGCCCAGATGGCTCGACCATTTGCATCAGCGAGATTGGTCAAATTGTTTTGTTCCGTAAAGTTCCCCTGTTCATTTATATAATTAAGAAAGTAGCCTTCGGGCTGCAAGCAATATTTTATAAAATGAAAATAGGTCCTGATGTATTTTATATCCCCTTCCTCTCTTGTCAATTCAAAATGCCGGCACATAGCAATCATTGCCCGGGCATTGTCATCCAGTGTGTAACCAGAATGGATATCAGGCTGGTTGATCTTTGAAAACTGGATCATTCCAAAATCCGTTGTCAGTTTTTTCAGATGACCGAGGTTGATTGCAGGGATATTATAATGCAATGGCATCTGGTCGTTGACAATTCTTTCAAACAATATTGCATGGGCAATGGCAACATTTTCCCACGCGGTGGATGCCATTTTGTGCAAGCCGTTCGCGCTGATTTTTTTTCGCAATTGTTCATCACTGAATAAATGATTTACATTTTCAGCCAGTTGTAAGGGACTGTCAAAGTCAATAATAATACCCATATCATTTCGCAGTACCTCCTTCGCATGCGGAATTGGTGTTGATATCACCGGACAGCCGCAACTGATGGCATAAGAAAACGTTCCGCTTACGGCCTGGTTAGGATCTTTTGATGTGAAGAGATAAATATCCGTAAGCTGTAAATACTCCAACAGGTCATCAAGTGTTAAATACTTGTTGATGAATTTCACATGACGCTGCAGTTGTAACTCCAAAATTTTCCCTTCAAGCATATGACGATATTTTTCTCCCTCATATTTTATGACAGTTGGATGGGTTTTTCCTATAACGAGAAACAGGATATCAGGATTCTCCTTTATTATTGCAGGCATTGCGTCTAAAGTGGTTTCAATACCTTTTCCTGAACTGAGCAGTCCGAATGTAGAAATAATTTTTCTGTTATTTAATCCGTATTTTTCCTTCAGAGAATCTTTATCCAGGTGAGGAACCAGGTGGGTGCCATGGGGAATAACGGTAATTCTTTCTTGTCCTAAACCATAATCTCTCATCAGCACCCTTGCAGAATGATTTGTCATTACTATCACTGAATCGCAGACGGCTAAAATGTCCTGAACCTTATGTTTCATCCCGCTATCGGGGTTTGGTAATACGGAATGAAATGCAACGACCACCAGTTTTCTGATGGCATGCAAAAATGATTGAAAATCTTCTTCATGATCTTTATAAAATCCGAACTCGTGCTGGATGAGAACAATTTTTATATTCTTATCCCGGTTAACCGAATCAGCTAATTCTGCATATTTACCTGCAAGTGACGTGTCTAACCTGTATTTTACTTCTGCACCATATACGGGTCTTTCATTTTCCCTTTCTAAAGCACAAACCCTTATGGCGAATGAATTTCCGAATTTGCTTTTCAAAGCTTTTATTAAATCCTGCGAATAGCTTGCAATCCCGCATTTCACCGGAGGATAAGAAGTAACAAATAAAATTTCAGGGGGATTGATTTTATTCTGATGAACCATAATTTGAATTCCCGTTGCTGAATTGACTTTGTGAGGTAATGCATAAGAGTGTTTTAATAACTCTTCCCTTTGCCCGATCGATGGTGAATTGATAGGCATTACACCGGCTTCATTTTTCATATTTACTGGTATTAAGTAATAATTCCTTTAATAATGCGGATAAACTTACTGATGCACACGCGATGTATTTGTCTGCTGCTCCGTAAAAAATATATAACGTGTCACTAAAAAGTGCTGTTCCGGTAGGGAATACGACATTATCAACTATGCCATGCAATTCCCAATAGCGTTCAGGCTGAAACAAAGCATAAGGTAGCCTGGCAATTTCCCTGGAGGGATCATGGAGGTCCAACAAGGCGGCACATGCCGAATATACATATCCTCCGGGAGTATCATGCACACTATGGTAAATCAATAACCAGCCATGTTCGGTTTCAATGGGAGGACATCCGCTGCCGACATAACTGGCTTCATGATGATGTTTTGGATCAATAAGAATATGTTTATTAAAATTAAGACAATATTCTTCCCAAAATTCTTTTGTTAATTCCTGCAGATCATCTATGAAAACAATTTGTATACCGGGCCTGATCCGATGTAAAAAAACAAGTTTATTATTAATCCGTCTCGGGAAAAATATTACATTTTTATCCCATACGAATACCTTCAGTTCCACCTTTGATTCAAGTTCTTTTAGCAACAGGTCGTGCTTATGCGGACGAATATATTTTACATTTACCTCACCCCTGCATTCAACAAGATGTCTGAATTCCTCATTAGAGACCCGGGGAACAATTATTCCCCATTTTTCGAAATGTTTCAAATCTCTGGATGTAGCCAGCGCACCAAGCGCATTTACTCCATCGTAAGCTGTATAAGTGAGATAATACAGGTCATCGATCTTTACTATACGGGGATCTTCCACTCCATGCGATTCATATTCGAATTGAGGAAAAAGCAATGGAGTATCGTGACGCTCCATTACCATTAATGATTTGTTTAATTTGCAATAGCCGATGCTTGAATAATTACCTTTTCGCACTGCCCTGTAAAACATATGAATCGTATCTCCTTCATGTAACACGGCCGGGTTCATTACTGATTCGTTCTCAAAACCTAAATCAGTTTTGTTTAGTACGATGCCCTCTTTCTTTACATCAATCATAGCTTTAAATGCCTTTACCGGTTTGAAACGGACAAAAATTCGTGCGGAAAATCAGCTCAGCTTCCGGAGACATAAAGGTCAGTTTCTCTAAATAAAAGTGAATTACACAACTTTCTGAAAAAGTTACATTTTTCACATGTTTGAAGATCGGAATTCTATGTTGCAAACTTCCACTCCCTGAAATTAATAAAACACGGCCCTGTTAAATTTAGCGATGGACGTGTTTTTCTTTAAGAAAAAAGCACCTTAATAGTTGATGACCGCTTGTTTTTGCATACCATTAAAACTTATCCAGCTGATCTTGAAACCATAGGGACATGCAGGCGGTGTAACCGGGTTCCCAATCTCATCCACACCAAATGTTACGGATATTTCTTTTGCAATTCCTTTGTGAATTTCCGTTCCGCTGACAGGTAACCATGAACAGGTTGAACTCAAAACTATGGGTGAGGTAATGATCGTGTAAAATGATATGCCAGCCCTGTTTGTGCCTGTTACAAGCAGGTTGGTCAAATTATCTTTCGTGCCAAATCCGCTTATTGAAATATATGTGACTCCCGCGTTTGTCAAACCAATGATCCGCTGACAGGTTATCGTCCAGGTTCTTTGGGTTCCATCATCAAAAGTAATATTCATAGATCCGTTTACCCTGTGCGTAACAAATGTACCGGCAGTCAGCAAGCGGACCAAACCTCCGCTAACATTGGTAATCATCCACGTACCATTGAAGATAATACTTATCCCGCTTAAAATACGTGTTACCTTATAATTGATAAAGGTTATGGTAATCACAGCATTTTCATCTTTCCAATGATCACCATGTGTTAGTTGCACTATAATCTGTCCGCTTCTGAAACGGTTTCCTTCCGCATTGTTCCCGTTATACGTAATGGTAAGTTTTTTGTCAACAACAACAGAATCAATACTTGCCCCTGAAATTGAAAAAGTCTTGCCAAAACCCGTATTTTCCATGGCATTGCTTGCATCATTCAATGCGACCTGTGATTCGTTCTTTTGCATAGATTCATCATTCGATTGCTGCATTTGCATAGCACTATCATCATTTATCGCAGTTGTTGAATTCTCTGTTTTACAGGATTGAAAACTAAAAGCTATTGCCGCAATCAGTATCATGGTGAAAATGTTTTTTGTGGTTTTCATGGTATTACTTTTATAAACCTTAATAAATTATTTTTGTGAAATACATTCAGCCGGCAGCGCAAAATTCGATCTTACTCGCCCTTCTCTTCAGCAGCCTTTTTGAGATGGAGGAGAATACAAATTTGTAAGCACCCTTCGAATATAAGGGCGGCCAATGCTGTTGTAAAGGTTGGGATAACCCGTTTTAAGCTCAATGATCAGATACCTGACTTTCTTTTCCGATTTTTTCCTCGCAGATGCAGATTGTGTCATGATGTTAAGAGTTTATTTGGTTAATGAAAATACCGCGACAATTGAGTTTCAAAAGTGAAAATATGTGCGAAGAGTTATGTTATATGATTTCCGGAAATTGTTACATCATTCACATGTTTTAACATAGGTAAGAGATAGAAGAATATATATTGCGTATAAAATTACCAATATTTTTGCTCTCTTTCGATTTTCCTTACATTTGCTTTAATGAAACTAAATATCAAATACAATATAAACTCCTTATGCAAAAAGATACTCCGTGAACAATTGGATAAAATGGGACTTAAATACGACTTAACCACCTTCGGCGAGGTAGAAATAAGACAACATTTCTCGGTTGAAGAATATAAACAATTAAACACTGCCCTCAGTGAATACGGGATAGAGATCGTAGAAAGTCAGAAAAGTGTTCTTGTACAAAAAATAAAGGATGTTATTATTGAAATGATCTACCTGGAGGAAAAATTGCCTGCATCAAAGATCTCACATTATCTGACTGAAAAATTAAACCATAGCTATGGCTACCTTGCCAATCTTTTTTCAGAGGTCACCTATACTTCGATTGAAAATTTTATCATTTTACAAAAAATCGAACTGGTGAAAGAATTGATAATAAGCGAAAAATTAACACTCACGGAAATTTCCATCAAACTAAATTACAGCAGCGTGGCGCATTTATCAAATCAATTCAAGAAAACGACAGGTCTGACCCCCTCCATGTTCCAGAGAATTATTGAAAAAAGAAACAGGCCGGCCCAATGAACGAAAGAATAAGTTTAATTTGATTAATGTATTTATTAATTTTGCCGTTCATAAGCGGTACCACTTATAAAAATTGTCAGTATGCAACACGACCCGCTCCATATTCTTCTTGCAGACGATGATGAAGATGACAGGCTCTTTTTTAAAGATGCATTTGAGGAAATAAAAATAAAAACGGTTGTTCACACCGTAAATGACGGTTTACAATTAATGAACTACCTCAACATGGAAAATGCTTTATTGCCTCACGTCCTTTTTCTTGACCTCAATATGCCATTTAAGAACGGCCTGGAATGTTTGTATGAAATAAGAAATACCGAAAAGCTAAAAGATATTTCCATTGTTATATACTCTACCTCGGCATCTGAAGAAGATATTGAAGAAACATTTGTTAAGGGAGCTAATGTTTATATTAAGAAGCCAAACGATTTTTTAACACTTAAAAAAATGCTGGCGCATATTATCACCATCAACTGGCAATATGATACCTGCGGTTTAAATAAAGAGAATTTTTTGCTCAGTATCCAGTCTCAATAGTTTATTCCATGAACCTGCGCGTCATTTCTAATTCTACGGTATTGTTCAGAAGTGCATTTATATTTTTCATATTTATCCTTCTTTTTATTTCGAGTATTATTTACAAGCATTCCCTGTCGGTTAATGATTCTGAAGCACGGGTTATTCATTCCTACCGCGTACGGATTGAGCTTGAACAATTGCTTTCCTGCATGATCGATGCCGAAACAGGTCAGCGTGGTTACATTATTACACGTGATACTGTTTTTTTACAACCCTATAACGGTGCAGGAAGAAAGATCAGAAGATCCTTCAATACGCTTAGATCCTTAGCCTACGACAATCAACAGCAGCAGTTGGACCTGGTTGTTTTATACCGTCTTGTCATCAGGCGTTTTGAATCTTTCGCTGACGTGTTGAAGCTAAGCAATGATCAGCAAGTACTTACCAGTTTGCGTAAAAAAGAAATGTTGAATGGAAAATATTTAATGGATAAGATCCGTTTGCAGATACATACAATGATCGACCAGGAACTATTAAGCCTGCAACAAAAGGAAAAAGAACACCAGGAAGAGATCTCATTTACTCCCCTTTTTACATTGTTGCTGATGTTCTTTTCACTACTGGTTTTTATTTTTTTATACTATAGAATAAATAAAAATGTAGCTAAGCTCAGGATATTAAACAATCACCTGTTGATCGCAAAAAAAGAGCAACAGCATAACAACGCTATCGTGGAGGGAAAAAACCGTGAGTTGGAAAGGAGTAATATCGAACTGGCTTCTTTCAACCACATGGCAAGTCATGATCTGCAGGAGCCATTGCGCAAGATACAAACATTTATCAGCCGGATCCAAATGAAGGAAATTCCGGGGATCTCAGAAACGGACAGGGACTATTTTTCAAAGATCCAGTCATCTGCCAACAGGATGCAAAAACTTATTGATGATCTGTTGCTCTTTTCACGTGCGAATAAGGCCGAAAAAGTGTTTGAACTTACCGACTTAAATCTCGTATTTGAAAATGCAAAACAGGAACTTGCACAAACAATCGAAGAAAAAAATGCGGTCATACAATCAGCCCATCTGCCAACAATACCCGTTATTTCATTTCAATTTCAGCAGTTATTTATTAACCTTTTAAGCAATTCATTAAAATACTGCAAACCTTCTGTGGCCCCTTCTATTCAATTAACCTGTGAAATTGTGATCGCAGGAAATTTTCCGGTTATTAAGGCAGACATTGAAAAAAAATACTATCAACTTTCCATCACAGATAATGGTTCAGGTTTTGAACCTCAATATGCCGAAAACCTTTTCACCCTGTTTTACCGTCTGCATCACAAGGACGAATATTCGGGAACCGGGATTGGTCTTTCCATTTGCAAGAAAATTGTAGAAAACCATGATGGATTTATAGAAGCAATAGGAGAAATAAATAAGGGCGCAACGTTTAATGTTTATATCCCGGTTTTGTGAAGAGAAAAGATCATTGGGCCATGGCAGGAACTGCATTCAATAAGGTATATAAACAAAGAAGGTTGAACCTTTTGAGTAAATACTTTTCGCTACGATGAAACCATTATGATTATGCGCGATCTTTTTACAGATTGCCAGCCCGATACCTGTGCCTGAATATTTTTCTTTACTATGGAGCCTTTGAAACAATCCAAATATTTTTTCCGCATTTTCTTCCTCAAATCCTATCCCGTTATCCTCTACCTTTAGTTCAAAGTAATTCTTTTCAGGAACAGCAGCAGGGACACTTATTTTTTCTCCCTTCACCAACTCGTATGAAATTTTAATATGGGGAGCGGTATTTTCATGAGAATACTTGATGGCGTTACCGATCAGGTTTAACAGTAATTGTTGAAATTGAAAAGGTACTACTCTTAATACCGGCAAAGGTGTGGATTCAATTATTGCTTCCTTTTCTTCAATAAAATGGGACAATAAATTTTTAGTTTCTTCAAGAATTGTATTCAAATCAATGTGTTCAAAACTATGCTCACTTACATTTGTTTGTGAAAAGGTCAGCAGGTTTTCAATAAGTAATTGCATCCGCGATGAAGATTCTATTATTTTATTGAAATATTCTAAATTAGTGAACGACAACATGCCATTTCCTTTTTCAAGAATGCGGTTGGTAAAAGTCTGAATTTTACGCAGGGGTTCCTGCAGATCATGACTGGCAACGTAGTTGAACGATTCCAACTCTTTATTCATTCTTTCCAGTTCGATATTATTTTGGCTAAGCTTCTCTTGCAAAAGATACTTTTCCGTTACATCAATTGAAATGTTGAGTACATGTTCCACTTTATTATTCTTATCACGATCAAATACGGTTCCATAAACATCAAACCATTTGTAATTACCCTTCTTATGGCGCATTCGGAAGGTGAACTCCTCAATTTTCTCATGCTGGCCATCACTTTTTCCCTGCTCATTGACTTCTCCAAGAGCCTTGGTATTTTGCTCCAGGATACGCTGCAGGTCATCAGGATGAATAATATCTGCAAAAAAAGCTGTTCCTCCTTCAAAACCTTCAGCGGGGTCGTAACCTAACTGTTCTTTTAACGCCTGGTTAATAAAAATGTATTTACCTGTGTTAACATTGTAAGCTGCAATAATGGATGGTGTCACATTGGTGATTTTTTGAATAAAATTTTGTTTGTCAATAAGTTCTTTTTCCTTCAGTTTTTGTTCTGTGACATCCTGAATGATCCCTAAAACTTTAAATGGTTTTCCCTTCGAATCCGGACGTACCTCCCCTTTTGAATGCAGGAATTTGACATCACCGTTTTTCAATACCACGCGATAATAAAAATCAAATGGCTGAAGATTGCTTATGGATTTTTGCATTTCAGCTTCTACCATTGCTTTATCCTCTTTATGAGCAAAGTTGAATATATCCGTGTAACTTATTTCATCCCCAGGCTGCATTCCATGAATCCTGTAAAGTTCGTCTGACCATTCCAGCGAATTTTGGTTCAGGTCCAATGTCCAGTTTCCTATGTGCGACGTTTCCTGGGCCTGCTTATAATTTTCTTCGCCGCGTTGCAACATTCTCACCATATGGTGCTTATCAGTGACATCCATTGCTGTTCCACTCATGCTCACTGGTACACCTTCTGCAAAAGATACCAGGCCCCGGGACCAGATCACTTTTTGTTTATTATTTTTAACAAAACGATATTCGCATTCATAAATACCATCCCCTTTAAATGCTTTTTCAATAGCTTCTTTAAGCTTTCCCTGGTCTGCCGGATGCACATATTCATAAAAACTTTCCAAACTGTTTCCGGTGAAATCGTCAGATTCCAATATTTTATATAGTTGCGGACTATAGGTAGAATTCTTGTCCTTTAAATCCCAGTAGAAGCTTCCGAGATTGGCTATCTGTTGAGCTTCAAACAACTGCTCGTTAGTACGGTTTATTTTTTCCTGCTTTATTTCAATATAGGCCTTAAAAGCCGAGGTTTCACTTGCCGCTATGAACCGGTCTATGTCTTCCATCACCAGATTAAAGAGAATAAAATCAGTCGTATATAAAGTTAAAAATTTTCTCATTGCTTTCCGCCTGATAAACGAAACAAGGGTAATATCCTCAGCAACCAATTGTTCGCGATCCAGCAAAATCAGTTGATTTTTTATATAAATAGTGGTTGATTTTTGGATGTGTTCCGCAGCTCTATTACTGATGAATGCATTGAGAAGCTCTGCACTCGATTTCCGGCCCATTTCAAGCAATTCTTCTTCAGGAAATGCTTCAAAGAATTTAAGCAGTGGGATTTCCTCCTCGCGAGAAGATTTCAGTCCTTCCTTCACAAAATCATCTAAAAAGTTTTCTAAAAGAAAAGATGCAAAAGCCGGAAGGTATTTGAAAAATAATTTATCGGCCTTTTCTTTATTAATATGTACTCTTTCTTTATTTAAGGAGGCCATACCTGAAATGTTTAATGAGTTTTAGAAGAAAATACAAAATTTTTCCGGGACGCATTTGGTTGATATTTGTCCCAGTTAAGTGATAAGACTTTCCTTATAATGACAAGCAGGTCATTAAAGGAAGAAGGCTTTCGCACATAAAGGTTTGCGCCTTTAACAAATGTTTCTTCGATATCTTTAGGTGATGATGAGGTAGAATAAATAATAACGGGAATGCTTTTTAATCTTTCGTTCTTCCTTATTTCATCCAGGCATTCCCTTCCGTTTTTATTAGGCATGTTCAAATCCAAAAAGATCAAATGGGGCAGAACTTTGTCTGGGTCTTCCAATATGCGCAGCAAGTTGCTTCCGTCTTCCACATTTTCAAGATGCACCTTAAATTCCAGTTCCGAAATTGCTTCCGCAAAAAAATCCCTGTCGTCAATATCATCATCAGCCAGTACAATTCTCAACAATTTATTTGGGGGAGGAAAAGTAAATACGTGCTCCTTTGTTTTTTCCATATTTTGATCATTTGGAGAATCATTATTTATAAAATTACGAAGGGGGTTATAAATAAATCTTCCCGGAAAAATGCTACTTCCATATTGTTGCTGAAATACATTCATGGAGTCAGGATTGAATATCAAAGGAAAATAGAAATTTTGATTTAAACAAGAAAAAATATTTAAGTTAATTTGCTGATAATAAACTATTTAAATTAGCACGATCCTCGGGTATGCCATCGCCATTGAATTTAATCCGAGGGCATGGGAATAATGTAATATTTCCGTGTGATCATGTAACATTTTAGATCGCAGGTGCTATCATCTTTGTTTCGTAAAAATGCTTACCTCTATGAAAAATACCTTCACTTTTACCGGACCACTTCAAAATGGCTTTCATCAGCCTTTAAAAAGCTATGCAAAACCTTACGCGGCAATAGACCTGCGCGACCTATTTATCGACGAACTGAAGGATATCAACTGGGCTGAAAAAGCTTTTTCCACCGCTATTCAAAGGATCATTGAGAATACAACTTCAGAAGAATTATCCGCTGCGCTTATCGGGCATTTTCAAATGACCATAGAACATTTAAGACGATTAGATGATGTTTTCTTTTTCATAGGGGAGAAAGCAGAAGTAAAAAAAAGCGAAGCAATGGCGGGTTTAATAAAAGAGGCGGATGAAATTACTGCAGAAACCCAAATAGGCCTTGTACGTGACGCCGGAATTATTTCTGCAATGCAGAAGATCGGGCATTACGAAATTGCGAGTTATGGCACCCTTTACTCATTTGCTAAGATATTGGGAGAAGATGAAGTGGCAATTATGTTGAAAGAAACTTTAAATGAAGAAAAAAAAGTAGATGCAATACTGACAAAAATGGCTGAAACTTATATCAATATTGAAGCCATTGATTCAAATCCGGCGGCAAAATAATATGTAACATTAATAGGTCAGAGCTATTGCAAAGGATTGACAAATGCATCTTTAAGGCGCTTACCATGGGAAATTTAATTTATATCATAGCCATTATTTTAGTTGTTTTCTGGGCTACCGGATTCTTCATATATAATGTTGATGCACCTATTCACTTCCTGCTCGTCTTTGCAGTTATTACGCTGATTCTTGGAAGTATCAAGGAAGATCAATCGCCATGAAATGAACTTTAATCATCCTTTGTGTTAAATTAAAAAACAATCATTATTTGCATTTAAAAACAAGATCAGCCTGGATATGAAATTCCATAGACCGGCGGTAAGAAAATGTGTTACTTTGATTCTCATTTTATGATATGAACACAGGAGATGTAATGAAAAAATATTTCGAAAAACGGGTTGAAGCGATTGACTCATTTTTGAAAAAACCCGCGCAGGTATTTACCCTTGAAGATTTCCATAAACTTCGTGTGGAAATTAAAAAGCTGAAAGCTTTATTAAAATTGATAGATTTTTGTGAGAAGGATTTTAAAGAGGAAAAGACCTTCAAACTATTCGAAGGTGTTTTTGTACAGGCCGGAAAGGTGAGAGAGTTTCAATTAGAAGAAGCCGCACTCAACAAATATGCACTTCCTGATTCGCTGAGTAAATACAGGAATAATCTGAAAAAACTCAGACAGAAGGAAAGAAAGATCTTCTTCTCTTTAATAAATAAAAGATTTATCAGGGGTTTAAAAAAAGAACATGATAAAGTTAAGCCATTTATTGCACGCGCAGACAAAAGTTGTGTGACCGTCTATCTGGATACGAAGAGCAAAAAAATCGAGCGGCTTTTTGAGAAGAAAAAATTAAAGACACAAGAGGTTCATAAGTTGCGAAAACATTTAAAGGAATTTTATTATCTCAGGAAATGTGTGGATATGAAACCACAAAATGAATTATTTAAAAAGACAGATACCTTTCAGGAATTGCTTGGACAGTGGCATGATTGCAGGGTAATAAATAATCAATTTAAAAGCGCAATTGATGGAGGCATGATGAAACCCGCTGAAGTAAAACTTCTTGAAAAAGTAAAAACAAAACTTGTATCGGATACTGAACGGTTATTTACGAAAATAAATATTGCCAGGGAAGAACTTACGATCATGTAAATGGAATTATATAGATTTAATCATGTTTGTGTGGGGTATATGAAACCTTTTTCTGGATCTTCCCTGATTTGCCCTGAATGGTCACCGATGCTTTTGCACTTTTAGCCAGTTTGACTGCTGCATTTTTGCTGCTGAAAACTTTTTCTGCTTTCTTATTTCCTTCCCTTTTTACTGCCCACTTATCTTTGCGTGGAGTCGCGTAAACGTCTTCCCCGTGCTGTTTTAAATCCGTGAGCGATCTTTTACTTTCAATTTGCATTCCGCGGTTTGCGGCCCAATCCTTTGCACGACTTATAGCTGTGGCAATTAAAATCCCTTCTTCCATTTTTTTTTCGTGAAACAGGGCATTGGCAATTTCTATTGCTTTTTCCCGAACAACTGCAGGAAGATTCTTCATTGAATCAGGATAATTTGTTTTAGTCCATGGCATAATTTTATGAATTAAGATCTTTTTTGTGTGGCAACTGAGCTAAAGTACTTGTTTGCTGCCTGTGGGTTGGCGAAGAAATGCCTGCCCTCGGTAATTTTTCCATCTTTAATTGTCCATAACACACAAGTATAATGATCAAGGTTGTTTCCATCCATCCTGTTAGTCTTACTATGCTGGCATTCTATAAAATAGTGCTCATTTTCCGCTTCTATGAGTTTTTCCATTTTAATATTTGAACGATTCATTATTTCTCCCATCGCATCGAAAAACGCTATCACTTCATCAATACCATTTTTTATTCCTGCTAATGGGTGGTCCCCCATAAAGCTCCAGGTTACCCTATCTTCCATTACCCGCATGATGCCATTTAGGTCGTGCTTGCCATAAGCGTCAAAGAATTCATCTATGATGCCCTTATTTGAATTTTTCATTTTGATTCCTTCCATAAACCGAAACATAAAATTAACGCGATAATCAGTCCTATGATATTTGCCCAGAGAGGTATTTCGTTTCCATAAACGCTTAATTGAAAAGGGTTGAGTAACCTTAATAAGTGTGCCAGGCCTATAATACCAAATATGACTGAGGCGATTTTAGTGAATGGTTTCATTTATGATCATTTTCAGGATGTGTTTTCGAACCCTGTTATTTTATATGGTACTCACTTTTTTGCAATTTCCTCCACTTTTTGCATAAATTCCGTTACCATGGTGTCAGAAAAAGGCCCGTAAGAATCAATCAAAGTGCCTTTACCACCATCATTTGTTTCAATTGCGTATAAAATGGATTCGTCTGCAGGATCAGAACTTCCCTCGAAGCGATGAAAGTCTGCCACTTTTACCTGATCCGGTTGATAAATTTTTTTTGTTTTCATTGCTTTCAATCCTTTATCAGTTACCTTATAATCTTCCAGATAGCCTTTTTGAACAAAACTATGCAGGGATGATACAAGGGTTTTCATTTCGGCATCTGAATATATTTCTTTCATTATTATTTATCTTTAAAATATATTTGATCTATTTAGATTTTTTATACATCCCGATTATTTCACCTTGGGCAAGTATATGCCCCTGCATGGCTGCTTCAACTTCCATTTTGCCGGCACCCGCTTTTACATCAAGTAATTTATCAAGTGCATATACTTTAAAAAAATACCTATGCGTTCCCGTCGGAGGACATGGTCCGCGATAATTTGTTTTACCGAAACTGTTTTTCCCCTCCACCCCTGGAACAACATCTTCTATGATCATTGCAAATGGACGAATGTTCCAGACTATCCAATGATCAAATGTTCCGCCAGGTGCATCGGGATCCTCAACTATTAATGTTAAACTTTTTGCACTTTGTGGAATATTCTCAACATGTAAAGCAGGATTAACATTTTCACCCTCGCAGGTATATTTTGCAGGGATGAATCCTTTAGAGGCAAAGGCAGGACTGCTAATGTTGAGCGTGGTTGTTTTTGCAATGGTTTCCATAATTATATATAAAATTAAAATATTCATGATCCTATATTTTGTCTTAATCAAAGGCTCTCAATATGGCAAAGGTATTTTTTACGCTTTTGCCGGTCAGAGGTTTTAACTTTTTCAGAACAAGGGTTTTGGTTTCCTACACAAATCCAATTAAACCGCCCTTTTCGGATTTTTCTCTTTCGAATAAAGGCGAAACGTCCCCCAACTCAGTTTCTTATCATATCATTTGTTTCCAACGCAACCGTTTTTAGTTTTCATTTCTTTTATCCAGGCTCAAGGGCCCTGAACCAAAATAGGAGATCATGAAGGCAGCTCCAAGCATAGAGAGGTTTTTCATAAACATACTCATTTGGAACTGGGCGTGCATGGGGTCCGTTTCTTTCCAAAATGCATGCATCATAAATGTTATGGGAATGAGAAAAAAAATAATCAACCATGCTCCCAACTTTGCCTTGTAGCCCAAAATGATGCTAAGTGCCCCTGCAAAGGCCATAATCCCTGAAAGCGGAACAAGGAATAAGGCAAATGGCACTCCTGCAAAAGTTGCATAAGTAATTGCCTTTTCAGAAAAATGGAACATTATTGCCTGGAGAAATATGAGTGAGTAGAGAATTCTTCCGCTTAAAACTATGAATTTCATGATGTAATTTATTAAAGCATTATTTTCTTTTAGGGGTGCCCCTATATTTATGTTTTGAATTATTTACGTTTTGCTTTTGCAGAAATAGCTGCATCCGCGTGTTGATCATATTCATCAACTATTTCAAGCTGCATAGATTCAGCGATTTCAGAGAGTTTTTTATCGATTTCTTTTTTATGGTCTAAAATTTCATACAGCAGGGATGCCGCATCGCTTTCTCCCAAAGTGTTGGCGAAAGAGCAAAGTGTACCATAGGTTGCAATTTCGTAATGTTTTATTTTTTGACAGGCTGAAATAATTCCTTCATCACGAATCATCCCTTCTTCTGTTACTTTTATTATGTCTTCGGCTTCGTTTATTAAGCCGACCATAGCCTCGCATCTTTTTGTCTCCGCCTTTTCACCAATACTAAAAAAAACTTCTTCTAACTTTATAATATGCTCTTTAGTCACCTGCAGGTGATCATTGAGTGCTTCCACCAGCTGATCGGCAGTTGCATTTTTAATCATGTTTGGGATGGTTTTGAGGAATGCTTTTTCTGCCCAGTAAATATCTTTCAATTCATCTACAAATAACTCATATAGACTTTGTAGCGCATTAGAATTTGTTCTTTCTGCATGTCCTTTAACTTGTTTTTGGATGCCGTTTTGAACGGACTTAGCAACTGTGGTTTTCATTTTTTTGTTTTAAATTGTGTTGTTTATTAATTATGATGATTACATTTTGTCACATCTTTTTTGGCAGTTAACAGCATCATCAAGATGTTTACGCAGGCCGGTAAGGGTTTCTGTCGCCCACACCCTAATGTCAGAGTCATCAGATTCTGCTGATACCCTTTTGAAAACGGTGATGGCATCTTTATGTGCACTTATTATGAAATTGCAATACTTTTTGTCAAAAACGGTTCCCGATTTAGCACTTAACTTTGCATAAGTGTTCAACGTATTATCGTCTGGCGAACTGGGTAACTTTATTGATCTTTTATCAGCAAGTTTAGTTAAGTCGTTCATAAGTTTAGTATGATCTTCTTCCAGCATTTTACCCAATTCTTTAACTTCCTTCAGCATGCCGTTTTGCTGGGCAAGTTGTCCTAAACGAATTTCTTCCAGATTAGTTTCCGCAGCATAAACAAGAAACTGTTCATCCGGATCATCCTCGCCGTTTTCAGATTTCGCCTGATTATATTCCCCGTTAATTTTTTTTGTTTCTTTGGTATCCTGGTTACTGCATGACAGTACATGGAATAAAATGCTACAAATTATAATTACCCGTGGAAGTACTGTTTTAAAACATGTGATTTTTTTCATTTTATCTTGTTAATTAACGAGACAAAATTGTGAAGGCTTTCATGGTAAAATATTACATGAAATCCAGAAAATGTTACATGATTCCCATGTCATAAAAATGATCGGACTAAAAAATAATGATAAAATGAAGCCTGTTTACTTGTTATATGGAAACCTGGCATGGATAAGTAACCCTTTTGATGAAGTATTTTCTTTTACTTTTCCTTTAGTTTCCCAATTTTTGCTGCAAATTTACATTTCCATAGATTCTTAAATCTATTTAAACCGTTATAGGACAAAGGAATCCTTTAAAAGCGGCTCATTCTGTATCGAAAAGTGACCGCTTGATATCAATCATTTAACGCCCCCTCCAATTCCCTCATAAATTCCTCTCTTGGAATTTCAATCGCTCCCATACTTTTCAAATGAGGATTGCTTACCTGGCAATCTATCAATATAAAATTTCTTGATACTAACTCTTTGCACAAAAAGATCAATGCGGCTTTGCTTGCATTGCTCACTGCGCTGAACATAGATTCACCAAAAAAACATTTGCCCATTTCTATTCCGTATAATCCACCTACCAGTTCATTTTCCATCCATACTTCATAACTATGGGCATGGCCATCTTTATGCAAGGCAATATAGGCTTCCACAATACCCGGACTTATCCATGTTCCCTCTTCTTTCTGGCGTTGCTCACGACAGGAGTCTATTACTTTGTCAAAAGCCTTATTGATCGTGTAAGTAAAAATATTTTTTTTCAATACCTGTTTCATGCTCTTTGAAATATTCACATTTGCAGGATAAAGCACTATGCGTGGATCGGGGCTCCACCACAATATGGGTTCATCTTCATTGAACCAGGGAAATATTCCCTTGCAGTAAGCATTGAGCAAAGTACTCGGATCTAAATTTCCACCCACTGCAAGCAATCCATTCTCATCTGCGTTTTCTACGGGAGGGAAAATGTCATCAAGGAGAAAATACATATTGGGAGAAAAAATTATTTAGCCTCTTTTTCTTTAGCTAATTGTTTTAAAAACAAGGCCTGGTATTTTGCGATTTTTTTATCTTTAAGTATCGTTGTTAAATTACTCATCGATATCACAAAATCTACATAGGGATCTTTTACTTCAAAACGTTTTTCAGGAACATTATTTGCCTTTATACCCCTATAATATTCAATGGCTTTAGCATAATTGGGAAACTGCCGGACTAACAGTACCTGGTAGCCCTCATTACTCATGATCGCATTGGCGCGCAGGTTGTCAAACTGTGCATACTGATCATTATACACCGTTATCTTTTCAACAAAATTATTAAAATCAGATTTGTCATTTTTCAAAGCAAATACATAACAATGCGGCACACCGGGATCCAATTCAACCCTAAGATCATTAAGCGTTGAATCTCCTCCAAAAACAGCCACGCGCTGTTCTTCCTTATCGAGAATTTTTAATGTCTCATCTGCACGCTCAGCAACATCGGAGCCTGAAAATTCTTTCACAATGGATCTCAGGGCATTTTTAAATACTCCCACACTATCTGTCTGACCAAGAGCCAAAGCATTGAGGTATTCAAATTTTGGTCTGAGGCTATTACCAGGAAAAGTTTTATCTGCTTCGGCCTTCAGGCGTTTTACTTCGGCATAATTTCCCAGGGTATATTGCAGGTATGCATTTTCATAAAAAGTCACTAATTTTTTGTTGGCGTCATTTTCGACCGTCTTAGCCGCTTTCCCCTGAACAAGCAATGCGTAGGGATTCTCAGGATAATTTTTTATCAATTCATTTTTATAATACTCCGCTTTGTAATTATCTTTGAGATCGATATAAATTTTATGTAACTGGTAATATACTTCCGGTTCATATTCATTGGAGGGAAAACGTTTTTCCAGTTCTTCAAAATATTTAGCTCCTTCCACGGGGTTCTTCAGTTTTGTATAATAAATAAGCCCCATATTGTGCAAGGCTTCCATCATCCTAAGGTTCGACTGTCGCTTGGCGGCAGCACTGAATGGAACATTGCGCACCCAGGCATCTTTTTCCGGCATACCGGTTACTTTCTCCGATTTTTCTTCTGCTTTTACTTCTTTCCCATCCGGTTCAGCTGAGTCTCCGTCGGTTTTAGAATTATTTGCCAGGCTGTCGGTCCTGCCCGCTGCAGGTTTATCCGTTATTGATGTTATTGTATCGTTGGTGTTTCTGGGCTTTTCTTTTGCAGCTATGCGCCAATAATCTTCATTCGCACGCTGCCCCCATTTGCGCGCACTGAAAAAATCAGCCGCCCCACTGGCAACAAGTGTGGGATTATAAAAATACCAGCTGGTGTTTCCGTCCGGTAAAAAGTTATTGATATTTGTTCCCCCGCCCAGGTCCTGGTTAGCCGCAAGACTTGCCTCAATGGATTTACGTTTTTTTGCATCTTTAGCTGCCAACTCCTTCTGTTTTTTATCATAGGCCATCCACAGGTCTATTTTCCTTTCCAGCTCATCGCGGCTGAGCAGGCTAAGCTTTTGCAAGGAGTCTTCTGTTTCATAAGCCAGCAGGTTATTTATCAGGTCACTCAATACAGTTTTGGTGGCTTTAATGTTGTCGTAATTCTTATCACTTTTATCAATGGTTTGGGCCGTACTGTCATAATATGCTTTTGCATTTTTATAATCTTTGGTCTCAAAATAAAGTTTAGCGAGTTCAAGATATGACTTTGATTTTTGAACAGGGTTTTTCGTGCTTTTTGCCACGGAGGTTTTAAAATCAGTTACTGCCGGGGGAAAATTTTTCTGTGAAAGTTCCAGCCTACCCAATTCATAATAGATCTGGTCGAGGTAATCAATATTCTTGTCATCCCTGGTCATTGCTTTCAGGCTCTTGCGCACCTTGTTCGCAGATTTTTTATCTTTCGGATCATAGATACGGGTCAGGCTGATATTGGCATTAAAAGCAAAATCGTAAGGCGGGATCAGGTTTAACACTTTGTTAAAATAAAATGAGGCGGCAGCTTTATTGCCATCAATCAGATTCAACTGCCCGAGTATATAGTTAAAACGGATCCTTTGATTTTTGGTGGTTTTGCCATCTGCTAAAACTTTCTTTAAATTTTCAATAGCCGGTTTGTATTTCTCCAGCCTGATATTGGCATCAGCAGCGGTGGCATATATTTCAGTTATATCATTGTGGTGTATATTTTTTTGTGCCAGTAAAATGCCCATGATGGCTTCCGATTCGCTTATTTTATTTAAGCCCATGTAACTCTTGGCAATCCAACAGGTGCTGATATTTTTCATCTGCGGGAATCTCCCGTTCACATACTGGAAAGATTCTATCGCAGCATAATAATCCCGTTTGAAAAAATAACATTTGCCCAGGCTGAAATAAGCATCATCCGTATAAGTTCCCACAGTATGAAGTTGGATGGCACCTGAAAATTTTTTTAAAGCATCATCAAGAATATTGGTCACCCCTTTGGCGCTTTGCTCATTGCCATAGGGGAACACATCCAGTATTTTATTGAAATCATTCCTGTGGCCGGTCTCTAAGGTGGTTGTAACATCCAAAAGCTTTTGTTCACCGTTAAAATAGATATTGAAATGGCCGGTCATAGTATGCCATTTGCGGTTTATCCAGCGATCCCTGTTTGGATTACAGGCAACGATGAGAAATAAGGCCAGCAAGCCAGCTGCAATAAAAATTCTTATATGAAAAGGATTATTTGACTTCACAAAGTGGTTACAATTCTTATTTTTGGCAATATAAAATTTGGTTTGATTAGCTTTGCCACAATTCTAATCAAATCTTTGTTAGAAAAACACAGGGTGGAATCTAAAAGAAAAAAGTTTATACAAAAGCTTAAATACAAGCTTCGTCTGGTTATTATCAATGACGAAAATTTTGAAGAAAAGATCTCGTTTAAACTTACGCCTATTAATGTGTTCGTCGGGCTAAGTTCTTTTATCGTTTTATTTACCATTCTTATTGTATTGCTTGTGTTCTATACGCCCTTCCGCGAGTTTGTGCCCGGTTACTCAGATACAGAAACTAAACGTAAGGTGATACAGTTAGAGTATAAAGTAGATTCCCTGAAAGATGCCGTAAGGATGAAAAACCTGTTTATGAAAAATGAAGAGAACATCCTTAGCGGGGGCAAAGGACTCTATGATACGGCGGGGCGCGAATCGCATTAAAAGAAAAGAACTTTAGAGATTCTCAACTTACACGCTTATCAATTTTCATTCTTCAAAAAAACATAGCGATACAAAGGCCCATTCATATCATACTTTATTAATAAACAATTAGTTAACACGAATTAATTGATTAAAAAGGTCTTTTGTGCCTCATTTTATAAAAAATACCTATTTTTGTTTGGTTACCTGTAAAAGGGTTGCTTTAAACTAAAATAATATGGCTGTTTTCAATTCAGGTAAAAATGCGGCATTTAACCCGCAGGAGATCAATATAATTAATGCAGGAACCAGTATCACAGGAGATCTTAACTCGGAAGGCGATCTGCGGATTGATGGCAATGTGAAGGGTTCTGTAAGTGTAAAAAGCAAATTGGTTCTTGGCCCTTCCTCAAAAGTAGAAGGCGATATAAAAGCGCAGAACTGTGATATTTCGGGAACAATAAACGGGAATATCGTGGTGTCCGAATTGCTTACTGTAAAAGCCACTGCCAAGGTAAATGGGGATATCAGTTCAAGTAAATTATTGATAGAAGCGGGTGCAGAGTTTAACGGGAAAAGCTCCATGGACCTGAATAAATCCATTTCCAATGGTGCACAAAGACCATCAAATCCCCTTGATGTGAAGCCTGCTGTCACACAGCTTTGAAACCGGGAATTCCAGACGATAAAAAAGGGGACTATACTAATTTTATCCAGTATAGCAGCCTTGCCATACAAATGATCGTGATCATTGTGGCAGGCACTTTCGGAGGCCGCTGGATCGACAAACATTTCAGCCTTTCTTTCCCTGTTTTTACTTTAACAGGGGTGATCTTCTCCGTATTTGCAGCTGTTTATTTATCCATCAGGGGGTTTTTGAAAAAATAACGATCTATTTCTTCATCATGTTGTCATTGAACTCCTGGGATTTTCCCTTGCCCTTTGGAATGGATAAAGTTTGCCATTGTGCAGACCTGATGATCTTGGCTATATATACGATTTGCCCTATATGATAACTGTAATGTGCTACCTGCCTGTTCAGGGCTTCCATCACACTGTGCGCTTCGCTGCGTATGTAAACGATCTTTTCCAGATCTGCGGGAGTTAAGGGTTCCAGCGCATCAAATACACATTGCCAGCCTTCATTCCACATTTTTATCACTTCATCCTTTGTCACCCTAAGCCCTGTCGCAGGCTCATCCTCAAATTCATTGTCACGGTCTCTCCAGGGTTTTTCACCATCTTCGGTCAAAAAATTTATCCAGCGGCTGCGCATATTGCCCGCTAAATGTTTCATCACAAGGTATGCGCTGTTACTTTCCGGTTCAGGCTTCCAGAATAACTCCTCTTCATTTAACTGTTCTATGGCTTTTTCAGCCAGCTTTTTGTACTCTTTAAAGATCAGGATGGATGATGCGAGATAATCGGTTGATGTTTTCATGTTTCAAATTTACACTTGACAATTCTCAAATAAAAAATAACTTTGCCTCCGCTTAAGGCTCATATCAATATCTCGTTTTTATTGATTTGATTAATAGGGAAACAGGTGTAAATCCTGTACAGTACCCGCTGCTGTAAGCGCCAAAGGAAGGAATAAGTCAGAAGGTATAAGTCGTAAGTGTAGCAACTTCGAACTGAAAACTTTAAACTGAAAATTTTCTAATTTTTGTCACCCTCTTTGTCACTGTCCCGCTTGCCGGGATGGGAAGACCGGGCAAAAATGGCGCAAGTCAGAAGACCTGCCTTTAAGCATTAATAAATCATTCAGCTTTCGGGGATAAAAGCAAAATGGTACGAATACAGAATTCCGTTTATTCCATTTTCGTCATCATGTTTTTATATCCCTTTGGCTGCAAAAAAAATTATGCAGCAATATTATTGGACATTTTTGTTTGCCTGTTCTGTGTGTTACAGCTATGCC
>Ga0207118_1045_pt2 | contig 22245 bp, 19 predicted proteins | sample Alteio_BWMinHeat_42_FD_153507 | JGI IMG/M metagenome (GOLD analysis project Ga0207118, IMG submission 153507) | Enriched cells from forest soil in Barre Woods Harvard Forest LTER site, Petersham, Massachusetts, United States -... | ecosystem: Environmental > Terrestrial > Soil > Temperate forest >...
GATATGCAGCGACCACACATTGGGAACAAGATTGCGCCACGAAGCGATTTCAATCTTCATACCCAAGCCCGCCAAAACTCCCGACATATTGGCGATGGTTTGCTCCAACGGCAGATCCTTGCCCGCAATGTAGGTGCTCAATTCAGACGCCGTATCCAGCATCAGCAACGCCTGGGCATCGGCATCCAGATTTTCTACTTCTTCAATCACAAACTCAGGCCCGGCTTGCACCACTTTTTTCACCGTACAACGGTCGATGGCGCGCAAGATACCTCTGCGGTCCTGGGCTGAGATATCAGCTGGCAGCTCGACCTGAATCTTGAAAATCTGCTGGTAGCGGTTTTCCGGATCAACGATATTGTTCTGCGACAGGCGGATATGGTCGGTCGGAATATCGCGGGTCACGCAGTACAGCTTCACAAAGTAAGCCGCACACAAAGCCGATGAGGCCAGAAAGTAATCGAACGGACCAGGCGCCGATCCATCCCCCTTATAGCGGATAGGCTGGTCGGATACCAGCGTGAAATCATCGAACTTGGCTTCAAGACGAAGCTTGTCGAGAAAGTTGACCTTAATTTCCATGGGAGAATTCCAAAATAGTGCTCAAATTGATTTAGCCGCCATTATCCGGGTTTTTCCTGCCGTAATCCTACGCATCCAACTGTGCATGAAATATTACGGCGATGAGGATGCCTGAGGGGAGGGGGGATGCATCGATGCCTGAGAACGGACATGCAATTCTCTAGCTGCGCGTAATAGTGAAGCGAGTTTGTCGCCAATCTTAGTTGTTTGGCTGGACCTGGAGCGCGACGCACAAGCGATTCGCGCTTCCCGCACCTATGCCGGGTTGCCAGACTCACAGTGAACTCAACATCGGTGGACAAAGTCTTCAAAATCGACGCCATCTTTCCCACGACTTTTTACTTTATACATCAAGAGATCTGCAGCTCTGATTGCGCCTTGCACGTTGAGAGGATGAGAGCCGAATATGACACAACCTATGCTACATGTTACTGGTGGCTGCTCCGATTCAAAAACGTGATGAAGCGATTCCCTGATCTTTCCAATACAGCTTTCTGCCTTCATTCGATTTGTATCCACGATTAATAAGGCGAACTCATCTCCACCCAGCCGGGCAACGACGTCTGATTTCCGGACGCAAGACACCAACACATCGGCAACTTGCTGGAGAACGCGATCACCCTCGTCGTGCCCCCTGCGGTCATTAATTTGCTTGAAGTCGTCCAGGTCGATGTAGGCCAGTGCAATCTGCCTTTCGCTGCGCTCCATCAAATCAATGCTATGTCCAAGGTAATCCATAAATGCACGGCGATTAAATATTCCGGTTACCGGATCAGTGCGGGCTAGTGTCCGTTCTCTATCAAGCTGACGTCCCAAAGTAACGATCAGTCTCACAAATATCAGCATCGTTACGAGAACGAGCACAACGTTCCAGATCACGATTTTCGGGTGGTTCAAGTAATGCCCTGCCGCCAACTCTCCAGCCAGCTCCGGCAAAGTACACAATATAGCGGTCAGCGTGCCCGTTTTATTTCCTGCGTACCATGCGGCGGTGCCGACAGGGAAAAAATAGAAAATCGACAGCGAAACGTCGGTTCCGATGAGGTAGTCTGGAATGCCGATTGCCACAATTCCTATTAGAGAAACTAATAATATTTGGAAAGCTGTGCAGCTCTTTAAGCGGTCGTCAAGCCAGCGCGGTAAGGTTTCCAGTTCCATTAGCTTCCTATGCGTCTGCGGTAGGCGACCACGCGTGTCGCAGGTCTCATTTTTATTGCCAATAATAAATTATTTTTAGCCGACGTGGCATTTTCTAGCTATAAAGAAATGAATGCGCAGTTATCCTTGGCCAGGGAAGGTCAAGGTAGTACGACCGCCTAATATTAATCAATCGCTTCTGGTATCAATTGGCTTGCGCGACCCGATTACCGCGAGTGAATATATTGGGTGTTTTTGCAGATGGGTTTTGCCAACCATTAGCGTGATCTTTAGCGACGGGGCCCATTAATCATGAGTTATCACGAACACGCAATACAGCGTCCAGGAAAGGCCTTTCAATGCACTAGCAATGGAATTCGTTGCTGGTCCTGGTTTACGAAATACCCAGTACGCGCCTTAACAACGCGAATTTTTCCTTCGCCCTTTACATCCAGCGATATTTCACCGGAGGTCTCCATTTCACTTGCCAAGCGCAAATGTCCGAATAAGAGGCGATAAACATTTCCGTCTCGAACAACCACGATATCTGAACTAATCATTTCGCACTCCTTCACTTGGGAAATACAGTCAAGAATTACGCCCTAGTAGGTGGCCACGTGTGCCCTGTGGCAGCATAAAATTTGAGGGGTTCTACCTAAATTTCTGCAACATTTCCAACTCAAATTGCGGGCCTCAGGAATAAGGCCCGCACTGAAAACGCGATTTTATTTTCCAGCCTGCCCTCGGCTTTCGGTGCCTGTATGTTTCATGAAAAACGCCTCGATAGCGTCGCCCAGTTCGGTGAAGGCCGATGCAGTCGCGTTTTTCCCCTTGATCTTGCGATCGATATCATCGATCTGGTTCTGGAATTTTTTTTCCGTGGAGGCGTCAACTTGACCAAGCGCTTCCGCTTGTTTCAATGCCAGCTTCGCCGCTGCCAGATCGCTGATCGCGCCTGCCTTACCTTTCTCATCCTGTTTTTGCACCGCTTCGTTCGCAAGGTGGAGCATCAATGAGACCTCCTGCATAGGCAGCGATGTAGTCGCGTCAACAATGACCAAGGTATTGAGCGCGTTGCGAAGCACGGATGCGGCCTCATCGTTTTTCCCCTGATCGACCAGCTGTGCGGCTCGGGATAATGCAGCGGGATACGTCGCCAGCGGCAAATTCAGCGTGCGTACGCGGATTTCACTCCGCAGTGCATCGAGCAGGACACGCGCGTCGGCAAGATGATTGCTGTCTATCGCGTCGCGAGCCAAGCCAATGAGTGCCTTGATTTCCTTTGCGTCCTCAGGCGCCGTATTGGCGGTCTCGGTCTCGGTTTGAAGTGGAATCAATGCAGTCTTTGGATTACGTGCAAGCAGGATATTCACCTTGCCGGTGGCGCGTTCCAGTGCTGCCAATGCCTCTTTTTTGTCGCTGTTGGCGATTAATGTCAGCACCTTTCTGGTTTCCTCAACGGCCGCGATCGCCTCCTGATCAATGGTTGCCTGTGCTTTTTCCTGCTGCTGTTTTGCCTTGACTTCCACGCCTGAGCGGGAGGCAGCAGTTGTCGACGGAAGGGTTTTTGTGACGGCTGGTCCGCTCGGTTGCGTATTGGCTGGCGTCCCGGCATAACTCAATCGACCATGGAGTCCCAGGCATGCAACCAGAAACATCATGCTGAATTTGCGGGCATATTTGTGTACGTTGAATGGATTTTTGTTCATGATATCTCCCTAGAAAGTGGAAAAATTACCGCTTCCTCCGCGCATGCAAATTTCGACATGGCGCGGCATGCATGCTTCTCACCGCGGTTGCGGCATACCGCGGTGAGATTCGGGCTGGAGCACCCGTCAGTTTGAATCAGGAAACCGCGAAGCTCACCGTGAGCAACAATCCGAGTAACAATCTAATCGTCGCGATCAGTGCACCGGTATGTTCAATGGTCGTTGTCGTGCGACTTCGTCTTTAGGCAGTTCGACGCGTAACACACCATCAACGTAACTAGCTCGCGCCTCGTCGCCCTTGACATGCGAAGGTAAATGGACCTCGCGTACAAAGCTGCCATATGCACATTGCAGGACGCGATATCTGCCGACGTCCGATTCTTTCTCGAAACGTTTTTCACCGCGCACGATCAGGCGGTCGCCTTCGACATCGATCTGGAGATCGTCTTTTTTCAGACCAGGTGTTTCGAGGCGTACAAGAACCTTGTGAGCATCTTCGTACACGTCGCCGGTCATCAGCGACCAACGCGCGGGATACCAATCCTGATCGTCCTGGGGCTCGCCGACTGACCGCTTACTCTCTTGGGATTTAAATCGCGTCAATGCGCCTTCAGCCTGCTGGTGCAACCGTTGCCATCCTTCAGCCACAGAGCCCCATATATCCTCCATTCCTTGTTTCAATTCATTGAATACACGCATGATGTCATCTCCTTTCAGAATGCCTCATTCGATCCGAGGCTATGAAATCAACCTACCTTTACCTCGATCCTGCGCTTCTGCGCTCGTTCGGATTTCGGCACGCGTAATTTCAGTACACCATCATTCAGAACCGATTCGCTACGTCCAGGGTCCAGTTCGCTGCTGAGCGTAAAACTCCGGCGAAAAGCACTTGCACGTACTTCCGCATACTCCGCCTGCAGCTCTTCGGGGCATGCCAGCCGAATCTCGCCCTCGATGGTAAGCGTATCGCCATCAATTCTGACAGCCACTGCGTCCTTCGGAACGCCCGGGAGATCGGCTAATAACGTAATACCGGTTTCATCTTCAAAAATGTCGACAGAAGGAATCCACACGTTTCTGTTGTTGCGCGCCTGTACCGAATTTTCTTGTTTGCTGTTCATGATGTCGCTCCAATGTTGAAGGCTGTTATTGGATATCTATGCGTTTGGGCTCGGCCTTTTGTTTGCGAGCTAAGGTAATTCGCAGGATTCCGTCGGAATAACGTGCGTCGATATTGGAGGGATTTGCATCCTCCGGAAGCGCCAATTTCCGATCGAAACTGCCGGCGAAACGTTCGGCTGCATATACAGAAACTGGCCCATTGGCGTCGGGAACTTCCTTTGCGCATTGCCCGGCGATGCTTAGCACGCCGCGATCAATGCTCACATCAAGAGTTGACGGGTCTACGCCGGGAGCAAATGCATAGATGGCGATAGAATTTGACGTGCTCGCAACGTTGATGGCCGGAAAAGCGCCGCGCGCAACGGAACGAATACTGGCTGGCGATGTTCGACAAAACAACGATTGGACGTCCTGCTGCAAACGTTCCAACTCCGAAAATATATTGTCGCCACGGGACGATAAAGACGCGTAAAACATGGGTGACCTCCTATCTGTATTAACGAAGGGATTCCTTGCCGGCAATTACTGCCGCGACTTCAAAATAGGGATCGCTTTTTGAAAAAAAAGGGGGGATTTGAAGATTTTTTATCAGCGAAATGCGGCATGGGAATAAGAAAAGCCTACAAACGATTCTCGCTTGCAGGACTTTCAAGTAGAGAACGTTGCGGTTAGATCGCTTGTCGTGAAAGGGAAAAGAAGCGGACCGAAAAACCTGACAGGTTCAACCGGCCTGCTGTGCCCGAATGTGTTGATGTTTAGGGTCTCGTTGTATGTCGTGCGTCTTTAAACAGTGCCAATGCCGCCAAGCGCATCGTAGCGTGTTCGACAATCGGCAGCGGATAATCCTTTCCGATTTTGCAGCTTGCCGCTTTAGCGGCCCCCAGCAGCCATGGCGCATGTATGACTTTATTATCTAATTGCGCAAGCTCCGGGCAATAGCGGCGAATAAATTTACCTTCTTTATCGAAACGTCGGGATTGCGTGACCGGATTGAATATTCTGAAGTACGGCTGGGCGTCGCAACCGGTCGATGCAGCCCATTGCCAGCCGCCGTTATTGGAAGCCAAATCATAATCGATGAGTGTTTCAGCAAAATAGCGCTCACCCCACCGCCAATCGACCAGCAAGTCTTTGACCAAGAAGCTCGCGGCAATCATGCGCAAGCGATTGTGCATATACCCGGTCTGATTCAATTGGCGCATGGCAGCGTCGACTATCGGGTAGCCGGTCCTGCCTTCACACCAGGCAGCATAGTAGTCGGGATTATTGGGGAAAGGCAGCGCATCATATTCCGGTTTGAACGCATGCTCGACGACGTCCGGCCGATGCCATAGAATTTGCTGATAAAACTCGCGCCAGATCAGTTCCGAGAGCCAGGTCTCGGCCCCGTCGCCACCGATTCTCCATGCCGTACGCGCCAGCTCGCGAATCGATACTGTTCCAAAGCGCAAGTGTACCGACAGGTAAGACGGCCCTTTGACGGCGGGAAAATCGCGTGTTTGGTGATAGTGCGTGATGCGTTTGCAGAAATCCTCAAAAACGACTTCCCCACCGTCCATACCAGGTTTGAATGCGTCGACATCAGACTCGTCAAAACCGAGTTCGGATAGACTCGGTAGCCCGGGACCAGTGAACTTGGCGAGGTGCAGCAAATATGGCTGGACCGGATAAGACTGCAGGTGCGTATCGCTCACCTTAGCGAGCCAATTGCGTTTGTAGGGAGTAAATACGCTGTACATGCCGCCCGCTTGCGTCAGTATTTCGTCTTTTTCAAAGATCACTTGATCTTTGAAGCTGTGGAATGCGATGCCTAGTCCTGCGAGTTGGCGTGCCACGTCTGCATCGCGTGCGATGGCTGCCGGTTCATAATCGTGATTTGTATAGACAGCGGTAACTTTCCGTTCTTGCGCCAGACGCGGAATCTCATCAATGGCTTTGCCGTAGCGGACAACGAGGTCTGAGCCGTGCGTTACTAATTCGGCTCTGAGTTGCAGCAAGCTATGCCAGATAAATGCCACGCGCCTGTCTTGGCGCGGTAGTTGCGCCAAAATTTCGGTATCGAATATAAATACAACGGTCACATGCAAGGACGCAGTGAGCGCGTGATACAAAGCTGCATGATCGAACAGGCGCAAGTCGCGCCGGAACCACACGATTACGTTGTCACTTTTGCCCAAGGTCAAGGTTTAAAGCCGTGAAACGCGACTTGCCGAATGTGTGCCACAATATTTTGATTATTCATTTTGCTCAATTTCAGCAGACCTTCCACCGCAGTATGAGCCAGATTATCGTTAGCGTCGTCGATCAAACGAATAAACGCCTCGCCCAATCCTACCTTTAATTTGAAGTGCTTATACATGACTGTAGGGATGCCGACCCGATCGGCGATATTATCCATCGTCATCGGCCGCACGTCATTAATGCTAATAAAAATCGAAGCCAGCTGCAATGCGCAGTATTCGGTGCTGTAATCGTAGACTAGTCGCATAACTTTGGTGCAGTATTGAAGCATGAGGTAGCGTGGCTGCACAAATCTCATCCAACTAAGATCAAGCCTTTCATGTCCTTGTGTCCTGCACCGCACGGCAAGTCGCAGAAGAAAGAGAACTTACCGGCCTTCATAGGTTGTAGTCGAATGGTCGTCGTAATTTCGGGAATGATATCCACACGAATATTGAAATCAGGCGCATTGAAACCCATCCTAGACGCATGATCTTAAATTTTTCCCCGAGCGCCAGGCTCCCGGGATGCTCATGCCAATATCGATAACTGTCGCAATTTTTATTTCGTGACGATTTGATGCTCCATCGGGGCGAGCTTGGAAAGCAGCTTGTTTTGTGCCCTGGACGGTACGCCGCTTTTATCCATCGCAAGCTGAAGGTCTTCAGCCAGCGCATTGAAGTTGGCATTGCGTATCCCCATTTGCTCATGTGCGGTTTTCATGTCCGTGCCGCTATACTTCTCAGGCCCACCGGTCAATTGTCCGATCTGTTCCTTCAGCAACGCCGACAAACGTTCAACGTCGGCCTCCGCCAATGCCTTGCTAATACGGGGATCCGCTTTCCAGATCACCAGGAAGTTGTCGATGATGGTACTGATACCGGCTTTGCCCCCAAAATCAGCATACACGGAATCCTCTGCTGCCATCGAAGTTGCAGGCGCCATGACCTCCTGCGCAAATGCGATGTGGGAAGCGCACATGCTTAATGCGAGCGCTGCAACTAATTTAAAATTACGAATCATGTTGGAACCTCTGCTGGATATGGTTAAGTAAGATAAATTGTCTGATCAGAAGCCGGCCTGCAGCGACAGATACAGACCTTTTTGATCGTCTTTATTCATGGTTTCCGGCGCCGCGATGCTGCCGATATTTGCGTAAGCAGCAGTGATCGAAACCGCCTTGGTCGGGAACCACGCGACAAAGAGGTCGTAATAGGCTTTTTCGTTATCGGCCGATAGGTTATGGGGCTTCATGCGATATTCGGTACCGACTACCCAATTTTTGTTGAGGAGGTACGCAATCGAACCTTCAACCAACGGCTTATAGCGATCATGAAGATCGCCCCCAAAACCGAGTATGCCCATCTGGTTGGCTTTCGTGACGCGCAACGTCAGGTTGGCCAGTATGCTTTGCTCCAAATAGAGCTTGGTAGCGGAGGCGTAATAGTCGACGCCATTTTCTTTTACCGCCCCGAGTGCCGTGACAGGTGCATTAATTATTCCGCTCAGGCCTTTATTGCGTTTGTACTGTGCGCCAACTGCGACCTGCGGCATCCATGTGTCCTGGTCATACACAGCGTCCCCCGCAACCTTGACCTTGACACCAAAAATATCCTGAGTGATCTTCAATCCATTCAACGGCCCGTCCTTACCCTCGAAATCCTGTTTCGCGAGCGACAGTTCAACGCGGTCCATGATGCCGACTGCAGCACCATAGGTATCGAGTGAAAAGTCGGAGGTCTTCAGCCTTGTGTAATGTACATTTGCGCCATAGCTGTCACGTGTGCCGTAACCGGAAATCAGCGCCCACGGCGTAATTCCGCCACCTGCTGCACCCTCCACCGAACTGACTCCGCCTGTTGCCAGCAGCTTTCCCATGTCCGGGCTGAAGGACGACGAACTCATGTCTTCTGCAAATGCCGGAATTGCATATGCACTTGTCAGAAGCGCCAACAAGGTGAATTTCCTGAATCGATTCAAATGCATTGCTGCTCCCCTATGATTTTTAATGTGAAAAATTAATCTTGCGCAAAATTGAACTTATGTAACTACGGGACAGATACCCAATTCATATTAGATAGCCTCTCATTTAATTGCATGCATTCTAGCTGGAACAAGGATTCGGGGAGATCAATGAGTCCGGCAGGGGAGTGTGCATCCGCAGTATTCAAACGTCAGTTACTTGAGACGACAGCGATAAACTACGCTCCAGGCACGTTTGACGACATGACGCGCTGGATTTTAAGACCTAGAATGTTCGCGGCCATGGTGCAGGCCGGTAAATTGCCATGAGGTGAAGCTATGAAGCAAGCACAGATAAATTCACGTTTGATTTGTTCGGGAAAAATCCGGTAGGGCGCCCACGCAAGCCGGATGCAAAAACGCCTGCGCAAAGCATGAAGGCCTATCGAGCAAACAAGAAATTCAACATGCTAATTTCCGTAACGCGTGACGGAAATTCGAAATAATGGCTTACGTTCTTGCGACCACTGGAAACATCGTGAAGTGGTATAAGTTTTCGCCCGCGGGTTACGAGCTTTTTGACGTACTCAACCTCGATGAGGTTTCGCAGGCCTCCATAGACAGGCGGCCAAGCGCATGCACTACCGCAAAATTGATGTTGGGATATTTGTGTCCAGAAATAGGGGAGTTTTGTGTCCGCTTACTCTAATACACGGGAACCAATTGCGTAATTTTGAGCGCATCCAAGTCAATAAACAATTTTACATAATATAAATTATGCGAAGTTAAAAGGTACTTTTATTAGTTGCTTCAAAGCATTAAAAGATGCATTAAGGTATTGGTTAACACAGCAATTCCAGAGCGTCAATACTCATGGCTAAAATAAAAAGTAAAAATAAATATTGTTTCGCATCAGAATTTGAAGCCGCCAGACATCTGAGCGGCTTTTCTTATGCCCAAGTCGCCAAGATCTGCGGACGAGATCTCAAAACTATCAAAAATTGGGAATCAGGCTTCAAGCCATGCCCGCAGTGGGCACTAAGATTAATCGTTCTCGAAAGCAGATACATGAACGCGCTGTATGGCCTGCAACAGCCCAGAGAGGAACGACAGATAAAAATCCGTGGATACATGACACACGCGTCAAATGATGCGTACGCAGCAACATGGCATGGTCTACAACTTGTTTTGAATGACGGTTAAAGAAGTTGCGTTACAAGAAAACTGCGTATTATGCATTTCATATTTTCAATAGATGGAAAAACAAATGACAAAGCCAGAGATCACATTGCTCGACATAACGATAATAATGATTTATCGAATTGGGCGTCGCATTAAAAGATTCTTGAACGTTACGATAAACATGGAACGACTGCTATTTGCAATTGCAATTGCAATCCTTGTTCTGACTTACGTTACTAAAGACGAAAGGATAATAGCATTCTGGCAGACCCAAAAAGAAAACATCACAGCTACTCTCGGGCTGCTTGTCGGAGGGATACTTATCTTCTCAAAATTTTTGGTACAAAAAAGCACCGAAATAAAAGTGGAAAAATTTACAGATATAGATAATAAAAGCGAAGCAAAAGCACAGAAAATCGCATATATGAATGCGATGGAAAAACTCAATAGATTAGAAGAACGTGAGCAATCCAGCAAAGAAGAACTAGAAAAAATAATTGAGAAAATCAAAGCCGAACAACAAAATAACTCGGATCAATTATATATAAATTTTACAAAATACTTCGATTCAATAAGGAAATCATTAGAAGATAAGGCTGAGAATGCAGACGAGAAAGCGTCCCGAGTGCTCGATAGAGGAACAGCTTTCGCGCACGGCGGAATAAGTTTTTTTATCTCGTCAATATTTATATGGCAGGCACTCTCGTTTATATTTGGATTTCGGACGCAATACATATACGGAATTGCATCATGCTCAATTTTGTTCCTTTTTATTGAGTTTTTAAGTGCATGGTTTCTAAAACAATACCGCCCATTTATTGAAACTTCAACTTATCTTTTCAAGGTCAAATCTACATTCGATAAACACATGCTGCTATACCTAGCAGCTAATGAAACACATTCTGAAAACGCTGAAACGTCAGAAAAAAGGAAACAATTAATTTCGGTATTGAAAAACGACATCAAATGGCCAGATCCCTACCGATCAACAGACACAGACGTTAGCTTCGCGAAAGAGGCATGCGAAGCATTGAATATGTTAGCAAAAAACATAAAATCAGATGCCAAGAAAATAAAAAAAGCACAGAAACTAAATGATAACGACAATTAAATCAGCCATTAATTAGAACTCGAAATAGGCGCAGTAGCAACCCAACAGACCCCGAGAGGATCATTTGAAAAGAATGTCATATCGGAGCCACTATGCTCTGCTGCTATCGTCATGACATGCTTGAATGCGTCGTAGGCATTTGCGCCCCACGGCAATTGATAGTAATTTTTTTCAGGTACAACGATGCCACGACTTGACCAATAACGCCTCTTATTCAATTCGTGATCACCCGTACCCTCGCTCTCAATCGTGTCTGCACGTCTGCCAAGATAAGCGTCTTCGTCATGCAATGGAAGGATGTACCCCCCCCCTTGATATATCTGCTCCGCCACCTTCTCGTATCTGTCATGATTAAAAACAAAGCGCCCGTCAATCAACTTGTCTCCCGCGAAGCTTCCGGCGGGCAGTGCAATGATGCATGCGAGCAGAAGCAAGCATCCTTTCCAGCAATGCTCCCTGATAAGTCCCCGTAACCGCACCGGATTGAGCAATAAGAGGAAGTGAACCATCAGCAACATAATCGGCACGCCGATAAAACCCAGCAGCGATCGATTCGGCAAATCAGCGGATTCAAGGCCCGTAATCAGTGCCGCCGTGAAGCAGACAACGTAAGTACCCCACGCTTTCGGGAAGATATGTGTATTTGCTTTCATCTGTATTTATATTCTTGTAGTGACCGCCTTTATGCGATGAGCCATGCCCATTCGAATAATGTCCGCCGTGACTAGCCTATCGTTCAATGGCCGCAATGTAAGGAAACTGCTTATGCTTGGACATATGACGTGTAAAGGCTTGGAGCCTTGCAAAGATTGCAGACTGTCGCGTGAGTGTTTGTTACTATGATCATCCTGCATCTCCATCGGAACACGGATGAAAAGTTCTTTGATACTAATGATTGCAGTTGCCATGCTGATGATGGGCTGTGCCACGACAGGCAAAATCGATCCCGAACTGCAGACTATCGACCAGGCTCGACTACCAATTCCAAACCTTGATCTAAATATTCCCGGACTTGGATCTTGTACAGACAATCCGGACCGTACACTGCACGTCAACTCACAACAGCCGATGACAGTGCTTGTACACGGTTGCTTCGGTTCATCCGGATTGTTCCGTGGCTTGGCACAGGTGCTTGCATTCCATGGCCAGCAAACAGCCTGCTTCACTTACAACGACCGCGACAGCATGATGGTGAGTTCTGCGCAGTTAAACGTGGCGCTCGACAAGCTGGCACAAAAGATGGATAGCAAACGAGTGACCGTCATTGGCCATAGCCAAGGGGCATTGATCGCGCGCAAATCCCTGATTAATGAACGACCAGATCCCATAGCTAATCAAGACTTGAGTGTGCGGCTGGTGACGGTGTCCGGCCCCTTTTCCGGTATCGCATCGGCGAATCAATGCGGCAACCCGGTAACACGGATTATGACGCTCGGACTCATCGCTCCGTTATGCAAAATTGTGACAGGCGATAAATGGTCCGAAATTACTTACAATTCGGCGTTTATTCTTCAGCCTGGCACTTTGCATAAGCAAGTGCGGGATTACCTTAAGATTGTGACTGATGAGCACGGAAGTTGCCGGGTCATGGAGGGTGGGAAATGTATCAAATCGGATGAAATATTCAGCCTCGAAGAACAACGAAACGCGATCATAGACCATGACCCCATTGCAAAAATTGTCGAGGTAAAGGCTGGCCATGTCGAGATTGTCGGCGACAAGCGTATCGCGCCGGTCAAGTTGATCGCCGTACTGCAGCAGAATGGAATTATCAATCCGACTGAGCCCGAACGCATCGCCAGCCTGAACTCGTTGCTGGAAAGACTGTATGGCGAAACCAATTAAGTTCCAATGATGAAGTTCGCTACCAACAACGGACAAAACTCAACTTCACATCAAGGCAATAACCGGCTGAAATCTCCAATTTGCAACTGCAAATCAAATTAATCAGGCTCCAGCAATGACCACGTCTCCGGGACGTGGTCATTGCTCACTCAAAATTCGATAGGAATAAATTTAATCAAGCACGCGGCAACGGCACAAACTTGCTATATTCGTCGCCGGTATCGCAGATTAATTTGGGCCAGGCAGGACCGTTGGTGAAAACACAGGCACGACGTTACGACATTCGTCATGAGCACTGCATAGGTACAACGCTTTGTTCTGCCCGGTCATCTTGGCTGGGCCAGGATAAGGAGGCTGACCTGGGGGAGCGATGATATGTTGAAAGCCATAATTCGCAATCATGGTGCCCTGCCGACCCACGCCGCGGACGATTTCCTGCCCAGTGCGCACGTCTAATTGTTTCCAGTAAGCGAACGTCTTGTCAGGATCCTGGGCAATCGCCCAATTCAGTGTCAGAGAGATGGTGTACGTCTCGGGATCGGCTCCAGAGCATTGCGAGGTATCGTAGGCCCCGGTCAACTGCATGTGGCTAAAGGTATCAAGCATGCGTACGAACGTCCAGCCACTGCCGGCAAGATTCGGTGCAATACCTTTCGTCCATTGCTTGGCGGTATAGAGATTACCCAAATAGACCGTCTGCTCCGCAGCGTAATACACTTGTCCAATCTGCCATGGCTGCGGGAGGCCGTTCGATCCGATTAACAATTGCCATACGTCGCCGCTTGTACCCCCGGGAGCGTTACCCTGCGTCCACCAGCGCGCCTGATATTCCATATTATTCGACTGCACACGGTTGTCGGTTGTATACGCCTGAGCGGCATTCCATACTGGCAAAGTCGAAGGGCTATTTGGGACTATCACTAAGGCTGTCGGCTGAATTACATTGGTATGTTTATTCAGGCAAGTTGTTTGAGCGTGTGCAGCCAACGGTAATAAAAACAGGCACAGCCAGTGCGAAAGGCTAACTACAAACTTATATGATCTGGTCATTTTCAAAATTGTCTCCGTTTGATTATTATGGAAAACACAATAATAACGGTTTTCCATCCCATAAACTACCAAAGGGAACAAACTTCTCCGCGTCGTTTTGCGAAGGCTAATTCAGCGCGATTTCGTGGCGTTTGCCAAATCCGTACGACGTGACCGCATGGCCGAGAATCTGAATGTGTTTGATTTGAGCTCGATGCAAATGACAGTGCCAGTATCGCCACATTGGAAACCTGTACGAGCAGCTTTTTCTCTCATCGTGATCCAGCAATCGTCAAGTGGATGCGGGAGCGTCGGCTCGACATCTGAAGCACGCTAATGGACGACAAGGCCAGCAGATCAATACTCGGCATAGCAGTACCGGGCATAGAAAGTCGCTGTTGCCACGCTCGCTTTGCCAGGCAACGGAATCCCTATCGAGCCGAAACTAAGTATTTCACGAAGCCTTTTGAAGTCGCTGTTTGCTTAAGATTCCTGCGGACGGTATGGTAAGGTACCCCTCCAGCAGCAATGCCATTTCAAAGCAATGCCATTTCAACGAACACACCAATATCCATCCCATGTTACTTCAAGATACTGCCCCATCAACTACTGAACCACAGTCGGAATCCTGTGACGTTTTGGTCATTGGCGGCGGACCTGCCGGCTCCACCATAGCTGCGTTGTTGGCACAGCAGGGCCGCAACGTGGTGCTGACCGAGAAGGTTCATCACCCTCGTTTCCATATCGGAGAATCGCTGTTGCCGGGCAATGTCGCCCTGTTCGAACGCCTCGGGGTGCGTGACCAGGTAGAGGAGATGGGCATGCCGAAATGGGGGATCGAATTCGTGTCTCCCGACCATGAACATTCAAGCCTTATCGAATTCGCCGATGCCTGGGACAAGTCGATGCCGTCCGCGTGGCAAGTACGCCGTTCAGATCTGGACGAAATGCTTTTTCGCAATGCCGCCAAACACGGTGCGCAAACGTTGGAAGGTTGCCGTGTGCGCGACGTCCAATTCGACGCCGACGGCGCGACTGTCCAGGCGGAGACCGATGACGGCGCTTTGCGTAGCTGGCGAACACGCTTCGTGGTTGACGCGTCCGGTCGCGACACCTTGCTGGCCAACAAACTGCGTTGCAAGGAAAAAAGCAAGGAGCACAACAGCACAGCACTGTTTGGACATTTCACCAATGCTGAGCGACTCGAAGGACGTCTGGAGGGCAATATCAGCATCTGCTGGTTTGCGCACGGCTGGTTCTGGTTCATCCCGCTGGCAGACGGCACGACCAGTGTCGGCGCAGTATGCTGGGCCTATTACCTCAAGTCGCGTACCAAGCCGCTGAAAGAATTTTTTGAGGACACGATCGCCTTGTGCCCAGTGCTGGTCAAGCGGCTCAAGAACGCCACGCTGGTGGACGAAACCGTTCATGCGACCGGCAATTTTTCCTATTCAGCCACCCATTGCAGCGGCGATCGCTATTTGCTGCTGGGGGACGCCTATACCTTCATCGATCCTATGTTTTCATCGGGCGTGTACCTCGCCATGCGTAGCGCATTTGAAGGCGCGGATGTCATCGCGGCAGCTCTTGACCGTCCGGCTGAAGCAGCGCGCGCGAGGCAGGCTTTTGAAGTCATGATGCAGAAAGGGCCGCGTGAATATTCCTGGTTCATCTACCGTGTGACCAATCCGACGATACGCGAAATGTTCATGGCGCCTATTAATCCGTTTCGCGTGAAGGAAGCGTTGCTGTCGCTGCTGGCCGGCGACATCTATGGCAAGACGCCGATCTGGACCTCGCTGCGCATCTTGAAGGGTATCTATTACCTCATTTCGCTGAAAAATATTCGGCGTACCTACAACGGGTGGAGGCGTCATCATTTCAACATCCGCGAAATGGGGCAGCTTGAGGGCGAGACCATAATGAAGACTAAATGATCGCTCTTCCCCTTCCTGGCGAATGCCGCATCACGGAATTGGTGATTATCGATGAATACATGGGCCTGACCACTTAAATCACTTGACAGCTGCTTTTCCATGCCACACTGTCGCCTTATTAATTAGATAATAATAGAAGAACGCAAATCGGCGTCTGCTCACGTAAAACCAATGACCTATTTAGGAGACAAAATTGAATAAAACAATAATCAACAGCCTTATTCTTGGCCTGTTTACGGGTGTATTCGTTGCTTGCGGCAGCGGGTCACCTGATGCATCGAGGCAAACGACGCAATTAGCAAATGGCGAAGCATGTAGTGCAGCATGGAATAGTGCGACCGCTTATAACGGCGGCGCAAAAGTAAGCCAAAGCGGTCGAAACTATACGGCCGCTTTCTGGACGCAAAATCAGAGCCCTGCAACCAATAACGGCGGCTCGGGTAGCGGGCAGCCTTGGATAGCCGGCTTTACCTGCGGCGGCACACCAACACCTCCTCCGACACCCACTCCCACACCTACCCCCACTCCGACACCACCACCTACTCCGACACCAACACCTACACCTACACCGACATCAGGTGGTATCCCAACACCAATCTGCTATGTTTACGTTCCGGGCAGTACTTATGTAGCTCGTCAATATGTGACTAATGCCGGTGGATATTACCAATGTGATGTCGCTGGCTGGTGTTCTTCTACCGCAGCGGCTTTCTACGCGCCAGGTACAGGTTCGGCATGGACTCAAGCTTGGCATGCAGTGCCTTCCGGAAACTGCTTTGGCTCGGCGCCCCCTACGCCCTCCCCAGCCCCCTAGCGCTAACGCGTGAAGTAGTTTGACCGGTATCGATGCCGGAATTTCCTTGCCATGCACGACATCCGCAGCAATGTGGATGTCGTTGCAGCGTCCGTCCAAGCCTCTGGTACCAAAACATGGCACCGATAGCCCGTCGACGTAATCGGTAAATAATTCTATCTTTTCAGCGCAGCCAGCGACCTTGCATTAATTCTTTAGGGGCAGGCGCTCGCGCTGACCCATTCCCAATTCTTGTCCGGTCATTTGCAATAACGCCAAGGTCGACAACGTATTAATTGCAGTACATTTTTTTAACCGGATCGTCTTTGGTCAGTCCATCTTTCTTGGAATTACCACTGTCTTTAGTGCCGATATTTTTATCGGATTTATTTTCTCCGGCTCCGTCACCGCCATTGCCGGTACTGGATGTCCCGCCCCCGGTGTTTACAGGAAGTAAAGCCAGGTTGGCATTCAATTCAAGCGTGACATTTTCATTATCCGAATTCTGGGTCTGTACTACCGGCAACACGACAGAACATCCTTGAGTCGCAGGATTGGTGGTGCATAGACTGACACTCGGCAGCACGACAGAACAGCCTTGCTGATCAGGGGTCAGGATACATTGCGCCAATGGTGGCAATACAGCGACGCATCCCGATTGGGTCGGGTCGGTGATGCAAGCTCCGATCGCTGGTAATACGACGCTACATCCTTGCGCGGATGGCGTCGATACGCATTGCGCCACACTAGGCAATACCACAGTGCATCCTGCTTGATTCGGTTGTGTAACGCATTGCGACAGGCTCGGCAATACGACCTGGCAACCTGGCGTTGCGGACGCGGCGGTGCATTGCGCAATGGTCGGCAACACTACTGCACAACCCGATGCGGTCGGAGTCGCTATGCATTGTGCAAGCGTTGGCAATTCTACCGAGCAACCGAAAATTGTCGGGTCCGAGATACATTGCCCTAGAGTTGGCAGGACTACGGCGCATCCGGACTTCGTTGGTGCCAATACGCATTGTGCGACTGTCGGAAGTACATTCACACATCCGGCCAGAGCCGGTGTCGCTATGCATTGCGTAAGAGTAGGCGTAGAAGGAGGCAACACCACGTCACATCCCGTCATGGAAGGTGTCGTCGTGCACTGTGCCACAGTAGGCAGTACAACCGCACATCCCAGCGTCGCCGGCGTGGCGACACAGGTCGTCAATGACGGCAGGACAGCAATACATCCGCTCGCCGTCGGCGTCGTAATACATTGCCCGATGGTCGGAAGCACTACGCCACAACCCTGTGTCAGCGGTGTAGCTATGCAGGTCGCCATTGTCGGTAGTACGGATGAACATCCGCTCAACGACGGCGTCGCAATACATGCCGCCAGTGTAGGTGGTGGCGGTGGTGGTGGTGTGTTCAGAAAGGAATTCTTTGTCACCGTGCCGCCAGCGACACTGCCCACGAGATTGATCGCATCCCCGGCAGTCAATACAACCGCTCCGGTGGTCGACACAGAACCCGTAGCACTCACTGTCAATTTATCGGCCGTGCTGCCCGCAGGATTGGCGGTCAGCGTGATATTGCCGCCGCCCCCGCTGCTCACCGTTCCGTCGACAGTCAGAGGACTATGGGTAGTAAGGGTAATGGCGCCAAGCTTGGTCGACACTGTTTGACCACTTGCGACAGTCATCGCACCGACATTGTCGATCACGATATTACCAGTGCTACCCCCAGTACTTTGCACGACATTATTCAGAGTCAGTGGGCCAGTATTGTTGATCTGGATGTCCGTATTGGCGCCCGAATTGGTCCCGGAAAAAGTTGACACTTGCGTGACAAGCGCGGTGCCATTGCCTATCCCCGAACCAGCCGTTGCCGTCAAACTCGAAGCGCTGATGCTGCCGCCACCGTTTGTAATTGCACCCGCTGCATTCAATATGACGCTATTGCCAGCGGCCACAATCGGCGCATTGAGGGTAATTCCCCCAGCTGACGACGTCAGCGTCTCTGGGCCGCCGCCATTGGTATTTACGCCCATCACACTATAATGATTGGCGCCGGTTCCACCTGTCAGTGTTGACAGCGCGAAACTGCCGCTGTTAGTGAAAGAGAAATTTGAATTGGTCATTCCCGCCAAATTTGTCACCTGATTCGCAGCCGTCAGCGTCACCGCACCGCCTGCCTCAACACCCAGGTCCTGCACATTGATTGCACCGCCTTGGGTGACGGTGCTGCTGCCTCCTGTCAGCAAACCGATGCGTGTTGTACCAGCGTTGATATCCGTAGCCAATGAGCTGCCTGGAGTGATACCTGCGACATAAATATTTCCGGGAATATTGCTGACATTCGTGGTGCCAATCCCGATCGTGCCTGCGTTAACATTGAACAGGTTATAAGCCGCCAAACATGGCGCAACTTGACATGTAGCAGAGCCAACGGTGATATTCCTACCTGCTGTGTACGGCTGGATATCCACATCGCTGGCCGTCACTGTTGCACTCAATGCCAAGGTGTCAGATGTCAGTTCTACTTTGTCGGCGCCGGCATTCACCGGCTGGGAAATAGTTAATGCGCCGTTCGCAGCTATCGAGATTTTTTGATTATTGGTGGTCACACCCGTGATGCTAAACGCTGGCCCATTAACATCCAGCGTTCCGGAATTCAGGAACTGTAAAGTACCCGTGCCCGTGCCGGCCACATTGAGATCGGCCTCCAGCATTCCGACATTGTTACCAGTGTCCATCAAATTGACCATGCCTATGGTCTTCAGTGCCAGGGCACCGGTGGTCGTGAGCGGGGCGCCAGCCTGCTGTCCGATTCCGCTTGCTGAATCGGATTGAAGAAATATGCCGCTGGCGGCAGATATGCCGTTAGTCCCGTCTATCTGATTGACGGCGATACCATTGCTGGAACGGTAGATGAAGGATCCCATTGAGGCGGAACCGGCGATAACACCCGTCGGATTCGCTTCCTGCAAATTGACGCTATAGCCCTGAATATTGAGCGACGTCGAACCGCCGAGCGTTGCACCGGGCTGCTGTGAAATAGGGTTACCACTCATGAGCGTCAGTTCCGTCAGCCCCGCAGTAAATGGGCTGCGAATATCGATCGCGCCGGCATTGCCATTACCGATAGTGACGAAAGGAGATTGAGACAGCGTACTCAAATCAGCATTAGTCAGCTCCAATTGCGAGGGTGTAGCTGTGTGTCCAGTCGCTGCGACATAGATCGGGGTACCGGTGGAAAATGGTTCAAGGACCGCATGCCCCCCCATCGCACACAGCATTCCGTTCAAATTCATCTTGTCGGCATTCAGCGTTATCGTCGACCCGCCATTTTCCATTTCGGTGCCGGCCGCCATGGTGATCGGCGCGTCCGCAGATCCGGCGGTGACGCTGATCACCCCGCTGCTCGACTCGACCGAAGCGGAGCCCGTCAAATTGACGCCTCCCGTTCCGCTGATGCCAATGATCCCGCTAGATGAGGTTACGCTCCCTGACAGCGCGACAGCCCCACCAGCGGCATTGACCGTAGCCCCGCCCGAAGTGGCGGAGAGGGTACCGTCGATAACGATACCGGCATTTGAAGTGTAGATCTGCGCATTTGTGCCCGATACCGTAGCGCCGGCCCCCACCGACACCGCTCCGTTTCCGGATGCAATGCCTATCATTACATTGCCGGCAGTGGAGTTCACGTTCTGATTGACCGTGATATCGCCCGCAGTATATTGCTGGATCGTGATATTGCCCGGTGCAGTCAAACCGGAAGTAGCGCCGACAGTCCCGATCGTCAACGGGGTTGTGGAATTTTGAAAAACGAATCCGCCCGTAGTAACGTTGGCAGCAAGTGTTCCGACATTGCCGGCAGCAGCCAAAGAAACGTCACCGGCAGAATTGACTTCAAGCGTGTTGGCAAAGATGGAGCTCGACCCACTTATCCCACCCGTGCCAGCGGTCATTTTCACGGCACCGCTCGATTGAACGGTCGCGTTGATACTGATGCCAAGGCCGCCATTCAAGGTAATCGCGCCGCCGTTGCTTGATGATAATGAGGCGTTCACATTAAGATTACGATCCGCGATGAGCGTCAGATTGTTTGGACTCCCCCAGCCCATGGAATTGGCCATGGTGATATCGCCAGAACCACCGCTTCCCGGGGAGGTACTTACAGTCACGTCCCCCAAAGCGAGTTGGTTCCCCAGATCAGAGACAGTCAGAATCGATGCGCCCGACCCCGAATCAAAAGTATAGGGACCACTGCCACCAAGTACGAGATCGGTAGGGCCACCGTTTTGAATAGTAATATCGCTCGGATCCAACAAGAGGGTCCCCGACAAGCCTTTAAATCCGCGCAGATCGGTCGCACCGCGATAGTCGAGATAGTTTTTGCTCGACACTTCCACGAATCCGCCATTGCCGCCGCTGGCACCGCCACGGGCAGAAATGTGGCCATAATCTCGCGTTGCCTGGTCAGACCACACGATGACCTTGCCGCCATTGCCATTTTGCAGCGCGTTGGCATTGACGTTCGCATCGGCGCTCACATAGCTGGCGCCCGCATTCTGTATCAATGGGTTGGCACCGTGATAGTCACCGCCAATCAACACCGTACCGCCCCCCGTGTTCCCACTCACATCGACGCTGGCATTTCCAACCAGGGCGACATGGTTACCCAAGACAGAAACATCGCCCCCCTGTCCTGCGCCAATTGCAGAAGTTACGCTGCCGGCTTCAAGGAGCGTCGTATCACTCGCTCGAAACAGGATTTTTCCATTCTCTCCAACTACAGCGCTATCCGCGTTGATGACGCCTTGCTGTTTGATCAATGCACCATAGATGCCCACCTGCCCCCCTCGGGCGATAATCTGCCCAAGGTTAATGGCTTGGTCAGCAGGAGCGCTGATAACAACCTGCAGATTGGGATTGCCGCTATCGACCAATTGCACTTCATGCCCTGCGGCCAGCACGACCTCTCCACGGCTATTGGTAATGATTCCGTTGTTCTCGACATGTGGTGCAATCAGAAAAATCTGTCCGCCGTCAGGCGTGCGGATCGTACCCTGGTTGATTACGGATCCGGCATTCTCGCCGCCGCTGAAATGTAAATTTCCATTCTTGAAATCCGAGTCGGAAATATTGAGGCTTGATGCAAACAGTGCGCCAGTATCGACCGTCGAATTTGCACCGAATATGACGCCATTCGGATTGATCAGGACAACCTTGCCATTGGACTGCAGCGTGCCGAATAGTAGCGACGGATCCTGTCCAATGATGCGGTTCAGTACCCAGCTATTGGCGCTTTGCTGTGTGAAACGCGTGGTTTCATTCTTGTCGATTGAAAAGTTCTGCCAATTGATAATTGAGCCCGGCGAATTCGTGATGTTGAAAACATTTCCGCTGTTACTGAACGTCACTTGACCGTTGACCACATTTGGTCCAGTCGGATTGGCCAGTGTGCCAGGAGCCACGAAGCACGCGCCGATGAGTGCGGGCAATAATTTCCTGCGCCAATTATCTGAATTTTGCACGGAATTTTTTTTCATGATGGCTTCCTGATGTCAGTAATAGCGACTAATAATTCATGGGCAATGATGCGCGAAATATATCCGTCTATCCCCAC
>Ga0207118_1063_pt1 | contig 22028 bp, 30 predicted proteins | sample Alteio_BWMinHeat_42_FD_153507 | JGI IMG/M metagenome (GOLD analysis project Ga0207118, IMG submission 153507) | Enriched cells from forest soil in Barre Woods Harvard Forest LTER site, Petersham, Massachusetts, United States -... | ecosystem: Environmental > Terrestrial > Soil > Temperate forest >...
GACTTTTTTCATCAGGGGTCCAATGAGTGATTTTTGCAATGACCTTGTCTCCATTCTTCGCCTGCCCGGTTTTATCTTTCGGAATAAAAATATCCGTGTACATTTTTTTATCGTCGGCTACCACAAAAGCAGAATTGAAATTTAACTGGATCACCCCCACAAAATTTGTTTTGTAACGCTCCAGCACTTCCACCACTTCACCTGCGCGTTTGCCATTGCTTTTGGCGGGGAACAAATGCACCTTCACTTTGTCTTTATCCAAAGCGGTATTTATAAAATCACTGCTGATAAAAATATCATTGTCTTCGCCGGCTTCGATATTATCCGGAACCACATAAGCGGAACCACGTTGGGTGATCTCAATTTTGCCGGTAATAAACTCCTGCTTGAACTTTGCGGCATATTTGCCCGGCTGCATTTCTTCGATCACCTGTTCTTTTTCAAGCAATTTGAGTGCAAGTATGATCTCGTCGCGGCCTTTGCTGCTCTCCATGTCGAGCTTGGCTGCAATTTGTTTATAGTTAAAAAGTTTACGCGGTTCCTCGGCAAATATCTTTTCTATTTTTCGCTTTACGCTCTTAATATCTTTACTCATTCCTTCAGGTTAATCGGTGTATGCAAAGTAAGAGCATGGCGGGATATGGCTTCACACAAGTTATGTACAAAAAGACAGATGCTGTCTTCAATGGTTTAGTTAATATTGTTAAAAAAAATCATTGTTGGAATCTCCCGAACAATAGTGCTGGTAGTATATATCTTCTTGCCATTAAGGACGCTCGCAAGGTCATGAAACCATAAATCCGAAACTTCAAACTCAAAACACCATTACTCAAACAAACTCTTAAACCTCTCCGGCACCTCAACCGTTTTCCTGCTTATATAATCAAAACAAACCATACCTGTTTTAGCCTCGGCCACAAGACTCTGGTCGGCCGTTTTGCTAAACCGGTAATACAAGTCAAAACTTCTTGCGCTAAATTCTGCAGCGGCAATTTCTATTTTTAAAACATTACCATAAAAACATTCCTGCTTAAAAACAATAGCTGTATCACCCATGATTACGCTCACACCGGCCAGGTCCATTTCAGAAAATCCATATTTTTTAAAGAAGCGCATCCTTGCTTCCTGCATCATGCTTAAATAAACATCATTGCCCAGATGATTGCCATAGTTCAGGTCGCCGACTCGGACATCGATCTCAGTAGAAAAATGAAAGAGGGTAGGGAGTTGGAGTTTTATTCTTGCCATTGTTCGTTAATAAGCCACAGATTTCACAAAGGAAGTAATTTGAAAATTACAAAATTTGAAGATTGCAAAATTCTATAGTCGTAGATTTCATGAAAGAAAATTTTAAAAATCTGCGTTAATCTGTGGCTAATATTTTTTTGAGCCAACAACAGGATTCGAACCTGCGACCCGCGCTTTACGAAAGCGCTACTCTACCAGCTGAGCTATGTTGGCTTATTATAAATCAATGCTGCATATATAAATTATTTTTATGAATAAATTCTCTCACCTTTTCCGGCACTAAGTAGCTAATGGATTTCCCGGCATGGATATTTTCACGAATATAAGTAGAGGAGATATTCAACAATGGAACTTCAAAAAATTTTATTTTAGGATGACCATTTAACAATTTATTTTCTGCGAATCCTTCCCTGCGGTAAACAAATATTTCATACTTCTCCAAAATGCTGTCATGATCTTTCCATTTGTGAAAACTTTGAAAATTATCCCCACCAACGATAGGAATAAAAACATGTTCAGGATATTTAGTACTTAATTGTATCAAAGTATTAATGGTGTAAGAAGGACGGTCTAATTTAAATTCAATATCGCAAGCTTCGAAACGATCATCCCCTTCAATTGCCATTTGCAACATCTGCAAACGCTGGTGCTCATCCAGCAGATCGGTTATCTCTTTAAAAGGATTCTGGGGAGATACCACGAACCATATTTTATCCAGGCCGGTATGATCGGCCATATAGCTGGCTATCAGCAAATGTCCTGTATGCACAGGATTGAATGAACCAAAGAGGAGACCTATTTTCATATCGTTGGGGCTCATATTTTTTGGGACCATACGTTGGGGCATAAAATTTTATGCCTTTACGAAGTCGTTTACCAGGTTTTCGGCTTTTATCAATGCCTCATCCAGTTTATCGTTTACCAGCACCACATCAAATTTGTCTTCAAGGCCTAATTCCAGCTCAGCTTTATCTATGCGTGCCTTTAATGTTTCTTCCGTTTCCGTAGAGCGTTCCCTCAGGCGTTTATTTAAAACATCAATGCCGGGAGGTTTTATAAAAACAGTTAAGGCCTTATCACCAAAATATCTTTTTAAATTTAAACCACCGATTGCATCCACATCAAAGATCAACACTTTTCCCATGCTCCAGATCCGTTCAATTTCCGATTTAAGCGTGCCGTAAAAATTACCATCATACACTTCTTCATATTCTAAAAATTCATCATTGGCGATCTTCTTTTTAAATTCATTGTGGCTGATAAAGTAATAATCTCTGCCATCCGTCTCACCAGGTCTTTGCCGACGTGTGCAGGCGGAAATCGAAAAAGCCAGTTTATCATTTACAGTGATCAGGTGCTTGACAATGGTTGTCTTACCACTGCCGGAAGGAGCGCAGAATATAATGACCTTATTTTCCATTTATATCATTCGAAAATAGATTTAAATAATAATTTGGTTTTAACGTATCACTTGGGCTATAACACATTATTTATTTGTTCCTTTATTTTTTCTAATTCATCTTTCATTTCCACCACTTTGCGTTGCATATTCGCCTCATTACTTTTTGACCCTATGGTATTGATCTCACGTCCCATTTCCTGTGCGATAAAACCAAGCTTTTTCCCCGTTGAACCTTGTTTTAAGGTTTGCTGAAAGAATTCGCAATGCTGGCTCAGTCTTGATCTCTCCTCACTGATATCAAGCTTTTCAATATAATAGACCAATTCCTGTTCAAAACGGTTTTTATCAACAAGGTCCGTATGGATCACTTCTAATTCCTTGGCAATTTTTTGCCTGATGTTCCGAACCCGTGTTTCTTCAAAGGGTTCCAGTTCTGCAAGTTTTGAATAAATGCTTTTGCATAAGCCGGAAAGTTCATTAGCGATCACTTCCCCTTCTCTTTTCCTGAAGCCTTCAAAATCAGCAAAGGCTGAATGTATGGTTTGTAAAATTATTTTCCAGTCCTCCTCATTATTATCTTCCTCCTTAGGTTGGATAATGTTTGGGAGATCAAAAATATTATTCAGTAAACTGTTTTCATTCAAACCGTTTTTAGCGGATATTTTCCTGATCTCAGAAATATAATAATCTGCCACATCATGGTTAATGGGCATCACTTTATCCTCGGCTCTTTTATAAGTGAGATTGACATTTATATTAACAGAACCTCGTTCAAGCATTTTGATGGTTTCATTGCGAAGCCCCGATTCTTTATGCTGCCAGTTGCGGGGCAGGCGTAGGTTAAGTTCAAGAAACTTCCCGTTAAGCGCCTTAAACTCAACCTTGCAATTGAATTTGTTATTTTCTGTTTCGGCTTGTCCGAAGCCGGTCATTGATCGTAGCATGTTATAAAAATTATGCGAAAGTAAGAGAAATTGCTGATTGTTTGTTTTGGTAAAATTGATTTGTTTATTTAAGTTTCTTCTTCATTTTAGCGGTTATTGAAGATAATGTCGTTTATGTCATGATGAAGAACGAAGCATCTGCATTTGATATTTTGCCGACGCGAAAGTCAGATGCTTCACCGCGTTCAGCATGACAAAGGCATCTCCATTTATGTAATCTTCGCTTTCCTGAAACTGGCAAAATAAACTCCCGTAAATATGATGAAAATAAAGACCAGTTTCTCCAGGCTCAATACATCTGTTCCGAAGATAATGGCAATGAGTGTCGCCAGCACGGGCTGTAAATAAATATAGGTTCCAACCAGTGAACTTGAAGCATGTCTGAGCGCATAGGCATTTAGCACATAGGTTAAAAAGGTAGAACCTACGGTAATGAATGCCACTCCTCCCCATATTTTAAATGTGAAACTTTGAAAATCTATTTCCAGAAATTCATTCAGTCCGAAAGGCAAAACGATCAGGAGGCCAAATAAAAAACTGTATAATGAAACTGTTAAGGGATGATACTTTTGCATCAGTGATTTGGCATAAACCAAATAGAAAGCATATATGATCGCATTGGCGGAGATCATCACATCACCCCACACGCCGGCACTGCTGAAGTTGAACTGACGTCCCCCTATTAATAGCATGGCACCCAGCGTAGCGATCAATACTCCTGCAGCTTTTTGAAAAGTGATCTTTTCTCTGAACCAGATAGCTGCAAATACAACCACAAATATGGGGGTGTTCATCATCAGCACAGCTCCATTGATGGGAGTCGTTATGGATAAGCCCTTAAAGAACAAAAGCATATTCGCTGCAATGCCAAACACTGCACAGACCATCAGTTTGCGGTAATCTGTTTTGTCTTCAATTTTTTCATGAATAAATGCACGGTGAAAGAAAAAAATGCAAACTGCAGCCACTGAAACACGCATCAATATAAAAGCAAATGGTTTTATGTAAAGTGGCATGATCTGTTTGGCTATGCTAAAGGTAGCAGCATAGATCAGCGTAACGACCCAAAGGGCGATATGTACTTTTATTTTTGTACTCAATCGTTATACGTTATTTGTTATTAGGTTATTAGCCGTTGGCTTTTAGCCATTAACTGTTGGCAATTTGGATTTCGTTTTCGAATTTCGGATTTTGAATTTCGTTATTTGTTATTAACTTTCCCTTAAACACATAAACACTTCATCAATCTTCTTAAATCGTCAATTCCAACTTTCATCACCCAAAGTTCAGATAGATTCTTCGCTGCGCTCAGAATGACAGTATTCGGGAGCATCATCATTCATCAAAAATCTTGTTTTGTCATTGGTCCCGACTTATGACTTACTACTTATTCCTTGCGACTCTTTCCTTAAACACTTCATCATTCTAACTTCCTATCTCCAGCGTTTTACTTTCCTTCAAAAACCTTATGGTAAGCATGGTAGCGGAAAACGCAAGCCCTGCGCTTAATCCATACCAGATGCCATAGGTACCTAAACCTGCTGAGAAGGCCAGGTAATATCCAAGTGGAATACCGATCACCCAATAGGCAACGATAGTGACAAGTGTAGGAATTTTGGTATCGGCCATTCCACGCAGAATGCCAAGACCTACACATTGGATCCCATCACTTAACTGGAACATGGCAGCTATGTAAATAAGGTTTGAAGTAATTGCTGCAACAAGGGCGTCATCAATATATAAACCAACGATCATGTGATTGAATGATACAAATACCAGGGCCGTTCCTGCCATAAATAGGGTACCGATGAATAAAGCTGCTTTACCTGAATGAATAATATCGTGCCTGTTCTTTCTTCCCAAAGCATCGCCTACGGCAATGGAGCCAGCAGCGGAAATGCCGGTGGCTACCATATAGGTAACTGATGCCAGGCTAATGGCAATATGATGCGCCGCCAAAGCATTTTTACCTATCCAGCCGATAATAATTGCGGCTGAAGAAAAAGCGCCTATTTCAAAAAAGTACTGAAAACCGCTCGGCAATCCAACCCTGAAAATATCCAACAAATATTTGCCGGCGTGTTTAGCTTTCCCCTTCAAAAAATCTTTATATTGTTTTCTGTAATACACATAAGCGATCATTGCTATAGCCATGGCAATACGTGCTATGAGTGTGGCATAACCTGCGCCTGCCAGCCCTAAGCGTGGCATTCCCCAATTGCCATAAATAAGCAACCAGTTCAGAAAAATATTTAATAACAAAGCCGCCATGGAAATAACTGCTGAGGGTGTGGTATATGAAAGTCCGTCGCTGAATTGTTTGGCTGCAAAAAAAAGTAGTAATGGAAGCGTACTCAGGTTAAGAATATTCAGAAATGTTTTTGCGAGTGAGGTCACCTCCTGATTCTGACCGAAGCTTTCAAAATTATCTGAAAGAAAAAACACCACCACGCAAATGAATACGGAAAGATAAACTGCGGCCAGCAATCCCTTGCGAAATAATATACCACATACCTCATAATGAGTTTCTCCCTTTGCTTTGGCAACTAAAGGAGAAATAGCCGTAAGCGTTCCGATGCCTAAAATAGTGATAAGAAAATAAATGGAATTGGCTACACCGGCAGCGGCTAAATTGGTGGAATCCAATCTTCCTATCATGACCACATCCGCCACACCCATTAACACTATCCCAAGCTGACCGATAACTATAGGATAACTAAGCGTCAGGATCTTATTAAGATATGGAGCGTATATTTTAAAAAAACTTTTTGTCAATTTTAAATTTTTGAGCTTGCGAATGTAGCAAAATATAGGCCATGGCCTATATTTTGTCAATTAAGTTATACGTTCCGGGTTGATAGGTTTATTAAAACGCAGACCCTTTTGGCTTTCATCAGAAATATAAGCATATTTGCTTAACTAATTTTAATAAATATGATGCATATATCTCTTTGCGTGACATTGCTTACGCTTATTGCCGCAATGTATTTGCTGGCTAAAACCAAAAAAGAAAGCCTAGGGTCCTTTTTTAAATGGGTTTCTTATGCGGTTATTGTCATTACCATTTTAATGTTCGTGGCTGAATTTGTGCACGGCATGATGCGCATGGGTCATCGCCGCATGCATAAAGAAGTGCGTATTGAAATGAATGACAGTGCACATCACAAAATGATGATGATGAAAGATGGAGACGATGACGATGATATGGAAGATAATGAAGAGATGCATGGCATGAGGGGATATGGAAATCATCATGGGTCATGTTGCTGTGGCGGTTATATGAATATGTGCAGGGATGAAAAAATGGGGCATGGAGATAAAATGGGTGACTGTTGTGAAGGGTCAGAAAGTGATAGTGCTTCAAAGGAAATGCATCATAAAAAATAAACAGACTATTTGATCATAAAAAAACCGGGAAATTCCCGGTTTTTTTATTGAATGATTTATTTGCACTCCTGTTTACGCGGTAGCAGGTTCCGCTTTACCCATGCCCATAACCCACGCAACAACAGCTCCGGCAATGGCAGACATTAGTGTCCATGCAACGATATCTGCAAGAACCGCATTCATGTTATAAATGTTGGTGGTAGCGTACATGGAAAAATCAATGGAAATACCGGTCAATAAACCAATTACAAAACCAGCCCTGGCGCCTGAATACCAACCGCTCCTGCTTGTGGCCCACCTGCCAAAAATGATAGCAAGCAGGAAACCATAAGCAAGGTTTCCCAGAACAAGTCCCCACATCTGCATTTCGTTTTGAGCTTTCATCACTCCAGTGGCAGTTCCTGCGTTATTGGCCATGAAATCCATCAAAAGCATTCCGTAGAATACCCATCCGAGAAGGAAAAGAGCCACGCCTCCGGCTATCCCTCCCATAAGAATTTTGTTTGTGTTCATAGTATTGGGTTTAATTGTTTAAATAGATGATCAAATATATCGTTTATTTTTTCAGAAAAACAAAACACTCATTTTGAAATAAATAACAATTTTTCAACCGTTTTGAATATTTCAAATGAATATTTAGATGTTAAATTATTGTTTATCAATTATTTGAACTGGATCAAAATAGAACAAAAAAAAGCCCGGACTAGGTATCCGGGCCTTGAGATTTTAAAAAAATACGACTAAGCGGCTTTGGCTTTACTCATACCCATCACCCAGGCGATAACAGCTCCGGCTATGGTATAGATAACAGTATGTGCAACTGCAAGAACCAGCATGGTGGTCATATCGTTATACATGGTGGACATGGCATAACTGCTGAAAGCATGAGACAAAGACATCATCAGGCCAATAATAGCAGCGGTTTTAGCCCCGGCAGCCATTCCTGAAATATTGGACCAGCTGAAGATCATGGCCAATAAAAGGGCTGATATCAGGTTGCTGAGGATTATTGCCCACCAGGTCATATCCGCCATTGGTTTCATGGCACATTGATTGGTATTTGCCGTCATGAAATCCATGAGTAACATACCGTAAACGAGCCATCCGAGCAAGAAGAAAGCCACAGCTCCGGCTATTCCCCCCATTAAAATTTTGTTTGTGTTCATAGTTTCTGAATTGTTTGGTTAGACTATCAAATGTATAGTTAATTTTTATCCAATAACAAGACACTCATTCTTAAATGAATAACAAGTTTTCAACTATAAGGGATTTATTGTTTCGGAAGGTCTTATTAACTAGGGAGTTGGAATCTCATTTAAGAGGTAATAGTCAGCGTATTTCCGTTCTTTGTAACATTGTATTTTGCAAGGGCTGATGGGGGAGGCCCTCCGGTAACCGCACCATTGGTATTGTAAGTTCCTCCGTGGCAGGGGCAGCTAAGCCTTGTATTGGTCTTGTCGTAGGAAACCGTGCATCCCTGGTGGGTGCAGACAGCAGATAATGCGATATAATCCGTGCTGTTGAGTCTTATCACGATCACACTATTCTGGATGATATAGCCTCCGACAGTATTTAATGCGGCGTTGGAAGAACTTGTAAGGTCAAGGCTGAAATTGACATTTTTCGGAGCAGTGCTGTCTTTTGAGCAACTCTCCATGCTGTACACTATTGCCCCCATGGCGCATAAAGCGCAGGATGCTTTGATAAAATCACGTCTGTCCATTGGAAGATTTGGTAATCAGTATTTGCTAACCGGTAATCAGTTGGAAAGCTGATCACCATTTTTTTAAATGTTTATTACAAATATGATTTAACAGTGTGATGATGACAAAACGAGAAGGACTGTTTAAAAATCTTTGACAGGAAAAAGACATTTGGGAAAGTAGTTATACGTGATTCGTTATTAGGTTATTGGCTTTCCCTTAAACACATAAACACTTTCACACTTACACACTTCATCAATCTTTACATCTCCCCATTCACGCATCTTCACATCTGCACATCATTGATCCTTCTTCCTCCGTTCCCGTTCTTTATCAAGATAATTTTTCAGTGAATCCGTTTTATGGCGATCGTCAGTTGCCGGTTTGGGCATTTGATACACGCTGTCTTTTTTCACCTTATTTACAGCAGATGGTTTGTTGCTTTCGTTACTGCTTTGGCAGGAAACAAAAAAGCTAATGAGCCACAAGCAGTTTTTTGCTGTAAATAATTGCGTTTTCATGTTTTATATTAACAAAATAAATACCGTTGGCAAGGCTTTGAACATTAAAAGTAAAACGATTGATACCTGCTTTGGCAAAATCATGCAGCAAGGGGATCACTTTACCCTGCTGGTCCATTACTTCAATTTCTACGGCAGTCTTTTTCTTTACTTCAAAATCTACATTTACATATTCATACGCAGGATTCGGATACATATTGTTTATGATCTCCTCTTTTTCCTTTTCATTTATGGAGAGCATAGGGTCCTTATTTAATACTTTGGCAACCCATGTTTTGTTATCGCCCGATCCATAACCATAGCTTCCATTCAGCCAGCAAATTCCATTTTCATTATATTTACGCTGGATCCCTGTATAATCTCCCCAGCGTTCAACCGAATCACTCAATAGTTTAATACTTGCTTCCCCATCCTTCACAAATATTGGCCCGGAAATATTAAAATGCCTGTCAACAAAAAGGGCAGAAGTTCCGGGGAAATGTTTTTGAGATACGTGGCTGAAAGTAATGATCGCGCTATTATCACCAGTCCCTCCGCCACAATATGCAATGGAAGGATAACCAATATCAAGGCTGTCGTAAGAAATAATTTTCAGTTTAACGGAGGGAGATGTCGACCAGTAATTATCAATGATCCCCAGGTAAAAAGCCGGGCTGAAAAGCGCAGTATCAATGGTATTTCCAACAAAATAAAAATTCCCGTCCTCATACATGGCGCTCAATACCCGCGAGTCATTGGTCTGAAGTTTTTTGCCACTTGGTTGGATCGCATTGGGTTGCAATCCATATTGTTTATCGGCCTTTAATATTTTAAGTGTCAGCTTAGCATTACCTGATGCAATTGTATTCGTGACCTCATGCATAAATACTGTATCATTACTTAGGTCGCTGGGCCTGACCGAGAAAAACTGCATACCGGGCCCGTAAGATTGTGATCCCCCTTTCACAGGGCAAATGCTCCATATAGAACGGCCACTGTATTTGATATTTGTATAAACTTTTTGATTAAGCGTATCCCCCTTATAGCCATTATTTTTATCTGTTTGCCAGATCAGGCTTTCTATAAATCCAACCTGCCAGGGGGTATTATCCTTAACCCTGTTCACTGTTACAAATAATTCATCTTTGGTAATAGAAATAATTGGGTAATCACTCCAGCTGCTGTCCCCAAAAATATTGCCGGGTATGCTGTAAAAATTCCAGAGCTTGGTCGGGTCATTGCTTTGACTGAATCCGATAATGATCCTTGTATCAGCACTTGTGCTGCCTTGCAGAAATACCAGGATGAAGCGGTCTGCTTCCGGGTCATAGAGCACGCGTGGATCAAAGGTCCTGTCCAGATTTTTCAGTTTGCTGGCCATTCCTGATAATGTTTTACCTGAAATATATTTTCCGGTATCATTAAAGAAATTCACATTTGTATTTACTGAACTGATAATGGTCCCGCCATTGCTCACTGCAAGATCATTATCGTTAGGCGTTCCCTGGGTCACGTTCGCCTGGAAATTTTTGAGTAATTGTGGCAGGGGCACTCCTGTTTTTCCTGAACTCTTTTTTGATAAGTTATTCCCTGATAATTTTACGGCACGTGCAAGATCCAGATCACGTTTCATTTGTTGAAACTGGTTAGCCGGAAGTGGATTGGCAGATTGTATCAATTTGAGTTTAGGGTCGTATTCCGGCAAGGCCTCGCTCATGTCTATAATTGCTGAGGGTGCTGTTTTTATAAATACCGAATTATAAGTGAACTGGCCTGATACTTGCTGGCTCAGACATAATACTAAGATCAACCGTAGAATATTTTTCATTTTGCAGGTATTGGATACGAATATGTGAAAAGTATTTAATATCGCCATGAATAGAAAGCATTAAAATATTTTTATTCATTAGTATTGCAACGATTTTTATGAACTGGTCAGCAAAAATATATGATAAATTGGGTATCGGGATACTTGACAGGTACATCATGCGCAAGTTCCTGAGTACTTTTTTATACTCGGTATTGCTTTTTTCACTCATTGCTGTCTTCATTGATATATCAGAAAAAATTGACGATTTCATTAAACGCAAACCGCCTCTCGAAGTATTGGTATTTGATTATTATATCTGGTTCCTTCCTTATTTTATGGGATTGTTCAGCCCGGTATTTTTGTTCCTGTCCGTCATATTCTTCAATTCAAAACTGGCACAAAATACGGAAATCATCAGCATACTGAACAGCGGGGCTGAATATAAGAGATTTTTAAAACCTTACCTGCTTACCGCGTTTCTTTTATTCGTTTCTTTTTTATGGCTGAACACTTATTTCCTGCCTTTGTGCGACCGCTACCGGCTTAAGTTTGAAGATGACTGGATCCATGAAAAAAAAGTAACAGAGAACGACAATATATACAGTATGCTGAATGATACGAATGTGATCCATATGCAATCATTCAACTACAGGGACAGTGTAGGATTCAACTGTACAGTTGAGAGTTTTAAACAGAACAAAATTTACAGCCGCATATTTGCCACCCGCATTGTGTGGAACCGTGAAAAACAGCAATGGCGTTTTGAAGGTTTTCAGCAACGCAGTTTTGTAAATGATGATGAACCTGTGCGTAAACTTGCCATGCTTGACACCTCGCTGCGTATCAAACCTGATGAATTTATACTGAAGGCGAATTATGTTTCCTCTATGACTAACCCTGAGTTGAATGAATATATCCGGAAAGAACATGAAAAAGGGGCGCCCGTTCACAAGTTCAAAGTGGAATTGTATAAACGCATTGCTGTGCCCTGCTCATTTTTTGTGCTGACCCTTTTGGGAGTGTCGGTATCGTCCCGCAAAAACCGTGGTGGTACGGGTTTTCACCTGGGTATAGGTATAGGGATCACTTTCGTTTATTTACTGATCATACAAATATTCACCACTATGGGAAATGGCGGAGTAATGGCTCCCTGGTTAGCTGTGTGGACACCACCCGTTGTTTTCTTTTTCATTGCACTATATTTACTAAAGATCGCTCCGAAATAAATCTCCTGTTAACACATTGAAAATAAACAAATACATTCTTTTACATTTTATTATCCTGCTTTGGGGATTTACGCCCGTGCTTGGAAAACTTATCAGTTTGCAGGCGTTGGATCTTGTGTGGTGGAGATTGGTATTTGCAGCCGTAAGTCTTCTTGCTTTTATTTTTTATAAGAAAATAGCATTGGCCATAAGTATCAAACAGCTGGCCTTGATATTATGCATGGGAATTGCCGTCGGGATGCACTGGTATTTTTTTTATCACGCCATAAAGGTTTCCAATGTGTCCATAGCCCTGGCGGGTTTCAGCACCATTACCCTTTTTGCAAGTTTTATGCAGCCGCTCTTATTGGGTAAGAAATTTTTCTGGGGAGATACGCTTTATGGTGTTTTTATTTTCGTGGGACTTGCTATTATTCTTCATTACGAAGGTCTTGCCCTTGAAGGGCTGATGTATGGAATATTAGCTGCCATTACAGGAGCTTTTTTTGGCATATACAATGGCAAACTCATCGAGAAACATGATAGCGCCATCATCACATTTTTTGAATTTACAGGCGCATTAGTGCTTATCTCTTTGTTAAAATTATTTGAAGGAAAGGATTATTTTATACCTTCATTAAGCATGAAAGATCTGATCTATTTGCTCATTTTAAGCATTGCCTGCACCACCCTCGCTTTTACTTTAAGTGTTGAGATCTTAAAACAATTCAGTCCCTTTACGGTTATTATTACCAATAACCTCGAACCTGTTTATGGGATTGTGTTTTCTGTTTTATTGTTTGGCCAAAGTGAGATCATGTCCAGAGGATTTTATATTGGCGCAGGCATTCTTTTATTTACCGTTTTTACTTACCCTCTTTTCAAAAAGAAATTTATGTATGCCGCTTAAATATTTATTGTTTTAAGCCACTGAGAATATCTTTTATCGAAAAATAAGTGTCCAATGTATCAATATCCAATTTGCTCCAGGTTTTCCAGACTGCTTCAGTGATATTCTCTTCAAGCTGTGGTACCAGTTCACGGGTATCTTTTGTGTGCATCAGATACCAGTAAGTGATCTTTAAAAAACGGTGATTGTTTAATTTATAAGTATGATAAGAGATCAAATGCTTTTTTATGATACTCAATTTTCCTATTCCACATTCTTCCTCCACTTCACGCATGGCAGCATCTTCTTTTTCTTCTCCCGGATCAATTTTTCCTTTAGGCAGGTCCCATTTGCCGAGGCGTTTGATCAGGAGGATCTCGTTGTGATTATTTAGCACCAATCCCCCTGCCGCCTCAATGGCAATAAAATGGCTGCAGAATTCATTAAAAACTTCTTTTGCCCCATCAGCTAACAATACTATTCCTTTGAACGAGCGTTCTTCCGAATTCCGCAACAGTTCTGCCATGCTGCCCGGAACAAAATGCTGACGCGGCAATAAGTGGTATAAGGTTTCATCTGTATCACTTTGGCTAATGATGAATGCTTTGTCGTTGATGAAAATTTTATACATTTGCCTCATGCCTTTAAGTGAATTTGCATCCGCGAAAATAGCGGAATATTTGTTAGATATTAACGCCATAAAATTAACACCTGATAAGCCCTTTACCTGGGCAAGTGGCTGGAAAAGCCCTATTTACAGTGATAACCGTTTATCATTGTCTTACCCATATGTCAGGAATTTTATTAAAATAGAATTGGGTAAACTGGTAAAGGAAAATTTTCCTGCCACAGAAGCCATTATAGGAGTGGCTACTGCCGGTATTGCTCCCGGTGCCCTTGTTGCTGATGAGCTGAAACTTCCTTTCGGATACGTGCGTAGTGAGGCTAAAAAACACGGCATGGGTAAACAGGTGGAAGGGGATATCAGAACCGGGCAAAAAGTTTTAGTGATCGAGGACCTGGTCTCAACGGGGAAAAGCAGTTTACAAGCTGTTGATGCCCTCAGAGCATTTGGAGCAGATGTCATTGGTATGGCCAGTATTTTTACCTATGGTTTTGATGAAGCTGCAAATAATTTCAGAGCAGCTTCCTGTCCTTACCTTTCTCTTTGCAATTATGATGCATTGATCGATGTGGCCGTTAAGAAAGGCATAGTAAAAAGTGAACAACTCGAGATGCTTGCTGCCTGGAGAAAAAGTCCCTCGACATGGGGAAAGAGTGAAGATTGAAGAATGAAGATTGATGAAGTGTGAAAGTGTTTATGTGTTTAAGGGAAAGCTAATAACAAATAACGAAATTCAAAATCCGAAATCCGAAAAACGAAATCCAAATTGCCTGATAGCTAATGGCTAACGGCCAACAGCTAATAACGTATAACCAATAACCAATAACGTCCATTGAAATTATCCAAAAATCCCCTAAAAACCCTATACGTATCTTATTTTGGTTTGTGGACCGTCCTTACCTTTACTTTATTATACCCTTTGATATGGTTCGCATTGAGCAATCCCAAACGTTATCCTTTTGGACATAAACTGCGCAGGGTCTGGGGATGGGTATTACTTACCACCGGTTTTGTAAGGGTGAAACAGGTTTTTGAAGAACCTCTGGATTTTAATAAAGCCTATGTCATCACACCCAATCATACTTCTCAGCTTGATATTGTAACATTGACGGTAAAACTTTTGCTCGACTTTAGTTTCCTGGCTAAGATAGAGCTTGAACGGGTCCCGGTTTTCGGAATCTGGTTTCGTACGATTGATATTGCAGTGGACAGGAAAAATCCGCGCAAAGCGGCTGAAGCTTACATGAAAACCGTGAAATATATTGAAAGCGGGCGCAGCATGGTGCTTTTCCCTGAGGGGACGATTTCAAATAATGTTCCTAAATTGATAAAATTTAAGGACGGACCCTTTCGTTTAGCCATAGAAACGCAGGTAGATGTGCTGCCCGTTACTATTATCGGCAACTGGAAAGTGTTGCCTGACAGGGGAGTGTTTGAGGGACAGCCGGGAAAAGTAATTCAGTATATTCACAAACCCATTTCAACCAAAGGCATGACTTTGGATGATCTCGATGCTTTAAAAGGAAAAGTTTTTCATATTATTGAAACAAAATTGAAGGAATATGGATATTAATGATGAAATGATCGCACACTTGTCAAACCTTGCCAGGCTTGAATTTTCGGCAGAGGAAAAAGAAAATCTTAAAAAGGATCTTGGTCGGATCATTTCTTATGTAGAAAAACTGAACGAGGTGAATACGGATCATGTAGAACCGCTTATTTTTATGACAGATGCGATGAATGAACTTCGCAAAGATGAGGTGAAACAAACCATTACCCATGAGGAGGCTTTGCTGAATGCCCCAGCCAAAGATTCAGATTATTTTCGCGTTCCTAAATTTTTAGATAAATAAATTTGCAAAAATTCCGTTTAAAGAAGCAAAAGCCGGTTCGTCAAAATAAATATATCATCAACGGAATATGTTTTTAATTCGTCTTCATTCATAATTCATAACTCAACATTCATAACACATTCATGCAGCAGCCTGTTATTGAAATAAAGGAAATCGGTAAGACCTATAAGATCGGCGCAGTAGAAGTGCAGGCACTTAAAACTGTTGACCTCACCATCAACAAAGGGGAGTATGTGGCTTTGATGGGTCCATCAGGTTCGGGTAAATCAACACTGATGAATATCTTAGGTTGTCTCGACACGCCAAGCAGGGGAGAGTATAAACTGAATAAAATAAATGTCAGTCACATGAGTGATAATGAGCTGGCGGAAGTGCGCAACAAGGAGATCGGTTTTGTGTTTCAGACTTTCAATTTACTTGCGCGAAACACGGCTTTGGATAATGTGGCTTTACCACTGGTATATGCCGGAGCCGGTAAAAAAGAAAGAACCTCGCGTGCGGAAAAGACCTTACAGGATGTGGGATTGGGTGACCGCATGGATCATAAACCGAATGAACTTTCGGGCGGACAAAGACAGCGTGTGGCCATTGCGCGGGCCCTTGTCAATAATCCTTCCATTATTTTAGCTGATGAACCGACAGGGAACCTGGATACTAAAACATCCAATGAGATCATGGAGCTGATTGAAGAAATTCACAAATTGGGAAATACGGTTGTCATCGTTACCCATGAAGAAGATATAGCCAAACGTGCCAAAAGAATTGTGAGGCTAAGGGATGGATTGATAGAAAGTGATACGGTGATGCATGCCAACTAAATTGAATCATATGGCACTTGTTCAATGGAGTAAAAATGAAAAGGTCGGGATACAGTTTCATACCTTCTGGGTGTGCCTGGTATTTTCTTTTTTATTACTCATGATCGATAATGATAAACCAAAGTTTCCTGTTGATAATGGGACTTACTTTGCGTTCGCTGCTTATCTGATCATTTGCCAGCTGAGCGCACTATTTGTTGCTTTCAAATCAAACTCCATTATGCTTAGAGCTATTTGTAATTGTATCATTGGCTTGCTCATATTTTTTATGATTATACCATTCATATCTCTCATCATAGAAGCGGTAATGCATAAGTTCTTTTAATAATGATGGTGGTTTTGTCCAAGTTCGCGCCTCATCCATCTGGAAAAAATTATTAAGCAGTGAATTGTGGTTGGTGACACCAACCATGGACGAAACCGCAAATCGAAAGTAGAATATGTTTGGCAACCACAAATACCAAAACAACTTATGTACGCTGTTATGCGTTGCAGCCTACTGAAGTCAAAAAATTAGTTCCAGGTCTTTTTCATAATCACAAATCCAAGAGAATCAAATTCTTGCAGTTGAACTTTGTTGAAAGGATAAAAATCGTTTACACCTAAATATGCTTCTGTCAACTCGGCGAAATATTCATTGGTATTATTTAATGCATATGCTCTTCTTCTACCGCCCAAGTTACACGGAACGCTGTCATAAACTGTACTTTTTAAAGCATGTTCATAGGCTGATTTAATTTCCACATTCTCAAAACCAAGAAATTTGTCGTGATATGCATGTGCTAATTCATGCAACACCATATATGGTTGATTTAATTTTTGCCAGCTCAAAAAGTTCTTAACGTTGTTAATCTCAACGCATTTTGCTTTTTCTACCAGGTACCCGTGTGCTCGAAGCCATTGTCTCGAAACATGATATTCCATTGCTCCATCTTTTTTCATTTCCCATTCAATCCAGATTTTTGTTGTTTGCAAAATGTGAAGTTGCTCAGGCTTAATAATCCTTGTCAATTCAGTCAGCTTCTCAGAGAGTACTAACAACACCTCCTTTACTTCAGGATGTTCTGTACCGTCAACATTCAATATGATTTTAAACCCTTGGATAGCAATAGTCTTCTGCTTAATAGACCTTTCAGTCCAATGTTTGATAACGCAGGATGAAGTAAAAATAAAAACTATTAATATGATTGTTTTTGTCATTCGGTTATTACGCATAACTTGTATATTAATAATTTCTCCATCCACATCTCACCTAATTTCAAAAAGGCCTTTATTTTTTTGCAGTCTAAGATTGCGTAACAGCCTCAACTAAATTTTTTAAAGCAGCCAATACAGGATTTTCTTCTCCCTGCGGTTCTTCCTGGATCGCACCTGGCCTGTTATCTTCCTGGATGATCTCAAGTGCTACATAACTGCTATTGTCCGTCAGTACATAATTCATCACAAAATAATTTTCCGGCTTGTCTGCAAGGTCTGGCCTAGGGGCAAATAAGCTGTATTTTACCAGTTCTTTTGAGCGGACTTCTAAAACTTTCCCCCATTGTTCAAAAACTTTTCCTTCCCATTCAGTCCTGAAACGAATATCACTCCCTACTTTCCAGTCAGTAATCAGCTCACTTCCATATTGCCATTGTTTGACAAGTTCGGGTAGGGTAATTGCATCCCAGACTTTTTGAATGTCGGCCTTAATGTTAATTGTAGAAATATTTTTTGCCATACTATAATTGTATATATGTTATTTTCAATACAAGTTTAATCAATTCATTTTAACTTTTCTTATCATTTTAATGTCAATGAGGTGACCATACCACCTTAAGGATACAATTAGTAGATAAAGAGCTTAGCCTTTCTGCCGGTATTGAAACAGAAAATAAGATCCAGAATAATTTTCATATTAATTCTCTTTTCCCTAATCCTGCGGAGAATTCAATTGAAGTAAGTTTTTCATTGGAGAGATCAGGAAAGATCACAGCAAGAATTTATGATATGTTGGGTAAAAATATTTTGATGAAAAGTTATCTTCAGTCAGAACAAAATAATTCCATTTTATCATTTGATATCAAAGAATTCCCTGCCGGAACATATTTTCTGAGGCTTGAATCAGGAGGAGTTTCGACAGGAATGACATTTATCAAAAAATAGATAAGGTTCTGATTTTCTGTCCAGGGTCGCGCCTTAACGACCAGAAAAAAATAGGCCCTTTTCTATCTGAACAATCCCTATAGTCCGATACCTGTCGGGATTGTTCAGACCCTTAGCGAGCCGCGGAAGCTCCTGGCGGCATAGTAGGATTCTGCACCGTTGTGATATACAAAAACAGTGTCGTAACGACGATCACAAAAGATGGCACCACCGAGTTTTCTGATACCGGGAGGCGTTAGTATCCAGCTTGATGTTTTAGTATCGAAATTTCCCAGTCTTTGCAACTCCCTGTATTGTTCTTCTGTTAAGATCTCAATACCCATGGCAGCGGCCATAGCAATAGCACTGTTTTCCGGTTTATATTCTTTCCTGGACTCCAGGGCTTCAGGGTCATAACAAAAACTTCTGCGGCCTTTAGGACTTTCTGCTGAACAATCATAAAAAATGTATTCGCCGGTTTTTTTATCATGAGAAACAATATCAGGTTCACCGCCGGTTCTTTCCATTTCATTCAGCGACCATAGTTTTTCTTTACCGGCTTGCAGTTTTGCTTGTATTTTGGTCCATTCAAGACCTTTATGGCGGTTCATGTGTTTCTCAAAACGTGCTTTTAGTGTCTTGAGTAATTCTTCACATTGTTTAGACGACAATTCCTTTTTCATGCTATTCTGTTATTGATTAATTGAAATGATCTTTCTATCGGCGGGTCTGAAATACCAGGATACCAATGTCAGGACTAGCAATAGCAGGGCAGGAAATATTCCATTCAGGGAATTATCCGCTGCAATATGCGAAAATATCGCTCCAGCCATGGCAAAGAAAAAGCCTGCGTAAGCCCATTCCTTTAGTAAGGCAAATTTAGGAATAAGCACTGTCACTGCTCCCAGAATTTTCCAAATACCGAGTAATGTCAGAAAATAGACAGGATAGCCCAAATGTGTAATATCATCTACTCCTCCGGCTCCCTCTTTCCCTTTAAATAACTGCACTGCTCCGGTTGATAGCATTCCTAATGCAAGCCAGGCAGTGGCGATCCAATAGATAATTTTATTTCTCTTTGTCATAATCGGTTTGGTTTATTTAACTGTTCTATCAATGATTTTAATAATAAATTGGAAATGCTAATCTCTAAATTCTAAATAAGTACAAAATTCAAATTTTAAATATTCATGCTATGAATTTATTTAGCATTTCGGATTTCGTGTTTAATTATTCGTGCTTTTAAATGCTGGAGCAAATAGCTTGCCTGATCATATAGTTATTATAATTTACTTACCATGTCTTGTAATCTGTTATGTGCCATATTTATGCCCTGGGCAAAAGGTAGCTGCAGCATTTGGTCTCTGAGAGCGACCGATTCATAAATAGTTTGAATGCTTAGTTTACTCGTGTTATCAGTAAGTTTTTCAAATGCCAATAATTCAAGCTGGACGCCAAAGGGCGCATTCTCCATTTCAAATGTCCTTGTGATTTTCCGGTTCGGACTAAACTCATGGATCACCCCATTGGCGCTAAATACAATATTTCCCTTGGCATCTGTTGTTTCAAATTTGTAACTGCCCTGCTTTTTACTTTCAAGTTTCAGCACTTTCGTTCCCATCCATTGCTCAACAATTTCGGGCTCTGTATACGCTTTAAAAAGCAGTTCCAATGGCAGATCAAATTCTCTTGTGATCACCAATTCCTGCTTGCCATCTTCTGCATTAATTTTTGTTTTTGCTTCCATATTTTTTTATTTTTTGGATTTATATCTTTTCATTACGGTCTCCAATTTATTAAACCTTTCATCCCACATTTTGCGGAATGGATCAATAAAGTCTGCTATTTCTTTCATTTTTTTTGGATTGAAATGATAATAAATTTCCCTGCCTGATTGCTTCTGGGTCAGCAATTGACATTCATTTAAGATTTGGATATGTTTTGAAATTGTTTGTCTTGACAAGTCAAAGTTTTCAGCAATGGCACCGGGTGTCATTGCTTGCAGTAAAACCAAGCTCAATATTGCTCTTCGGGTTGGATCGGCAATTGCCTGGAATGCATCTCTACGGATTTCCATTTATGCAGTTATTTGACTGCAAATATAATGCAGTTATTTGACTGCGCAAATTTATTTTCAATTATTTTTTGAGTACCGGCGTCTTTTGAAGCTGACCACTGCCTTCGGTTATCGGTTTGAAATTCACACGAAGGTAATTATAAGCGATTTACATTCAATACGATATCTGAAAATTTGCTGTGAAAACCTGCGTAAAAAAAATAAATTTGTAAAAAAGTGTATTTTTTCATGCGTTGGCCTTCAATTTTAAATTATACGGGCATTCCTTTTCCATCATTGATATACTTTACCAAACTGACTGTGATATGCTCCGTCCAGCCCACTTCGCAATCTTCATAACATTCTGCACCTGGAACTAATCCTATATGAGTGAAATCAATTTGTGTTGCATTTTTCTTTTCAGAGATTTCAAAAACAACTTCGTTTCCATTCCATTCTTTCTTGTTGATAATCCAATGCAGATTACAGTCGGTTACTTTCCAAACTACTTTTTTGTTTGGTATTAATTCGCTGATTTGAAAGTCAACAAAAGTTTCGCCAAAATCTGCAGTGAATTTGTCGTTTTGTTTTTCTGATTTGCCTTTCACTTTCTTTGCCCACCATTTATTTACATGACAGATTTTTTTCATTGCTTCTTCTGCGGAAACATTTACTTTAATCGTTTTGTGAAAATTTTTGTTTGTCATTTAAGATTGTTTGCAATTTGCTGAGTTTGTTAGTCCAGAATTTGTCAAAGAAATTTATCCATTCCTGCAACTCATTAAAGCCTTCCTTTTTGAGAAGACAGTGTCGTTCTCTGCCAATACCTGTAATGGAAATGAATCCTGCATTATAAAGGATTTTTATGTGCTTAGAAACAGCAGGTCGGCTCATGTCAAAATTTTCTGCCAATGAATTTATTGTCATGCTGTTTTTTGAAAGCATCATCAACATTTGTCTGCGGCTTGGGTCGGCAATTACTTGAAATGCGTCAAGCGGTTGCGTTCTCATTTGTTAGTAACTTTTAAAAGTTCACCTAATTTGTTGCACAAGAACATCCAGCCGCCATTGTGGTCGGCTAAATTTTTAAATACTTCAAATCCGCTGTGCACCAATAATAATTCTGTTCCACCTTCAATGGGACTAAGTGTCCAACTTACTTTTGAAGTGTATGGAGTTTTGGTTACTGCCCAATCGTTTTTCCATACATAAGCCAAATGTGTGCATGGAATCACTTCCAAAACTTCACAAACCACAAATGTGTTGTTAGGGTTTGTAAAACGGAAATGATGTCCTACAATGGGCTTAAAATCACTTGGCATCAGCCATTGCTCCATCAATTCGGGTTTAGTTAAATACTCCCAAACTTCCTCAGGCGTTTGAGAGAAATAAAATGTGTGTTTAATTTCTTTTTGCATATTGGGTAACTTTTAGGTTACGCAAATGTATGAGTAACTTTTGAGTTAC
>Ga0207118_1064_pt1 | contig 21996 bp, 24 predicted proteins | sample Alteio_BWMinHeat_42_FD_153507 | JGI IMG/M metagenome (GOLD analysis project Ga0207118, IMG submission 153507) | Enriched cells from forest soil in Barre Woods Harvard Forest LTER site, Petersham, Massachusetts, United States -... | ecosystem: Environmental > Terrestrial > Soil > Temperate forest >...
CCATACCGCAGACGATCAGGCAGAGACCGTGCTCGCTCACTTGATGCGCGGGACGGGGCTGACGGGTCTTGGCGGAATCCATCCGGTGGCGGGCAGCGTCTTTCGTCCCTTGCTCGGCATCCGGCGGAGCGAGCTTCGCAAATTTCTGCACGCCAAAGGACAAAGCTGGCGCGAAGATGCCACCAACCGCGACACCACGAAAATGCGTGCGCGGATCCGAAGAAAACTTGTGCCGCTGCTGGAGAAACAATTTCAGCCGGCTATCGTCAATCATTTAGCGACACTTGCGGATTTGGCGCGGGAAGACGAGGCTTTTTTCGAAGCTGTGATGGACAAGCGCGCCGCTGCACTGATCCAGCGAAGCACGGATGGCACTCGGATCGCCGTCGAGGATTTGCTAAATCCGTGCAAGAAAAAGACATTTAACACAGAGAGCGCGGAGGACACAGAGGCCACAGAGGGGACAAGGGCTTTGAGCGCGCGCCTTGTGCGGCGAATCGTAGAGGACATGAAGCCGCGCGCGGGGGAACTCGGGGCCCGGCATGTGGAAGCTGTGCTCGAGATGGCGCGCCTGGGACAAAACGGAAGCTCGCTTCCTTTGCCCGGCGGCATGAAGATGCATCGGGAACGGGACGAACTTGTTTTTCAGGCAACCAGAACTGAAAAATCTGGAAGCGCTTCAGAGACGCGCTGCGAATACGAATACAACATGGATTTGACAAACGGCGTCGCGGAAGTGCGCGTCGCGGAACTGAGGTGTGTATTCCGCCTCAGGGTGATTGACTGGCCTCGCAAGAGGGGGGAAACTAGTAAAGAGAGCGCGGTCCTGGACCGCGACCGGCTGCGTTTGCCTGTGGTGCTGCGCAACTGGCGTCCCGGGGACCGATTGCGTCCGCTGGGCCACCAGAAAGCGCACAAGTTGAAGCGCTTGTTGAACGAGAAGCGCATCAGCCGGTGGAAGCGCGAAGGCTGGCCGGTGTTGACGAGCGGCGGGATTCTTGCATGGGCCCGCGGCTTCCCAGTCGCCGTGGAATTTGCTGCGGATGAAAGGACCCGAGCCGGAATGGTGGTCGCCGAGGAAGCATGGTGATTCGCGGGCGCCGAGCAAAGTTGAGCGCGCGAAAGTCAGCCGGGTATTCCGCTGATCGAATTGCCGCCCGCGTGGGAGCGCTGGGAACAGAGATTTCACGCTATTGCCAGGGCCGGCGCCTGGACGTGGTGGTCACGCTGGATCGCGGATTTATTTTTGCGGCGGACCTGGTTCGGCGGATTGACGCGCCGGTCGTTTGTCACTTCGTGCGCGAAGATGTACGCGACGTCGATCATGGCGGCCATGCGCGGCGTGAAGTCTTTTTTGGTTCCCATCCGGAATTGAACGGGCGGGACGTTCTGGTGGTGGATGCGGTGCTCGAAAGCGGCGTCACGCAGGAATTCCTCCTGCGGCGACTGGGCGAAAGCAAGCCGCGTTCCATTCGCCTGGCGGTGCTTCTGGACAAGCCGGAAAGCCGCCGGGTAGCCCTGGAGCCCGATTACTTTGGCTTCCGGACTGCATCTAAAGAAGTATGGGTTGGCTACGGCCTGGCGGCCGCCAACGGCACGGGACGCAACCATCGGCAGCTTTCATCGGGAGCGAATATGGCTCCCAAAACGAGGGGCAAGGGGCGGAAGAAGTGAGCACGATCTAGTTTCTTCCGGCAGGTTTCAGGATTTGTGAGGACAACGTGAATTCAGGGTCAACATTAAAAACAATTCTCTTCTGGCTTTCCATCGTGCTTCTGGGCGTGATGCTCTGGAAACTGGTCTCCGCCAACGGGGCTGGCTCGGCGCGCGACGACGAGCCCAGCTACAGCCTGTTCGTGACGAAGATCGAAGCGGGTCAGATCAATGATGTGACCATGTATCTTTCGCCGAACAGCTACGAGCTCCAGGGAGAATACACGCAGCCGCCTCACCAGAAGTTCCGCCTGATCATCGCGAAAGAAAATGCGCCGGAAATCACCAAGCTTCTCCGCGACAAAGCCGTGCAGATGAAGGTGAAGGAAGTGCGCAGCGGCGACTGGGTGCTGATCCTGCTGAACGCCGCCCCGCTGATTTTGCTGGTGGGCTTCTGCTTGTTCCTGATGCGGCAGATGCAGGCGGGCGGGAACAAAGCGCTAAGCTTCGGCAAGTCCCGAGCGCGACTTCTCTCGGCACAACAGAAGAAAGCCACGTTCAAAGATGTCGCCGGAACCGACGAAGCGAAAGAAGAGTTGCAGGAAATTATTGAATTCCTGAAAGACCCGCAAAAGTTCCAGAAGCTGGGCGGAAGAATTCCCAAGGGCGTGCTGCTCGTTGGGCCTCCGGGAACTGGCAAAACGCTGCTGGCGCGCGCGATTGCCGGCGAAGCCAATGTGCCGTTTTTCTCCATTTCCGGCTCAGACTTCGTCGAAATGTTTGTCGGCGTGGGCGCGAGCCGTGTTCGTGATCTCTTCGAACAGGGCAAGAAGAATGCGCCCTGCATCATCTTCATCGACGAAATTGACGCTGTCGGGCGCCATCGCGGCGCGGGACTTGGCGGCGGGCACGACGAGCGCGAGCAAACGCTGAACGCGCTGCTCGTGGAAATGGACGGCTTTGAATCGAACGAAGGCGTGATTCTCATTGCGGCTACCAACCGGCCCGATGTTCTGGACCCGGCGCTGCTCCGCCCCGGCCGATTTGACCGCCGTGTTGTTGTGGCGCGTCCGGACGTCAAAGGCCGCGAAGAGATTCTTCGCGTGCACACGCGCAAGGTGCCCATCAGCGATGACGTGGAATTGTCCATCATCGCGCGCGGCACGCCGGGGTTCTCCGGCGCGGATTTGGCTAACCTGGTGAACGAAGCGGCACTGTGGGCCGCGCGCCAAAACCGCAAGTTCGTCATGATGGTCGATTTCGAAATGGCCAAAGACAAAGTGATGATGGGCGTCGAGCGGAAATCGATGATTTTGTCCGACGAAGAGAAAAAGAATACGGCGTATCACGAGGCGGGCCACGCGCTCGTTGCAGCGATGACTCCGGGCGCCGATCCTGTGCACAAGGTCACCATTATTCCGCGCGGCATGGCGCTGGGCTTGACCATGCAGTTGCCGGAAGACGACAAACACACCTACACGCGTGAATATCTCGAAACCATGCTCGCCGTGCTGATGGGCGGCCGCTCTGCCGAGGAAATTTTCCTTGGCCACATCACCACCGGCGCGGGCAATGACATCGAACGCGCCACGGATATCGCGCGCAACATGGTTTGCGAATGGGGCATGAGCGAGCTCGGGCCGCTGGCTTACGGCAAGAAAGATGAAGCCATATTCCTGGGTCGCGAGATTACCCAGCATCGCGACTACTCCGAAGACACTGCCATCCAGATCGACAAGGAAGTGAAGCGCATCGTCAACGGCGGTTACGAAGCAGCTAAGAAACTTCTATCCAAGAATCGCGAAACGCTCGAACGCATTGCGCTGGCGCTGCTCGAACGCGAAGTGATTGACGCCAACGAAGTAAAACTTCTGATGGAAGGCAAGCCGTTGCCGGAAAAGCTACCGCCTCCTCCGCCACCGCAGCAAGCCGCGCCGAGCACCGACCCTAAGGTCGTGCGCCCCGAATTGCGGCCGGCACCGGGCTTCACACGTGGAGAGAACCCGGCAAAAGCCTAAGTATTTCTTGTAGTTTTTCTTGTAGGGGCGCAGCATTGCTGTGCCCTTCTTTTTTTGATGAGACGGCGTAGAATAAACCCATGGGAAACCGCAGCGGCGAAAATCTGAACGTTACTTGCCCGTGCTGCCAGGCCAAGCTGGTGGTGGATGCCGTCTTCGGCGCGGTGCTTTCGCATGAGGCGCCGGTGAAGGCCGGGCCCAACGTGGACCTAACGGATGCCCAGAAGATTCTTGCGGAGCAAAACCGCCAGCGCGAAGACAAGTTTGCTGACTCCTGGTTCCAGGAATCGAACAAGGAAGACATTCTCGCGAAGAAATTCGAAGAAGCCATGAAGAAAGCCAAGGACGCGCCCGTCGGCAAGCCCATCCGCGATTTCGACCTCGACTAGCAACTCGCTTTCCTCTCCCGCTCTTCTCTGCACTGACTCTGTGTTCTCTGCGTCTCCGGGTTTTTTGTTTCCTGCTTCTCGCGTTAAACTGATTTCCGCCAATGGTCCGTCGCACACTCTTTCGCCTCAAGCTTCCATCCCGCACTCTGGTCTTGGGCAAACGCACTCTGATTATGGGCGTGTTGAACGTCACGCCGGATAGTTTTTCCGACGGGAATAAGTTCTATGCCGAGGAAGAGGCGATCGCCCACGCGTTAAAAATGGAAAGCGCGGGTGCTGACTTGATCGACATCGGTGCGGAATCCACGCGGCCTGGCTCCGAAGGGATTCCCGCAGAAGAAGAGTTGAGACGGCTCTTACCGGTGTTCGGCGGTCTTCGCAGGCTCCTGAAAATTCCCATCTCCATCGACACACAAAAGGCGGAAGTCGCGGAGGCCGCGCTGGACGCCGGCGCGGAAATTATCAATGACATTTCTGGGCTGAAAAGCGAGCCGCGCATCGCCGAGGTTGCCGCACGCCGCCGCGTGCCGCTCATCTTGATGCACATGCGCGGCGAGCCGCGAACGATGCAAAAAGGCCCGTTTGCGCGCGACGTGATGAAGGACGTCGCGCAAGGCTTGCGCCGGTCCGTCGAGATCGCCCGCAAAGCCGGGGTGGCGAAATCACAGATCATCCTCGACCCGGGCATCGGCTTCGGCAAAAGCTACGCGCAGAACTACGAAGTGCTGCAGAAGCTGCCGCAACTGGCTAAGCTGGGCTACCCGCTCCTCGTAGGCACTTCACGCAAAGCCTTTCTTGGCGCCACGCTGGCCCGTGACGGCAAGCCGGCTCCGGCCGAAGAGCGCATTTGGGGCACAGCCGCGACAGTGACCGCGAGCATCCTGAATGGCGCTCACATCGTCCGCATCCACGACGTCGCCGAAATGGTGCAAGTAGCGCGCGTCGCCGATTGCTTTATGAATCCAAGGCTAGCGCCCAAGAACTGAAAACCATCGCGCCGCGATCGTTTTGCGATTGGATGCCTGGCCTGCCTTTCCTCCGGTATAATCTGCCCCACGCTCAACAACCATTTCCAAAACCGCGAGTCTCTTCGGAAAGAGAGTCAAACGATGGCGCGACGCCTAATGTGCATGACAACTTTGCTTCTTTGCCTCCTTGCAGCTGTGCTGGCATCGGCACAGCTGCCGCCGCCAAAGAAAGACGCACTCAGCCCGGCGCAAAGCGGCCAAGCAGCGGGCTGCTCCATTGCTGAAGCATCTTCCTGCGCGCAGGCAGCAGCCAAAATTCTGCCCATCGTAATGGGCCCTTCGCCGATGGAGGAAAATCTGCGGCGGCTGACGGATGAAATCGGCGGGCGCGTCACCGGCACGCCGGAGATGGCTAGGGCCGTTGCCTGGGGCGTCGCTGCATTTCGGGCTGCGGGTGTTGATGTTCACACGGAGAATTACAAGTTGCCGCTGACGTGGGTGGAAGGAAAAACGGAAGTAAGGATGGAGTTGCCCTGGACGTATACGGGGGACCGCTTGCAGACCAGGACACTACGTGCGGTGTCCGAGGCTTGGGGGCCTGCTACACCAGAACCCATGGTTAGAGGTCAAGCCGTTGACGTGGGGAGCGGTGCTGAAGAGGAGTTCGACCGCGCAGCGGAGCGAATCAAAGGAGCAATCCTGCTCGTTCACACTGAGATTGGCTCAACCTGGACTGACCTTTTCAACGAGTATCTTCGGCCGCCCGAGATTATCGATCGAGCCGTGAAGGGAGGAGCCAAGGCCATCTTGTGGATGGGAGCAAGAGAACGGCTGCTGCTTTACCGGCACACGAATTCGCTGAAAGGTGAGATTGACAAGATTCCGCAGGCGATTGTGGCCCGAGAAGACGGAATGTATTTAGCGCGCACGGTTGCCGCATATCCAGGACGCGTGGAAGTAACTGTTCATCTTCCCAACAAAATCGGCGGGCCCATTGAGCAGGAAAACGTGGTCGGCGAAATTCGCGGCTACGAAAGGCCGGACGAAGTCGTGCTCCTCGGAGCGCATCTCGATTCCTGGGAGCTAGGTACCGGCGCGCTGGACAACGGCTGCAACGCCGCGCTGGTGATTGAAGCGGCGCGCGCGATCAAGGCTACGGGGCTGCTTCCCCGCCGCACCATCCGCTTCGTGCTCTTCAGCGGCGAAGAACAAGGCACCATCGGCTCGTTCGAATACGTCAAAGCCCACCGCGGCGAGCTCGATAAAATGCGCGCGATGATCACCTACGACTCCGGCATCGGCCGCGTCACCGGCTATTCGCTGGGTGGCCGCCGCGACATCGAGGCCGGCGTGCGCGAAGTGCTGAAGCCGCTTGAATCCTGGGGCGCCAACAATCACACCTATGACGCATCCTTCGGCACGGACAATTTCGACTTTATGCTCGAAGGCGTTCCCAGTCTCGTTGCCAATCAGGAAGAAGCCAACTACTTGCCGAATTATCACGCCGCGTCGGATACGCTCGACAAAGTGGATATTCGCGAGCTGAAGCTGCACACGGTGATCGCCGCACTGACCGCCTGGGGCATCGCCGACCGCGTTGAGCCGCTCGGCAAACGCCTCTCCCGCACCGAACTCGACGTCCTCGTCAAAGAAACCGGCCTCGACCAGCAGCTGAAATTGCTGGGGTATTGGGACGCCTGGCAAAGCGGCCAGCGCGGCCGCAAACCCTGAGTCCCTAGGCCACCTGTTGGACTGCTGTCTTCTACCGGACGTCTCTTGGAGCGCATCGAATATATCGCGACGACCTTCCCGGTATACTAGATATGTGACAAAACCCCCGATCGAATTGGGCACGGGCACGCGCAGATCGATTCTCGCCGTCGATTACGGGCGTGCCAGAATAGGACTGGCGCTCGCTGACTCCGAAGCGCGAATCGCGCAGCCGCTAAGCACGATGGAGCGCGTCAACCGGAACGAAGACATGCGCAGGCTGCGAGAACTGGTACGCGAGCATGGTGTGAAGCGGATCGTCGTAGGGCTGCCACTGCGACTGGATGGCACGCGCGGCGAAATGGCCGAAGAGGTGGAGCGCTTCGCCGAGCGCCTGCGGAAACAGATTGGAGTGCCGGTGGAACTGGTGGATGAGCGGCTGACCAGTTGGGAAGCGGAACGATTGCTCGAAGAGGTCCAGGGCAGAGTCATCCACGACGAGAAACTAACTGGCAGCCGAAAACCGAAGAAAGCATCGGCGAAGATGACGGTGGACGCCGTCGCCGCATCTGTAATCTTGAAGGAATACTTGGAGCGGCAAGAATCAGCAGGAAAGAAGGCTTGAAAGTGAGAGTAATTCTAGATTGATGAGGCTGAATTGAAGTTTCTGCTCGCAATCATTCTCGTGCTGGTCCTGGTCGCCGGGTGCGCCGCGGCGTGGATGTGGTACGGCATGACCCAGCCCTATCAGGACTTCCCAGCGGCAGGAGTCTTCGTAGACATCCCGCACGGGGTTTCGAGCCGATATGTCGCCTACATCTTGAAAAAAAATGGGGTAATTCGCAGCGCGATGGCGTTTGAGATTTATGCGCGCCGAAATCCCAAGCGTACCTTGCAGGCTGGAGAATATTTTTTTAATTACGCCGCCACCGGCAAGGATGTCTTTTGGAAGCTAGCCAAGGGCGATGTCTACCAGCAGCCGTTCACCGTGCGCGAAGGCGAAACGATGTTCGACATCGCACGCGAACTGGAGATCGCCAAGTTCATGCCCGCGGGCGATTTCCTTTTTGCCGCGGGCGATACCGCACTGATTCGCAATTTTGCCCCCGGAGCGCAGACTCTCGAAGGCTTCCTCTTCCCTGCCACCTATGAACTCCCACGCCACCCTTCGGCGAGCGAATTGACCGCCGAGATGGTGCACAAGTTCAAAGAGGAGTGGAAGCACATTGCGTCTTCGTCAGCGCCAGCGCAAACCGAAGACGGCAACGGCGGCACAGTGCTGCGAGTGGTGACACTGGCCTCGCTGGTCGAAAGAGAAACGCCGAAGCCGGAAGAACGGCCGCTCGTGGCAGGCGCCTTCGAAAACCGACTGCGAAAAGGCATGCGCCTGCAATGCGACCCCACGGTGATCTATGGAATGGAGCGTTTTGGGAAATATAATGGAACGCTGACGGGCAAGGACTTGAGCTTCGATTCGCTGTACAACACCTATGAACACGGTGGTCTCCCGCCAGGCCCAATCGGCAATCCCGGCCAGGCTTCGCTGCGCGCCGCGCTGCAGCCCGCACACACCGATTATCTTTATTTCGTGGCCAACACGCAGGGCGGCCATTTTTTCAGTGCCACACTGGCGGAACATAACAAAAATGTGGTGAAGTACCGTCGGCTGTTGGCAGGACTGCCGGCGGATCCACCTCCTCCGCCGCCTCCACCAGCAACGCCAAAGAAAAAACACAGTAAACAGAGCAAGCAGCACCGAGGCGCGGCACGATGACGGATGATCAGAAAACAAAGAAGGCGCTGATCCTCGATACCGCACGCGAGATCAAAGTGGAGAAGTGGACGCCAGCGGAGATCGATCAGTTGCGCCGCCGGCTCATCGCCGAGCACGGGGAAGCCGGCAAGACCGGCTCGGATTACATCGCGGAAGTGCTAAAAGACGCCGGGCATCGCGTTCTGCTGACTTTGCAAGAGGAAGCGGAGGAGCAATACGAGGAAGAGTTCGAGGATCTGTTGCACTTCAAAACCCTGGAAGATGCGGAAGTCAGCATCATGCGGCTGGACGAGCTGATGCTGAAATTCCGCGCGCAGGGCGAGCACGCCGCTGTGCAGCGCGTGCTCAACGTGGCGCGGCTCGGCAAGCGCCGCGCGGAAATGATCGCGCGCAATCACAAAGTCGAGCCGCACAAACGCGAGGAAAAAGTGGAGATTGCCAATTGGTTCCGCATCTGGCTGGAAACGCCCGACGCTTTTTTTGACTGGCTGGACGTGCGAAAGAAGTCCCCGGAATTCCGCGCCAAGTTTCCGGAAGCAGAAGAGATCCCGGAATGAGCGCGACCGGAAATCCAGTCCCGGAGCGCGGAGCCCTCGAACTGCCGCCGTTCTCGCTCGACATTCAGGCACTCGATCTGGGCGAAGGCGTCAAGTCCGTGGGGCTCGAACTGCTTGAAACCGAAAGTCGCGAGCCCGTGCGCGGCAAGGATGCCGCGAAAATCTGGTCGGCGGTCTTCCCTGCCCTGGTTGGCAGCGATCCTTGCGTGGTGGATTTTTTCAGCCACATCGAGCGCGTCCGCGAATTCTGCAAGGCGCGCGGAATCGTCCTGCGCGAAGCGGCAGAGCGCTGTGTTGTGGTGCCGCAGCCCGATCAGGACGCATTGCGGCAGATCTTCGATCGCTTTGAGATGGAAACTTTTGGCATCCGCGCAGGTGCCGCTGCGCAGTCGGCGGATGCGGAGCTCGAAGGCGATCTTTCCAAGCGTGGCCTGGATGCCTATCAGCCGGCTTACACTCGCTATACGTTTTGCGCGATTTGTGAGCCGGAGGACGGCTGGGTAACCATTCTCAGTGAAACCTTGTGGCCCAGCGAAATCATCCGCAGGATGCGTCCGGCGGTCGAACCGTTTGACGTGCACCTTGCGCGGCCCAATTGAATGTTTCCTTCGACCGCGACCCGCAACGACGAATGGACATCCAAGTGGTTGTTTGATTGCTTCATTTGTATGAATAAGGACGGAATTCATTGATTCAGCGTGTGAAAACATGCATGGTCCTGGCGACAGTGGCGGCAATTTCCTGCGGCTGCGGCGGCGGGAGAGTTGTGACCGGCCACACGGAAATCGCGCAGAAGTCCGTCGCCAAGGATGCCACGCGCGACGAGCTCCTCGAGCAATACAATCAGATTGCGCACAGTACCCAGACTCTGAACGCTACTGTGGAGTTGAAGCCCACGGCGGGCTCGAAGTACAGCGGCGTCATAGACGAGTATCACGAAGTGAAGGCGTTTCTTCTGGCCGCGCGGCCGGCGCAGGTCCGCATGATTGGCCAGGCGCCGGTGGTCGGCACCACGGTTTTCGACATGGCCAGCGACGGCGATACCTTTCGCGTATCGATTCCCTCGAAACACAAATTCCTTACGGGCCCCGTGGCCGTTGAAAAAAACAGCAGCAAGCCTATCGAAAACCTCCGTCCGCAGCATCTGCTGGATGCCTTGCTCTGGCCGGAAGTGCGAAAAGAAGAGGCCACGTTCGTAAGAGAGTTTAATGACGAGAATGCCCGCTACTATATCTTGAGCGTCCTCCGCGGCGGCTATCAAACCGAAGTTCTGCGCGAAGTCTGGTTTGACCGCGCGGACTTGCAAGTCGCTCGTTTGCAGACGTTCGGCCCAAAGGGAGTTCTTCTCTCGGATGTCCGTCTCTCCGATTGGCAGCCGCTGGAAGGTGCAGCGAGCCAGGGCGCTCCATCAACACCTGCGAATGGCGCGTCCGCGTTCCCCCGCGCGATTCGCATCGACCGCCCGCACGATGACTACAAGCTCGATCTGCAAGTCACGAAGATCGTCCTGAACGAAGACCTGCCAGCGGACCGCTTCAAGCTCGAGCAACCCGCGGGTTCGGATTTAGTGCATGTTGGCGACGCCACGGAGAACAAGCAGCCATGATGGGCGAGCTCATTGCACGCAATCTGCTGCATCGCCCGCTGCGGACGCTGATCGGAGTAATGGCCGTCGCCGTCGAAGTCGCTCTGGTGGTGCTCATTGTTGGACTTACCTCCGGCTTGCTGACGGAAACCGCCAAGCGCATTGAAGGCATCGGCGCGGACATCATGCTTCAGCCCCCTGCCGCCTCCATTTTCCTCGGATTCAGCGGCTCACCCATGCCCATCAAAATCGGCGAAAAGCTTGCCGAACTCAAATACGTCCAATCCGTCGCGCCCGCACTTCTGCAGTTCAATTCCACCGGTGGTGTGGACGTGGTCTACGGCATCGACCGTAACAGTTTCGCCACCGTTTCCGGCGGCTTCGTCTTTCTCGAGGGCCATGATATGGAAGGCCCGGACGATCTGCTGGTGGACGACTGGGCGGCCAAGGCCAAGCACATCAAAGTCGGCGACACCTACAACCTGCTGAACCATGACTGGCACGTCACCGCCATTATCGAGCACGGAAAAGGCGCGCGCCTCTTCGTGCCCATCAGCACGCTTCAGGATCTTGTGGGCGCGCATGACAAAGCTTCAATTTTCTTTATCAAGTGCACTCGCCCCGAACATACCGAAGACGTAATGGAAGACATCCGCCACCATGAGCTCTCCGGCTACACCGTCCGGCCCCTCAAAGATCTTTTGTCGATCTACACGTCCACCAACATTCCGGGTCTGCAAGCGTTCATCAACGCCATGATCGTGCTGGCCATTTCGATCGGCTTGCTGGTGATTTTTCTCACCATGTACACCACCGTGATCGAGCGCACCCGGGATATCGGCGTGCTCAAATCGCTTGGCGCGGATCAATCCTTCATTATCCGTGCGTTGTTAAGTGAATCCGCAGCTCTCTGTGTGTTCGGCATTCTTGCGGGAGTCGGCCTGAGCTACGCGGTCCGCGCTGCATTTCTCGCAGGCTTTCCGACTTTGTCTATCCTTATCACGCCGGGATGGATTCTCCGCGCGGCGGGAATTGCATTGATAGGTGCGCTCTTCGGCGCCAGCTATCCGGCATGGCTCGCCAGCCGCAAAGACGCCGTGGAAGCGCTTTCTTACGATTAAGGCGAAAGAGTTTCGTGCAGAGTTCGCGGCTGTTTCCAGGGGCAGCGAAATCCAAAGAGAGGCTCGCGAAACGCGCGGGATGGCTAGGCAGGGATGGGAATCGCAGTTACAATACGGGCACCTGCCGAAGGGCCGTTTTTCCAGGGAAAAAAGAGCGTGGAGCCGATACTCAAGACTGAAAATCTGTGGAAACTCTACCGCGCGGGCAAGGTGGACGTGCCCGCCCTGCGCGGCGTGAATTTCGCGGTCGAGCCCGGCGAGTCTGTGGCAGTGATGGGCCCCTCCGGCTGCGGCAAGTCTTCCCTTCTCTACGTGATCGGCGGCCTCGCGCAAGCCTCCCGCGGCAAAGTCCTCGTCGATGGCAACGATCTCACCTCCCTGAGCGACGCCGCCCGCACCAAGCTGCGCCGCCACAAAATCGGCTTCGTCTTCCAGCGCTTCAATCTGCTTCCCACGCTTACGGCCAAAGGCAACATCGCCATCGCGCAATTCATTCATGGCGACGGCTTCGATCCCCACCGCTTCGAGGTCGTCACCCAGATGCTGGGCCTTGCCGGCCGCCTGCATCACAAGCCGTCCGAACTCTCCGGCGGCGAGCAGCAGCGCGTCGCCATCGCCCGCGCAATCATCAACGAGCCGAAAATCCTTCTCGCCGATGAGCCCACGGGCAATCTGGATTCAAAGAATTCCGAAGTCGTCCTGCAGATGCTGCGCCAGCTAAACAAAGATCTCGGCCAGACCATCGTCATGATCACCCACAACCCCGAAGCCACCACCTATTTCGACCGCGTCGTGCACATGCGCGATGGCGTCATCGTCGACGGAGTGCCCGCGGATTGACATGGCCAGCCTCGGACAAATCCTCTCGAAGACGTTTTTCTGGTCGTACGAGCGCGGCACCTGGCAGTACGACCTGGCCGTCATCCTGGTCCTCGTCTTTGTGCTGCTCACGCCACGGACCTGGTTCAATGATAAGCCCGCCAGCGGGGTGCCCGTCGCGCCGGGACAAGTTCAGTTGATTTCCCACGAGGGTAGCCGGCTGACCTACCGGGTCGACGCGCGCATTCTCGCGCCCCCAACGAGACTCGCCTTGCAAAGCGACCTGCACACCGCGCTGCAAGAGGCGCTTCCGGAGCTGCACAACGGGAATTTCTTGATCGCCAAGATCGAGCCCGTGCGTGACGAGCAAGGCGTAGTTATCGCCTACCAGGTCGAGATTCGACACTAGTTGCGGCTCGAATGGGCCGTGAAAGCGCAACGCTGGTAACCCCGCTGCGTGCCCGCGCATCTCTCTCTATGCTACGATTCCGACGGCCTCAACGGGCTGATGATTCTCCACTCGATAGGGGCAACGATTGAAACGCTTACTTTTTCTCTCTGCGCTGGTGAGTCTCTGCTGCATGGCAGCCTCGCTTCGAATGCCGGCTGCGCAGACAAACGGATCCCGGACACTCGAGAGCATCCTGACCCTGATGGATAATTCCGCGCGGGACTTTCACACCCTGACTGCCGATATCGAACATCTCAAGTACACCGCCGTCGTGAAAGACACTTCCACGGAAACGGGCCACATCTTTGTGCGTCGCGATGACAAAATGCGCATCGAGATTTTGAAGCCCGATCCGCGCACCATCCTCCGCACCGGTGATTCTCTCTTCGTCTACACTCCCAAAATCAATCGCGTGGAAGAAATCAACCTGGGCAAGAACCGCTCAATGATCGATGGATACGTGCGCTTGGGTTTCGGCACTCGGAGCGAAGATCTGAAGAAGAGCTACCTGGTCACTTTCTTAGGAGAAGAAGAGCTCGACCACAAGAAAACCGCGATGCTCGAGCTGACGCCTAAATCCGATTCGGTGCGCGCTCAAATCACTAAAATCCAGATGTGGATTGATGAAGCCAACTGGCTTCCGGTCCAGCAGAAGTTCTTCGAAACAGGCTCGGGAGACTACGTCCTATTCCACTACACCACCATGATGAAGAACCTGAAAATCGGTGACGATAAATTCAAGCAGGACTGGCCAAAAAGCGCCACGCACGTAAAACCTCACGCGTAGCCTTTACAAATTCATTTCCCGCCCGGCCAATCCCGATTTACATTCATCGCTCATTCCACCGCCGCGCGTTCCTGCGCCAGGAGCCGTTCCTTCCGCGAGAGGCCCCATCGGTACCCCGCCAGCGCGCCATCCTCGCGAATCACGCGATGGCACGGCACCACGATGGAAACCGGATTCGTCGCGCACGCCCGCGCCACCGCGCGCACTGCTTTCGGCTGGCCCAGTGACCGCGCCACTTGCGAGTACGTCCGCGTCCGGCCGCGGGGAATGCGCTGCAACTCCTGCCACACCCGGCGCTGAAACGCCGTCGCCTGCAAATCCAGCGGAAGCTCCAGGCGCGGTTGCTTGCCGTCGATGCGTTGCACAATTTCCCGCACCCAACGCTGGAACGAATCCGCCGCCGGCGCAATCTCCGCTCGCGGATATTCCTCGCGCAATTCCGCAAGCAGTGCGCTCTCCGTTTCGCCCAGATAAACCGCGGACACGCCGCGTTCCGTGGCCCCAATGAGAACTTTCCCCAGAGGCGATTTTGCTACCGTGTATCCGATCTTCATACCCTTTCCCCCTTTTCGATAAGTCGCTGGCGTCATCCCCAGCTGCGCATTGCTCCGCTCGTACACACGGCTGGATGACCCATAGCCCGTCTCGTACAGCGCATCGGTGATGCTCCGCCCCGCGCGGAGCATCGCCTTGAACCGGTTTACTCGCAGCGCTTCCGCAAGCTGCCGCGGCGCCAGTCCCGTCACTTGTACAAACGCCCGCCGAAGCGCGGCCTGCGTCGTGCCTAGCGACCGAGCAATCTCTGCAAGGCGCACGCCTTCTTCCGTGGATTTTGCAAGTTGCCGCGCCGCACGCTGCACCAGCACCACCGCTCCGGAAACTTCGTTCGGCCGGCAGCGCAGGCAGGCCCGGTAACCCTGTTTCTCCGCTTCCTCTTTCGTGCGATAGAAAACGACGTTGCGCCGCAGCGGCCGGCGCGCCGGGCACGACGGCCGGCAATAAATATGCGTCGAGCGCACCGCCAGCACAAACGTCCCGTCCGCGCGCGAATCTCGCGCCAGCGTCGCCTGCCAGTAGCGCGCGGCTGCCTGCGCTGTGACTGCTCCCGTACTTGTCTGTAATGTGTTCATGTTCAACACGCTAAAAATAACGCACTCAAAAAAACAAATCTATCCGCTATCGTTCGGCAAAGTATAAAGGGTGAATTGGGGTGACAGCCCCGCGATCAGGCTTCGCCGGCGACAGGAAGCCGTTCTTTCACCGGTGCCGGGGCGGGATGCGGCGCGGTGATCACCAGAATCACCGCGGTAAGAATGACCCCCGCCGCGAGCACGGTGCGCAGCGAAATGGCCTCGCCAGCAATCAGCCAGCCAAGGAACAGCGCCACCACGGGATTCACAAACGCGTACGTCCCCACGCGCGCCGCCGTGCTCTTCTGCAAAATGTAAATATACGCCGTGAACCCGATGCCCGAACCAAACACGATCAAGTACCCGAGCGCCAGCCACGACCTCATCGTGATAGCCGCAAAATGGAGCGCACGGAACTCTCCCGTGAATAGCCCCACAAGAATCAGCACCACGCCGCCCGCCAACCCCTGCATCGCCACACTCAGCAGCGGCGAACTCGGCATTCCACCATGTTTCGAATAAAGCGATCCGATCGCCCATCCCAGCGAAGCAATCACCAGAATCCCCGCTCCCCCAGGATCGACTCGGCCCGAGCCTCCCAGGTGTGCCGGCCCAACCAGCAGCACCAATCCGCAAAATCCCAGCAGGATTCCTACGACCACCCTGGCCACTGGCCGAATTCCGCCTGGCCGCAGCCAATCCAGAATCACCAGCCATAGCGATACCGTGGCCACCAGTAGCGCCGCCACACCGGAAGGCACGGTTTGTTCCGCCCAGCTCACCCCGCCATTCCCCACAAACAGCAAAAGAAATCCTGTCACGATTGCAGCCTTCCAATGCCCCGCCGTCGGCCGAATCCCCGTCCTCCATCGCAGAACGGGATATAGGATGAGTCCCGCGCAGAGATGCCGGAAGCCCGCCAGCAGCAACGGCGGAAATGATTCGATGCCGATTTGGATCGCCAGGTAGGTGGAGCCCCAAACCAGATAAACAGCGGCAAAGGCAATGAGGACCAGTGCGGTCATGCGCACGTGACCTTGCCCCAGAGGAGATTGAACGCCTGAGCTGTTTAATTGTTCCGTGGCCGTCGTGGACATGATTGCAGGCTTGCTGCTACAAAATTAGCTTTGGTGACCTGCCGTGTCGAGCACCATATTGGTTGAGTCTCCTGCCCGGGGAATCCACAGCATGTAGTGGCTATACCAGGTACTATTACCAAGTGTTTCAGAATAGGACACTTCCTGTGTTTTCCACAGGTTGACGCCAGTCCCTTCTAATGCCATCGTATCGCTCCGCGCCACAAGGGTGCGGACGGGACAATTCCTTTAAGACAGTTTGAAACTTAAGTTTGATGGGCCAGGGCCTGCAATTGGTACAGGCCTCTCTCTGAGGGCAGCATGAACGCGCCAAAACGCGCAGCTCCATTGGAAAAGTGGCAAGCCGAACCCTCCAACGAGGTTCGCGCGGCTGGGCCCCAAACGCTTGCGGAGATGCCTCGTACCCCGGCGCTGCACCTAAAACCGCTTCTCGTTCCGGAACAACCCCGCCGTTTTGCCCGCGTTCCGACCCATGCCGTCGGCGTCTTTCCCGAGCACCGCGAGTATCCCCGCGCTACACTCAATCTTCCGCTCCGCCTCCGCTCCGCCGCTGGCGCGCCTGAAGATCATCCTATCACTCTCGTCACGCGGGATATCAGCTCCACAGGTGTTTACTTTCTGTGTCCCAAGCAACTCGCAGCTGGCACTCCGATTGAGATTGAAATCGTTTTGGTCAGCAAACCCCTCGGCCTGGGCAATGTGGTCATGCTTACCAAGGCTCATGTAAGCCGTATGGAGGCTGCCGCCATGCCCGGCTGGTTTGGCGTGGCCGCTGCTTTCGACGATGTCGAATTTGATCGCGATGACGGCCTGCCCACCCGTTTTTTGAATCCTTGACCTTTTTTTTTCACGAATCTCTCTGCTGCCCATTCAATGTAAACCCTCGTGTGCTCTTGTGCACCCGCTGAGCGCCCCGATATAAAATCTTTCTGCTACTCTGAATGCCGATGTTCAAGAAACAGAATCGCCCCGTGGAAGGCGTCCTTTTCGACTGGGACGGCACGCTCATCGATTCCTATCACGCCGACGCCTCCGCCTATATGGCCATGTTCAAGGAGATGGGCATCTCCTGGGGCCTCGCGGAACTCGAGAAGAATTATTCGCCCAATTGGTATCACGTCTATCGCGCCGCCGGCCTGGCGCGCAAGTGCTGGAACGACGCGGACCGCTCCTGGCGCTTCCACTACGCCAAACACAAGCCAAAACTAATCTCCGGTGCGCGACGCGTCCTGGCGAGTCTGGACCGCGCGCATCTCCTCGGCCTGGTCACCAGCGGCGATCGCGACCGCGTGCATCGCCAATTGCGGGAGTTCCGTCTGACCGCACTCTTTGCCGCCCGCGTCTGCAGCGGAGATACCATGCGCAAGAAGCCGAACCCCGAGCCGCTCCGCCTCGCCCTTCGCAAGATGGGGCTCGCTCCCAGCGCATGCGTCTACGTCGGCGACGCGCCACAAGACGTGGAGATGGCCCAGCGCGCAGGGGTGCGCGCTATTGGAGTGCTAGGCCCGTTCCCGACCGAAAAGCGGCTCCGCGCCGCCCGCCCGGAATTTCTGCTCGAATCTATCGAGGAACTGCCCGATGTTCTGAAGCGATTGCACGACTGAGGCGAGGAGACCCGCTGGGAAGAATGCTTACGGTTTCGCAGCAGGAGTAGTCGGCGCCGACGGCGCTGAATTGGCCGCGGCCGGCGACGCTGAAACCGGCTTGAAGTCCGTCCATTTGATTACGATTCTCACCGGAATATCCATGTCCTTCTGATGCAGCACGTCATCCGACCGCGAGTAACTGGGAAACCAGTATTTTCCGTCCACGTTTTCCCGGTAAGTTTCGAACAGGCTGAAAGTCTTGTCCCCAAGAGTGTGCATCTCGCCCAGGTCGGTCTCCCACTTCCCGTACGTTTTCACTACTTCGAGATATTTTGCGTCTACCCACACAATCCCGTCAAAATACGCCTGCTTGCGTTCCACGCTTTTGGGCTTGGCTTGAAAAATGTAGCAATCGATTTCGTCCACTTGCTCCTTGCCGAGATATTTCAATTCATATTTCGCAAGCTGTCCGGCCGTTAGCGGAAACGGCGGCACGCGGCTCAGTCCCTCCAGATCCTCCGACCGGAGAAACATTCGCAGGAGCGTGGTATGCGGCCGCTCCACCACTTTTTCAAAAAGTTTCCCGTCGGCATCCCGCGCCGGCTCCGTCACCATCACGTACTCCCCGGCCGGCTGCCCATCGGGCCCAAATTCCTGGATGCGCACCGTTCTCCGGTAGGTGTAGTGCGTCCGCGCCAGCATGTACTCCTCTTCTCTTTGCGCAAACCGTTTGATGATGTCGCCTTCGGGAAGCGATGGCGGCGCCTCCGGCGCACTGCCGGACGTCACCCGCGTCACATGATGGTCCGGAGGAGGCGCGATCGGTCCCTGCTGCGAGTCTTGCGCGCGAAGCGGCAATCCCTGCAGAATCAGCACGCCAAAGAGAACGGCGAAGTAGATTGCGGCGTGCCGCCATTTGCGCCGTGAAAATGGATTGGCCCGGGTCATAAATAGTTGGATGCACTTAGCCACTCGCAGAGCAGCCTGAAGCGCTTTCCTCCCGAATTGGCAGTCTACCGCACCCGCCGCGCGCAACCCTAGCCCGTCGGAACACCAGTAGTGGGTCAGTTTCCGACTATCTTTACGAGGCGACGGCGAGAGCCAGAACGACCAGACGAGAATGAACAGTAACGAGACTCACGAACCCTTGAATCACTGGCTCTTCTCATCGGACGCAACGCCGCAAGTAGCTAAAGCAGTTTGCAGGTTCCAAACGTTTATCGAGTTAGCGCCCTTCACTATCCCGGCCGCCAACCACTGACCATTCGGGCTGATTGCCATGGTACCGTTTGCTATGTCCGGCTTGGAGCAGTATCGCTTTCCAGAGGAATCCCATACGCTAAAATCTTCGCTGTAAGTAAAGATGAGCGTTCCGTTCTCATTGAAAGCCGCGAAATGGGTGTAGTCTGTCCCTACTCTTGCGAGTTCCTCCCCGGAACTGAGTCGTAAGAGTCGAGCCATTTCCGAACTTCCGACCACGACCAAATCCTTCTCAGGAAACGTTGCGATTGCTGTTACGTAACCGTGGCCGTTCGGAAAATCGCTAACCTTGCTCCAATCCTTGGTGCGCCAGACAATCAAGTGCTTGGAATTGCCTCCGATCAACAATGTTCCGTCCCTGGAAAAACTTGCGTGCTTAGTATCCGTGAGGGTAGCCAACAGCTTCCCCGAAGATACGTCATAAACCAAATCGTCCTCGCCATTCGCGGTCACATCAAGGAAGGTCGCCGTGGGATCAATCTCAAGCCTCTGGATTGTGTTGTCCGTCATCTTCGCGGGCCTTTCTATCTTCATGATCAATTGCCCCGAGGCCAGGTCATAGATTTCGATGCCCTTGCCACTTTTCGCAAGTAGTCGTCCGTCCATCGTTAAACTGACCGAGGAACCACCCTCAAAAGTGCGGACCTTCTTGTGATTTTCCACGTCCCACAAATCAACGCTCCCCGGCGTGCTTCCGACGGCCAGCAACTTGGCGTCACCACTGAAAGACAAACTGCTTACTTCAATCTTCAATCCTCCTCCATATATGGCAAACGAGCCTTTTGTTCCTCCCTTGCCGTCACTTTCCGGGGGACCTAACACCATCCCACTTTTTTGTGGTTTTAGGTCTTTGTCCCGGAGTACGAAGTCCGGTCCCGGAAACACCTTGGGAGCGCCTTGTCCTGGGGATGAGGTTTCTTGGGAAGAAGCAACAGGAAGCAACAAAAGCGATAGTGCACCGGAAAGAAGCACTTTCATAAGTGGTATCTTAGCCCGGAAAAAACAATCTGAACAGCCAGAAGATGAAGCCAAGTTCGGCAAATACGCTGGGCTTCATCATCGTGCCGCACTAACATTCTAACTGGACAAGTGGTTCTACATGCCTGCGTTCCGGGAAACTAATCCGCGTCCGAAACAGCAGCCGCCAGCCAGAAGAAGAACTCTCTGCTACAATTTCGGGGCATTCGTGAGCGACGCGAAACTAGCTAAGCGCTATCTCGTCTCCGGCATGGTCCAGGGCGTGGGCTTCCGCTATTTCACGCAAGCCGCCGCGGAAAAGCTGCGCATCGGCGGCTTTGTCCGCAATCTTCGCGATGGCCGCGTCGAGGTCTTTGCCGTGGGCACGCCGCAGCAGCACCGCGAATTGCGCGCCTTGCTTGAACGTGGCCCACGCTTCTCCAGCGTCAGTGAAGTACTGGAAGAGCCGGCGACTCCGGACCGGCAATACGATGGCGATTTTTTTATCAATTCCAGCGATTGATTCTTGAAAATGATTCTTGGCGCAGCCACCCCCGAGGAGCCTTTCGAATGGATGACCTGAAAAAGCTGATCCGCGAAGTCCCGGACTATCCCAAGCCCGGCATTCTTTTTTACGACTTGACCACGCTGCTCAAGGACAAACAGGGCTTCCACCAGCTCATCGACCGCCTTTGCGATCATCACCAGAGTCACAAAATCGATGTGGTCGCAGGAATCGAAGCGCGCGGCTTCATCTTCGCTCCCGCGCTCGCCTACCGGCTCGGCGCAGGATTCGTCCCTGTTCGCAAGCCCAAGAAACTTCCCGCCAAGACCGCCAGCATTTCCTACGCTCTGGAGTACGGCACCGACACGCTCGAGATTCACGAAGACGCCATCAAGCCCGGCCAGCGCGTCATCATCTGCGACGACTTGCTCGCCACCGGCGGCACCGCCGCCGCTACCGTCAAACTCATCCAGCAGCTAGGCGGCACCGTCGAAGGCGCCGCCTTCGCCGTCGAGCTCACCTTCCTCAACGGCCGAAAAAAACTAAGCGGCGTCGACGTCTTCTCCCTGATTCAGTACGACAAATAGATTTGCGCAAAAACTGCGGGCAGTGTTCGTTGTTAGGGGAGAAAGAATTACTTGCGGTGCCGCTGCCGAAGAATTTCGAAAAGAATCACGCCCGCGGCAACGGAAACATTGAGAGACTTTACGGGACCGGTGGTAGGCAGCTTCACAACAAAATCGCATCGTTTGCGCGTCAGCTCATGCAAGCCCTTGCCCTCGCCTCCCAGGACAATTCCCACCGGCGAAGTGTAGTCAACCTCGGTGTAATTCTTATCCCCATCCTCATCCAGCCCCACCAGCCAATACCCCGCTTCCTTCAATTCTTCCATCGTGCGCACCAGATTGGTCACCTTAGCCACTGGCAAATGCGCCAGCGCCCCCGCTGAAGCCCGCGCCACCGTATCCGTAAGCCCTGCCGCGCGCCGCTCTGGAATAATTACGCCATGCGCCCCCGCCGCCAGCGCCGTGCGAATAATCGCGCCGAGATTGTGCGGATCTTCCACGCCATCGAGCAAAACCAGCAGCCCCATCCCTCCATGGCTTTTATTGGCCATCGCCAGCAGGTCTTCGAGTGTCGCCGCAGCGCGCGCCGCCGCCAGCGCCACCACTCCCTGATGATCTTTCGAATTGGCCAGCCGGTCCAGTTGCCCGCGCTCTTCAAATCGCACCGGCACGCCCTGCTTCCGGGCCAGTTGCACGATTTCCTCGACCCGCGTGTCCTGCCGCCCCTTCGCAATCGCAATGCGGTCGATCGGCCGCTGCGCCTCCAGCGCCTCCTTCACCGCATGAATCCCCGTCAAGCAGTCCATAGCATGTAGGGGCGAACTTCAGTTCGCCCTGTTTTTTCCTTTCCTTCCTTGCGAGGGCGTTCGCCGCGTCAAGCTGCGCTCCACCGATGCCGCCACGCCTAATTCAACGCCGCGCAAAACTCCACAATCCTCGCCCGCGTCGATTTCACGGCAGCCGCAAACGGCAGCCCCGCCGCCTCATCCAGCAGCAAAATCACGCGATCCAATTCGCCTTCCCCCGCCCGCCCCGCCAGCGCCAATCGAATCGGATGAAACAA
>Ga0207118_1065_pt1 | contig 21946 bp, 25 predicted proteins | sample Alteio_BWMinHeat_42_FD_153507 | JGI IMG/M metagenome (GOLD analysis project Ga0207118, IMG submission 153507) | Enriched cells from forest soil in Barre Woods Harvard Forest LTER site, Petersham, Massachusetts, United States -... | ecosystem: Environmental > Terrestrial > Soil > Temperate forest >...
GATGACAGCAAGACCTACGAGTCCAATGCCCCAGGCGAACTCTTTCTCACAGACAGGTTGGCATTCCGGTGGTTTTTTCTTCATGCAGGTAGAAGGCTTTCTAAGACATTCTGGCTTTTTATTGCAACAATCGTCAGCAAATGCACCTTGACTTATCGCTATGGCAGCCAGGAATAGAGTTAGTTTTCTCATGGGGGTCCTTTGGTTCCTCTTTTTCCCCTAATATCTTTTTGGAAAAATTTTGTCTAGGAATGGAAATGGCTTGAGTTGTAAACTTGTAGTATTAAAGGATTATGGCCATGAAAAATTTGGAAACCGGTAAAGACAAAATCCAGAAGATTTGCGATGCGATTCGCAAAGAGACGTTGGAACCTGTGAAACAGGAAGCGAGTGAAATGATCGAGAACGCCCACATGCAGGCGTCTGAAATCGTCAAGGAAGCGCAAAAAGAAGCTGCCGAGCTAAAAAAGGCGGCTGATCAGGAAATCGAAGAAAAAAAGAAATTGTTCCAATCTTCGCTTCAACTCTCTTGTCGCCAAGGAATTGAGACACTGAAACAAAAAATTGAAAAAGAGCTGTTCGATAAAGAGCTCTCGGACCTTGTGGCCAAAGAAATGGCCAACCCTGCGATCATTGTCAAATTGATCGAAAGCTTCATGCATTCGTTGGAAGAGCAGGGGATTGAAGAGGACTTTGAGGTGCTGATCCCAAAAGACATCACCGCTCGATCGATCAACGCCATGCTCGCAAAGAATGTTTTGGACCGGCTGAGAGGAAAATCGGTGGAACTGGGCGATTTTCACGGTGGGGTTCAAATCAAAATGGAGGACCGGCAGATCACCATCGACATCACAGATGCTGTGGTTCGAGAATTAATCGGCGCCTATATCCGACGTGACTTCCGCGACCTTGTGTTCCAGGTATAGGATGCAATACTATTTCATCGGCACAGCACTTCCTCCTCTGACTTTAGGCGCAAAGCCTGAGCTCTCATTCAAGGAGAGTAAGGAGATGCTGGCGGCGAATTTAAGCGCCTCGGACATGCGAAAAATCGATGATTTGCTTTGGCCGGTAGATCTGGCTAATATCCGGGCGCTCTGGATGGGACTGCCGATGGATGAAAAAGGGATCTATACTCCGAAGGAATTGGAAGAAGCTCTGCTTGTGCGCGAGGGTCTTCCAGAGTATTTGAACGAGTATCTCGACCGGTATGATTCAGTGCAGGATCGGATCAAGTATTTCCCTTCGCTCTATGCGTCGATGTATCGCGATATGCAGGAAAGGGAGAAGGGATTTCTTTTAAAGTATTATACGATGGAGCGAGAAATTCGGCTTGTGTTGACGGCTTTGAGGGCAAAACATTTTGGGAAAGATGTGGCGCGAGAACTCCAATTTGAAGATCCTCACGACCCCTTTGTCATGGATATTTTGGCCCAGAAAGATTCGATCGACTACACTCCGCCGCAAGAATATGAAGATTTGAAAGAGCTTTTCCTGCATAATCTTTCTGATCCGAAGCGGCTTCACCTGGCATTGCTGGAATATCGGTTTAAGAAAATAGAATCGAATGAACCGTTTTCATTAGATCGGATTTTGGCGTATATGGTCCAATTGATGATCGTGGAGTCTTGGGAAAGCTTAGATAAAGAAAAAGGCAAGGCGTTAATTGAAGATTTGAGTAAACATGGATAAGAAGAAAGCTACTGGAACTGTCATCGAGGCGTTTGCAAACCTTTTGCACGTTCGATTTGAAGGAAATATTCGGCAGGGAGAACTTGCGAAAGTCATTGTCGGCACCGAAGGGTTGCTCGGAGAGGTCATTGAAATTGCCGGGACGGTCGCAAAGATCCAGGTTTTTGAAGACACGCGCGGAGTCAAACTCAATACAGCCGTTGAATTCACAGACCACTTGTTAGAAGCCGAGCTGGGGCCAGGCCTTCTGATGTCCATTTTTGATGGACTTCAAAACCCACTTGAAAAAGTGGCGAAGGCAACGGGAGTTTATTTGACCCGCGGCGTCTATGTGTCGCCCCTCGATCGAGAAAAACATTGGGAATTCCAACCGATTGCGAAAATCGGCGATGTGTTGATTCGAGGCGATTCTCTCGGCTTTGTGCTCGAAGAGAGATTTCAGCACCAGATCATGGTCCCGTTTTCCTTTTTCGGCAAGGTCAAGATCACCTCTGTTTTAAAGAGCGGATCGTATACGATCGACACGGTTATTGCCAAAGGCGAAGATGAAAAGGGGCGCGAGGTTGAATTCACCATGGTGCAGCGCTGGCCGGTAAAAGCGGCTCTTTCTCAAGGCAAGAAAGTGAAGCCGACCCGCATGATGGATACCGGCATGAGGATCCTCGACACGCAATTTCCGATCTTGAAAGGCGGGACGTTTTGTTCGCCGGGACCTTTTGGCGCTGGAAAAACGGTGATGCAGCACCATTTGTCGAAATATTCTGATGTTGACATTGTCGTCATCGTGGCTTGCGGTGAACGGGCGGGTGAAGTCGTCGAAGTCTTGCGCACCTTCCCGCAGCTCATCGATCCGCACACCAATGAATCGCTGATGAAGCGCACGGTGATGATTTGCAATACGTCTTCGATGCCAGTTGCGGCTCGCGAAGCGTCCGTGTATATGGGCGCCGCCATTGCTGAATATTACCGTCAAATGGGACTGGATGTTCTGCTCCTGGCCGACTCCACTTCCCGCTGGGCGCAAGCGATGCGCGAAATGTCGGGCCGTTTGGAAGAAATCCCCGGCGAAGAGGCCTTTCCCGCTTATTTGCCATCTCGAATTTCTTCGTTTTACGAGAGGGCCGGAGAGATTCAACTCAAAAATGGGAAAACGGGAACTCTCACGATCGGCGGTAGCGTATCGCCAGCAGGAGGAAATTTCGAAGAGCCTGTCACGCAGGCTTCTTTAGCCATCGTGGGTGCCTTTCATGGACTGTCTCGCGCCCGCTCCGATGCGAGGAGATACCCCGCCATCGATCCGTTGATTTCCTGGACAAAATATTTGGGCGCTGTGGGCGTAGATCTCGAACCGAAGTATAGGGGATGGACTGACCGTGTTCTCCTTTCTGCCCAGGTGCTTCGTTCAAGCGAAGAGATTGGCAAGAGGATGGAGGTCGTTGGAGAAGAGGGCGTGGCGATTGAAGACATGCTGACCTATTTGAAAGGCGAGCTCTACGAATTTGCCTATTTGCAACAAAATGCCTTTGATAAAGAGGACGCATATACGCCGCTTGAACGACAGATTGAGATGTTTGGGCTGATCCAAAAGATCTTCGATGCGAAACTCAACTTTGAAACGCACGATGCGGCGCGCAGTTTCTTCTTGAATCTGCAAAACGATGTCAAAAACGTCAACTTTTTGCCATTTCGTTCTGACAAGTATAAAGAGGCGATCCAGGCCATAGAACACAAAATCGAAGGAAAAACGCATGCGAAAGGTGTATGATCGAATCATCGATATGCGCGGCAACTTGATCACCGTCGCAGCCTCTGGGGTCTCTCTTGGTGAACTCGCCAGGATACAAAAACGGAATGGCACATCGACCTATGCTTCGGTGCTTCGCTTTGACGACGATTTGGTAACGCTCCAAGTATTTGAAAACACACGCGGGATATCCACGGGCGATAAGGTAACTTTCTTGAACCACCAAGTGGAAGCGACGTACACCGATTCGCTTTTGGGACGCCGTTTGAATGGATCGGGAGCGCCGATTGATGGAGGCCCTGATATTTTGGGTGAAGAAGTTGCAATTGGAAAGCCTTCCTTCAACCCTGTTCGGCGCATCATTCCGCGCGATTTGATCCGGACGAACATTCCGATGATCGACGTATTCAACTGCCTTGTTAAATCGCAGAAAATTCCCATCTTTTCTGTGGCTGGCGAACCATATAACCAACTTCTCATGCGGATCGCAAACCAAACAGATGCCGATGTCGTCATCATTGCCGGCATGGGGCTCCGCTTTGACGATTACCAGGCATTCATCGACAACGCCGAAAAAGCAGGCTCGATCGAAAAAACCGTCATGTTCATCCATCGCGCAACAGATCCTGCCGTAGAATGCCTTCTCGTCCCCGACATGGCGCTTGCCGTTGCGGAAAAATTTGCTCTGGCTGGAAAGGTCGTCCTCGTTCTCCTGACCGACATGACCTCCTTTGCCGACGCGATCAAAGAGATCTCGATCACCATGGATCAGATCCCTTCGAATCGCGGTTATCCCGGCTCGCTCTATTCGGATTTGGCTTCGCGCTATGAAAAGGCGGTCGACATCGACGGAGCGGGATCGATCACGATCATCTCTGTGACAACCATGCCCGGCGGCGATGTCACGCACCCAATTCCAGACAACACGGGGTATATTACGGAAGGGCAGTTCTACCTCATTGGCGGCCAAATCGATCCATTCGGATCTCTTTCCCGACTCAAACAGCAAGTCATCGGCAAAGTCACGCGCGAAGACCACGGCGATGTTGCCAACGCGATGATTCGCCTCTACGCAGATTCTAAAAAAGCGCGTGAGCGGCAGGGGATGGGATTTAGGCTTTCCCGTTGGGACGAAAAATTATTGCGCTTTTCGTACTTGTTTGAAGAGCGGATGATGAGCCTACAGGTGAACTTACCACTAGAGCAAGCACTCGATCTCGGATGGCAAACGCTGGCCGAATGCTTTGAACTCGAAGAAATCGGCATGAAAAAGTCGATCACGGATAAATACTGGCCTAAAGAGCGAAATCCAAGGTTGTAAGTGGCGGTAAAGCTGACGAAAAATGAACTGAGGGATCAACAAAAGAGGCTCTCTCTTTTTCAGAAATATTTGCCGACGCTGCAATTGAAGAAGGCGATGCTGCAGTTTGAGGTGACACAAGCAGTCACTGAAATTGCGCACCTCAAAGAGGTATTTGGAAAAGCAAAAGAAGTGGCCGAAGACTTTTCGCCACTCCTTTTAGAAACTGATGTGATCCATTATGCTGAGATCTCCTATATCAAAAAGCATTATGAAAATATTGCCGGTGTAGAGATCCCCATTTTTGAAAATATTGTATTCCATGAACCTGATTATTTTTTGTTTGATACGCCTGTGTGGACAGATCGGGCCACGGAATTAATACGAGAATTGTTGGTTGCGAGAGAAAAAGTAAGCATTGCCGAAGAGAAAAAAAGAGCGTTGGAAAAAGAACTGAGGGAAGTGTCGATTCGGGTCAATTTGTTTGAAAAAGTATTGATTCCTAGGTCGCAAGACAACATCAAAAAGATCAAAGTTTTCCTCGGCGATCAGCAATTAGCTGCGGTGGCTCAAGCAAAAGTGGCGAAAGCAAAAATCAAAGAGGAAGCATGATCGTCAAAATCCACAAATACCTCCTCTACGGCGCAAAGGAAGAGCTGGACCGGTTTTTTGAACTGGCGCAGCGAGCTGGATTTTTGGAATTCATCGGACTTTCCCATAAACGGGCGCTGGAGTTGCCCGACAACATCAAAACGGTCCTGGCCGCCATTAAAATCGCAAAAAAACATGAAATCCATCCGCTGGCAGCGCCGCCCGTTCCTTCCGAGCCGTTGGCCCTTGCAAAAAAGATCGTCGAACTCAACGCCATGCATGAACAATTGCTCGAAGAGCAAAGGCTTTTAAATGCCGAAATTGCCCGGATTGCGCCTTTTGGCGATTTTTCGAAAGACGATTTGCACCACATTGAAAAAGATGCGAAAAGGGTTGTCCAGTTTTTTTGTATGAAGAGCGATTTGGCTCGAGAGATGACATTGCCGCCTGAAGTCATGTATGTTGGGACAGAATACGATCTCGATTACTTTGCTGCGGTGAACCGAGAACGGACCCAATATCCAAAAATGATCGAAATCTTGATCGAACGCCCCGTTGGGGAGTTGAATAACCGCTCGATGGAAGTCGATGAGCGGGTCGCTGCGCTTGAAAGCGATATCCGCCATTATTCGAATGCCCTTCCGCTTTTACAGAGCGGCCTGATCGATTTGCTGAACGATTTTCACCTTCAGCTTGCCAAACACGATGCCGCAGATCAATTGGATCACGCCCTTTTTGCCATTGAAGCTTGGGTCCCCAAAACCAAAATCAAAGCCCTTTTAGGCCTTTTGACTACTCTCGATGTTTGCGCCGAAGAAATCGCCATCGAACCTCATGACAAGATCCCGACCTGCATGGAAAACAAAGGTGTTGCCCACATTGGCGAAGACGTGGTCAAAGTATACGACACGCCTTCGCATACGGATAAAGATCCGTCGATGTGGATCTTGATTTTCTTCTCCATTTTCTTTGCGATGATTATTTCTGATGCCGGTTATGGACTGATTTATTTGCTCTTGGGGATCTATCTGAAATACAAATTCCCGAAAGCAACAGGTGCGGGAAAACGATTTCTTAAACTCATTCTTATCGTCTCCACGGCTTGTATCTTGTGGGGCATTGCCACAGCTTCCTTTTTCGGCATCGAGATTGGGCCCAATAACCCGTATCGCCGTTTTTCTCTTCTGCACAAATTGGCCTCCGTCAAAGCCGAATACCACATGAAAATGAAGGACGACGTCTATGAAGAGTACGTCAAAGAATTTCCCGATGTGGCCACAGCCGCCGATGGTCACGATTTTCTTGTGAAAGCATCCACAGTCAAGGATGGGAAGCCACAGTATGTCGCGCTCAATGCGTTCTACGACAACATCCTCATGGAACTTTCTCTCGTCGTCGGGATCATCCATTTGTCCCTTTCCTTCCTTCGATACTTAGACCGAAAATGGGCCGGGCTTGGCTGGGTCATCTTCATGATCGGCGGTTACCTCTACTTCCCCAAAATTCTCAATGCGACGACGATCCTCAATTTCGCAGGCCTTGTTTCTAAGCCGGTTGCCTTTGCCTGGGGCCAACAAATGGTCTACGGCGGCATTGCCCTCGCATTTTTAGGCGTTCTTGCCCAAACACGCAAACTTTTGCCCCCATTTGTCGAGCTTATGAACGTCATTTCCATTTTCGCCGATGTTGTCTCCTATATTCGTCTCTATGCCCTGGCACTTGCGAGCATCATCATCGCCAATACGGCCAATAACCTTGGGATAGACGCGGGCCTTTTCGCCGGCACGCTCATCATCCTACTTGGCCATTTTTGCAACATCAACCTCTCCATCATGGGAGGGGTCATTCACGGCCTGCGCCTCAACTTTTTGGAATGGTATCACTACTGCTTCGAAGGCGACGGCCGTTTGTTTAATCCATTAAGACTTAGAAAGAGGTAAGATATGGCTACTGGAATTGATATGATTGGGCCTGGGATTGTCCTGGGTTTGGGCTGCTTGGGCAGCTCGATTGGATGTGGAATTGCCGGGATGGCTTCGCATGGTGCGATGACCCGGGTCGAAGAAGGACATGGTAAATTCATCGGGATTTCTGCCATTCCCTCCTCTCAGTCGATTTACGGGTTTATTCTCATGATCCTGATGCGCGATTCGATCCAGGCGGGTACTCTCTCCGGCATTGCTGGCATCGGCATCGGCATTTTTGTGGGACTTGCGATCATGATGTCTTCGATCTACCAAGGCAAATGCGGTGCTACAGCCATTCAAGCAGCAGCCAAGCAGCCTGGCGTTTATGGAAAGACCCTGGCGGCTCTGGGTATTGTTGAGTCCTTCGCCTTGTTCGCCTTCGTCTTCGCCCTATTGATCATCAAATAAATTACCGCCGGTTTCTTGTCGCAAAATGCGACAAGAAACCGGCGGTAAAGCGAGGGGGCTATCCGCCCCCCTCGCGCTCCCCCGACCTCAAGTCTTATGATGTTAAACGAAAAAAAACCAGTAACTTTTAGTTGGCTTGTACCTACGCTGCCCTTCTTCTTGCCGGTTCATCGACAAGCATTTCACGCCAGGCTGCTAGTTCTCTTCTTTGCTGAGCGTAATGAGCTCGGGTCATTTTGATCATGCACCAGAGAAGGGGCCCCCAAGTGTAGACAAAATATCCGATTTCAGCTCCTACATATAGAGCCCTTCCTGTATTCGTTGCTCGGATGAGGGGATCGATCTCAGTTTTCATCTGTTGGATGTCCTCCGGAGTCCATTCGTTCCCCAATAAGCGACTCGGTGTAGCAAGGACATACCGAGTGGTGAGATATCCATATTTCAAAACAATATCAAAATCGGGCACTGCTCCCCAATAGCGAGCATAGTAATACCGAAGAGGATTCGTGAGAGTTGTTGTCCATGTAGCATTGAGCATATTGGCTTCTGAATGGGCAATATCTGCTGCCAAAGCATCGCTGAAGCTTGTTATGAATACGCGCTGCATAGCAAACAATGTGCCGATTGTAATCAGAGGATTGAAAACGACTGTTTGGACAATCCATTCGATTCATTGAAGGAATCGGTCAATTGCCTAATCTCCTGATTGCCATCGCTGCGCAAATTGGATCTTTATTGGATTATGGTAATTTAGCAAAAGATTCTGGAATCCCCATGACGACTTTGCGGCGTTATTTTCAGCTATTACATAGTCTTTTCGTTGTGCGTACCCTGCCTTCATGGACTCGCAACTTAAAGAAACGACTCGTCAAATCACCCAAAGTATTTTTTGTGGATACCGTTATTTTACTTCAATTGTTAAATCTCGATGAAACTCGTCTAGTTCAACAACCTAGAATTCTTGGAAGAGCTGCTGAGAATTTTGTCGTTCTCGAACTTCTCAAACAGAGCACTTGGCATCCGCAAAAAATCAACCTCTTTCAATTTCATACAGAAACCCATCAGGAAGTAGATATTATTCTTGAACATGAGTCTGGGAAAGTAGTTGGAATTGAAGTGAAGAGCAGTGAAACGGTAGGTATCGAGGATTTCAAGCATTTTAGGATCATGAAAGAAGCGATAGGGGATGACTTCTTTAGAGGGATTGTCCTTTATGCAGGACATCAGGTCTTGTCCTTCGGGCCGGATTTAATGGCTCTTCCCATCGCTTCTCTTTGGGAATAATCTGAGCTCTAAGGAAAAATTGGATGGGGCTGCAACGGAAAAAGGCTCTCTACCTAACAAAGCTGCAGAATCTACTAACCCGTTCTAGCATAGCTGTTCCATTTTTTATAAGAAAAATATTTGTCCGTTCCGTACAGTCCGAAATTAGGATGAAAAGGATTTATTTACTCTTATTTTTGGCGACGGCCTGTCAATTGGGGCCCCGTTATGAGGTGCCCGAGGTGCCAATGCCGGAGGACTGGAAGGGATGCGCTTCTACAGAGGAGGCGCCTACGGTGGAGCATTGGTGGGACCTTTTTGAGGACGAGACTTTGGCAGAGCTGGAAGAAAGGGTGATTGCGGCCAACCCCGATTTGTATGCCGCTCTGCAGAAAGTGGAGGCGGCCAGGGCGGTGGCAGGGATTGCAAAATCTGAGCTGTACCCTCAGGTGAGCTTGCAGCCGAGCTATAAGAGTGTGGACGAACTGATTAAGCTTTATGGGGTGCCGACAAATGTGCTTCCAGGGCTTAAGAAAATTGTGCGCGTGCATGAGCAAGAATATGCGCTTCCCGTGAATATGAACTATGAAGTCGACATTTGGAGGCGGTATCGGGGCATTTACGATGCAGCGACGATGTATGCGCAATCGATGACAGAGGAGATGAGAGCGACCTTGCTAATGTTGACTTCGGATTTGGCGAGCGATTACTTCAATGCCCGGGTGCTCGACACGCAGATTTCGATTTTGGAAGAAGTTGCAAAATTGAATGGGGAATTATTGCAGCTCCGGCAAATGCGCTATTTGGCGGGATTGGATTCGTATTTTGATGTTTTGAGCGCTTCGCAAGGTTGGGAAAATGCGGTTGCTGTAATGGAAGAATCGATGCGGCAGAGAGGACTTTTTGAGGACGCGATTGCAGTTTTGATTGGGCAGGCGCCTTCTCAGTTTTGTTTGGCCAAAGAGGAATTGTCTTTAACAGTTCCTGAGATTCCAGTGGGAATGCCCGCCTCTCTTCTAGTTCGGCGGCCTGATGTGGCGCGGGCCGAGCGGCAGATGGCATCGGCACATGCGCTGATTGGGGTGGCCTATTCGTCTTTTTTTCCGAGTTTGGATTTGACAGGGGGACTTGGTTTTTTGAGTCCCACAAGATCCGATTTTATGACTTGGAAGAGTCGCCTTTGGGAATGGGGCGCCAATATTTTTCAAACCATCTTTGATGGGTGGCGTAGATCCTCCACATTGGACGCGATTTATGCGCAATTTCGTGAAACGGAAGGGGCCTATCGGAAAACGGTTCTTGCGGCCTTTCAAGATGTGGAAGATGCGCTGAACAATCTTGAATATCAAGGCCAGGAATCGGAACATTATGAAAAGTCTTGGGAAGCGGCTCTTGTTTCAGCAAATCTTTATGCACGAAAATTTGAAACCGGCGTGAGCAATCAACTCGACGTCCTCAACGCGCGGATTGCCGAGTATAACGCCCAGCAATCTTGGGTCAACATGAACGGCCAGCGTTTCCAATCCACTATTCAGCTCATCAAGGCGATCGGCGGTAGTTGGTCTGAAAATCCTAGGTAATAATTTGGCTTTTCATGTAGATTTGAGGCCCTTAAAATCAAGGAGAAAAAATATGGCATCCGCGACCCAACTTCTTGTCACGAGTTATTACGAGATAAATTCGGTCATCGATTTAAGAGATTCAGGGCAAGTGGAAGCAGCGATTGTAGATCTAACTGCACGCGTGGATGTTTGGGATAGAAGAGGTGATAGGTTCATCGCGTGTGGAATCGCCTGTATGCTCATAGGATTTTTCGGAATTATTCCAGCCTGTACCATATCCAATGACGCGTTCCCCATCAATTGGAAGAACACTTTAATCTACGCTCCCGTTGCTCTTGCGGGTGTGTTAATGGTTGCAGGGCTGTGTATAAATGATCGTGCAGATAAAATAAGAAGGGTCATGTTGGCAGTCACTGCCTATCAAAATGATCCTGATTTTAGAGCGGCTTTAAATACCAAACAGATTCAAATCATTTCCTTAAAAAATTTAGTTTTCGAACGCCAGCAATATGTATGTTCCCTTCGCACTACTCCAGCCGTTTCCGGAAGAGCCGCACTGCTCCGGTGAGGGCTAGGAAGTGCAATTTTGTTATTCGAAAAATTCAGGTTTCGTGTAAAATTTTTCGGATATGTCGATTAACCTTGGTCAAGCTCTTGTTCCCACCTTCGGGATGAATTCGCTCATCGATTTGGCACAGCCAGAACAAGTGGCGCAAGCGATTGCAGACTTGACTCGTCGCATAGATGAGCTTGAGAAAAGATGTGGCAGAGTTATAAAGTGCGGGCTCGTCGCTATTTGGGTCGGATTGCTCGCAATCACTCCGGCTGCTGCCCTGTCCAATGAATCATTCCCAGTTAATGGGAAACGCGTTTTGATCGCTGTCCCGATCGTCTTGGGGTGTGTGTTGCTCATCGCGGGACACTGCATTCATTTGCATGTGGGTAAAATCAAGGTAACGCAGCGGGCAGTTGCTGCTTATGAAAACAACCCTGCTTTTAGGGAGGCCTTACATCGCAAACACATTCAAGTCATCAGCTTAAAAAATCTACGCCATGAGTACCTATGTCAATAAGACTTCCCCTAAATGAGCCCTTGGTTCTCAGCTACGGAGTCAATTCGCTGGTCGATTTGACACAGCCGGGACAAGTGACAAAAGCGATTGAAGATTTGGATCATCGCATAGATGCTCTTGAGAGAAGAGGCAACATCTGCATAACGTGTGGAGTGATCGTTGTTTTGGTAGGATTTTTTGGAAGCCTTCCGGCGGGTCTCGTATCCAATAATGCGTTCCCAGTCGATGCAAGACGCGCTTTGATCATTACCCCGATCGCCTTGGGAGGTGTGCTCGTCATTGCGGGAATCTGGATCAAGTATTATGCGAGTAGAGTCGTAGACATACAGCGGGCAATCACTGCCTATCAAAATGATCCTGCATTTAGGACGGTTTTAGATCTGAAACAAATTCAAATCATCTCCTTGAAAAATCTACGCCGTGAGCATCGTCTATTCCAAACGGCGGCGGAACAGTAGCGCTGCTCCGGTGAGGGTGACGGTGGCGATGAGGGCCATGGGCCAGAGGTTGTCGAAGATGATGGAGGCGGGGAGCTCTTTGAGGAAGGAGCCGCGGGAGATGATGAGGAAGTAACGGAGCGGGATGATGTAGGTGACGGGCTGGAGCCAGTTGGGCATGTTTTCGATGGGGGTGGCAAAACCGGAAAGAAGGGTGGAAGGAGAGATAAAGACGAAGGCGGAGAGGATGGCCTGCTGTTGGGTGAGGCAGAGGCTGGAGAGGAAGAGGCCGATTCCGATGATCGCCAGAGAGAAAATGAACATGCTTAGGTAGAGAAGGAGGAAGGAGCCGGTGAAGGGAATTTGGAAGAGGAAGATGGCGGCAAGAAGGATGATGGTCCCTTCAGCCATCGCGATGATGAGAGCGGGGATGGCTTTTCCGATGAGGATTTGGGAGGGAAGAAGGGGCGACACGAGGAGTTGATCGAAGGTGCCGAGTTCTTTTTCTCGCGCAATCGAGAGGGCAGTGATGACGAGCGATTCGACGAGAATGAGGATGCCGAGAAGGCCAGGGACTGTGAACCACAGATAGATTTGATTAGGGTTGAACCAATAGCGGGGCACTAGCGTGACATGGGTTTGGCCGCTTGCAAATTGAGCGATGATCGATTGGGCATAGCCAGCGACGATTTGGGCGCTGTTGGATTTTCTTCCATCGAAAATAAGCTGGATCTCAGCAGTTTTTTTTGCATCGAGATTGCGGGAAAATTGCTCATCAAGAGAGAGAACCATGACCCCTTTTTGGGTGTTGATGTAGGGGGCGATTTCTTCGACGCTTTTGAGGTAGGTGATGTGAGTAAAGTAGGGTGAGCCGTGAAATCTTTGGACGAGTTCAAAGCCTTGCTCTCCGTTGTCTCGATTGAGGATGCCCATGGAGATGTTTTTCACATCGAGAGTGGCGGCAAAGGCAAAAACAAATAGCTGTAAAAGAGGCGGAGCGATTAGGATGAAACGGCTTTTTTTATCGCGCCAAATGGAGAGGAATTCCTTGCGGATGAGAGTGAGGATTCGGTTCAATCGAGCCTCTTGACGGTTTTGCGCGCAGTTAAGAAATAAAAGATGGCGGCAATGCCGAGCATGATCAGGGTATTTGGGAGAAGGAGTGACCAGACATTGCCCGCAAGAAAGAGGGTTTGTAGGCAGGCGACAAAGTATTTTGCAGGAATGATGTTCGTGAAGAGGCGAATGGGCCATGGCATGGAGGCAATTTCGAAAAGAAAGCCGGAGAGGATGTAAGCGGGGAGAAAGGCGGTGTTGAGAGCAACTTGTGAGGCGATGAATTGGTTTTTGGTGGAAGTGGAAATGAGAAGGCCGAGCCCGAGTGCACAAAGGAGGAAGGTGCTGGCGACAAATCCGAGTGCAAGGATGGATCCACGGAGCGGAACTCCAAGAAGGAGGGTGAGAGTAACGGAAATAGAAAAGGAGAGCATTCCTAAAACGAAGTAAGAGATGAGTTTTGCAAGGATGATCTCGCTGATGGTCACGGAGGTAGCCATGATGGCTTCCATCGTACCGCGCTCCCATTCGCGCGAGATGACGAGCGCCGTGAGGAGTGTTCCGATGAGTGTCATGGTGATGGCCAATGAGCCGGGCAATAGAAAATTGCGGCTGTCGAGCGATTCGTTGTACCAAAAGCGCATTTCAGGTTGGATGGAGAGGGTGATGTTCTCTTGTCCTTCCCAATTTTGAAAGGCGGCGGCTACGTAGTTTTGGACGAAACTCGCGGTATTGGGATTTGTACCGTCGGCAATGACTTGGATTGGTGCGATATTCGAAGGACGATTTCGAAAACTAGAAAAGTAAGAAGGGACAATGACCATCCCTTTCAGGGTCCCGTCGATGATTTTTGGTTCTAATTCGGCACGGCTTTGTGCAAAGGTGACATCAAAATAGCGTGAGTCAGTGAGCGATTTGGCAAAACTTTGCACATCGGGAGCGGTATCTTCAAGCACGAGTCCAATTTGTAAATTCTTGTAGTCGAGGGAGACGCCAAAGGCATAAATGAAAAGGAGGATCATCGGAAGAACGACGCTGATGAGGATGCTGCTCGGATCGCGCACAATCTGGTGAAATTCTTTTACAACGAGAGCTTTGAGTCGCCTAACCTTCATGAGCGGCCTCGACAAGATGAATGAATGCATCTTCTAAAGTCGGCGTTGGATTTTCTTCGGTGTGGGCCTTTTCTTTGAGAGCGTCCGGTGTTCCAATAGTGATCACTTTGCCGTTGAAAATGAGGCCAATTCGGTCGCAATATTCGGCCTCTTCCATGAAGTGAGTGGTGACGACGACGGTGGTCCCCTTCTCAACAAGGCCGTTGATGTGGTTCCAGAATTCGCGCCTAGTGATTGGGTCGACGCCGGAAGTGGGCTCGTCGAGAAAGAGCACCTCGGGATGGTGCATCGCGGAGCAGGCAAGGGCCAGGCGCTGTTTGTACCCGAGGGGAAGATCGCCCGCAGAAGTGTCGAGATACGGTTCTAGATTGAAGATCTTGATCATTTTGTCTACCGAATTTTTGGAGCCGTAGGCTCCTGAAAAAAATTGGAGATTTTGGAGCACGCTCAAGCCGCTGTAGAGAGAAAATTTCTGAGCCATGTAGCCCATGTGTTCTTTCTCTGGGACTAGACTCTTGCCCTCGGTTGGCTTCCAGAGACCGCACAGCATTTTAAACGTGGTCGATTTTCCAGCGCCGTTGGGGCCGAGAAGGCCGAAGACCTCGCCGCTTTTGACAGCAAACGAGATGTTGTCGACGGCAGTGAAGGCGCCAAATTTTTTGGTCAAGTGTTCGGCTTCAACAGTTGTTTTATTTTTTTCGAGCGATGGATAATTTTCCGCCAATTTTGAAGTTCCTTTTGGCGCGCCTCCCAAAAGATCGACGAAGGCATCTTCAAAACGAGGTGGACAAGGAGTCCATTCAGGAGATGGGGGCGTGGTGTTTTTCATCACGACACGCACATCAGATCCTTGGATGACGCCGTCGACGATATCGGGGCGGTTGAGAAGAGCCGTCAGAGTTTTTCTTCGATCAGGGGATCGCAATTTGAACGTGCGCCCTTCCATTTTTGCGGTGAGCTCATGAGGCGGCCCGTGATAGAGGAGTTTTCCATCGCTGAGCAAAAGTACGCTGTGGCAGCTCTCCGCCTCCTCGAGATAGGAGGTGCTCCAAACGATGGAGATTCCTTCGGCGAGCAAATTTTGCACCATTTTCCAGAGTTCGCGGCGAGAAATGGGGTCGACGCCAACGGTGGGCTCGTCGAGCAAGAGAAGCATCGGTTTGCGGATCAGCGTGCAGGCAAGGCCCAGTTTTTGCTTCATCCCACCGGAGAGTTTGCGGGCTAAAACGTTTGTGAATTTGGAGAGATTGGTAAAGGCCAATAACTTTTCAAACGCCTTTTTTCGCTCCTCTCCGGTCACATTGTTGAGGTCTGCGTAGAGGATGAGATTTTCCATTGCGGTGAGGTCCTCGTAGAGGCCAAAACGCTGCGGCATATAGCCGATTGATTCATGGAGTTGTTCTATGGAGGTAATGCCTTCGATCGAAATGGTGCCTGAGGTTGGCAATAAGAGTCCGGCCAGGAGGCGGATGAGCGTTGTCTTACCGGAGCCGTCGGGGCCAGCTAAGCCGATGATTTTGCCTTTTGGTAACTCAGCTGTGATTCCAGAAAGAGCAACTCGTGTGCCAAATATTTTGGTCAGATTGTCAATTTTGATGAGCATGGAGCTTTACCGTCACAGGCATTCCTTGTTTGAGATACCGGTCGGGGTTGTCCGCAATGATCCGGAGGCGATAGACCAAATCGGTGCGCAGCTCCGTCGTTTCCACGGTTTTGGGAGTAAATTCGGCGACGGGGGAGATGAATCCGATGTGCCCTTCATACGTAGGGCCTTTATCTGTGATGACCTCGGCCTTCATGCCGTAATAGATTTGTCCCAAAAGAGGTTCGGGGACATAGGCTCGGACCCAGACAGGCGAGACGAGAGAGAGTGTGTAAATCGGATCGCCTTCTCTGACAACGGCGCCAGGTTCTCGGATCCGGGTCAAGATGGTTCCATCATTGGGACAATAGAGTTGGATATCTTCCAGATTTTTCAAGGCGACGCCCAAAGCGGCTTTTGCCTCGAGTAGGTTGGCTAGAAAGGAATCGCGCGAGGCAAGTGCGTTATCGAATTCCTCTTGAGAAACAGCGCCTTCTTCAACCAACTGCGCGCGGCGGGTGTAGACAAGCTCGGAGTTGGCTAAATTGGCTTCGATGCCCTGGATATTGGCTTGGGCTTCTTCCACTTGGTCCTTCCAAGGCTGCGTTTCAAGCGTGCCCATCAACGTCCCTTGCGGCACGAAGTCGCCTTCTTGAAAGGGCATGCAGGTCACTCGTCCGTCCACGCGAAAGCCCAAATCGACTTGTCTTACATCGACATTGCCGTAGAGGATTAGTTCATCCTTCTTTTTTTCTTTATGGACGAGCAAGTAGACGACAAGAATCGCGCTTGCACAAAGAATCAGAGTAAAAAAAAGCCAGAAATAGGAACGCCGCATAACAGCCTCTTTTAATGGGTTTTAACTCTGCTGTCAAGTTCGTTGACAGAAAGCTTTTGGTTAGAGCAAACTTTTCTTAATGCAATGAGACTGCCTCCAGATCCGCCCAGTCTCGGCGACAAGTTCCGGGCGATGTTCCGAGAAGCACGTTAGTGAGGTTGATTAATTTAATCCTAGAGCTATTTTTAAAGCTTTATCAAGCAAGCGAAGAATATCCCTGTCCAAGGATACAATTTTTTTAGTGAGTCTCATTTTATCAATGGACCGGATTTGATCGAGTAAAACTTTTCCAGGTTTTCCTTGGATTTCAACTCTTACTTCAAAAGGATATATGTGTTTTACTGATGAGGTCACTGGGGCTACGATTACTCTGTAGCTATTTTCATTGCCCACATCGTTAGAGACAACTACACAGGGACGTTTTTTGTTTATTTCTGAACCAATTGTCGGGTCGAGATCTACCCAAAAGACATCTCCGCGTTTTGGAAATTCGCTCATTCCCATCCCTCACCATCTAATCTCGACCAATCTTCAATGGTCTCTTTCCGATCTTCATCTTCATTTGCAGCCAAGTAGGCCCGTTTTAATGACTGCTGCCCTTCTTCTAAAGCTGCCTCCAGCGCTCGTGTAGCAAAATCACTCATCCCCCGCTTTTCTACTACGGAGTGCAATAAATCGACTACGTCCTCAGGTATCGAAAAAGTAACATGTACTTTTTTTCTAACCCGTCTTCGTCTTATGCGGCTTCTATCTTCCATGGTTCATGCTCCGATGAGGTTATATTAGCATATGGCAATATATATTGTATATGACTGTATGACATATGTATACATAACTAACTTATAATTAATGGGATAAGATTGTAATGATGAAAAACAGAGGAAGTTGGCGGAGGCGTGGTCCCGTCAAAATTGGCTGCCAAAATTCACACAACCTCAGCGGGCGCGGTATAGATTTTCTTCACTCGCTCTAGAATTTGGAGACTAGTCGGCCTTTTTAGAGGATCGCGATTGAGCATTTCCCAGATCAAATAGTGGATGCTTTCTTTGTCACTGGGCTCAACTGGCTCCCAGGAAAGGATTGTTTCTTGTTGTTCTTTTCGGTCTTTCATATTCTCCCACGGTACCCCGCGGAAGTAATGAAACTCATACCAAACAAGAGCCAGACCCCAGATATCGGAAGTTCGTTCAACGTCATTGGTGAGCTTTCCTGACTTGCTTGCTAATATTTTTTCTGGAGAATGTCTGTTGGGGGATCCTTTTACTCTTTTGTCATGCTCGCCAGTCAAAGCTGCATCAAAATCGGCAATCGCGAAATGTTCTCCGTCGAACAGAACATTCTCCAATTTTATGTCTCGATGGACCACGTTGTTTTGATGGAGCGTGTGCAGGCCGTGAGCGAGATCTAGAACCATATTTTTCATACACTCATCTGAAAGCTTTCTATTAGTGAGTGCACAATTCCGCAACTGGCTAAGCAGATCCAGGCATTTGTATTTCTTTACGCACAGGACAATTCTATGTATTGGCTTATTGGTCAGAGGGTTTATTTTTGTCTTATCATATTCAAACATGCAAATGACTTGAGCAATTCCTCTGCATTTTTTATATTGGCGTAGAAAATTGTATTCGTTTCTCACTACATTTGTGTTTGCTTCATGTTGCAAAATTAAGAAAGCAACTTCTTCACCTGTTTCTACATTTTTTGCATTTCTGAATTTTTTGACACTCCCATCAAGTTTTTGACCCATTGGGTCTTTGACAACTCCTCTTTGTTTGGCAAGAATAAGAATGCGGTCCTCTTGATCTGGATCGCGTACGAGATCGTAGCTGGTTCGAAAAGAAGAGTCAGATTTCTTGGATAGGTGTAAACAGGTTTGCTTGCTGCTCTTCAGGGTGGTCACGCCCTCCTGTACAGCTTGGGGAAAGGAAGTAGGTTGAACTTGCGGAATAGACATATACACACTCAAATACATTCAACTTGGGTATTAATGGCAACAACAACTGTCCGCGGCGCAACCAGCCATCATCTCACTGCCGATTTCGATCAGGATGCCGTTGAAGTCGCGCACGTAAGCGATGGTTTGGCCCCACGGTTTTGCTTCGGGTTTGGCGATGAGCTCAGCGCCGGCTTTGAGTGCATTTGCGAGTGAGAGGTTAACATCTTTGGTGAGGAAGGAAATTTCGCAGCCGGGAAGCTCTTTGGAAGAGAGAGCATGGAAAGGTTTGGAGAGATTTTGTTTGGCGAGTTCAAAGGAGGCGAAGCCAAGAGCGGTGGTGCCGGTGTCGAGTTGCCCATAGTGGCCCGACGGATCGAGAAAGGCTCGTTCGACTCCAAATGCATTTTCGAAGAAAGTGAGGGTTTTTTCTACGTCTTGGACGTAAAAAATGATGTTGCCCAATTGATTCAAGGTTTTGTACATCTTCCTAGAAGCTCCTAAAAAAGGAAAAACTATATGGTATTTCGCCTTTTGTGTATATGGAAATCATGAAAGACCGAATTGAGAAGGATACGATGGGGGAAGTGCGGGTACCGGCTGACCGGTACTGGGGCGCGCAGACGCAGCGTTCGCATGAGAATTTCAAGATTGGCCATATTCTCATGCCCATTGAGGTGATCCATGCCCTGGCTTTGGTCAAGAAGGCCGCTGCGATGACTAATGCCGAATTGGGAGAGATTTCTTCGGAGAAGAAGGATTTGATTTGCGCAGCTGCGGACGAAGTAATTGCCGGCAAGTTGGATAGCCATTTTCCTCTGATCGTTTGGCAGACGGGCTCTGGGACGCAGACGAATATGAACGTCAATGAGGTGATCAGCAACCGCGCCATTGAGATGGCCGGTGGCGTGATGGGCTCAAAAAAGCCGATCCATCCTAATGACGATGTGAATCACTCGCAATCTTCGAACGATACATTTCCAACCGCGATGCACATTTCGGCGACGCTCTTGGTGCGCAAGAAATTACTGCCGGCTTTGGCAAAATTTTGCAATGAGCTAGAGCGCAAGGCCAAAGAGTTTCGCGGGATCATTAAAATCGGGCGGACCCACTTGATGGATGCAGCGCCGTTGACGCTGGGGCAAGAGTTTTCGGGTTACGCTGCACAGATAAAACAGGCGATGGGAGCAATTGAAAGCGCACTCGAATCGCTCTCGGAGTTGGCTTTAGGCGGCACAGCTGTTGGAACGGGGCTCAATACTCATCCCAAATTTGCGCACCGGGCGGCGGAAATCCTCACGCAATTAACAGGTATTTTGTTTGTGACGGCGCCCAACAAGTTCGCGGCGCTGGCGGCTCACGATGCAATTGTTCGGTTGAGCGGCGCTTTGCGCCAAACGGCCTGCGCGTACATGAAGATCGGCAATGACATCGCCTGGATGGGCTCAGGTCCCAGGGCCGGCTTGCACGAACTCTTTTTGCCTGAAAACGAACCGGGCTCTTCGATCATGCCGGGAAAAGTCAATCCTACGCAGTGCGAAGCGATGACCATGGTCGCAGTCCAAGTGATGGGACATGATACTGCTATCGGCATTGCCGGTTCCCAAGGAAATTTCGAGCTCAACGTCTATAAGCCACTCATGATTTATGACCTGATCCAATCGATCCATCTTTTGGCAGATGTGGCGGTGAACTTTTGTGAAAAATGTCTTGTGGGTATCAAGCCCAATCAAAAGCGGATGGCAGAATATCTTGAAAATTCTCTCATGCTCGCCACAGCGCTCAATGAGGCCATCGGCTATGAAAATGCCGCCAAAATTGTAAAAAAGGCTTACCATGAAGAGATCAGCCTCAAAGAAGCTGCTGTCCAACTCGGCATATTAACCGCCGAAAAATTTGATTCGCTCGTCGATCCAAAAAGAATGATTTAATCTCCCGAATAATATATAATATCCGTTTATGAATGCGGTAAACGGACTAAAAAATTCTATTTATGCAGCAAGTGTTTGGGCAGCAGAAAGCCTTATAGAACATAAGGTTGCAGCTGCTGCATCCAGCGCCCTTGCGGCTGCTGGTTGGTATCTAGGCCTGAATCCGCTTGTTTCGCTTCCTATTTTTGCTCTAGGTGCTTATGCAACAAATAAATTGATAGAACCGCCGCCGACCGTCGCTATTCCTGAACCAGAAGTTCAAGCCGAACAACAAGTTCAAGACGAACAACCCATAGTGGTTGAGGAGGTTTCAGAGCTAGTGGTTGAAGAGGTTTCAGAGCCGGTTGTAGAACCATCGCCGGTCATCGAAACTCCTCTCTGCAAGAACATCTCATACTCACTTTTCGATCAATCCGCAAGGACACATTACAGCTCTTCGCACCAAGGGCAATCCTCTCTCTCATCTTGTTTTGCGCGGTTCTGAAATGGGCCCCAATTGTGATCCCGAATCTGTGCAAAAAGCACTCCAATTATTGCAAGCACAGCATCTCGAAGAACGGCTCCTCATCGATTGCGCGCATGGCAATAGCGGCAAAGATCTCAAACGGCAGCGACAAGTTTTCGAAATGTGCGTTGAACAACTCGATCATCCCTCGATTCGAGGGCTCATGTTGGAAAGCAATATCCACGAAGGGCGTCAATCGACCCATCCGCTCTCTTATGGCGTCTCCATCACAGATCCCTGTTTAGGCTGGGAAGAGACAGAGGATCTCATCCTATCCATGACAATGAGTTCTGTCCAGAAGTGATGTTTCCAAGTCTCAATGATTTGACCCGTGTTATTTTCGACCTGAATCCGATAGGTCAAAATCCGTAAATCCCGATCCTTACAAGGAAACGTCAAAGCATCGTAATACCGTTTCCGCTCCACAGGAATTTTTAAAAATTGCTCCGTATTATTCCACAGCCTTACAGTCACCAACAAGGTCAACCCTTCATCAAAAAGACTCTTAGGGAAATCCCAAGCAATCAGCAATCGTTCCGCATCTTGCACCCTGCCCTTCCGCGGATCGGGCGTCCCAACTTTGCTACTGGCGAGCCATTTGTCATTGACCCATTCTTGCTGGACATACAAATGATCCTTATAGCATCCTACAAGACACATGACCAGAGACATAACAAGCATTGCTGGAATTATTTTTAGTCCTGATCGCACATCGGTCCTTCTCATTTTACGCCGCGACGTTCCCGTCTGGGTACTTCCCGGCGGCGGCATCGACGCAAACGAAACGGCAGAACAAGCCGTCATTCGGGAGATTTTGGAGGAAACGGGTTTTGAAGTCAAAATCGATAGACTCATTGGCCACTATTTTCCCATCAACCGCCTCGCCAAACCCACCGCTCTCTATGAATGTTCCATCATCGCCGGCCGGGCCCAAACCACCGCCGAG